>Ga0272448_1006955_pt1 | contig 12080 bp, 8 predicted proteins | sample YNPCB0191_FD_202220 | JGI IMG/M metagenome (GOLD analysis project Ga0272448, IMG submission 202220) | Hot spring sediment microbial communities from Yellowstone National Park, WY, United States - YNP-CB-019-1 | ecosystem: Environmental > Aquatic > Thermal springs > Hot (42-90C) > Sediment... | reverse complement strand
CGCTTACGGTTCGCCAACTTCGGCAGGCAATTGGTAAACTATTGTCCGAAGAATCCGCCTCCCAGACCAAAGCCTCGGAACCGTAAACGGCATGGGATTTCCCACGTCCGGTATAGCCAAGGATGGGCTATTGAACAGCACATCTTCCGAGTTTTGCGATCGATTCCATGTTCAGGCAGAACCTAGGGAAATTCCGCGGGATGCGTGCGGTTGGAGCGGCAAATCATTTTTCGTAACACTTTAGCCGAATGAAATAGCAGCAATTTTTGCTAGAAACCCCATCCCTTGTCATTCCCGCGTAAGCGGGAATCCAGAAAGTAGGAGAACTCCATATTACCTGGATTCCTGCTTCCGCAGGAACAAGCCTGGACTGTTGCTTGCGCAGGAATGACACATCGCCCCTTTCATTCGGCTAAAGTGTTCTCATTTTCCCAACACCCGCCCCGCATCTTTTCCATGCCCTCGAACATGGATTCCGAAAAGAGATTGGGTTGACCCACTGCCAAGGCAGCCTATAATGAGGAAGGTTTTGGAACGACGTTAGAAAGTTCCCCATACCGAGATCAGGGACGTCCCCGGAGAGCCTCGCGAAGATGGGGAGAACGAAAAAAGGAGTATATTCCGTGAGTAAAGTGCCTGAATTCACCGAAGAAAACTTTCAGCAGGAAGTCTTAGAGTCGGCAGAACCGGTGTTGGTCGATTTTTGGGCGCCGTGGTGCGGCCCCTGTCAGCGGATTGCTCCTGTGGTGGAGGAATTGGCTGCGGAAAATGCCGGTCGGCTCAAAGTGGGCAAGGTCAATGTGGATGTCAGCCCCCGGCTGGCCGCCGAGTATGGCGTCAATAGTATTCCCACCTTAATGGTATTTAAAAACGGAGAGGTGATTCGGAGTCTGATTGGTTTGCAGCCGAAGGCCCGGCTCCAAGAGGCCATCAACGCAGCCTTCCAGTAGGCAACCGTCTGTTAGACAACGAACACCCAAGGTAGTTTTTTCATTCTGAAGGCCCCCGTTAAGGGGGCCTTCTTTTTTGGAGTTAAGCTAGGCTCCGAAAGAAGTCTTTTAGGGGGGGGAGTATGCCATGAATGATCTCATTGCCCCCCAAACAGGGGATTGGTGATCTCCTATGGAAGCCCTCAACAGGGAGCCGGAATTGACTCCAAGGATTCAGTTTCTAGGGATTGTTAACCCTTAAGAGTTATTTGAAATAGACAATAAGAGGGGAGATATGACCCTAAGTTTTTGAATCGGTTGAGGTTTTTCTCAAGGTTCGAATTAGAAAGTGAACTTCAAAGAAGAGTTTGCCGATTATGCAAGTTGGGAGAAATTTTCCGTTTGTATCTATTTTTCGGGCTGGCGGAACTCTTCCAAGGCTAGGGCCATGGGTAAACACTCCCCCAAAAAATCCGGTTCGGAGAAGAAAAAGACGGTGGAAACCCGGATCGATCAGCCTCACACATTAGGGGGGGAATCCAACTCTGCCAACCAACTGCCTGTTCCATTGCCTGTGCCGGTCCTTGGGGAACCCGGCAGCGCCGGTTCTTTGGCAGCCGAGCAACTCCGTTCCCAGGCGATGCAATTGGCCAATTATTTGCGGGCTCGGCAAGCAGACCTTGACCGCCGAGAAGCCCAACTCAATGCGGCCTTAGCCCAGTTGGATCAAACGGCCCGGGCCGAACGGCTCCAGTTGGCCGAACGAGAGCAAGCCCTCCAGGCTCAAAGGACCGCTTTGCAGGCTCAGGAACAAGAGCTGAAAAAACGGCTGGAGCGATTGGCTTCCGCCGAAGCCGCCTTAGAACAGGAACGTCAGCAACTTCGCCCCCTCTTCGCCCAGGGAGAAGCCTTTCAGGCCGCTCGGACGGAACTGGAAGCTCGGCAGAACCAACTTCAACGTGAGGAAGCCGACTTCCAAAAACGGGTGCAACAGTGGCAGTCCCAAAAAGAGCAGGCTGAACAGGCCCTTCGGTGGGAACGTCAACAGATCGACGCCCATCGGGAAAACTCCCTCCGGACGATCCAGCAGGCCTTAGCCGGACTTGAACAACGGCGGCTCATTCTGGAGAAGGATCAACAGGCCCTTGCCCAGGCAGAGGCACGCTTGGCGGAGCTGACCCGAAAAACCCAGCAGCTCCACCAGCAGCTTCAACAAGAGCGGCAGAAAACGGCCGAGCAAGGGCAACAATTCCGCCAGCAATTGGTCGAAGAATATCGCCGGGCTATGGAAGAGGTCCAGCAAAAGCGGTCCGCCCTAGCTCAAGAGGCCGAACAGATCGATCGGCAGCGGACCGCCCTGGAGCAGCTTCGGCAAGAGCTCCAACGGCTTCATCAAGAGACGCTCCAAATTCGCTTGGCGACTGAGGAACTTTATATTCAGCTTTCGGCTACCGTACCGCCCGCTGTCCTTAGTCATTCGCTCAGCCAACTCCGCCGCCAATTGAGCGAAAGTTATCGCCTCTGTCAGGAAGACATTCACCAGGAGAAACAGCAGTTGGAGGCGTTTCGGGAGGAGTTAGTCCGGCTGGAAGAGAAGCTTTTGGCCGAGAAAGAGCGACTCCGTCGCTGGGCGGGCCAGAAGGAAGAAGAGCTTCATGCTCAAGCCGCCCGGCTGGCAGCTCGCGAAGAACAACTGCAACGTCAACAGGAAGAACTGGCCGATCAATGGTTCCGCTGGCAGAGCCAACAATTGATCCAAGAGCATGACCGTCCTCACCCTCCGGAAAAGTTCCATAGCCATTTCGCTCAGCCAGCCGACCAGCCGGGAACACGCCGGAAAGCTTCTCCCAGGTCGTAAACCGCTTTTTTCAAAAGTTCCCTAGCCCTTCGGCCTTCCTCGGAGTAAACTGAGGCCGCTGTGTATCTGTTTTCTCTACTACTCGCAGGAGCCTCCTCCTATGGCGACGGCGACGAAGAAACCTTCTTTAGGGATTCCCTTCCACAGTGTTTTTTCTGGGGCGAAACCGTCTCCCAACCGAAACAGGCGGCGTCTGTGGCTTTTAGGAATAGTCCTCCTGGCGGGAGTGCTTTTGGTCGGTCTGTTGCCAACCATGATCGCTCATAGTTTCTTGTTCCACTGGGTAGTCGGATATTTGGCCGCAGATTTCCAAGGGCGGATTGTTATAGGCCGAGCTTCCTTGGGGTGGTTCCGGCCCATCCAACTTCAGCAGATTGAACTGCGGGACGCTCAAGAGGCCTCTTTGGGCGTCATTGGACGGCTCACCAGCGATCGGACGTTATGGCAACTTCTTTGGAATCGTCGAGACCTAGGCCGATTTGTGCTAGAAGAGACGACGCTTCATGTTCAGCTTCGACCTGATGGGAGCAATTGGGAAAACGTCCTGGCCCGCTATCTAAGTCAAACCGAACCTTCCTGCAGCTCGGTCAACGTGGAAGTAGAACTGAAAAACGGCACGGCCCTTCTGAGCGATGCCCGATCCGGTCGGTCGTGGCGATTGGAGAACCTCCAAGCGGCGATCACGGTTCCGCCTCTATCTAGCCAACCGTGGCGATTGCTCTGCACAGGGCAGGCGATTTCTCCTGGTCAACAACCGCCGACGCCGCACACGGTCGGAGGTGGGCAGGCCGAGGGCGGAGCACTGTCCGCTCCAAGCGGCTCGGCGCAATCTGGGGCGTTTCAATTCGAGTTCACCTGGGGCGGCACTCCCAGCCAGTCGGCCCCTGCCTCTTCTCCGGAAAATACCTCGAGCGGTGGCATCTTTTTCATCCAAGGCGACCAACTGCCGCTCGGTTTGGCCGAGGCGATCCTCATGCGATGGGAACCTTTGCTCCATCTGGAAGGCCGGGGCAGCGGTTGGTTGGAATATGGTTGGGGTGCGTGGGCAGGCCAAACCCTCGCCGGGCGTCCCGCTTCTCTGGACGCCGCCGACGGTTCCCGTCTAGCCAGCGACGCTTCCCAAGTCTCTCCAACCGTCTCCCCCACCGTTTCGACGCCGCGTAGCGCCGATGCCACAAACGGCGACGCCGCCGTCCCCCCGGCGGTTCCGTCTCTTCCGTCCGACGCCGTGGTCATCCGGGCCAACATCTCTTCCCAGCAAGCCGACGTAGTTTGGTCCCGATGCTTGGCGGAAACCCTTTCGCTCCGGCCATTGGAACTTCGCGGGAAAATCATATGGACTAATGAATATCTTCAGTTCGATGACTTCCAAGCGCACTGCCAGGCGGGCGAATGGACGGCCGTGGGGCGGCTCGATCTTCGCTCAGAAGCAACCGACTGGATGGCAGCCCTCCGACGGCATCCCTATCAAATGCACGGGCGGTTGGATTTGGCCCAATTGGCCCGGCTTTTGCCCCAGACGCTTCGCATTCAAGAGGGAATCGAGGTTACCAGCGGGTTGGTGGAGTTAGCCCTGTCTGCCCGGTTGGGAGCGGAAGGCATGGTCTGGCAAGCCCGTTTGGCAACCAACGACCTCCAGGCCCTTCATCAAGGCCGACCCATCGCCTGGCCCGAACCGATCCGCCTGTCCTTAGACGCTCATGAAGGACCGAAGGGCCTGGTGCTGGAGTCCCTTCAGTGCATTTCCGAATTCCTTCGGGTGGATGCCTTTGGGACAGCCGAAGGAATGAGCATTTCCGCCCAAATGGACCTCGACCGGCTGACCCAGCGGTTGAAACAATGGGTCGATTTGGGCGAGGTCCAGTTAGCCGGTAAAGGCGCCGCCTCATTAACCTGGAACACGAAGTCCGAAGACCGTTTCGAGGCCGATCTGATGGTCCAAGGGGATCGTCTGCGGGTGGTCATCCCCCAATGGTCGGTCCAGATGAACGAAGACATTCGAGCCCGGGCCATTGCCGCCGGAAAAATGTCTCTCGCCGCTCCGACGGATCGGCCCACGGGCCAGACGGACGCCTCGTCCGTCGCCGGCGATGGCAGCAACGTTTCCCTAGCCGCTGTGCCTAACGTGCCGAGCACGAACCTTGCACGCTACACGATCAGCCGCCTCGATTCGGCGACGCTGGCCTTACAACTGGGACAAGATCGGGGAGAGATCCGTTTACGCCAACCGGTCCAGGCCCCCAGCCTGAAAACCCGTTGGCCGGTGGAGGTGCGTCTGGAAGGCCAATTGGCTGACTGGGTCCGTCGGCTCAAACCGTGGTTGGACATTTCGTCTTGGCAGCCCAACGGCCAATACGCCTTGGCCGCCTCGTTGGACCTCTCCTCCGAAAACGTCCAGATTCACGAGGCCCGTATGGCGGCGGCGCCGTTCCATATCACCGCTTTGGGGCTTCAGGTGGCCGAACCTCGTATGGACCTGACGCTCTCTGGCCGATGGGATTGGAACGCCGGTCAGATCGAATTAGCGCAGGCCCGGTTGCAGGCCAGCCCGTTTGTCCTGGACGCCCAAAATGTCCGGTGGGAGCGGCTTACATCGGCGGAGGCAAACTCCGCGTCGGCCAAGGAGGCCGGTTCCGCTTCTCCATCGGGAATGAAACTCACCGGCCGATTGCAAGCCCAAGGGGCCTTGGAACAACTTCAGCGATGGCTTTCGCCTACCAGCCTCAGCAGTTGGAGCATGTCCGGTGGGTTCACCGCGGCGGCCGAGTTTCAGACCGACGGTTCCGGGACCGACGGCGTCGGCAGTCTCACTATTCGGAACCTGAGTTACACGGCCTCGCCCGGCAGCACTCCTTGGCGGCAGGCGGAGGTGCGTCTTACCGCCCAAGGACGCTACGACCATCAAACCGGCCTCTTGCAACTGGCCTCCACCAGTCTGCAAGGAGACGGGATCGGCTATACGGGCAAAGCCCAGATGACGCCGCCCACCCAACCCGGCCCTCCCAACGCCGTCAGCACCTATCAGGCGATCGGCCAAGTCCAATACGACTGGCAAAAACTTACCCCCTTGCTGCGAAGCTATTGGGGCAACGGTATTCTCCTGCAAGGCCGAGGGACAGAACAGTTTCGTTGGCAAGGCCCGCTGGACCTCGCCCTGGCCGAGGGGGCTTTCGGAGTGGGTTGGCAGGCCCTGGAGGTGTATGGATTCCGAGGCGGGCCGGCGGCGCTGCGGGGGCAATTGTCCCGAGGTTGGCTGCAAATCGCTCCGGTGGAAATGACCCTCAGCGAAGGAAAACTTCAGGTAGCCGGCTCAGTTCGCCTGACGCCCAGCCCCGCGGAACTGGTGGTGCAAAAAGGCTCGGCGGGCCGACAAATCCGCATCAGTCCGGCGATGTGCGCCTCGGTGTTCCAGTATATTGCCCCGGTGCTGGCCGATGTTACTACTGTGGAAGGCCGGGTTTCGCTTCTGTTGGATGCGTGTCGGGTCCCGCTGAGCAACCCGGGGGCCAGCCAAATCCAAGGCCGACTCGTCATCCACTCCATCCAGATCGGTCCCAGCCCGCTGGTTCGGGAATTGGCCGCCCTGCTGACCAAAGAACCCACCGCACGGCTGCGAAACGAAGCCGTGATCCCTTTCACGATGGCGAACGGCCGGGTCTATCACGAAGGTCTAGAACTGATCTTTCCAGAAATCACGATCCGCACCCAGGGCTACGTGGGGCTAGACCAATCGTTGGCCTTGACCGCAGAAATGCCGATCCTGCCGAAATGGACCGCTATGAATCCCCGACTGGCAACGGCCATGAAGGGGCAAACCATTCGGTTGCCCATCCAGGGAACGCTCCGCCGACCCCAGTTGGATCAACAAACCCTACGTCGCTACACCGCCCAGTTGTTGCAAAAATCGGCCGAAAACCTTCTGCAAGACGAAGTCCAACGCCAGCTTGACCGCCTTATCAAACCGCCTTCGCCTTAACGAAACGCCGTCGGGGATAGGGAGGGACGCCAGACGGGGTGTCGGCGGCGGTAAGGGGATTCCCGCGGAGATTACGAAGAACCTAACACTTCTTCCAGCACCTCTTCGTTGACGTAGATCGGCAAATGAGGCTGACAGGTAACGGCCACGGCAATAGCGTCGGAAGGCCGAGAGTCGATCTCGATCAGTTCGCCGTTGTGCCGAATCCGAAGTTTCGCATAGTAGGTGTGCTCTTTCAGTTCGTTGATCAGCACATCCTGCAACTGCCCGCCTAAGTGTTCCACCACACTGACGATCAGATCATGCGTCAGCGGCCGGGGCGAGGCAATGCCCTTGACGCGGCGATCAATGCTGGTGGCCTCAAAGATGCCGATCAAAATCGGAAATGTCCGCTGGCCGCCGACCTCTTTTAAATAAATGACTTGCTGATCGTTGATCTCGCTAATGATAATCCTCGCCAGTTCCATCTGTACCGGCATGGAACACTCTCCCAACCCAGAGGAAAGCCAACTCGTTCACGAAACGCGACGCCCTTTTTCGATTCTACCGGCAAAAGAGTCCTATCGACTAGTGGGGCGGTTATAGAAAGATCGCCCCTATTGGGATGGCGGGAGAGGGCGGTTGAGGATTCCATTTTTTCGTTTCCGATGGCGGGACCACAGCCCGACCAAGAAGGCTTTGGGTGTATCTATGTTGCCAGATAGGAGGGGACGCTCGGCAGATGGAGGGCCGTTGAAACCCTGGGGGCTGGTGGGTGCATGGGGTGGCGTAAGTCAAAGTGGAGATTATTCCTTCGGGGTAAACAAAAGCCGTTGTTGAGGGCTGGAAACTGCGCAGGACACTGCGAAGTTGTTTTGAAGATGGGGGCGATGGGAAGAACACGGGAGGATTGGAGGAGGTAGGGTTGCTTGGAATCAAGGCTTTAGATGCCTTATTTTTATGCAAAAAGATAGCCTTGCATTTTCTCGACCTTTTAGGGTAATTATTTTTAAGTCTTTTTTAAAAAATAAGTTAAGAAAAACCTCGCCTCGGGAACATGCAACGGCACACGTTTTGCTAAAGATATTTCCGAAAGGTCGATCTTTTAAAAGCCTAAAAATAGAGCGTTTTTCTTGTTTTTGCATAAAAATTAGGCGTTTTTGTGGCTTTCCGAAATGGCACGTAATTCGCCCAGAATCTTCTCGCCCTCGCCAAACAGGGAGAACCGAGGACAACAATCCAGAGGTTTATCACATCGTATCCATGCATTGATCCATCAGGAGAGAATTCCCGTGTTGGTGAGAAAAAGTGTGTCAATTGCTTGTATGGTGGCGGGGATAGGTTTTCTTTTTTCCAAGCCGGCTTCCGGGGCGGAAACCCCTTCAGAATCCGTCGAGACCTTGGTTTCCAATGCCCTGGTCGCTGTCGATACCGTCTGGGTGCTGATTGCCGCTTTTCTGGTCTTTTTTATGCAAGCCGGGTTCGGCATGGTCGAAGCGGGCCTCATCCGTGCCAAAAACACCTGCAACATTCTGATGAAAAACTGGCTCGACTACTGCGTGGCCAGCATTATGTTTTTCCTGATCGGTTACGGATTGATGTTTGGCAACGGCAACGGTCTGATCGGTTGGAGCGGCTTTGTGATGCAGGACGCCCCGAATCCTTCGGGCGTGCCGATTTGGGCCTTTTGGCTCTTTCAAGCCGCCTTCTGCGGCGCCGCCGCTACAATCGTTGCCGGCGGAATGGCGGAGCGGATGAAGTTCCCCGCCTATTTGGCCTATACTGCCATAGTCAGTGCGCTAGTATATCCGATCATTGGTCATTGGATTTGGGGCGGCGGTTGGCTATCGAAATTAGGATTTTTCGATTTCGCCGGTTCTACGGTCGTCCATTCGACCGGTGGATGGATCGCCCTGGTAGGAACTATGATGTTAGGCCCCCGTATCGGCAAATTCATTAAGGTCAATGGGAACTGTCGCGTGGTGGCTATTCCAGGGCATAGTATTCCTTTGGCTACTCTAGGGGTGTTTCTCTTATGGTTTGGTTGGTTCGGATTCAATCCTGGTTCTACACTGGGCGTTAGCACCGAAGCCATGCGGAATTCGGCGGCCCTGGTCGCTGCCAACACCAATTTGGCAGCCGCCGCCGGGATTGTCAGCGCCATGATTATAGTCTGGCTTTTGTATGGAAAAACGGACCTTTCTATTACCATGAATGGCGCTTTGGCTGGCTTAGTGGCGATTACAGCTCCCTGTGCGGTGGTCTCGCCGACGGCCAGTATTCTTATCGGCGCAGTGGCTGGCGTCATCGTGGTCTTCGGCGTCAAATTACTCGACCTACTCGGAGTCGATGATCCTGTCGGCGCCGTCCCGGTCCACGGCATGAACGGCCTTTGGGGGACCCTGGCTGTCGGACTCTGGGGCCAAAAAGAATTGGGCCTGGCTAGAGACGGCCTATTCCTTAGTGGGGAGTTGACCCAATTGGGCGTCCAAGCTCTGGGGTGTCTGGCGGTGAGTCTGTTTGCCATGCTCTCCATGGCCGTGGTCTTCTCCCTGATCCGAATGACCATTGGCCTGCGCGTGAGTCGGGAGGAAGAACTCCGCGGCTTGGACATCGAAGAACACGGCATGGAAGCTTACGCCGGCTTCCAAGTCTTCATCACTCAATAATCCTTAAAATACCTCTACGGGGCGGTTCTTTCGAGGAGAGAATCCATGAAATTGATTGTCGCCTATATCCAACCAGAAAAACTCAATGATGTGAAACAAGCCCTCTATGCGGCGGAAGTGTATAAAATGTCGGTAACCAACGCTCTTGGCTGCGGCCAGCAGCGCGGCTATCACGAGTTGTACCGAGGGGTGGACATCGAGGTGAACTTGTTAAAAAAGGTCCGGTTAGAAATCGCCGTCAACGATAATTTCGTTCAACCTACCGTAAACGCCCTTATCCAAGGCGCTCGGACCGGCAAGATCGGCGACGGCAAGATATTCATTCTTCCTCTGGAAGAGTGCATCCGAATTCGAACTGGCGAAACCGGTCAAGAAGCGATCGGCTGAAACATCCCTTGTCCGAAAAAACTCCTTGCTCTACCGCCGCTTGGGGTTCCCAGGGAAAAACGTTAAAGACGTTATTGTGTGAGGCGGTTCAAGGAACTTGGTACATGGCCAGGATATTTTCCGGCGGGACGTCTGGTTGGAACAGGTGGGCCGGGGCCAAAATGTAGCCTCCCTCAGCGCCGAGAGTCTCACAATACCGGCATACTTCAGCCCGCACCTGATCCGGACTACCCAAAGGCAAAACCCGCTGCATGTCGATCCCGCCGTGGAAACAGATGCAGCCGCCGAATTGGGCCTGAAGCCGCTCCGGCGCCATCGAAGGTCCTACCGGCTGAATCGGGTCTAAAATGTCAATACCCAGTTGGATCAGTTCCGGAATAAACGAGGCGATCATGCCGCAACTGTGATAGAGCACCTTACCGCCCAAACCGTGGATGCACTCGACCATTTCCCGAATGTACGGGGCCACAAACTTCCGGAACATCTCCAACGAAATGAGCGGCCCCGTTTGGCTGCCCAGGTCGCTGATAAGAAGATAAATGTCGATCCGGCCTTTGGTTACTTCGGCGGCCCGGGTGTAATCTTCTTTATAGAAATCCGTAAACTTTCGGCAAAGGAAATGGACCCAATCGGGCCGTTCCACCATGTCGATGAACATTCCTTCCCATCCCCGGACCAGGGCCGGGCGTTGCCAGACATCGGCAAATCCATACAGCAGGGCATACTCCTCAAGCCAGGCGCACTGGCTGGCCAACCCCGAATAGTCCAACCCATCCGGCCTTGGCCAGGGGAACCGTTCCAGATCGGCTAGGGATTGGGCGTTGGCCAGAGCGCCTCGGGTGTCTTCCCGCATCGGTCCCCAAGGCGTTTGCCGATACATGTACCGCTCGCCCCAGAAGTTCTGATATACGCCGCCGCCCACAGGGATTTCCGGCGGCCCAGGGACATCCAGGTGCCAAATGTCGATGTCCAAATGCCGAAGCACTCGCTCTTTGTCTTGATGGCCCAGGTAGGCCAACAGGCGGTTCCACGTAGCCGGCTCGGCCCAGAAATCCCGAGGCGTCCGATCCGGCTTCTGGTGGCCGATGGCAGTCAAGACCCGTTCCCGCGGAAGCATTGCCATGCCTTGCTCCATATCGAACTGACAAGCCCACCGTCGATCCCCAACCGAGGTCTAGTCGTAACACTTTAGCCGAATGTAGGGGTGCAATATGTCATTCCTGCGTAAGCAGGAATCCAGGCAACATGGACTCCTTCTACGTTCTGGACTGTCGCTTTCGCGGCAATGACGCCCCTCACCCGGCCAGGCTGACGCCTGGCCGGCCTCTCCCGCCTGGGGAGAGGCAAGTGGCTTCATTCGGCTAATTTGACTGTATCCACCCGGCCAGACCCCTACGACTTGTAGGGGCTTAAAATCCCTCGTACTCCACAGATGGTGGCAATGGGTTCCGGTGGATACAGTCAAACTAAAGTGTTACGTCTATTCCAGTTTCGCCCCGATGCGAAGCGTTACTTGGAACTGCTGGATATTTCCATTTTGCACCCGGCCTCGGATTTCGGCAACCTCAAACCAGGCTGAGGTAGGTTCGATTTCGCCCGCCTTCTGAACCGCATTCACAATAGCATCACTCAACGAGTGCGGCGAAGTTCCCACAATCTCGAACTTTTTGTAGCTGGCAAATTCCATCCTTTCTCTCCTTTCTCTCGATAAAACAGATCGTCATACCGTCGAATGCCCGGGACATGAAAAGATACAACCCGTATTTAAAGAATTATAGAGTGCTGGGGAACTGGACTCCATTCTTTCAAGACTCCCATTCTAGCCATCAATCTCCTATTCTTTTCAAAAGGCCGTCTTCGGTTGCTTTTGCACCATCCGAGGTGGGAGTGCTCTCCTTGATGAAATCCTTTCCAAAATGCTTGCAATCTTTGGCGGCAGGTATAGAATAAGAGACGCTCTCGTTCATCTTATTTTGCCGGTTTTCCCTCCCTTAAAGACCGCCGTCTCACCTTGGGTTACAGGAATCGCATCTGCTCGACGAAAAAAGTTCTCCTGAAAAACTTTTTAGTAAAGGAGGATAGTTTATGTGTGTTCAGCACAGTTGTTCTGGATGTGTGAATCGGCGGGAGTGTTTGCAGTTGATGTCGCTGGCTGCCTTGGGCGCCGGGGCGTGGAGCACTTCAGCGGCTGCTGAGGGGGAAGGCCCAGGGCCGACCGAGTTTGTCGATCCGGCCAAGTTGCGCCCCAAACCGGAAGTCCGGATCATGGCCAGTTTTTTGGA
>Ga0272448_1006954_pt1 | contig 12080 bp, 6 predicted proteins | sample YNPCB0191_FD_202220 | JGI IMG/M metagenome (GOLD analysis project Ga0272448, IMG submission 202220) | Hot spring sediment microbial communities from Yellowstone National Park, WY, United States - YNP-CB-019-1 | ecosystem: Environmental > Aquatic > Thermal springs > Hot (42-90C) > Sediment... | reverse complement strand
GTTCACAGGAGACTACCCTCCATTCGGAGGGGGGAAGTGGGGACGACGTCAAGTCAGCATGGCCCTTATGTCCGGGGCGACACACATGCTACAATGGAGCCTAACAATGGGTTGCCAAGCGGTAACGCGGAGCTAATCCCATCAAACGGCTTCTCAGTGGGGATTGAGGGCTGAAACCCGCCCTCATGAACGCGGAATTGGTAGTAATCGGAGATCAGCCAAGCTCCGGTGAATACGTTCTCAGGTCTTGTACAAAGTAAATTGCGCCTTCCGGTCCTAGTTTCTAGCAGGTGAAAGTCCTGCCAAAAGTGCAATCCTTTTGAAGTGAAAAGACATCCTCAGATAGTGATATCTGAGCGAGAAGGGTCTTGATAACAGTTACCAGCTTGAAGTTTAAACGGTTAAGTTTCTTGGCTACCTTTCGTACAAAAAGGGAAGCTGATTGCAAGAAAGGAAACTTAATATTTGGGCTCGAGATGGTAACAAAATGAAATTAGGGCTACGAAGGGAGATCTGATATTGACTTTGTTATCTCCTTTGAGATAATGAAGAAGGTGTTGGTGTAAACTAACACCGAGTAAATATCAGAAGTCTGCTGTATTCATAGTATCCTTAAGTTTTTGAGCTTAGCTTTAAAGCTTTGCCTTACTAAGGAGAAGGAATACAACCATTCAACTTATGCTTAATCCTTGGTATATCACTGGCTTAGTTGAGGGTGAGGGTTGTTTTTGCGTTTCTATTTCAAGACATAAGACCAACAAAATTGGTTTAGAGGTAAGACCTATGTTTGAGATAGAAATGGTGATTGAAGATAAACCTCTACTTGCCAGAATAAAGGAATATTTTAGATGTGGCCGGATTTATGATCTTAATTATGAAAGGTATGGTTGGAGACCGCATGTTAAATATGCGGTTAAAAGCCAAAAAGAAATTGAGGAGAGAATAATTCCTTTTTTTAGGAAGTACTCTCTTGTTGGTAAGAAGAGAAAAGATTTTGCATATTTTTGCAAAGCTTTTGAAATTATCAAGGAGAGGAAGCATTTAACCAAGGAGGGAATAGCAAAACTTTATAGGATTCGATCAAAAATGAATCTTAGAAGTAGGTTGAAATGGTCGTCCGCCAGGGTACGGGAAAACCGTGCGCCCGGTGGGGATTGAGACTTATAGCTGGTGACAGTTATTTTGATCTCAGAACACCGCCCGTCAAGTCAGCAAAGTTGGGGGCACCCGAACTCTCCGTGATGGAGGGGAAGGTGAAACCAGCGATGAGGATTAAGTCGTAACAAGGTATCCGTCCTGGAAGGGGCGGATGGATCACCTCCTTTCTAAGGAGTGTAATCTACACCCCAGTTTTAATGCCGCCGTTTATCTGCTTCTTTTGGTTAATAAAAGAGGAAAAAACGGGGCACCTCTCTCGGTCATAATTTGGATGTTGAGGCTTAAGGATATGCCTTTGATTTAAGCTCTTTTTTGATTCCAAGATAGCGCCCATTGGTTTATTGGAGAATAACTTTTGTCTGCCCACCTTTGTCGGGAGACTTCTATTACTTTTTGCTTGTTTTGATTTTTGGAAAGAGGAAGCGGAAGTGTGTGTGCTAAAAACGGTCGTGATGAGTGACCGTCTATCGTTAATTTAATAGCAATCTGATAATTTGCAAGATTAACAAGGTCGTTTTCACTAAAAACTTCGGCAAATTCTTTGCTTAAGGCTGCAGCATCTTCAGCACCTGCTGAGAAAGTGATAATGGTTCCAGCATTGCCTAGAATTGCTTTTCTCACATTTTCAGGAATTTGGGCCATATATTGGTTGGCAAGAGCAAGCGAAAGATTATATTTTCTTATTTCAGAAAGTATTTTGATAAATGAATCTGTGGCAAAATTTTGAAACTCATCAACAAAAACATAGTAAGGTCTTCTTTGTTCTTGAGGAATATCAACTCTTCTCATTGCCGCAAGCTGAATTTGGGTTATAAGCATAGCCCCAAGAAGGTTGGCATTATCTTCACCCAGCCTCCCTTGAGAAAGATTGGCAAGAAGAATTTTGCCTTCGTTGATGATTTTATCTGGCGAGATAGTGCTCTTTGGTCTGCCAATAATTCTTCTAATCATAGGGGAGGTTACAAACTGTCCAACTTTGTTTTGGATTGGAGCAATAGCCTCTTTTTGCAGGCGATCTGGCATTTTTTCGTATTCTTCTTTCCAAAAGTGGATTAGTGCTTGGTCGGTTGTTTTCTGCAAGACTTGATTGCGAAAGTTATTGTTAACCAAAATTTTAAGAACATCCTCAAGAGTTGAATTGGGGTAGGTGGCAAGAGTCATAAAAGAATTTCTCAAGATATATTCCATTCTTGCTGACCACACATTAGCCCAGACTTTGGTAAAGATGCTCATCAATCCTGAGACGACAAGCTCTGCTTCTTCTTGATTTTTAACCTCAAGAGGGTTAAGAGTAATGGGGAAGTCACGGTCTGCCGGGTTAAAATAGACAACATCATTTATTCTGTGGCTTGGGATGTAATCCAAAAGGATCTCACAAGTATCGCCATGTGGGTCGATGTAGGCAACACCGCGATCTTTTTTAAAATCATCAATAATCATATTTGCCATCATTGTTGATTTACCTGTACCGGTTTTACCAACTGCCCACATGTGGCGAATTCTGTCTTTATTTTTGATACCAAAAATGACTTCTTGGTTTCTGAATAGAGTCTTGGCAAAAAAATTAATTTCTTTTTTGGCTTCTTCATCAGAAGTTGCGATAGGTAAATTATCAGGTGGTTCATAAAGCACTGAAACACCCCAGCTGATGCCAGTCGTCTTTATTTTCTCGCTTGGCAGATGCCAAAGCGTTGCCAGTTCTTTGATGTTTAATATTTGATTGTCATTGACAGAACGGTTAATTAGATTTTTTAGATTATTTTGTTTTAGAGAAAATATACCTTTTTTCTTTGTTTTGAAAGCATTGCCATCAGCTCTATTGAAAACTCCAAAGGCGCTAATTAACTCTTTTACGGTTTTTGTTTGGTTTGAAGCGATTCTTATAGAAGTCCCGAAACCTGTATAAGAAATTTTTTCATTAATTATATTTTTGTCCGATCTTGGCGAATATGTTCCATCCTCGTTTTTTGTCCCTTTTTCTGCAAAAGAGGCGCCTTTTTGTTGCCAAGATGAATCAGTCGCTTCAAGAGCAATTTGAATTAGTGCAAATTCATCAGGGTCATTTTTAGATAATACTGAAAGGACTGAAGATAAAGGATCTATCTCACTAAAGGATTCAAAAGTAGCAATTGGATAATAACTTCCTTTTTTAAGAATAAGAGATGCTATTTGAAGATCTGAAATATTTAATTTGAAGAATTCAGGTTGGCTTAAGATGTCTGGTGTTCTTTCTATAATAACAAGCGGATAATTTGACTGAAGTTGTGTTTCAATAAAGGGAGCAATGTCCTTGTCACAGGTAATTTGAAACTTTATTTGCTGATTGACAAGCGCTATTTCAAGAGCGAGCGGTTGGGGAACGGTTCCTATTAATTTTTCCCAAAAAGAGACAGCGTTAATCTGCGTTAGAGCAGAAAGAAAAGTCTGCGCCGCTTCAGGTGTAACCTCGGTACTCCTGGGTATTTTTAGGTTTAAAGTTACAAGTTCCAAAGGCATACTATTTATTATACCTTAATTTTGGGGTAAGAGTAGGAAGTTCATTTTTGGTGGGTGCGCATGGAATCGAACCATGTACCTCTTCTTTATCAGAGAAGCGTTCTACCAGTGAACTACGCACCCTTGGTGACATTTATTTTATGATAAAAAGGCGTGTTAAGCAAATGGAAGGATAACTTAGAACTCAAAAGTCAAAAATTAGATTACAGAATACAGATTAGAGAATAGAGAATAAAATTACAAATTCCAAGCTCCAAATTACAATATACAAACGATATACAAATTCCAAATTACAAGAACAAAATTCTAAATTCTAATATCTAAATTCTAAACAATTTTACAATTATCCAATTCTTCAAATTACAAACAAATAGATCCTAACTCTGAACTTTTAATTTTGAACTTTGAACTCCTCAGGATAGATTTTGGATTATAGATTATAGAATTTTGATTTATGATTTAGGATTTTGCTTTCTACTTACTACGTTCTACTTTCTACTAACTTCTGACGGCCAAAAACTGAAGTCTGACAGCCGATGGCTGATAGCTGAAATCCGAATTCCTTTAACTTTTACCTCTTGCCTTTTACCTACTAGGTTAGAACAAAGAACATAGAACAAAGAACAAAGGGAAAAATTTTGAATTTAGTATTATGAATTATGTATTATGGGGATAATGCATTTTTATGCATAATACATAATACAAAATACTAGATACAATTTTTTGCTTTCTGCTTACTACGTTCTACTTTCTACTTGTATTCCCTGCATAATACATAATACAAAATACTAAATACTGTCTTCCGCTAGCTTCGACTAAAACCCGCTCTTGACTAATCTTATGCTTCTTTATATAATGACACTTGCCTTTTTGGGCCGGTAATTATTTGTATTTGTTAATGGAAAAAACAGAAAGCTTAACTATAAAATTTCGAAGCCTTTTTGCAGGTTTGTAATTTTTAGAGGTTTTTTCCTTTGAATATAAGGCCGGCTCAAGAAGCCGGTTTTTTGTTGCACTTTGAATATCTTTTAGTTTGGGCCTGTAGCTCAGTTGGCTAGAGCGCTACATTTGCAATGTAGAGGTCAGCGGTTCGAAGCCGCTCAGGTCCACAGGCTCTTTGAAAAGTGAAGAGAATTTTGTCCTATCGCTTTCGTCAAATTAATTTTGGCGGGTAAAGCGAAAGAGAAAATGGGAAGGCCGTAAAAAGGTCTACTCACGCAATTGGTGGATGCCTAGGTGCAAGTTGCCGAAGAAGGACGCGTAAGACCGCGAAAGTCGTCGGGGAGCTGTCAAAAAGCTGTGATCCGTCGGTGTCCGAATGGGGAAACCCTGTCGCCTTTGGCGACAACCCGTGCCCTAAGAGGCGCTCCCAACAGTCAACAATCAACACGTCTTGGCTTGGTTTGACAAGACTTACAACTAGTTGTTAGTTGGTGATTGGTAGTTGGTTGTTGGGAGTGCCTATAAGGCACGTGGAGGGAACCGTCTGAACTGAAACATCTAAGTAAGGCGTGGAAGAGAAAACAATAGTGATTCCGTTAGTAGCGGAGAGCGAAAGCGGAAGAGCCCAAACTCACCCGTGCGTAGCACGGGAAGTTTCAATTTCCAATATCCAAATTCCAAATATTTTTGAGTTTCGAAAGAAGTTCTTAAAAAATCTTCTTAGAATTTAAATCTTGTTTGGAATTTGCCTGCTCGCAATGCTTTCAGCATAGCTGATGCAGGCGGGTGATTTTGTGATTTGGAGCTTCTCGTGCTGCGCATGAGTGGGGGTTGTAGGAGCCCAACATGAGAATTTGTCAGGTAGCAGAACAGTCTGGAATGTCTGGCCATAGAAAGTGAAAGCCTTGTATGCGAAACTTGACAGATTCTCTAGGGATTTCCTGAGTACCACGGTGCAAATACACTGTGGGAAGCTGGGGGAACCATCCTCCAAGGCTAAATACAACTTGCAACCGATAGTGAACTAGTACCGTGAGGGAAAGGTGAAAAGAAGGGCGGGACGCCCAGTGAAATAGAAACTGAAACCAATTGCGGACAAACCGTAAGAGCTTGTGCTTCGCACAAGGAAATTCCAATAACCAAGCACCAAATACCAAACAAATTCCAAATTCCAATTTTTCAAGTTCCGACAATTTTGTGATTTGTGATTTGTAATTTGGGATTTTCTCGCGCGGAGCACGAGTGATTACGTGCCTATTGAAGAATGAGCCGGCGAGTTGCTCATACGCTGCAAGCTTAAGCCCTTTGGGCGTAGGCGTAGGGAAACCGAGTGCGAATAGCGCGACTAGTAGCGTGTGGCAGACCCGAAACCAGGTGATCTATCTATGAGCAGGGTGAACCTTACCGAGAGGTAGGGGGAGGCCCGAACCCGTTGATGTTGCAATATCATGGGATGACTCGTGGATAGGGGTAATATGCCAACCGAACCTGGAGATAGCTGGTTCTCCCCGAAAGGTCTATAGGGACCGTGCCGGGCGAGGCGTTATTGGGGGTAGAGCTACTGGATGGATAAGGGAGGGCAACCAACTTTATTCAACCAAACTCCGAATACCAATGTACGCTATCCCGGTAGACAGCCACATCGGGCTAAGCTGATGTGACTAAAGGGAAACAACCCAGACTCTCGGCTAAGGTCTTTAAGTTTCCGCAGATTTTTCTGCGGCGGTGATTGCGAGTTTCTCGCTTTCGCTGCAGCTAAGTTTGAAAGGAAGTTTTCCTCTTCAGACAGCTAGGAGGTTGGCTCAGAAGCAGCCATCCTTTAAAGAAAGCGTAACAGCTCACTAGTTGAAGGGGGAAGCGCCTAAGATTTATCGAGGATAAGCTGAACACCGAAGCCAGAGATCTCGTCCTTTGGACGAGCAAATTCGAAGCACTAATATCGAAATTCTAAAAAATATTTTTGTGAATATTTTTGTGTTTTGTTTGGAATTTCGTATTTATAATTTCGGATTTTCTCGACCAGAGGTCGAGGTGGTAGGGGAGCGTTCCAAAAGCAGTGAAGTCAAGTCGTGAGGTTTGGTGGAGCTTTTGGAAGTGAGAATGCCGGCATGAGTAGCGTACAATCTCGGTGAGAATCCGAGACGCCGAACACCCAAGGTTTCCGCTCAGACGTTCGTCGGGAGCGGGTTAGTCGGTACCTAAGGCAAGTCCCGATTGTATCGGGAGTAGCTGATGGATGACTGGTTAAAATTCCAGTATTTATTTTGAATCGCCAAACCTTGTGCTCTGCACAAGGTAGCTGGGGGTTGACAGGACGGGATGTCCAAGGCCTACTTGTGAATATAGTAGGTGCAAGCTGTAAGGAAGGGTTGGTTGGAAAATCCGCTTACCTGTTTATTCAAGCAGTGATGCAAAGTCTTGCGAGAGCAAGGCGATTTTGGCACATTCTGTCTTTCAAAAAAGGCTCGCAGCGAGATTCAAAATAAGCCGTACCGTAAACCAACACAGGTGGGTTGGACGAGTAGTCTAAGGCGGGCGAGAGAAGGAGGCTTAAGGAACTCGGCAAACAAGCTGGACGTAAGTTCGCAAGATGTCCTACCTCGGTGCGCAGCACCGAGCTACCAACTAACAACAGCCAACAACCAACGAAATAATTTTTTGTTGTAGGTTGTCTGTTTTATGTTGGTGGTTGAGTGCTGTGCACTTGGGGTCGAAGCTAAAGTTTGTCAGTCGACTGTTTATCAAAAACACAGGTCCGTGCAAAGGCGTAAGCCGAAGTATACGGGCTGACGCCTGCCCAGTGCCGGTAAGTTAAGGGGATCTCTTGAAATCGCAAGATTTCGGGAGAGAACTCAAGCTCCGGTAAACGGCAGCAGTAACTATAACTGTTCTACGGTGGAACTAAGCCGCCGTAGTAAAATCTGACTATATGCTGGAAAGTCCCGTGTATCGATGACTACTATGGTATAATTTTACTACATCTAATCATAAAGCCACGCGCTTTAGCGCGTGGATGTAGAATAGTTTAGATGGAGCCAAGAAAGCCACGGCCTTTAGGCCGTGGATTTTTTACTGTAGGTAAATTATGCCAAGTGACAAAGTCAATCGTGGGGATAATCAGCAGGAAAGACTTGAAATTGGTTGGGTAGTTGGATTCATAGATGGAGAGGGCTGTTTTTCAATATCTCTCCATAAAAATCCGACTACAAGACTTGGTTGGCAGATAATGCCTGAGTTCGTGGTGACCCAAGGAGAGAAGAGCTTGAATGTCCTTATTAAGCTTAGAGATTTTTTCGATTGTGGTAATATCTTTGTAAATAGAAGGTATGATAACCACAAAGAGAATCTCTATCGTTTTTGTGTTCGATCTTTTAAAGATTTAAAAGAGAAGATTGTTCCATTTTTCGAGGTGAATAAACTTCAAACCTCGAAACAATTTGATTTTCAGATCTTTTCTAAAGTTATTAAGCTTATGGAGAAGAAAGAACACTTAAACGAAAAGGGCATTAAGAAAATTATTTCCTTGGCACTACGTATGAACACCAAGAAGAGGAGAAACCAATTTTAAGAATCCTCAGACACTAATATGTCAGACCCTGAGAATTGTTTCAGGGAAGATAGAGTGCGATCTACATGGCGACATGTAGGAGAATAATCAGGTGACTGGTTATTATTTAACGAGAGATAAGCGAAGTTCCTTGTCGGGTAAGTTCCGACCTGCACGAAAGGCGTAACGAGCTGACAACTGTCTTAAGCCTTCACTCGGCGAAATTGCGATGGCTGTGAAGACGCGGCCTACTTCCACCAGGACAAAAAGACCCCGTGGAGCTTTACTGTAGTTTAGTATTGATTTGGGTGTTTCAATTGTCAAGAATAGGAGGGACCAGGTACCTTATGGTACCTGGAACAGTGTGATACCTCTCTTTGAGGCGCTGCAAATCTTACCTGAGAACCTTGCATACAGGTTCGGGAAAAGTGCTAGATGGGCAGTTTTACTGGGGCGGTACCCTGCTAAATTGTAACGCAGGGGCACAAAGGTCAGCTTGCTGCGAATGGAAACCGCAGTGGACGTGCAAAGGCATAAGCTGGCTTAACTGCGAGTGCGACGGCACAAGCAGGTGCGAAAGCAGGTCTTAGTGATCCTCCGATGTCATGTGGGTGACGCGGAGCTTAACGGATAAAAGCTACCCCGGGGATAACAGAGTAGTCGCGCCCGAGCGTCCACAGCGACGGCGCGGATCGCTACCTCGATGTCGGCTCACCGCATCCTGGGGCTGGAGAAGGTCCCAAGGGTTGGTCTGTTCGCCCATTAAAGCGGTACGCGAGCTGGGTTCAGAACGTAAATTACGTTGCGTTCTACTACAGTAATGTAGTATTATGAAATCGACTAAAATCGGTGAAACCTGTTTTTGCTTTTAAAGCAAATATGGCAATACCGAGGGTAAGTCAAAAGCTCTGTGACTCTAAAGAAGGAGGAATTAGCTTATATCGCAGGTTTTTTGGACGGAGATGGATGTATAATGCTCCAGTTGATAAATCGTAAGGATTATAAACTTGGTTATCAAATTAGAGCAAGCATCGTCTTCTATCAAAAAACCGAAAAAAGAGAATTCCTTTCTTGGCTAAAGACAATATTTAAAGTTGGTTATATTCGTGATAGGAAAGATAATATCAGTGAATATACTATTGTGGGAGTTAATCCTGTAAAGAAGGTTTTGTTTCTGCTTCTTCCTTATTTAAGATTGAAGAAGGAACAAGCCATTCTTGCTTTATCAGTTTTGTCTAAGATGCCAGGAAGTGGAAGAGATATGAAGCCTGAACTCTTGCTTAGTTTGTCTTGCAAGGTCGATGAGTTTGCAAGATTGAATTATTCAAAGAGGCGGACTAATATCTCTTCAAAGGTAAGAGAATTTTTGGAGTTACACAGGCTTTTGAATCCCGTAGAGACTGATCCGAAAGGAGAGACTCATTTTAAATGAGTAATATGTCGACTCCCATCATAAATTCCAAGGATATGGTTTTATAACCTAAAGTCCGGAGATGGGATGAAGATATAGTCCATGCCAACTCGAAAGAGTGGATTATCATGCGCGAGACAGTTGACCTTGGTGACATATCAAGGTGACCGAGCTGTCTTTCCTGTAGAGGTTCTGATCTTTTTGAGGACTCTGTTATATTCTACAGGCTCAAACCCCCAGTTTGAGATAAATCTGGTCCTAGTACCATTAGGTACGGGATGGTGAACTGAATTTATTTTTAAGTTCGCCACTATATGCTGGAAACACTCGTTAAATAGTTGGGTACTAGTATATAATTTATATACTAGTGAAAATCTCAACTCTGAGTCAACCAGCAGGAAAGACCGAGTTTGGAAGTGCAAAGTTAGATGTGTGAAGCTGGATTTGCGAGGTGGGATGCGAGATAGTTGACTCAAGGTTTATCTGATTTTGAGAAACTATTGATCTCATCTCACACTTCATTTTCCATCTTCCCATCTCACATTTCTTACTTCTAAGTCGGAATCCTCACAGACTATACGCCAGACTCTGCACTTTGTGCAGAGAAGATATAGTCGGACCCCTATGGCGACATAGGGAGCCGGTATAAAATCCGGCCTTTGTAACAATTATGTCGGACTCTATCCGGTGGAAGCGTTGAATCTTGAGGGGAGCTCTCCTCAGTACGAGAGGACCAGGAGGGAGGAATCCCTGGTGTTCCGGTTGTTGCGTCAGCAGCATTGCCGGGTAGCCACATTCCTTGTGGATAACCGCTGAAAGCATCTAAGCGGGAAGCCCACCCCAAGATCAGGATTCGTTATAGACCCCTGGAAGAATACCAGGTTAATCGGCTGGCAGTGGAAGAGGCGTAAGCCTTTAAGCTTACCAGTGCGAATTGGTCGAAGACCTTTTTCCTTTCCTATTTTTCTCTTTCGCTTTGCCAATGGCAAAATTCTTTTCACTTTCTCAAGCTTTAGCTTGAGAGTTTAAATTTTAGGTTTGGGCCTTTCGGTCTTTGAGAGCTAGGCGGAACCACCTGATCCCATTCCGAATTCAGAAGTGAAACGCCTAAGCGCCGACGATAGTTGTCCGGCAACGGACCGCGAAAATAGGCCAAGGCCGAAAGACCCAAGCCTAAAAAACAAAAAAGGAGGAAGCTAAATAAGCTTTAAAATAAAAGTGCCAGAAAAGAAAGAAAAAACAAAATCTTCAAAAGAATTGACGATGGCAGACCTTTTGGCTTCAAAGAAGGTCTTTTTTGGCTTGAAAGTGGGTCAGAAGGTTAAGGGCAAGGTTGTTGAAAAAAGTCCCAAAGCCCTGCTTCTTGATATCGGTGGCAAATCTTTGGGAATGGTGACTGGTAAAGCTTTAAGCGAAGCAAAGGATTTTGCTCGCCAGCTTGAAGTTGGGGATGAAGTTGAAGGTTCAGTTTTGATCCCTGAAACTCCTGATGGCTATACCATAATTTCTTTAAGAGATTCAGCAAAAACTTTTGTTTGGAATAAAATTGAGAAGATTTATCGCGAGGCAAAAGAGCTTTCTTTAGAAGTTAAAAATTCAGGCCAATCAGGGGTGACTGTTGAGATTTTGGGCTTGACTGGCTTTGTTCCAATGTCTCATTTGACAAAAGAAACTCTTAAAGATGTAAATAATCTTCCTGGCAAAATGCTTCGCCTGAAGATCATTGATTTTGATAAATCTTCCAATCGCTTGATTTTGTCAGAAAAAGCAGTAGTTGAGGCAAAGGAGATTGAAGATCAAAAGGAAGCTTTGGCATCTCTTAAAGAAGGCGAAGTTTATGAAGGCGAAGTGACAACCGTTACTGATTTTGGCGCTTTTGTTAAGTTGCCTGCAAAACTTAAGGGCAAGAAGGTTGAAGTTGAAGGCTTAGTTCATGCTTCTGAAATAGCTTGGGGTAAATCTATGAAACCATCTGAAGTATTAAAAGAAGGGGACAAGGTGAAAGTTAAAGTCTTGGAGATTAAAGATGGCAGAATGGCTCTTTCTATTAAGCAAGCAGAGGGCGATCCTTGGGAGAAGGTTGAAAAGAAATATAAGCCTGAGATGAAGCTTGAAGGGGAAGTGGTTAAGATATCTGATTTTGGCGCTTTTATTGCTCTTGAGCCTGGAATTGAAGGACTTTTACATATTACCAAAATTCCTCCAACAACAAGGCTAAAAATAGGTGATAAGGTTGATGTTTATATTGATGAAATAGACACCAAAGAAAGAAGAATTAGCCTTGGTTTGGTTCTAACCACAAAGCCGGTAGGGTACAAATAAGTATCGAGTATCACGAATCAAGTATTACGTATAGTTCAAAGTTTAAAGTGCAAAGTTAAAAGTTATAAGTTATAAGAGTTTGGACTCCAGTTATCAGTTATCAGACATCGGGCATCAGACATCGGATGTCGGCTATCAGCTATCGGAGATTAATCAAAGGTAGCCGGAAGATTGTATTTAGTATTTTGTATTATGTATTATGCA
>Ga0272448_1006952_pt1 | contig 12082 bp, 8 predicted proteins | sample YNPCB0191_FD_202220 | JGI IMG/M metagenome (GOLD analysis project Ga0272448, IMG submission 202220) | Hot spring sediment microbial communities from Yellowstone National Park, WY, United States - YNP-CB-019-1 | ecosystem: Environmental > Aquatic > Thermal springs > Hot (42-90C) > Sediment... | reverse complement strand
TCACCCAGCTCCTTTCCGCGCACCTTCAACTCGGCTACCAGCGTTTCTCGTTCCTTTTCGCCCAACGGCTGGCCGCACACCGGGCAGGCCGCCCCGCGCGCCGCTTCGAGCTGCTCGATGCGCTGCTTCAGTTCATCCATCTCGGATCTCAACCGCGGATTTTCCGCCTGGGCGTCGGCGCGCTGTTTCTCCAGGCCGCGCAGGGCCTCCTGCAGAGCGGCGCGGCGCTGGATTTGCGCGGCGGTCTCCTCCAGGCGCGCCTGCGCCTGATGCGCCTGCGCCTGCCATCGTTCCGCCTCAGCCTGTAACGCCGCGACTGCCCGCGCCGTCTCCCGCAGGCCCTCCGCCTCGCGCTGAAGGGCGGCGCGCTCGGCCTCAATCTCGGTCAGCGGGCCGTTGCGCAGCTTCTCCTGCTCGCGGAAGCGTGCGGCGACTTCCTCCCAGCGCTCCAGCGCGGCCCGCGCCGCCTGCCAATCGCGGTAGCGTGCCCGGATTTCTTCAGCGCGGGCCAGCTCGGCCAGTATGACATCGCGCTCAGACTGGCGTTGCTCCAGCCGCTCCTGCAGGGCGGTTTCCCTTTGGCGGGCCTCGCCCGATCGGGCCCGCAGCGACTCGACCAGCTTGCGACGCTCCTCCAGCGATGCAGCCAGCTTTCGCAGCGCATCCAGGTTGGCTTCCTGGATCAGACGCGCTTTGGAGAGGCGCTTGAGCTCGGCCTCCTGCTGCTTTAATTGCTCTACCCTTGCCGGCTCCTCGTTCAGCTCCGCCTGAATTTCCCCCAGGCGGCTCTCCAGGAAAGCCACCTCGACCTCCAAAGCCCTGCGCCGTTCAACGGCTCGCTCGCGGTATTCCTCCCAGGCGTCCAGCCCCAGAATGCTGCTCAGGATGCGCTTGCGGTCGCCCGGGCGCTGCGTGGCAAACTGGTCGGCCTTGCCCTGCAGGAAGAATGAAGCGTTGGTGAAGGTCTCGTAATCCATGCGCAGCACCTGCTGGATGTGCGCCTCGGTATCCCGCAGGGAACGCTCGGTGAGGGGCTTCCAGTCCGGCGCGCGGCCGTCCTCGCCCGGCACGCCGACATAAAATTCCAGCGCGGCCGGCTTATCCCGCGCCTTGCTGCGGAGTACACGGTAGAGATTGCCCTCGTAAGCAAAGTCGAACGCCACCTCGGCCGATTTGCAGGCCGAATGAATCAGGGCGTCGTCGCGGCGGCGCGCCTGGCCGAACAACGCCCAGGTGATCGCATCCAGCAGCGAGGACTTGCCCGCTCCATTCGACCCGGAGATGCACGCCAGATCGAAGGCGGAGAAATCCAGTTCGGCGGGTTCCCGGTAAGAAAGAAAGCCTGACAATTTGAGAGAGAGTGGGATCATAGGGCCATCGATTCCGCTCGATCAACGGTTTGTGTATGGGACGATGAAAGCTGCTCGTCTCTATTCGCCGGCCTGGATAACCTCCTCAGCCAGCTTCTGCAGCTCAACAGCTTCCGTCGGTTCGACCTTGATCACCGACCAGTACATCTCGAGCAGCTCCAGTGGGGAGAGGCTGCTGATGGCGCGATCCTGAGGCAGACGCAGGCGCACCTCGGCGCGCGGGCGCTTGACCAGGTGGAACTCGAAGGCGTCCTTGGCGTAGCTGCGCAGGGCCGCCTCATCGATCAGCGCCTCCCACTCGCGTGGATATTCAACCGTCAGGCGCACGATGGCTCCCTCCAGGCGCCTCTGAGGCGGTAATTGAGCGATCAATTGCCCGGTTACATCTTCGGGTGATTTCAATTTTATGAGCGGTTTGTCGATCATCGGCCGCACGCTCTTCAGCCTGCGCCAGTCCACCCGCGTGTCCTGACCCTTTTCCACCTGGGCAATAACAAAGAATTTGTCCTCTTTGGCTTCTCCAAAGTCCACCCTCTCGATCGATCCGGGATAGATCACCGGCGGCTGGCTGCCCTCGTTCAGATTCTGCGGCTTATGGACGTGGCCAAGGGCCGTGTAGCTCAAACGCGGGTCTCGCGCCAGCGCGCCGGGCAGGTGAAAATCGCCGCCTAAAGTGTACTTGCGCTCGCTGCCGAAATCCGCCCCCTGGACGGTGGCGTGGGCAGTCAGCACCACCGGCATCGTTGGGTCGGCGCGCCTCCACCATTCCTGAATTAGATCGTGCAGGCGTTCGACGGTCTGGTCGGTGATCTCGCGCTCATCGCTCGGGCTGATACCCAGGCTGGCGACCAGCCCCGAACGCGAGATCCACGGCAGCGCCATGATCTGCAGCGGCAGACCCTCCAGGTCCTCAGGCCCCAGAAATGTGGGCTGAGAGATCACATGCACATGGGGCACTTCCAGCGTGTCGAACTCCTGCACCGCGTGAGCCCTTCCCGCCGCCGGCGATAAATCGTGATTGCCGACCAGCAGCAGGGTGGGAATGCCGGCGTGCGACAGGCGCATGATGCGTCGGCCCCACTCGCGCTGGAAGGTGGGTGCCGGGCTGCGGTCCTTGTATGCATCGCCGGCGAACAGCACCATATCCACCTTCTCTTCGATGGCCGCATCCACGATGGCGTCCAGCGAGCGCAGGAAATCGAGCACCCGCAGCGGCAGTCCGCTGGCCGGGTCTCGCCGGCCGTAGTTGGCCATGTCGATATGCGCGTCCGAAAAATGCAGGATTCTCACCATACGTGTATCCGAAGATCAGGGCTGCGCGCCAAGCGAAGCGAGCGCGTCTTGAGCGGGGGCGAAACCCGGATGCCACTTGAGCGCGTTGCGCAGGTCGTCGATGGCCAGCTCGCGCTGCCCCAGGGCGATCTCAGCCCGCGCACGCCACACCCAGGTCTCCTCGATGGCCGGTTCATCGATCATGCCCAGGGTGGCCGTTGCCAGGTTGACCACGTCCTGGTAACGGCCGGTGTAGTAGTAGGCGAAGTACGGCCCGGTCTGGTACCAGAGCATGCGCCAGGGACGTTTCTTCTCCGGGATCGTGGGGTAGATCTTGAAGGCTTCGTCGTAAGCCAGCGCCGCGCCGGCATAATCGTTCAATCCAACCAGGCTGGTGCCGCGGTTGTACCAGGCGAAATACTGGTCGCGCCCGGTGAGCTGATAGATCTCGTTGGATGCCCTTTGCGCCGCCGACTGCAGGGCGTAGGTCTCATCCCAGTCGGCTCCCAGCAGCGCCTGCACCTCGACCTCGCGCTCGCGCGGATAGATCACGATGTAAGTGTAGTTGAACGCGCGCCAGTCGTTATACAGTGCATCGTACGCCACCGGATGGTTGGGACCAATGTACGAATCCTGGGTGATAAAGACGCCTTTTCCGTCATCGTACCCGTTCAGGGCAAGATAATGGCCCATCCAGCCTTCGTCAGGGACCTCGAAGCCTTTTTCGATCACCACCGGAAAGCCGGCGGCGATCAGCCGCTTGAGGAGATCCAAATCGCCGCCTTCGCGATAGACGGCTTTCAGCTCCGTCTCCTGATTGACATAATCCACCATCTCATAGGGCATGACGTTCTTGTCGCGATCGTTGGGGCGCAGTACGGCGCGTGTATCGTATTGATTGCCCTTCCACCCCCAAAAGCTGAGCGCCATGGCCAGCGTATCAGGCCCGCAGTTGTTCCATTTTTGGTACTCGTGCTTGATGCCCCCCAGGTCGACCATGGCAGGAATAGGGGTGGGTTGGAGCGTAGGGGTGGCGCTGGGCGCAGGTGTGGCCGACGAAGCGAGTGGAGTCGGGCTGGACGTCGGCGTGGGACTGGGCGTGAGCGCCTGCAGCGTGGCGGCGACGATGGCGGCCACCTGATCCTGCGGCACGAAGATCACCTTTTCGGGTGGGCGGATTGCGTAGAGCAGCTTGGCCTGCAGGTTGTCGATGCGCCAGGCCAGGCGTTCATGCACGGGAGGCAATTGGTACAATGCGACGGCTGCAATGAGCAGGCTGGCGCCGGCGGTGAAGACGATCAAAATGGCCTTGCGCATGCCCGCATTATATCACCGCGGGAAGATGGGGTTTCGGGCCCCTGTTCTAGCGAATTTCCAGGGGCAGCGGTGGCTGCCCGCGCAGGGATTTCTTGCGCCCGGCCGGCGGGCTGAGCAGGATGCCCAGGCGGGGCGTCTCCCCCCGCGCCATCCGCACCCGCCTGCCCGGTAGAGCCAGCGCGATCCAGCGCTGCAGGGCTCCCCCAAGATAAGGCGCCAGGAATGGCAGGAACTGCGGATCGAAGACCACGAACAACCATACAGCACCGGGACGGGTCTCGGCCAGTACAAAGTGGGCCGCCTCGGCGGGCAATCCATGATTTTTGAGGGCTTCTGAAATGATCATGGCGGTCGCTTGAGCAGTGGACATGTAGCGGGCAACGGGCATCAGGTCGTTTCCTCCCCAGCAGTGATCATCTGCCCGCAAAGATGCAATCTGTATACCATACCTGCCGGTTCACAAAACTGTTAGACCTGTAAGCTCCGCCTCTCCTGGCTGTAAGGTTTGCAGGCCATCCTTTCATCCTCTGGCGGGAAAAGAGATGCGGACTGCTGGCCTCTTGCAGCCAACATAAAGCCCCTTTCTCCCGATGAACTGGAAGAAAGGGGCTGAAGGAGGATGAACATGCTCCCGATTAAGCTTCCCTGAACTCGCCTTCGACCACCTCGCCCTCGCCAGGGGACTGGCCGCCGCGGCCATCGCTGCCCGCGCTCCCACTGGCAGCCGTCTGGCTGTACATCTGCTGGCCAATCGTGCTGAGTTCTCTTTGCAGAGCTTCACTCAGACTGCGGATACGGGCGATATCCTCACCCTGCGTCGCCTGACGCAGCTCGTTGATGCGCCTCTGGATGTCCTCGCGCGTGGCCGACGGCACCTTCTCGCCCAAATCGCGCAGGCTTTTCTCCGCCTGGTAGATCAGGTTATCTGCTTGGTTGCGGGCTTCGGCCAGCTCTTTCCGTCTGCGGTCTTCTGCCTCGTGCTTGCGGGCCTCTTCGACCATGCGCTCGATGTCGCTCTTGGATAGATTGGTCGATGCCGTAATGGTGACTTTCTGCTCCTTGCCCGTAGCCCTGTCTCGCGCCGTCACATTCAGGATGCCATTGGCGTCGATGTCGAAGGTCACCTCGATTTGTGGCACGCCGCGCGGCGCCGGCGGGATGCCTTCCAGGCGGAAGCGGCCAAGGCTCATGTTGTCGGCCGCCATCGGGCGCTCACCCTGCAGCACATGGATGTCCACCGCAGTCTGGTTGTCCTCGGCGGTTGAGAAGACCTCCGTCTTCCGCACCGGGATGGTGGTGTTACGCTCGATCAGCGTGGTCATCACACCGCCCAGCGTCTCGACGCCCAGTGAGAGCGGCGTCACGTCCAGCAGCAGCACATCCTTAACCTGCCCGCTGAGCACGCCGGCCTGAATGGCTGCGCCGACCGCCACCACTTCGTCCGGGTTGACGGACTTGTTGGGCTCTTTATGGGTCAGCGAGCGTACCAGATTCTGGATCATGGGCATGCGTGTGGCCCCGCCCACCAGTACCACCTCATCGATGTCCTCGACCGAGATGCCCGCATCGCGTAAAGCCGCTTCGAAGGGTCCGCGCGTGCGCTCCACCAGATCCTCGGTCATCTGCTCGAACTTCGCCCGGCTGAGCTTCATTTGCAGATGCTTGGGGCCAGACGCATCGGCGGTGATATACGGCAGGTTGATCTCCGTCTCCATCACGCTGGACAGCTCGATCTTAGCTTTCTCGGCCGCCTCGCGCAGGCGCTGCAAAGCCTGGCGGTCCTGGCGGAGGTCGATGCCGTACTCCTTCTTGAATTCGTCGGCCAGCCAGTTGACGATGCGCTCGTCCCAGTTATCGCCGCCCAGGTGCGTGTCTCCGCTGGTGGCCTTCACTTCGACCACGCCCTCCCCCACCTCGAGCAGGCTGATGTCGAACGTACCGCCGCCCAGGTCCCAAACCAGGATGCGCTCATTCTTCTTCTTGTCCAAACCATATGCCAGGGCCGAAGCGGTCGGCTCGTTGATGATGCGCAGCACTTCCAGACCGGCGATTTTACCCGCATCCTTGGTGGCCTGGCGCTGACTGTCGTTGAAATACGCCGGCACCGTGATGACCGCCTGCGTCACCGGCTCACCCAGATAGGCTTCGGCATCCGCCTTGAGTTTGGCCAGGATCATGGCCGAGATCTCCTGCGGGGTGTACTCCTTGCCGGTGATCGGAATCCTTACCCGCGCATCTCCAGCCGGTCCACGCACCACCTGATAGGGAACGAGTTTACGTTCGGTCTCAACCTCATCGTAACGGCGGCCCATAAAGCGCTTGATCGAGAATATCGTGTTCTCGGGGTTGATCACCGCCTGACGCTTGGCCGGCTGCCCTACCAGACGCTCGCCATTCTTATTGAACGCTACCACCGAGGGCAGCAATCGGGATCCTTCCGCCGTGGGGATGACCACCGGGTCGCCGCCTTCCATGACGGCCACCACGCTGTTTGTCGTCCCTAGGTCGATACCGATAATTTTCGCCATGGTTAGCTCCTTTCTTGCTCCATAATAGCTATTCTCATGGCTATCAGCTTAATCCCTGTCTGCAAGAAGATCGTTAACAATGTGTAGGTGATTTATAAATGTATGCGCACGCTTCCCCCACTCTCCCGAGCCAGGTCCGATTGTCCCGCCGCATCGCTCCGCCCGCGATATAATCAATATGGACATATCCAGGCGTATTCACCGCGGAGGGTATTATGCGGAGACGTTTTCTTGTTCTTCTCTGGGTCGTTGCCTGGCTGCTGGTTCTGCCAGCCTCGGCCTGGGCGCAGTCTTCCAATCCGCTGGTGCTGGTTTTAAACGCCGACGGACCCATCACCGCCGCCATGCAGACCTACCTGGAGCGCGGCATCCGCATTGCCGAGCAGCAAGGCGCTGAGCTGCTGATCGTGCAGTTGAACACCCCCGGCGGGGACATCAACGCCATGACGCAGATTACCACGGATTTTCGCGGCAGCAGCGTGCCCGTGGTGGTTTACGTCGCGCCGAACGGCGCTATGGCGGCCAGCGCGGGTACCATCGTCACCCTGGCGGGCGACGCAGCCGCCATGGCTCCACAGACAGTCATCGGCGCGGCCAGCCCGGTCGGCGCTCAAGGACAGGACCTGACCCAAACCGAGCAGCTCAAGGTCAAGGAGACCATGAAGGCTCTGGCGCGCTCGCTCTCCCAGCAGCGCAGTCAGACGGCCATCGACCTGGCCAACGCCACCATCGATCAGGCCAAGTCGGTCACCGCCAGCGAGGCAAAAAGCGCCGGTCTGATCGACTTCATCGCCGCCGATATCCCCGACCTGCTGCGCCAGCTCAACGGCTACACGCTGCGCACGAGCAACGGAGCGCACACACTGAACACCGTCAATGCGAATGTGGTCGAGGTCCCGCCCTCACTGATCGAGCAGCTCTTGCTGATGCTCACCGACCCGAACATCGTCTTCCTCCTGCTGACGATTGGCGTTCAGGCCATCCTGATCGAGCTGTCCAGCCCGGGCGGCTGGGTGGCCGGCTTTGTGGGGGTGGTATGCCTGGCGCTGGGCATCTACGGGTTGGGTCTTTTGCCGGTCAATTACTTTGGCCTGGTCTTTTTGGTGCTCGCGTTCGTGCTGTTCGTGCTGGATATTAAAGCTCCCACCCACGGCGCATTGACCGCCGCAGGGGTGGCCTCGTTTATCCTCGGTGCGCTGGTGCTGTTCAATTCGCCGGGAGTGCCATCCTTCCAGCGCGTCTCGGTGCCGCTGGTGGTTGCCACCGGGCTGGCCATTGCGGCGGTCTTCTTCACCATCATCCGCTTCGCCTTGCGCGCACAGCGCGCTCCGGTGCGCTCAGGGCGCGAAGGGCTGACCGGCCAGGTGGGCATCACCCGCACCGTCCTCAATCCAGACGGCACCATTCAGCTCGGCAGCGAGCTGTGGACCGCCGAGCTGGTCGAAAGGAATGACCCGCTGCCCATCGGCTCGCGTGTGGAGGTGGTCGCCGTCGACGGCGTCCGCCTGAAGGTGCGCAGGGCGGATCAGGATCGGCCTTTTACGGAGTAAGACGCCAGTGCTGGAAAAGACATCCCTTTTTCTGCCTCACCCTGACCCCAAATCCCTTCCCCTCTCCTTGAGGCGACGGAGGTAGGGCTTTGGGGATGAGGTGAGACAGAAGGATGGCATTACGGCCCGATGCGAGCGTAGTGCAGGATTGTGTTGCTGTAGTCGCCCGAAATCACTTCAGGAAAAATGAATTCGATCACGTCTGGACGGTTGAAACCCATCACCGACCACTTGATCGAAGGACTCGAATCGTAGGAGCTCGATCCAGAGGGGGTGACGACCGCTTGAGGAGGCCCCCAGCTCCCGTCCGAGTTCTTTTTAATCACGCACATGATCTGCATGCTGTTGCACGGCGCGGGATCTAGATTATCATAGCCGTGACCGACAATATACAACCCGCCCGTCGTGCTCAAAGCCAGCCCAGGGTCGTGGCTGTAGAATCCAGTATTTGTGTCGCTCCAACCTGAGCCGCTGTTCACCACGTAATGGATTCTTCCATATACATTGGACGCGGTGAAATTCTCGATGTAGGTCAGATGCCTCACGCCGCCGCCATCGATGATCAGACTGGGCCCCTGGTCGATATTGATTCCATTATTGGTGCTCGTCCACACGGGCGCCGCGCTGACCTTCTGAATGCTTCCCCACGATCCACCCTGGATCCTCGTCCTGGCTAGGATTTGCGCCGGATTGGTCGCTTGAGATACCCAGGCAACGGTCACTGATTGGTCAAACGGGGAGACGGCCAGGCTTGGATGGTTGGCGTTGCCGGATGAATCGAGCACAGTCGGGCCGCTCACCGGGGAGTAGCCCTTCGTGCTCGGGTCATAGGCCAGGTATGTGATGTGATTGCCGCTCGACCAGTACGCGATGTGCAGAATCCCGCTCATATCCATCCCGGCCGAAACGCCCGAGGTGCCCACGTACATCCCTGCGCCGGGCGTCGCTGCATCGTTGGCCAGAATTTGCGCAGTTGCAAAGGTGTTGCTGACGATGTTGAATGGCCTGTCCACTAAATTACCGTCGGCCGTATTGGTGATCACGTGGATCGTGCTGCTGCCGTCGTAAACCACATCCACCGAGATGATGTTGGCCGGGTAGGTCAGCGGCGAGATCGAACCGGCGAAGCCGGATGAACTGGCCGGCAGCCCGGGAGAAGTCGTCCAGTAGCCGACCAGGGTTTTGGATTGATCGCCCTGATAACCGAAAATATATAGGCGATCATCGCCGGTGCGCACGATCTGGTGCGGGATGACATCGCTGCCACCCTTCTTGCCGAGCGAGAAGGTCGTGATCGCCCCCGAGAACGGACCCGAAATCGGCGTAGGCGTCATAGTGGCCGTTGGCAATGGGGTGGGCGAGGGTTGCTTCAATATAGACGGCAGGTATACGATCGCCGTGGAACTGGCCAGACTGACCGTTCCTGCACCTGCGCACGTAGAAAGGATCAGGATGGAGGCAAGACCGAACACCGCCAGGATGAAAACTGTGTATTTTTTCAGCAACATGGCCCGGTAACCAATTTGAGAGCGGGAGCGTGGGAAGCGGCTTCGCGCCTGAGGGTGTTGGCGTGCAGATCAACTGCCGGGAAAGGGTGACAACCGATAAAGGTCCAGACCAAAATATACAATCCTTGTCAAGGGTTAGCCGATTATAAAACAATTCCAGATTATTACAAGGTATTTTGTCTGGTATTAACGGCCTCCCTCAAAGGAGGCTCGCCGCAGTAATAAAATTCACTAATTTGAATCATGTGGACATTTCCTGTAAAATAACTGTAAATTGACTGGTTCAGGGAGGAAGCTGTGAAAAACGTGCGTTTACTCTTACGCGAAAAAGGCGCCGACGTCTGGTCGGTGTCCCCTCAAACCTCGGTGCGGGAGGCCGTGCGCATCCTGGCTGAGAAAAACATCGGCGCGCTGCTGGTCATGGACGGCGGCCGTCTGGTGGGCATCCTTTCCGAGCGTGACACTGCCCGCAAGATGATCCTGCAGAGTCTGCCCGCCGATACAACCCCGGTCAGCCAGATTATGACCACCCACGTCATCACCATCACACCCGAGTACACCATCCAGGAATGCATGGCGCTGATGACCGACCGGCGCGTGCGCCACCTGCCGGTTATGGAGGGCGATCAGTTGGCCGGCATCATCTCCATCGGCGATGTGGTCAAGGAAATCATCGCCGACCAGGAGTTCACCATCCAGCATCTGGAGCGCTATATCACCGGCGAACGATAATCCGGAATTTTGCCCCAGGGAATTTACCGAACTAAGATCCCTTGCGCGTTTTGATTTGGCGACGCGGCTTTACAGCCTGGCGTGATGGCTGTTGCGCGCCTGTGATATAATCTTCGCGCAGGAGAGATCAATGCCGAGTATTCCGACCAGAGATAGAGTTAATCCCCAGGCGATCAACACCACCCCCATGCGCCGCCCTGAGTGGATCAAGGTGCGCGCCCCTTCCGGCGAAACCTACCAGTGGCTGCAGGGGTTAATGCGCCAGAAATCCCTGCACACAGTCTGCGAAGAAGCCGGCTGTCCCAATATGGGTGAGTGTTGGGGCCATGGCACGGCTACCTTCCTGATGCTGGGCGACGTGTGCACCCGCACCTGCGGTTTTTGCGATGTAAAGCACGGCCAGCCGCTGGCCATGGATTGGCTGGAGGCCGAACGTGTGGCCCAGGCGGTCAAAGCCATGAACCTGCAGCACGCGGTGATCACCAGCGTGAACCGCGACGAGCGCCGCGATGGCGGCGCGCCTGTCTTCGCCGCCGTGATCCGCCGCATACGTCAGGTGCTGCCCGGCTGCTCGATCGAGGTGCTGATCCCCGACTTCAAAGGCAGCGTGGAGGCCCTGCGCATCGTCATGGAGGCCCGCCCAGAGATCCTCAACCACAACGTCGAAACTGTCCCGCGCCTGTTCAAGCGCGTCCAGCCGCAGGACCGCTACGAGTGGTCCGAGGCGACCCTCAGCAACGCCAAGAAGCTCGACCCCGAGGTGCTGACTAAGTCGGGCATTATGGTCGGCCTGGGCGAGACGATGGATGAGATCAAAGCCACCATGCGCGACCTGCGCTCGTGGGGCGTGGACATCCTTACCGTGGGCCAGTACCTGCAGCCCAGCCGCATGCATCTGCCCATCGAACGCTACTACACCCCCGACGAGTTCGCCGAAATCAGAGAGTACGGGCTGGAAATCGGTTTCCTGTGGGTGGAGAGCGGGCCTCTGGTGCGCTCCTCCTATCACGCCGCCCAGCAGGTGCGCGCCCTGAGCATCGTGCACCGCAAATTGTACTCGCCCGCCGTCAACTGACTGCCTCAATCATTCACAATGCTTGCTAAGCCCGCTGCGCGCAACGGGCCTAGCGCTGTGATTGCGTTCTCCTCGCCCCCCTTGCCAGCCTTTCCTGCACCGCCTCGCTTCCCAGCTCACGCAGCGCATCCGATGCCACCCAGCGTACGGCGCGTTCCCCCGAAGCCAGCATGTCGTGCGCCGTCTGAACGGCGGCGCGGTGAAGTACCGCGTTTCGCTTGCCGATCTGCCGCAACGCCCAGTTGACCGCCTTGCGCACGAAGTTGCGCCGGTCAGCTGCTTCGCGCCGAATCAGGGGCAGAAATTCCATGAAAACCTCGTCCGGCATAGTTCTGGCGTGCACTGCCAGGGCGGCTATCAAAGTGAACCCGGCCCGCTTGACGAACTCCTCCGGGCGCGCGCTCCACGCGCGCGCCTTTTCGACCGCATGAGGCGTGCGGGCAAATAGGTTGCTGCACACCTGGTCGCATACGTCCCACGAATCGAATTCCGCCGCCCAGCGCTCCATCTGCTCAGGGGTGACCTGGAGCGGATCGTCCACTATGGAGGCCAGGATGCGCGCTTCGTGGACGCCGCTGTCCCACAGCGCCAGCGCGAGGGGATGGTCGCCGCGGTAGGCACGGGCCATGCGCCGCAGGGTCGGCAGCGAAATGCCGCCCAGCGTGCCGGTCGTGTTGATCCCGAAGCGCGCCATGCCTGCCAAACTGGCCGGCTTAGCCTGGGAGCGAAG
>Ga0272448_1006951_pt1 | contig 12083 bp, 18 predicted proteins | sample YNPCB0191_FD_202220 | JGI IMG/M metagenome (GOLD analysis project Ga0272448, IMG submission 202220) | Hot spring sediment microbial communities from Yellowstone National Park, WY, United States - YNP-CB-019-1 | ecosystem: Environmental > Aquatic > Thermal springs > Hot (42-90C) > Sediment... | reverse complement strand
ATCGGATGGCATCATCGGTAGGCATCATTGAACATCGGCAGTCATCGCTTGGCATCATCGGACGGCATCATCGGACGGCGTGGGTTGGTGTAGAGCAGGGGGTGTGTGGCGTGGTGGTGAAGCGGTTGTGTGGGTTGCGTAGCAACCCGGACAACCTGCTAAACCACCACGACACGCATAAAAAAAAATTGTTTATAAAGCATACATACAGGCTGGCTGGAGTGGGTGCTTGCTGGGTTGTTGGAGTGTATAGGCTGGCTGGATGGTATGGTGTATAGGATAGCTGGTGGTGTTTTTTACAGGCTGGCTGGAAGTCGCTGCATATAAGCAAATTTTTAGGCATGGTGTATAGGCTGGCTGGGATGTTGGAGTGTGTAGGCATGAGAAATGCTACTTATGCGTAGCATAAGTTGCGTTTTTCAATAAGCCTACACACGACAACAGACCCCGCCTATACACGATGCCGACCTTGCTTATATGCAGGGACTGACCCGCCTGTAAAAAACACCCCCCGCCTATACACGATACCATCCCGCCTATACACGACAACAACCCCGCACCCACCCCCGCCTGTATGTATGCTTTATAAACAAAATATTACCGCTATGTATAAACCCCCTGCTCTACACCAACCCACGCCGTCCGATGATGCCGTCCGATGATGCCAAGCGATGACTGCCGATGTTCAATGATGCCTACCGATGATGCCATCCGATGACAAACGATAGACATTTGAGTAATGATAAAGTGGAATATGAGCGAAGGATACCTTTGTTATTTTTTAAAAAAAACATTGTAATAAAGAAAAACTTTTTTTGTTTTCTATAATGAATTTCGGGAGGAGGAAACATTGTAATAAAGAAAGTTTTTTCTAAACACTATTGACAAAAACAAAAAAATATGGTATAAATATTGTATGAGGGGTAAAGAAATATATTTTTAAAAAAGGGGGGTTAAATATGTTCGACACAAAAAAAATTGTAAAAGCAATTGAAAGAAACAGGAGCGTAAAAGTAAAAGCAGTTGACAGGGTTGAAATTGCCATCCGTATGGACGGGAAAAAATTTCTTCATTGTTTTGGTAGTGGTTCTCTTTCGTATGACCAGGGAAAAGAATTTTCTTTTCTTGCATCATTGCATTATCCATCATACCGTTTTGAAACCCTTATCGTATAATTTACAAAAATAACAGCTCAAATCTGTTATTTTTCTTTCCTCTCAAAAAAGGGGGGTATAAAACTATTAAAGACCTGAAAAAAACGCTTATAAACTCAAATCTGACGGGGTTTTTACAGTAGTAATTGACAAAAAAGAATATATATATATATATTGCATATAAAATGCGTCTTGTATGCGTCTATAGTGCAAAGACGGTTTTTTACGAATCATACACGAATCATACATAAACAACAAAACAATATATAGTATAAAACAAAACAGTTTTTAGGAAACAACAAAACAATATATAGAAAACAACAAAACAATATATAGAAAACAACAAAACAGGGAATAGTATATAACAAAAATCAAATAACAATCAAATAAAACAATATTTTAAAAAAACAAAAAAGACGGGAAGGGGGAAGTTAAGGGTGGAGTGGGAAAACAGAAAAAGTTGGGATGGGTTAAATCAACAACAGTTGCCTGGGAAATCAACAACAGTAAAGGAAAACAGAAAAAGTTGGGATGGGTTAAATCAACAACAGTTGCCTGGGAAATCAACAACAGTAAAGGAAAACAGAAAAAGTTGGGATGGGTTAAATCAACAACAGTTGCCTGGGAAATCAACAACAGTAAAGGAAAACAGAAAAAGTTGGGATGGGTTAAATCAACAACAGTTGCCTGGGAAAACAGAAAAAGTAAAGGAAAACAAAAGACAGTGGAGTGGGTTTTGTCAGAAACAGTTGTTTTCTGTTCCCGCTTGCCATCGCTCGCCTCTCGCTCCACAAATGCAGGCTTTCGCCTGCATCGTGTCGCTTCGGCTCGCAATTAATTTCCCGTCGCTTGCAAATGTTTATCCCGCACGCCGTGTACCTATCGCTCCACAGATGCAGGAGAAATCCTGCATCGTGTCGCTTCGGTCCACAGCTATTCCCGAATTTTCAAAAATTTTTTTAAATTGTACAAACAGTTAATTTTTGCTTTTGCATATTTTTTCTTTAACCCCCAACCCCTGCCCCTTCCCCCTATTACAATAGGGGGAAGGGGAAAAAAAAGTTGTAAAATTATTTATAAAGACCGGAAAACAAAAAAGCGTATCGTGGTGGTTTTGCAGGTTGTCCGTGTCGCCGTGCGACACACACAACCGCTTCACCACCACGCCACACTAAACCCCAAAACACTATATATTGTGGTATAAAGCGAAAAAACACTATATATTGTAGGGTTGTGGAAACTGTGGATAACTTTTTAGTTTCGGGAGCAGAGAAGCAATTTTTAGACCTGTGGATAACTCTGTGGATAACTGCCAAAAACCTGTGGATAACTATGTGGATAACTCAAAAAATTTTTAAAGAAAAAGAGAAAGTAGCAAAGAGAAAAAGAAAGGTTACATGGTATAGTCGCAGTCTTAGGGGGGTTTATAAGGGGGGGGATAACCGCAAACACACGAAACAGAAAAATAAAAGGTAGCAGAAAAAAGAAAAGAGAAACGGCTTTTATTGTAGGGGTTCCACCCCTACAACCCCGTTTAAAAAAATCACTTTTAAGATAGAGGAATGCCAAACAAACAAAACGAATATAAACGGGAATAACAACGCAGTTTTTAAATATATCGCATTTAAAGAAAAAAAACAAAAAATAAAAAAAACACTTGACAAATTTAAAATTTTTTGGTATATATATAGTATGCAGTATAAAAACGAAAAAGACAGAAATGATTTTGAGAAAATACATAACAAACTAAAAAAACTTTTAACACATCTGGACGAAACAACAAAACTGTTGTTTAAAAAAGAAATTATTATTACGTCTCTATTCCGGAAAAAAGAGAATGACTCAGGAATACACGAGACAGGAAGAGCAGCAGATATAAGAACAGAAAATTATTTTACAGATGCAGAAATAAAAGTTATTTTAGGACTTATAAACAATACTGTTATGTATGACCCGGAAAGACCTGAAATGAAAGTTGCAATATATCACACAGTAGAAAAATCAACCTGGCATATACATTTACAGGTACATGAAAATACGGAAATAAAATAATGGTAAAAATACTTTTAGACGAACAGTTTATTAAAGAACTTTTGGCACAAATAGACAAGGCAGAAAAAGAAATTTTAGGAATTGTTTTTTTTGCAAGAGTTTACATAAACAGGAAAAATGATGAAGTGATGCAGATAATAAAACATTTAGCAGATGCAAGGAAGAGAAATGTTTTAGTGAGAGTTTTAATAAACAAAACAATCAGGCATGGGGTAGACACAAAAGCAAATATAACTTTTTTTGAACTTTTAAAACAAAATAATATAGAAGCAAAAATAACAGATACAAGACGTATCACACACGCCAAACTCTGGCTTTTTGATGAAAAAATTTTTATAACAGGATCACACAATCTCTCTAACAGCAGTTTTCACAGGAACAGAGAAATTTCTATCCTTGCAGAAGATCCGGCATACACAAAAAATTTAAAAGAATATTTTTATAACAATTTTTATGAAGTAAAAATGTTATAAACCACAAATGGCAAAAATTATTTATCAGGACATACCATCAGACTATTATGACATATACAGGGAAACATTAAAAATAGGATATAAACACGGTTTTAACTTTTATTTAGACAACTATATTTATACATACGCAAATATAGTTTCACAGAGAATACCGGAAAACTATCCGAGAAGCAGAGCAGGAATAGCACCTATATTGTATTTTGACAAGAGATTTAGGCAATGGCTATTTGTAATAGCAGGAAAAGTTTGGCAAAAACAAAAAGCAGGACGAGGAGTAGTACCACCACAGACAGGATACCGAAGCAAGAAATGGTGGTGGGAAAATAATCCGAGACTGGACAAAAGATACTATGCTTGGTTTGTAGAGCAGTGTATGAATTGGTACGGAAACTACAGGGTAGCACCTTGGGCAATGGAAAACTATGTTTATTTAACAAACACGGCAACAGACAAAATATACAAAGTTGACATAAACTTAAAACTAATATTACAACAGGCAGGAACAACAGGAAGCGGAAATGGAGAATTTAATGGGCCAACAGGACTAATTTTAGACGATAGATATATTTATGTTTGCAATACAGGGAACAAGAGAATAACAAAACTTGAAAAATCAGACCTGTCTTTTGTAACAAACATAAACACATACACAGCAGCAGGAATAGAATTTTTAAACATAGTTGATATAAGTTTAGACGATACATACCTGTATGTTTTAGACAAGGGAAATAATAGACTAATAAGGATAAACAAAACAGACAATACAGATGCACAATACACAAATTTACTAATACAAAATTATAACAGCATAAAAGAACCTGAGAAAATTTTTGTCAATAACGATGCAATTTTTGTAACAGATAAAAACAATAACAGAATAGCGAAATATGATAGAATAACTTTCAGCAGGGAAAAATACAACGCAGGATACGAGTTTGATGAACAGGATATACACGGACCAAGCGGAATAGATACAGACGGATGGAAACTTTTAGTACACGAAACAACAACAAACAAAATTGTTTTTTTGTCAGCGTATTTATTTTATATTTTAAAAAGGCAAGATATAGAGGAAGGAATTGATGATATTGTATCAAGCGGAAATTTATTATTATTACTTAACGGAACAACAGGAAAAATTATTTTGATTGACTTGACAAACTTTACTATTTTTGATACAATTATAAAAAGCGAGTTTGTAGGGTGTAGAAATATAGCAACAGAAAGACAGCAATTATTTACAGCAGACATAACTGAATAAAAACTTTTTTTAAAAAACACTTGACAAATTAAAAATTTTTTGGTATATATATAACAAGGAGGGTTTATGAAAAGATTAAACAATTTTTTTTCACGGAAGTTTTTAGTTACGATAGGAACAATAGCGATAAATATTCTTATTGGGAAGGGAATAATAAATACGACTGATGCAGACACAATATTAAAGTTTTGCGATGCAATAGCCGGGTTATATGTACTTACAGAAGGAGTTTTGGATATAATAAAACGAAAGATAGGAATATAAATGGAGCAATTATTGGCAGGAATAATACTACTTATGCTTGGACTACATTTTAGAATAGAAATGCGACTAACAAAAATTGAAACAAAAATAAAAGAGTACAACGGAAAACAAAAATGGTAAAAGCAACAGGACCTTGTTTTAGTTTAGATGCACACGGAACTTTAGCAAATGCAATAACTTATCAAAAACTACCTACAACACGAATAGTACGCAGAAAACCAAAACCTCTTTATACACGGACAACAGGACAAAATACAGTACGAAATACACATGCAAAAGCAACAGAAAAATGGCATGAACTTTTAGCAATACAGCAAGACCTTTGGAAGGCATATACAGACGGAAACGGGAACAGCGGATACCAAGCCTGGATGTCTCAATGGGTACACAGGACTTTAGAAAATTTATTTCAGTACAAAGTACCACCAAACCATGGATATTGTTTGGTTGGGGAATACAAAGTAGGCGAACTTATTACGGGTGGCGTGTTTCAGGACCCGTAAGGAGGAGAAAAAAAAATGAGTTATGTATGGTATAATAATTGGCCGTATAATTACAGCATTTTCCCAAGTATGACAGACCATGTAGATCCGGTAAATGAAACATATTTTTCAGGACTTCATACAGAAATTGAAAATATAGAGAACGAATTGGGGCTAAACCCTTCAGGGGATTATGACACGGTAAAGGACAGACTTAATGATTACACGAATCATACAACAAATTATAATAACCCACATCAAGTTAGTTTAGAACAAGCAAGGACAAAAAACAATCAGATCTCAGGGGCGATAGATTTTAATAAAAACGAAGGACAAAATTTAAAACTACATAATCTATCCTCTGCTCCAGCATCACCAGTAGCAGGACAGGTATATTATAATACAACAGACAACAAAACTCATGTATGGAATGGAACAGCATGGGAAATTATTTCTACTCCAACTTTGGAAGAAACAAGAGCAAAAAACAATCAAATTTCAGGACCGATAGATTTTAATAAAAACGAAGGACAAAATTTAAAACTACATAATCTATCCTCTGCTCCAGCATCACCAGTAGCAGGACAGGTATATTATAACACAGCAGACAACAAAACATATGTATGGAATGGAACAGCATGGGAACTTATTTCTACTCCAACATTGGAACAAGTAAGAGCAAAAAACAATCAGATTTCAGGGGCGATAGATTTCAACTTAAACGAAGCTTTAGGGCTTATAATGGAAAAGAGAACGACAGATCCTGTTTATAATACAGTGGCCCAATTATACTTTAACACTGCAAACCATACTCTTAGATTTTATGATGGAAGTTTTTGGCGACAAATAAGAGAATTTACTCTTGCAGATGTACTGTCACATGACAATACAGCAATGGACCCAATTAATTTCAACAAACACGAAGCACAGAACATGAAAATACAAAACTTAGACTCGGCACCATCAAATCCAGCAACAGGACAAGTTTATTTTGATACAACATACAATACTTTGTATACTTATGACGGAACAAATTGGCAGAAAATAAATAACAAGATGCGACAAACACTTTTACCGGGAGCAGCAACACTACCGAACACAAATTTTGCAGAATTACAAAAAACAGGAACAGGCTACGGCACATATTATTCAGCTTTTTTTGATCCAAACACATCAGAATATCTATTTTATACAGTACCATTGACAACAGGGAATAAATTAATATCTTTAAAATTTACCGTACATAGCAGATGCAATGCATCGGCAGGAGCGGCAATTTTAAAAATATCAGTAACAGCATATAAACACGACGACGCTTGGGAATCATCACCGGAAAACGCTTATGTAAACATAACGATTGAGCCAACCAGCACAGCAGGAGATATTTTAATTGATACAGGAACAATTACATTTAGTCAATACTTTACGGATGCTTTTTGTAGAGTACAGGTAATGCGAGATGCAACAAACGCAAGCGACACATTAACAACAGATTTAGAACTTTTAGGAATCTGTATGGAGGAAGTGTAAATAAAAAAATGGCAAGACGATTTAATGGGACAAGTGATTATGCAAGAATAAACAATCCTTTTTATGCTTTTGGGACAGAGTTGTCTATACTTTTTTGGACAAGAAATTTTAACAATGAAGCAGACCAAGGAGCAATTACACAAGCAACATGGGGAACTGACAATATGACAACAAATGTTTTTTTAGTATCAGTAACAACAAACCCTTGGTGGACTTTTTATGTAAATGATAACGGAACTTGGAGACAAATAAATTTCCAAATTTCTGGGACAGCTTGGCATCATGTGGCATGCTTAATATCAACAGCAAATATAGAAGTTATTATAGACGGAACAAGTACAGGAACAGGAACAGGGATTTCAACAGGAATAGTAAATAATTCTGCATCAGCACTGGCAATAGGGACAGATGCAAGAATACCAAGCAGATATGCACAGGTAGATTTAGCAGATATACGAATTTATAACACAAGATTAACATTAGCACAAGTAAAGACGAATATGTACAGGAAAATTTTTGCAGAAAGCAATTTACAGGAATATTACAGGCTTGACGAATCGTCTGTAAGTTATGTAAAAGATTATTCCGGAAATGGAAGACATGCAACTACTATTAGCGGAACAAGTATTGTACCAGAACCACCTGTAACAGAATTGTTCAACATTTTATAAAAATGTATTTTTTAAGAATAAATTTATTAGAATTAAAAACAAACGATTATGTAAATATAAGTAAAATTGCAGACAATATAAATCCAAACGGTTTTTTTTATACAACAAAAGAAAAATTAAACAAAGCATTAGCAGCTATAAAAAATAAAAATTACATATACGAAGTACAGGAAGTACAAAAGCAGGAACAGAAAAAATGAAAAAAGACATTTTATGGTATGGACCTTGTTTTAGTTTTAGCGGATACGCACAACACAACCGGGCAATGATCTTTGAACTCGACAAACTTGGATGGAATATACAATTAATACCGACAGAACCATATATACCAGAAGGGTTAGATGGAGTATCACGATTGTTAGAATTGGTAAGAAACGATACAATAGATGCAAGGGAAACAATAGCGATTAACTTAGTACCACCACCAGCAATACCGCAATGGGGAAAATGGACAATACTGTTTACAACTTTGGAAAATATTACACTACACGAAGGAGCGAAAAACAGAATCCAGCAGTTTGACGAAGTATGGGTACCTTGTACTTTTAACTACTCTACACTTGCAAGAGAACTAACAAAAAAAATGGCAATTGAAATAGTACAGGAAGGAGTATATACAAAAATTTGGAACCCGGGAGTACAAAAAGACAAAAGATTTAGCAGCAATCTTTATACATTTTTTTTCTGTGGTGATTGGAGTTATAGGAAGGGAAATGATATACTTATAAGAGCATACGCAAAAGCATTTAACCCAACAGACCCTGTTAGATTATTATTATTTACACACTACCAGGGCAGAGGTGCTAACGAAACTTTACCAACAGTGAAAGCAGAAATACAGGATATATGCAAGCGATACAATATTAAAAAATTACCGAAAATAGATATTATACCTTCTCATTATCCGGACTCGGACCTTCCAGGGATTTTTAAATGTGCAGATGTAGGGATATTTCCTACAAGAGGAGAAGCCTGGGGACTACCGATTATACAACTAATGAGTTTGGGAATAGCATGTATAACATCGAACCAAGGAGGACAAATAGACTATTGCACAAAAAACAACTCATACTTAATTAAAACAGAAAAATTAGACACGATTGACGACAAAGTAAATTGTACAGTAGATTTTTATAAAGAACAAAAATTTATTTTTCCGGACGTGGAACATACAGCAGAACTGATGAAGCATGCATACAATCACAGAACAGAGACAGAACAAAAAGGGAAAATAGCAAGGCAAAACATAGCAGATTTTTTTGATTGGGAAGTAGCAGGGAAAATAGCAGACAGAATTTTGACAAAGAGATTAAAAAAATTATGAAATTAAATATAGGTGCAGGATATACAAGAATAATAGGATATGCAAGCGTGGATATAGATGAGAAAACAGGAGCAGACTATATATGCGACTGTAGAGATTTAAAAATTTTTGAGAAGGAAACGATTGATGAAATTTTTACTTCACACTTACTGGAACATTTTAACAAAAAAGATGTTTTTATTGTTTTAAGAGAATTTTACAGGGTTTTAAAAAAGGAAGGGAAACTAACAATAATTGTCCCGGATGCAGAAGCAGTTGTACAAGATTACAGTAACGGTGCGGCCAATTTGTGTTGCCTGGAAAATGTTTTGTTGGGAAGTGATCCAGAGGCAACGAATTATATGGGACATAAAATTTTTTTTAATTTAGAACGGTTAGCAAGATTTCTAACGATAACGGGATTTATAGATATTGAAATTGAGAGAGGACCAAGACGATATGAACTGAAAGGAGTTGCGAGGAAATGAATACACTAAAACTAATTGTCCAAGCGGGGATAGGGGATATAAGTTGGATTTATTCAAAAGTAGTAAATTTAAATATACCGATTGAGTGGTATGTCTCAAGTAACGGAATACAGAGAGCACACACTTATTTAAAATTATTGAAATTAACAAAAAGTGTTGATTATATAAACAAAAATTTTCACGAAATAAGAGATGCGTCAGTAAAGGCGAATATAACAAAACAAGAATTTTTAGAGAAGGCAACGAAAGAAAAAATATATTTTTCTGTGAATTTATGGCTTGAGAACGGATATCGAATAGAAAATTTTATTCCTGAACTTGAAACAAACTTACATTATGAAATTACGACTGGAAAAGCAGCGAGAGATATGGCGGATTTCATTAAAAACAAAGCGGGAAAATATCTAACTATTTATTGCAGTAGTTATAATTGTATATACAATTGGAACGGATGGATAGAAAAAGACTGGAAAAAATTTTTAAAAGATATTGAGTATAAAAATATTTTTGATACAATTATTATAGTAGGTGCAAGTTACGACACAGAGTTTGCAGCGAGTTTGAAAAAACAACTTAATGATGAAAATGTTGTTGACTTAACAGGGAAAACAGATTTAGATTTGACAATAGAAATTTTAAAAAATACAGAATATTTAGTAGCGTTTGCAAGCGGAATACCTATCTTAGCGAATGTTTTGAAAGTACCATGTTTGATGTTGTATCCGAACCATTTAAAAAATTTAATATATGCTTGGCCGGATAAAGAAAGTATAAAAACAGGAGAATATAAAGGATTGCTTTTTAGCGAAAAGAACCAGGCGGCAGAGTGGACAATAAATTATGTTATGAAAAAATAACATAAAAAGGAGAAAAAAAAATGATAAATTTTATTATTGCTTTTTTAGTAGGTGTTTTTGTTTTTATTGTTGCATTTTATGTAGGGAAATTTCTAAAAGTTTATACAGCAGAAATAGTAATAAAAAATAGTTATTTAACAGAAAAATTAGTTGACAATATTGTCGAAAAAGCAGTTATTATTGCAGAATACGAAATTGAGAAAACAGAGAAGGTACAGGAGCGGAAACTTAGCAAAAAGTATGAGTTAGCATGCAATATTATTGCAGATGTATTGCTACAGCATGGGATACAGCCGAAAGAATATAATATACCAGCAATGGTTACAGTGCAGAGACACAAATTAAATTTTATTGAAAAGAAGGAGGTGAAATAGAAATGGCAAAATTGAGAGGACCACTCTACAGTATAGACGCTCGTGGTGTAATTGCAGATGCTATGGTGTTTGGTGGATGGAAAGGTATTCCTTGGGTTAGGGAACAGTTTTATCCACAGCAACCACGGACAACAGCACAGGTGAACCAGAGAACAATTTTCACTCAGGCAGTAGAAAGATGGCACGATCTGTCAGACACAATAAAAGCAAACTGGCAAAAGGCAATAGAGAAAAAGGGATACACTATGTCCGGGTTTAACTTCTTTGTTAGCGAATACATAGACAGTATGAGAAAAGGACAAACACCAAGCGATACTCCACCTTCTTATTTACTGTAGACTAATAACTGTACAGGGTAGGGCCCACCTGTACAGATCCAACAAAAATGGTTAATTATGGGTTTAAATATTACAGAAGTTTTGGATATTATATTTTAGGTGCAGAAATACGAGGAACAATATCAAATCCTTACAGACCAAAATTTTGGTATGAAACACATCAAACTTGGACACTTCATATTTCACCTTACGGATCTTGGACCTACAGAGTACGGAATGGGAAACAACAAAAATATGTTTATAAGAACCCAGGGAATAAAGGCACATCAGCACAACTAAACCAACAAAATAAATTACGGCAAGCGGTTTTGAAATGGCATAGTTTAACGGAAACAGAAAAAAAAGAATGGAGAGATAAGAGAACAGGACATAAAGTTATGTCGGGATTTAATTTTTTTGTTAGCGAATATATAAAAAGTATATGAAAAGGTTTTTGGCAGTTATCCACAGAGTTATCCACAGGTCTAAAAATTGCTTCTCTGCTCCCGAAACTAAAAAGTTATCCACAGTTTCCACAACCACGACTACTACTACTAACTAATTTCTTACAAATAAAAATCGGAAAAACAAAAAGCGTGTCGTGTTTGTTTCACAGGTTAATAAACGGTTATTAACCGTATCACAAACACGACACACTAAAAACAGAAAAAAGAAAAAAACGCAAGCATAAATGCTTGCTTGAGAAGAACATTAAGGTATGCAAAAGCAAAAATTAAGAGGTATAAAAAATTTTTGAAAATTCGGGAATAGCTGTGGACCGAAGCGACACGATGCAGGATTTCTCCTGCATCTGTGGAGCGATAGGTACACGGCGTGCGGGATAAACATTTGCAAGC
>Ga0272448_1006950_pt1 | contig 12085 bp, 12 predicted proteins | sample YNPCB0191_FD_202220 | JGI IMG/M metagenome (GOLD analysis project Ga0272448, IMG submission 202220) | Hot spring sediment microbial communities from Yellowstone National Park, WY, United States - YNP-CB-019-1 | ecosystem: Environmental > Aquatic > Thermal springs > Hot (42-90C) > Sediment... | reverse complement strand
TTCCTCGATCGAGAAGAAGGAGATGGATCGGCCGAAACCGGGGTCCCTGCCATCCTCCAAGATGGCCCCATCATCCAGGCCTGGGGCTTTTTCTTTTCCCTTTCATCCTCAGAGAGGACTCTCAAGATGCACCCGCTCGTTCCCCCATCTCCAAACGAACGTTTGGTTTCTGTCTTTTCGGAGAACGGAAGAAAGGGAGGAGAGAAAAATTGAAAGGAGAACCAAGATCCATGGACGATCGCGACCTGATTTCATTGTCCAAAGAAAAAGCCCGCCGGTTCTTCCAAGGGAAAAGGGCCAACTGTGCCGAGAGTGTGTTTCGGGCCATTCATGAATTGGTCGAGACGGATCTTCCCGCGGATGTGGCTTCCCTTCTCACCCCCTTGGGCGGGGGGATCGGAATCCGGGGCGAAAACTGCGGCGCCATGATCGCGGGGGTTCTGGCCCTCGCGCTGGTATATGGCCGCAAGGATCCCCAGAAAGGATCCCTGGAGCAACAGCGGAGCCTTCTTTGGAAGACCTACGCCCTCTATAACCAGTTTCCCCATCGATTCGTCGAACGATTCGGAAGCCTTCAATGCTGGGAACTCACCCAGCCCCATATTTACGGAACAAAAAAATGCCGCGATTTTTCCGAGGATCTCATCGCCGAGACCGCTGGCCTGGTGATGGAACTCCTCTTGGAAGCCAAAGCCAAGGGGCTCGATTTCCCTTTCCAGCGCAACCTCTTATCCCAGTGCGCCGCCGCAACCAGCTGTTCGATCGAAGAGCTCATTCGCCGCAAGGAAAGGGGAGAGCCCTTCCCCGATGCAAAAACTCCGCCGACCGGCAAAGCCCGATGAACTGGGGACCCGGCCGGGCCCCAAGGGCGGATCCTCCGGGAAAGGGATTTACCTTCCCCGGGAAATATGCTAAAAATTTCTCAAATCTGAGACGGCCCGGGAGGAGAATTTTTCTCGTCCCGAAGGAGCCCCCATCTGCCGAAACCATCGACCCGAAGGGGAAGATAGGGATTGGAGGCCATGGAGAAAAGAACCGTATTGATTCTGGGCACCCTCGATACGAAAAGCGAGGAGATCAGATACCTCAGAGACCGGATTCTCGAAAGCGGATTGGGGACCCTGGTTTTGGATAACGGAGTCCTGGGGGAACCGCAGGGAATCCAACCCGATATCTCGGCCCGCGAGACCGCCTTGGCCGCCGGAACGACCCTGGATGAGGTGCGGAAGAAACCGAGCCGGGGGGAAGCCATCGATGAGATGATCAAGGGCTGCCAGGTTCTGGTTCGCAAACTCCATGCGGAAGGCCGGATTCACGGAGCCATCTCCTTCGGCGGGGCGGAGGGAGGGGTCATGGCCGCTACGGCCATGCAGGTCCTGCCTCCCGGATTTCCAAAGATCATCATCACCCCCCTGGCCAGCGGCGTGCGGCCCTTTGGTCCTTTCATCGGGATCCGGGATATCATGGTGATGCATTCGCTGGTGGATATCGTGGGGATCAACGACATCACCCGCACCATTTTCGACAATGCCAGTGCGGCCATCATCGGGATGACGCGCAGCTACCGACCGATGGAGATCCGGGGCCGGAGAAACGTCGCCCTGACCGCCTTGGGGACCGTGCAGAAGGCCGTCAATTTCATCTGTCCACGACTGCGGGAGAAAGGTTACCAGCCCATCATCTTCCATGCCAACGGAGTCGGCGGCCGCATCATGGAGGATTTCATCGAACGTAAAACCTTTTGCGGCGTGATCGACTTGAGCACCAATGAACTGACCGACCATTGGGTGAAGGGATTTCACGACGCAGGACCCCATCGTTTGGAAGCGGCGGGCAAGCTCGGGATCCCTCAGGTGATCATCCCGGGGTGTGTGGATTTCTTCGCCCAAGGCCCGGCGGAGACCATTCCGGAAAAGTGGCGGGATCGAAAGAAATACTATCATAATCCCGCCTTTACCTTGATCCGTCCCAGCCATGAAGAGATGCGGGAGATTGCCAAGATGTTCGTCCGAAAGCTCAATGCCGCGAGGGGTCCGGTCTGCGTCATTCTTCCCCTGCGGGGGATGAGCATCGGCGGTCTGGCGGGCGGAAGCACCCACGATCCGGAAGGGGACCGGATCTTCTTTGAAACCCTGAAACAGGGGCTCCGTCCTTCCATCCCCGTCCATGAGCTCGATTGCCACGTCAATGAAGAGCCTCTGGCGATTCGAGCGGTGGAAGAATTTCTGCGGCTCATGGAGGAATCGAAAGCCACCGAAGAAATCAAAGGAGAATGAAAAGGAAAGGAGGCCAATCGTATGAGTTTGAACTTCCCTACCTGGAACATGGGATATCTGACCTACCTGGACGTCCAGGAATACCTCAAACACAAAGATATCGTCATGGTTCCGGTCGCCAGCCTGGAACAACATTCCTATCACTGCCCCTTGCTAACGGACAGCATTCACTGTGAGGAGATCACCCGAATCGCCGCAGAATACGCCCAAGTCCTCTATACGCCCCAGCTCTGGGTCGGCTACAGCCCCCACCACCTGGGTCCGCCCAATATGGGCCTGGGAACCATCACCGTTCGGGCGGAGAGCTGGCGCAACATGATGTATGATATCTGCCGCAGTCTCATCCACCATGGATTCAACAAGATCATGCTGGTGGTGGGCCATGCCTCCAACATGAAGATCATCGACCCCCTGATGCGCAGTTTGAAGTACGATACCGGCGCTTTGATCGGGATCTGCAAGCCCTACGCCGAAAATTACCTCGGGATCGTCGCCGATCTCCTGGAGGGCCCCCCGGAAGAGACACCCGGATGGCACTCGGGAGAGCTGGAAACCTCCCAAGTCCTCGCCGTCAATGAAAAATGGGTACGGATGGAGAGGGCCATCAAGAGCGAGGCCACCAAAACCCCTCCCTTCCTCCCGAAGACTTTCCTGAAGAAAGACGGAACGCCCAATGTGGAATTCGAAGGCTACCAGTATTTCGTTTTTCCGATGGAGCACCGCGAGTTTTCCGATACGGGCCTCATCGGAAACCCGCTGCGGGCCTCGAAAGAAAAAGGAATGGCGGCCAATCGGCGTTTCGGAGAACATCTCGGGCGGGCCTTGAAGGAACTGGAAAAGGTGAAGGTGGAAGTCCACCATCGGGAGTTCATCAACCGGGTGTAGGGCACACCGCTTTTCGCCCCCAAGGGCTATCCGCATCGATTTAATCCTTCCCTTCCTTCCCGCCAGGATCGAGAGGAGGAAGGAAAGCGTCATCCTTTGTCTCATCCCAACGGTCTCAGAAAGGAAGAATTAGGGCGGAGGGGAAATTCATGGAAACGGATTTACGGTTCGAATTCATCCGGGAAGAGATCTGCGATATTGTCGGGGAAGAGAACGTCGATACCTCCGAGGCCGGGCGTTTTTGTTACGGCGTCGATTATTTTTGGGTCGGGCGCCTCTGGGTGGACCGCGGGAGAAAGCCTCCTCTGCCCGATTTTGTCGTCCGTCCCGAGACCACCGACCAGGTCAGTCGAATCCTGAAGATCGCCAACCGCCACAAGGTTCCGGTCATCCCCTATGGCGGCGGAACCGGGGTGAACGGAGGGATCCTGGCGCTTTACGGCGGGATGATGCTCGATCTCAAACGGATGAAGAAGATCCTTCGGATCGATGAAAAATCCTTGACCGTAACGGCCCAAACCGGAATCAATGGTCAGCACCTCGAGTGGGAGCTCAACCGTCATGGCCTCACGCTGGCCCACTATCCCGCCTCCCAGTATGGAGCGACCCTGGGCGGCTATCTGGCCGCCCGCGGATCGGGGACGCTCTCCACCAAATACGGGAAAGCCGAAGAGATGGTTCTGTCGCTGGAAGTGGTCCTGCCCACAGGAGAGATCATCCGAACCCTTCCTGTGCCTCGTCATGCCACCGGACCGGGGTTGATGGATTTTTTCATCGGCTCCGAGGGAACGCTGGGGGTGATTACGGAGGCGACGCTCAGGGTCGATCCGATCCCCGAGGTGAGGGAATTCCAGGGATTTCTCTTCAAGAATCTGGCCAACGGCATCGAGGCCGCCCGCCGGATCATGGTCCGAAGACTCCTTCCCTGCGTGATCCGTCTCTATGACCTTCCCTCCACGGTCCGGTTCATTCAGAGGGTTTTGGGAATCCAGGTGGATGGATCCTTCATGGTGGTGGGGACCGATGGATTCAAGCGATTCGTCGATCTGGAAAAAGAAGAGATTCGCCGGATCTGCCTCGATCTGGATGGAGAGGATCTGGGACCCGAAGCCGGAGAGGCCTGGTGGAAGGATCGGTATAAATTTTATTTCCCCCCCTTCTGTCCAAACTTTCCCGAGATGTTCGGCACCATGGATACGGTCACCACCTTCGACAAACTTCCCTCCCTTTATGAAGCGAAGAAGCGAACCATCGAAGATGGCTTCCGGGACTTCGGGGCGCGCTATACGGCCCACTTCTCTCATTGGTTTCCATGGGGGGGAATGATCTATGACCGTTTTTTCGTCGAGAAACCCCCGCAGGATCCGAGGGAGGCCATCCAGCTGCATAACCGGATCTGGGCGGCGGCGGTCCGGGCATCGCTGGCCGCCGGGGGGGTCATCAACGAGCATCACGGGATCGGATTGAAACTCGGTTATTTCATGCCCGAACAATTCGGTTCTGCCTGGCCCTTCCTGGTTCAGCTGAAAAAAACGCTGGATCCCAACGGGATCATGAACCCTGGAAAGCTAGGCTTTTAGGCGGGAACGGGAAAGCCAATTTCTTCAGCGAGGAGCCAAGGCGCCATGTTTCTCAAGGAGGAAGAGCGGATCGAAACCCTGAAGGCCTGCCGGGACTGTCCCATGTGCCACATGACGGACACCGTGGCCTTCATTACGGGAAGCGAGTCCAATACGCCCCGGGGCCGCGCCATGACCCTTTGGGGCTTGGAAAAAGGGCTTCTCTCCTGGGAGAGTGAAGGGGTCCAAAGGATTCTCTACCAAGCCTTTCTGGATGGTCTTGTCTGGGACCGCCGGTCGTCGCCAGGGTATCGCGGAACCTTCAGGAATCTGGAAACCCCTGGGGAAAGCCCGAAGAGCCTCTGACCTCCCTGGTGGAAGCCGCCGGGGCGAAGATCCGTTCGTCTCCCGAAGTGGTGGTCTATTTCGGCTCGGCCGCCAGGGTTGAGCGGATTTCGGCGGCGAGGGCCTTGGTCCAAGTCCTGGACCGAATGGAGGATTCGTTCGAAATTTTGGAGAAAGAGCCGGACTCCGGTTTCCTTTCCTACCAGCTGGGCGACTTTCCCTCCGCCGCCCGGCAGGCCCAGCATTTGACCGCCCTCCTCTCCCGATGCCGCGCCAAGAGGCTCTTGGTGCTTGGGGGGTGCGACTTTCGAATGATCAGTACGCGCTATGGCCGCTTGGGCGCATCGCTTCCGAAAGGAATGGAGATCCTTCACGTGAGCGAATTTTTGCAACAGCGGATGGAGCAGAAACGCCTCACTTTTGCGCGGACGATCGACCGCAAGGTGACCTACCACGATCCTTGCGCTTTGGCCCGCTTCACCTACGTCCTCGACCCGCCGCGGAAAATTCTAACCGAACTCGCGGGAAGCAACTTCACGGAGATGGAATTCCACGGAAAAAAAGCGCTTCCCTGTGGCGGCTGCGGAGGCGTTCCTTTTACCGATCCGGAAATTTCCGAGCGGGCCGCCCGCCTTCGAATCGATGAGGCCTTGCGGAGGCGAGCCGAAATATTGGCCTCGGCTGATCCTGGCTGTGAAGTCCATCTGGCGCAAGCTGCCCGCGGGACTCCACTTTTCGTCCAGAACCTCGCCGAATTGATTCTTCAGGCGATGTAAGCCTTCCTTCGGGGCTTTCAGCGGACGATGGCGGGAAGGAAGGTGGCCAGCCCGGGGAAGGAGAAGAAGATCAAAAGACTGATGAGTTCCGCCACGAGAAAGGGCGAAGAACCGACGATCAGGTCTTTGATCTCCACGTCCTTCTCGGCCACACCGAGAACCGAAAAGAGATTGATGCCGAAGGGAGGAGTGATGAATCCGATCTCGATCGACAAAATGACGATCACGGCGTACCAGATGGGATCCACTCCGGCCTTCTCCACAATCGGGTTGAAGAGGCTGACGGTCATGCAGAGCATGGAGACGCTATCGAGAAAACACCCTAGGATCAGGTAAACGACACAGAATAGTAGGACGATTCCCAGGGGCGACAGCCCCAGGCCGATGACCATGTTCGAGAAGCGCGTCGTCAGCCCTGTCAAAACGGCGAAGTTGGAGAAGATCGTCGCTGTGCCCAGAACGAAGAAGATCATGGCCGAGGTGACGGCCGTCTCGGTGAGCATCTCGTAGAGATCCCGGAATCGGCGAAGAAAGGAGATTTCCGATCTGCGAAATAGGCTCCGGTAGAGATAGAGCCCAAAGAGGACCAATGCGGCCACTGCCGCCGATTCCGTCGGCGTGAAAACCCCCCCGTAAATCCCCCCGAAGATGATGGCCCCCGATACCAGGACCGGCCACCACCATAGAAGACTGGCCAATCTCTGCCTCCAAGGAGCGGCGGGGGGCGCCTCCGAAGCCCCGATCCAGGAACTTTTCATTCTGGCGATGAGCAAAATGGTCAAAGAGAAGAGGATCGCCCAGATGCATCCTGGAACGATGCCGGCGATGAGGATCTTCCCGATGGAAATTCCGCTCAACATTCCGTAGACGATGGCCAGGATGCTGGGCGGAATGAGCATTCCGATGGAACCGGATGCGGCGCAGATTCCATAGGCGAGGGCCTTGGAGTAACCCCGCTTTCGCATCTCTGGCGCGCTGATTTTGGCGAAGACCGCAGCCGTCACCAACGAAGAACCGCAGACCGTCCCAAAGGCCGTGCAGCCGATGACCGTTGCGATTCCCAGTCCACTCCGGAATCTTCCGATCAGGAGATCCAGGCTACGATAGATGTCGCGACTGATCCCCCCGCCGCTGGCCAGGAATCCAACGAGGATGAAGAGGGGAAGGGTCACCAGGGCGGTTGTTGAGATTTTCCCGTAAAAGGAGGAGACCGTGGTCACCAGGGCTTTTTCGAAGCCCTGGAGGTAGTAAAGCCCGAGGAATCCCGAGATGGCCAAGGCGATCCCCACATGGGTCCCCACCGCAAGGAGAAAGATCAGAACCGCAACTCCCAGAAGCCCGATGAGATAGGAATCCATAGGCCATCCGTCTCAATGTTTCCCCTGGGGTCCGCCCCCGGTCGGTTCGATGAACTCCCAAAAATAGGCGATCGTGAACATCCCCATTCCGATGGGCATGGCGATCTTTCCCCACCACCAGAGAATCTCCACGGCGGCCATCATCTCTTCTCTCAGCGTATAGGATTCCCAGAAACGCAGCCAAGCGTAATAAGTCATCAAGGCGCAGATGACCAGAGAGATGCCGTCGGTGAAGTATTTCAGCCGGCGTTGCAAAGTTTTGGAAAGCCGGTTCTTGATCAGCAAAACCCGCACATGATTATCCCGGGAGAGGGTGTAAGCAAAGGGAAGGAAGATGATGTAGGGCATGCAGATTTCGCCGATCTCCCAAGTGGCCGGAAGGGGTCGATTGAGGAAATACCGCCCGGACACATCGACGACGATCATGAGGGTCAGAAAAATCGTGACGATCCAAGAGACCGCCGTCAAAACGATCTGGGCGAATCGGAGAGTTCCCCCGATCTTCGGGATGAATTTTTGCCTCACCGGGACCGCTCCAAATCTTGAACTGGCGGGAATCCCTTCTCGTTCCCGGGATCCCCGCCGCATCGATTGGAAGAACCCTCGGGTTACTTCTTGACCCCCCATTTTCTCGGCCATTTGTAACCGAGACTTTCGGTAATCTCCTGCCAGGCTTTTACGAATTCATACCCCGGGTATCCCTTTTTGGTCACTTCTTCGGCCCACTCAGCCGGGATATCTTCCAGTTTGTTCGCCCATTTCGTGATCTCATCTTTGGGGAAATCGCTGAAGGTGACCCCAAACTTCATCACCTCTTCCTGGAACCGTTTCCACCATTGGGGCAAAAGCTCCGTGGACATCTTTTCGTCCGTGTAATCCCCCGCTTCCAAGAGGATCTTTTGATAGGCGGGAGAGAGCTTTTTAAATACATCGAGGTTTACGTATATCTCCGAATGGAATCCGGCCATCGCCCCCACCTTTACATAATTCTTCACCAGCTCATAGACCTTCGTGTGGTAAAAATGGGTGAAAGGATGAAAATCGATATTGACCACCCCGGTTTGAAGGAGCTCGTAGCGATCGTGCATGGGCCGAACGACCGCTGTCGCCCCCGGGGGAAGCCATCGTCCGAAATATCGACCCACGAGGGATACCTTTTCCCCCTTGAAGTCGTCGATCGATTTCAGCGGTTTTCGGCTCATGAAATCATAAGGACCTCCGGGAGGGTCACAGACCCGGAGCACATTTTGTTTCTCCTCATCGGCCCGAAGCTGGGGAAACCGCTTTTTCATTTCCCGGTTCGCCTTGACGATAAGCAAGGGGTCCGTCGGGCCGAAGGGGAAGACATATGTATAGGAGCCCAGGGGGAATTTCCCCGGCGTATACCAGGCAAACGTCTGGGCCAGACTCACGACTCCCTTGCGCAAAAGCTCGATGTGTTCCGGACCGGGCCCTAAGGTGGCCCCCCAGAGGGTCTCAAAGGTAATGTCTCCATTGGTCCTGCGGGTGACTTCCTGCTGCCAAACATGCATGGCCTGTCCCATGCTCATCGGGACATCCGGAGAAGGGTAAATGCTGGCCGCCTTGAGTTTGATCTTTTCGGCCGGAGCCATCGAAGGAGTCAAAAGGATGGCAACCGAAAAAATGACCAATCCCCATCGCCAAAGACCCCGTCTTTCCTTTTGTTCCATCGCTTACCTCCTTTTCTCTTTGGTAAAGTGACCATCAATCCTTTCGGACCTGGCGATTCTTCTCCTTGCCTCTCTTTCCTTCAGGATTCATTCCCCTTCGGCCTTCATTGTATGAAAAAAGGGGGAATTGTCAATGCGGACCACCCTCAAAATCAACGCGGTGAAAGATCGCCTCCATTTCGAAACCCCGTCCGCGAATGTTTTCTCTCCCTCCTTCCTCCCGGTCGACCAAGGCCAGGACCCTGACCACCTTTAGCCCCGCTTCCTCCGCACGGTCAATCGATCGAATCGTGCTTCCACCGGTCGTCACCACGTCTTCGACGATCACCACCGGCGCCCCCTCCCGAAGATTATCGATCCCTTCGATCCAGAGGCTCCGGCCGTGCTTCTTGGGTTCTTTCCGAATAATGAAAGCCGCAAGGGGATGCCGCTCCATGAAACTGATGAGCGAAACCGCCGTGACGATCGGATCGGCTCCCAGCGTCGGCCCTCCGACGCCTTCGACCGGAATGGCGAATTCTCGGATTCGCTCATAGAGCAGTCTTCCAACGAGGTAGGCCCCTTCCGGATGAAGGGTCACGGGCCGGCAGTCGATGTAAAAGTCACTCTCCTTCCCTGAAGTAAGAATCACTTTCCCCTTTCGGTAGGCCTTCTCCTTGAGCAGCTGCAGTAATCGTTCCCGTTGTTTCATCCCCTTCTCCTCTCCTTCCGCAAAAAAAGACCCACGCCGTTTCTCCATCCCTTTTCCTTAGCTTCGGAAGACGCGCCGAAAGATGGTATCGACATGACGGAGAACATGCCGCAGATCGAAAACCGCCTCGATCTCCTCGCGATCCAGATGCTTCCCAATCTCTTTATCGTCAACCACCACTTCCTGGAAATTCCTCTTCTCCGCAAGGGCCTGAAAGGCGGCCTTTTGCACCCGGGCATAAGCATCTTCCCGGGTGAGCCCTTTCTCGATCAACTTCAGGAGAAGGCCTTCAGAGAAGATCAGCCCACCGGATCGCTCCAAGTTGGCTTTCAGGTTCTCGCGATAAATGACCAGGCCGTCGATCAGATGGGTCAGGCGGTCGAGCATGTAGTCGAGGAGGATGGTGCTATCCGGCGCGATGATCCGCTCGACCGAGGAATGGCTAATGTCCCGTTCATGCCAAAGGGCTACGTTCTCCAGGGCAGCCATCGCATTCGCCCGGACCACCCGGGCCAATCCCATGAGGTTCTCGGAAGCGATGGGATTCCGCTTGTGGGGCATGGCCGACGATCCCTTTTGGCCCGGAGTGAAAGGTTCTTCAGCCTCGGAAAGTTCCGTGCGCTGGAAGTGGCGGATTTGAAGGGCGATTTTCTCGATGGAAGTAGCGATCAGGGCCAGGGTGGTGAAATACTCGGCGTGGCGGTCTCTTTGGACGATTTGATTCGATATCGGTTCCGGGCTGAGACCCAACTTCTCGCAGACATACGCTTCCACCTCGGGAGAGACATGGGCAAAGGTCCCCACGGCCCCGGAGATTTTCCCGAAGGCGATGCGTTTTTTCGCCGATGAGAGCCGTTCCTTGTTCCTCTCCATCTCCGAAAACCAGAGGGCGAAGACCAACCCCAAGGTGATGGGCTCGGCGTGCATTCCGTGCGTCCGCCCGACCATATAGTCATCCTTGGTTTCGTACGCTCTTCGCTTGAGCGCCCGGAGCAAAGATTCCATGTCTTTTTCCAATCGCTCGGTCGCTTCCACCAATTGGAGGGCAAAGGCCGTATCGAGAATATCGGAAGAAGTCATGCCCAAATGGAGGTAACGGGCCTCCGGCCCCACCCTTTCCCCGACGGCGGTCAGGAAAGCGATCACGTCATGTTTGACCACCTTCTCGATCTCCTCGATCCGGCTCACGTCGAACCCGGCCCTTTCCTGGATCTTTTGCAAGGCTTGGGGCGGAACCCTCCCCTGCCTCACCATGGCCTCACAGGCGAGGATCTCGATTTGGAGCCATTTGGCGTATCGATTCTCCGCCTCCCAAATGGCACTCATCTCTTTCCGCGAATAGCGTGGAATCATATTCGACCCTTTCGAGGAACCCCTTTTCCCCTTTCGACGGGAAAATCGAGGCGCGCTTCTCCAGAGGGATCGCGCTTGAGATTTTTTTAGGAGGAACCTAACAGGTATCGGAGCGGATGTCAAGGCGGTCCATGAAAATCGGGAAGGCCTCCCGGAAGCATATCCGCATCGCCAAAGAAGAGGCGCTTTTTCCGGCCAGGGAAGGACGGAAATTTCTTGACGAACCCTCTCTTTTTCAGTATTTTTTCTACAAGGTACTTGCGATGCTGCAACCAAGCGGAGGCGATAGGGCGATTGTCGATTCTCCCTCCAACCATCCCCTTTAATTTTGGCGGAATTTCAGCCGCGCATTCCGGCTGGGAACATTCCCGGGTGGTTTTCTTGCCCATTCCTTACGACTTGACCAGCACCTATATGTCCGGTTCTCGTCGGGGTCCCTGGGCCATTTTGGAAGCCTCCACCCATATGGAGCTCTTCGACGAAGAGCTCCAGGGGGAAACCTTCCGATTGGGATTTCACACCCTGGATCCTCCTGAGACCTTGGCCTCTTCCCCAGCGGACATGATCTGTCGGATCCAAGGCCATGCCGAAAGAGTGGTTCAAGCCGGAAAATTCCCGGTGCTGATTGGCGGCGAGCATACCGTAACGTTGGGAATGGCGCGGGCCTTGAAACGGCTCCATCCCACCCTTTCCTTTTTGCAGCTCGACGCCCATGCGGATTTGCGAGAGGAATACGAGGGAACCCCCATGAGTCATGCCTGTGTGGGTCGTCGCCTGGCCGAAATGGGTCCTCTCGTCCAAGTGGGAATCCGCAGCCTGAGCCGGGAGGAACGCGTATACCTCGGCGAATCCTCGGTCCGGTCTTTTTTCTGGCATGAGCTCCATCTCCGGGAAGATTGGATGGAGGAAGTCGCCGCAGGCTTGGGAGAGGAAGTTTATGTGACCATCGATCTGGACGTCTTGGATCCAGCGATTATGCCCGCCGTGGGCACACCGGAACCCGGAGGCTTTAGCTGGGCAACGCTCACGCCATTCTTGCGCCATCTGGCCCGAAAGAAAAAAATCGTGGGATTCGATGTGGTCGAACTGACCCCCATCCCGGGCATGATCGCCCCGGATTTTCTCGCCGCCAAGCTGATTTACCGATTTTT
>Ga0272448_1006949_pt1 | contig 12086 bp, 8 predicted proteins | sample YNPCB0191_FD_202220 | JGI IMG/M metagenome (GOLD analysis project Ga0272448, IMG submission 202220) | Hot spring sediment microbial communities from Yellowstone National Park, WY, United States - YNP-CB-019-1 | ecosystem: Environmental > Aquatic > Thermal springs > Hot (42-90C) > Sediment... | reverse complement strand
TGGATGACTTTGATACCCTCTTAAGGATGTACCGAATACTGAGAGAGGCATACGAACCACATACACCAGTTGATACGGAGCTTACCAGAAAAGTAGCAAAATTGGTTCAGACGCATACAAAAAGTGGTCCGATAAAAGATACGCTGGACATCTATGAGATAAACGAAGATACATTAAAAAAGATTGAAGAAAGCAAATCATCAGATACAGAAAAGGTGTTCAACCTGCTAAAAAGTATTAAGAAAATGATTGAAACTGAAGCAAAGAATGCACCATATCTTCTCTCGATTAGTGAAAAAACAGAAACGCTAGCAATTCTATACAAAGAAGGACAAAAAGCAACGCTTGAGGCATTAGAAGAAGCAAAAAAACTGGTAGAAGAAATCAATGCTGCCCGGAAAGAACAGATTGAAAAAAATATGTCATCCGAGGTTTTTGCTGTTTACTGGCTACTTAAACATGAGGGTTACGAAAAAGCGGAAGAGATTGCAAATCAGATGGGTGAAGTGTTTAAGAAACATCCATACTGGGAGAGCAGCGAAAGAATTGCGTCAGAAGTCAGAAGAGAACTCTATGGAGTGATGATAAAATCAGGGGTAAGCGAGAAAAACAGGATTTCAGATATGGTCAAGAAAATAATGAAAAATTTAAAGGAAAGTGAGTTAAGATGATTACACCAGAGACACTTAAAACTGAGGTGATAACGCTTGCAAGGGAAATTGGTGTGCAACCGAAGGAGATTCACATCCGAAAAATGAAGAGAAAGCTAGCAAGCTGTTCCAGCAAGGGGCGACTTACATTTGACATTTCCTTGTTAAACGAACCCAGAGAAGTGAGATACAGCACAATCTTACACGAATTGCTTCATCTAAAATACCCGAACCATGGCAGGATCTTCAAGGCAGTATGGAATGCACACATGCGGAAAATCCCTACCTCTGAGAGTCATTAGACATACCTCTTTGCCCACGGTGCACTCATTGGTCTTCAGGTAGCATCTTTCGTTTTCGTATCTGCCTTATTCTTTGTTGCCTGGTTCAATCTTCTCTATAATATCAAAATACTTTTGTGCCTCTTTGCTCTTTGGAGTCATCAAGAACAATACCCGCAAGTGCACCCTCTAGATACACACCAATGCCCGCTTTTTATGTTCCTCAACAATCCTTGTGTTATTCGAAATTACTTTCTCTCGATAAATGAGGAAGCACATTCCCCGAGAAGAACTTAGCGATCCTCAGAATTCCGCAAGGAATTCTGCAAAATGAGTTTAGAAGGGGGCTCGGGGGGAACCTGTTTTCAAAGGTTCCCCCCGAAGCCGAACCCCATCATGCAAAACCGAAAACCGGGGTTAGAAGGGGGACTCCGAACAACCCATCTTCATCCCCCTGACTGTGGGGGTGCGAACCATGATAATCGGCATGATGGGAACAACGCCCCCCCACTTGCACGCGAGCGAAGCGAGCGCGCTAGGAGGAGGGGGTCAGAAATTCCCGAGAAATGGGGGGAGGAGAGGCGGAGCGAAGCGGAGCGAGCCTACTCTCCTCCCCGCGTTTCGGAGGGGTTACTTCCCGTCAAGGATTGCTTCAGCGGCGTCTCTGTAGGCATCCATGACGTAGGGTATGCCGGAGACTTTTGCAGCTTCTTCGGTAAGTGCCATGACATCATTCCGTGTTAATGCAGAGATACGGAACTTTCTTGCTCCTGCCATGAGTTGCTGCAGACCGATCTTGAACTTCTGGGTAAAGGTGTATATACCGATGGCACCCATCGGAAGTTTCTTTACCTCGTTTCCGTATTTGTTGGCAAGTTCTTCATAGCAGATGAAGATCTCTTCCGGTTTAGACCCGTACTGGCTTACTGTGTTTGGCAGGTTCTTCTCTTCAATCCATTTACCGATGTTTTTGCCCACGAATCCCGGGATCGCGAGTGCCCGCCCCATGCATACTGCCTTGAAATATGGTGAACCCATTGCAAGGGCTTTGAAGACCCCGTCCTCTGTGGAGAACCCGCCGGCAATTGCAAGGTCAGGAACCCTCATGCCCTTTTTCTTTAACCTTTCGGCAAATCGGTAGGCAAGGGATTGCAGGTAAAATGTCGGGATCCCCCACTCGTTCATCATTGGCCAGGGGCTCATCCCTGTTCCGCCGGGTGCACCATCGATCGTTAGAAGGTCGATCTTTGCCTCTGATCCGTATCTCAGCGCCATGGCAAGCTCAACCGCAGAGTATGCACCGGTCTTCAGGGTAATCCTCTTGAACCCCAGTCCGCGAAGCCTGTCAACCTCTTCCAGGAACCCTTCCTTGGAGACAAATCCGAGCCTTGAATGCCTTTCGAACTCCTTTATTGCGCCGGATTTATATGCCTCTTTGATGGCTGGATCCTCCGGATCAGGGGTAACAATATACCCGCGCCTCTTGAGTTCAAGTGCACGGTCTATGCTGGGGACTCTGACCTCGCCTCCGATGCACTTTGCGCCCTGACCCCATTTGAGTTCGATGGTCTCGAGGTTATGCTTTGAGGAGACATACTCCGCCACGCCGAGCCTCGTGTCCTCAACATTCATCTGGACAAGGATCTCTCCGTACCCTTCATGATATTTCTTATATGTGGTGATTCTGCGATCCATCTCCGGGGATTTCTGGATCTTTTTCTTGCTGTCAAGGACGAGTTCAGGATCCATACCGCAGACATTTTCCCCGCAAACCAGGGTTATCCCGGATATTGCTGTCCCCACTGCAAAGTGTTCCCAGTTCTTTCTTGCGATCTCGGTTGAACCCAGTGCACCGGTAAAGATCGGAACCCGCATCCTGACCTTCTTTGTCCACCCGTACTCTGTTTCGGTGTTGACCCGGGTGAAAATGGCTGTATCTGAGGATGGGGTCTCACCCTCGGGCAACCCGAATGCCCCGACTGCATACCCCTGAATATTCAGATGAGAATAGTCAACAGGATAGTCCTTGTCTGCACCTGCAGTGACATTCCCGAACTCCGCCGGGTAAAGGACCTCACGACCTCTAAATGATGACCTGAAGATCTCACAGTTTCCTCTGCACCCGTCTACGCATCGCGTGCACAACCCGGACATCGGGACTACACTTCTTGACCGGTTGTTGGACAGTGTCGCCTCATTAGAGTTTGGTCTTCGAAGGTTCATGTCTATCCCTCCACCCCGCAGGTTAACCCTTCAATAAGGGTTACCATACATTCATCTCCCATCATACGCCTGCCCTGTCCTGCCGTTATTCCGCTTACTCCTATCATAAGTCCACCCGCTGGCTCCACAGGAGAAGTAATTAATAAAAGTTTTCTCAAGCCGATGTATCTTTACCGAAGTTCAATTAAAGTGTAATCAGGACCTTTGCTTTAATTGTTCCGTGGGGTCCTGCCCCGTTGGCTGGTCGCTGGGTATTATCTACCATGAAGATGTATGAGCCTCCCGTATCAATATAGATCTGCGTATCCAGACCTGATGCGTTGAGTGTGCTCCATCGCTCTATAATGGAATACTGTGCATTCATGTCGAGATAATTTGAAAGTTCCTTCTCCTCAATAAATACAAAATCTGCGACATTTCCCTGGATTAACTCAACCTTGATGTGCAGGACATACCCTCGCTGGATATCTATTGGAAATGTGGCTACCTTCTGCTCTTTTATTTCCACCTCAGTATTGTAAAGGGTGGTATTCTGGGGTCCGCCGAGGCACCCGGAGAATACTATCAATACTCCGATAAAGATCAGGGAAAGACCCTTCCAAATTTCATGAAGCATAGTAGGATTCATCATACGGCTCGGGCGAAAGCCCTTTCCTCTCCCTTATCTTTTTAACTATCTCCGGAAGGAGTTCCTTTGGTACAGGGACATATCCTGCGTTCTCCGTACTCCACAGCGCACGACCTGTCGTTGCACCACGAATTGCCCCTGCAAACCCGAACATCTCGGCAACCGGTGCCTTACATTTAACTACGGCTACATCCCCTTCCTGTTCGATGTCCTCGATGATCCCTCGCCTCTGCTGCATCTCTCTGATGACCCCACCCATCTGCTCCACCGGGACATTGATGACCACCTTTTGTATTGGCTCAAGAAGGATGCGTCCGCCCCTGCACATCGCTCCATATATTGCGTATTTGACTGCAGGAATAACCTGTGCAGGACCGCGGTGGATGCTGTCCTCATGGAGTTTTGCATCGACAAGACGAACCTTCATTCCCATGCACCTCTCATTTGCAAGAGGACCTGCACTCATCGCTTCAATGAACCCTTCCCTGCAGAGTTCAATCGCTTCATTAAGGTATTGAATACCTTTAGTCACATCCGTAAAAATGTTTGTTCCGAAGATCCATACCACACCTCTGGCCTCATCCCTGTCCATACCAAGTTCCTGGAGGTCCTTGGCGAGTTTTTTCGCATCTTTTATTCTTTCATCTGAATGGATCTTTCCTTCTAATATTGCCTGGACTATCTTGTCTTCCAGGGGCGCAACCTCCAGATAAAACCGGTTATGCTTATTGGGGCTTTTTCCTTCGAAAGGACCGGCATGCTTCTCCACGCATTCACGGTATACAACGATGGGCTGTGAGGCTGAGATCTCGACCTTATGGTCGTTGACGATCCTGTATTGAGCGATCTCGAGGTGCAATTCACCCATCCCGCTTAAAAGGTGTTCACCGGTCTCCTGATTGATCTCCACCCGCAGGGAGGGGTCTGCCTTTGCCATCATCCGGAGGACATCGATCAACTTCGGAAGGTCCGAGGTATGTTTTGCTTCAATGGCAATCGTGACCACAGGCTCAGAGTAGTGAACGATCTTCTCGAATGCCTCCATATCTTTCAGGGTAGAAATAGTGTTCCCTGCGGCAGCATCCTTCACCCCCTGAACTGCTGCGATATTTCCAGCCCTGATCTCGGGTACACGCATTCTGTCCGCACCGATGAGGATCGATACCTGCTGGAGTGTCCACTCCTTGGGGGAACCAATGATATAGACCTTATCACCCCGTCTTAATGTTCCACTGTATATCCTTCCGACGGCGATCTCACCAGCCTGAGGATCAACGATGATCTTCGTTACCATGAATGCGAGCGGTGCATCGGATCTGCAGTTCAGCATTGCCTGACCGACCTCGGACTCAAGTTCACCGTGCCAGATAATCGGAATCCGGTATTTCTGTGCCTGAATGGGGGACGGATGATGCATAACAACAGAGTCCAGAATTACCTCATATAAGGGTGCAATCTCGGAGAGTTCCTTCTGACGACCGGTAGTGCAGTATTCATATATCTCTTTAAATGAGATATTTTTCTTCTTCATGTAGGGAACAGATGTACCCCACTTATGAAATGCTGAACCGAATATGACCGTGCCTTTTTCCACACTCACCTTCCACTCGGTCTTAAATGGATCTGGGGCAAACTTCTCAATCAGTGCATTAACCCCGTAGATGATCTTCTTGAACCTCTCCTGGGTCTGCTCGGGTGTAAACTTCACTTCGTTGATCAGCCGATCTACTTTATTAATGAAAAGTATCGGTCTTACCCGTTCCTTCAACGCCTGACGGATCACGGTCTCTGTCTGGGGCATTACACCTTCCACCGCACATACTACAAGAATAACACCATCGAGTGCCCGCATTGCCCGTGTAACATCACCGCCAAAATCCACATGACCCGGCGTATCTATCAGGTTTATGAGGTAATCCTTTCCCTCGAAATGGTGCACCATACTCGCTGCTGCAGCCTGAATGGTGATCCCCCGCTGCTGCTCAAGGTAATCATAGTCCATGAACAGCTGTTTACCGGCAAGTTCCTCACTGATCAGTCCGGCTGCCGCAATAAGCGAATCGCTTAAAGTGGTTTTACCGTGGTCTATATGTGCTGCAGTCCCTATATTCCGGATATACTCCAGTTTATCCATAAGTTTAACGACCTTTTCTGCCATCTCTTCCTTACGACCCATATTATCACCATCTAATCTGTTTTAATCCTTATTACCTTGCACTTGCTGCTATTCGTTCGACCTCTTCCTTCTTTGCCACAGCGTAACTGTCGGGTTCTCCCCGCGATGCAAGAATGATCTCATTCGCAAGTGCCTCTTCGATCCGCTTCTTGCTCTTTGAGTTGAAAACCGATGCCATGGCACCAACCGCGAGGTTTCTCAGTGCGATATCCAGCCTTCGAGACGGAGAGACATCCACCGCCTTTGGAACAGATATCCCGCCGTACTTCAACCGGGTAACCTCTTCTCTCGGTGCAGCGGATTCAATCGCCTCAATCAATACCTGCAGAGGGTTCTTCTTTGTTTTCTGCTCGATGATCGCAAATGCCTCCATCACCACATGCGTGGCTTTGGTTTTCTTTCCGGTGTATTTTCCCGTGCGCATGAGGTTGTTGATCAGCCTTTCAACAATATCTACCTTATGTTTTCCAAACTGGCGGTTTGCATGCCTCCCCTCCGTGTGAAGTACATAATTGTTTCCCAGCGTAACATACTGTTCGATACCCTTGTCCTTGAATACGATCCCATCCACAGGGTATCTTCCAAAGATCGGAAATTTTGTGGTAGGCTCAGACATAAGATCACCTTTGAGGTTTCTCCTTTCTTCCCCTTACGAGTTCGTTGAGGGAGACGCCACTGACCTGTATCACCTTATACCTTACGCCGGGGATATCCCCATAAGAACGTCCCATCCGTCCCCCGATCCCTTCAATCAGAACCTCATCGTGTTCATCAATGAAGTTGATTGCTCCCACACCCGGGGCAAACGCAGTGACCATCCTCCCGTTTTTGATGAGCTGGATCTTCACACATTTCCTTAATGCGGAGTTGGGCTGTTTTGCCTCGATCTGAACCTTCTCCAGAACGATGCCTCTAGCCTGGGCTGACCCCTCAAGGGGATCCGATTTCTCCTTCAGTTTGAGTACACGCCTCTTGAAATATCTGGAACTCCACCTTCGCTTTCGAGCACTCTTCAGCAGTGCACGAGCACTGTATAATCCGCGTCCCATAGTGTATTCACCGTTGCCCGAACAGATATCCAGGAATATAAAAATATAACTATTAGAGGAGATTACTGACACTAGGGTATCTGCCCGGGGTGGATCATGTGCCAATAAGGTTATCTATTGCGAATATTTTCCCTGCCTGGCGACAGGTCTATGCGAGGCTCAAGTCTAATACAGAGGGACGGGTGCGTGCTTGTAGTGATAGATGTACAGGAGAAACTCCTTCCTTTTATCTATGAAAAGGAACTTGTGGTGAGGAACACCCTCAAACTGATAGAATTCGCAAAGACCCTTAATATCCCGATTGTATGGACTGAACAGTATCCCGGGGGACTGGGTCAGACCGTAGAACCCATCAGGAAGGCGTTATCGGGTTATACCCCCATCGAAAAGGTTACATTCAGCTGTTTTGGCGTTGAGGGGTTCAGGGGATCTCTGCGAGCACATCATGCAAGGACACTTATACTGACTGGGATCGAGACGCATGTATGTGTAATGCAGACTGCACTTGACGGACTGGATGCCGGGTATCGCGTATGCGTCGTAAGGGATGCAGTTTCCTCCCGCACACCCGAGAATAAACAGGTGGGGATCGAACGGGTTCGTGACTCCGGAGGGGTTATTACCAGCACAGAAGGGATCATGTTTGAGATACTTGAACGAGCGGGAACACCCGAGTTTAAGAGTGTTGCTCCATTATTGAAATAGCGGAACACCACCCATCACATTAACCGCTTGATACAAATACATCGTTTCTGATACAATTAAGGGAAGGGTACACCTTTTGTTTAAATACTTTGCAGGGGATTAATGCTCAAACAAAGAGGTGATGCAGATGAAAAGAAAAATCGTAATATGGATGGTATGCCTGATGATAGCGGGCGTGTTTGCGAATGCCATGGTATCCGCCTCCGCAGAGGATACCGATATGTATAAGCGGGTTGTAGTCGAACGGGGAAAGACAGATCTTCTCGGCGGCGGGGAAAGTGTCTTTCTGAAGTTCGGGAACTGGGATGCAGCGTTTGGAATCCTCTGGGGGACAAACGAGACACCGAACAATCTCTATATTCTCGTTGTGCAGGCGAGGTATGTAGGGATGGCTGACGCATACGACAAAAATGGCGCAAAGATAGGAGGCAACATCCCTCTGAAGGTTTATACGATGTTTGTTATAAAACTGGAGGATATCTTCGAGTTCAATGATACGAACGGAAACGGGATCGCGGATTACTATCTGAGATCAGGTGACGGGATCCGATACGGAGATTATGTAGCACATGAGCCCGTCTATAAGGGTGTCTCTCTGAAGACAGCATGGTCTGCCTCAAACGCCAAGGTTGCTGATGACCCTGTGAACAAGACCAGGACATATCAAATAACGATAACTGCAGAGAATATGCTATACTTCCGTGTGGGGAATGTCAGCACTGCCGGTGAACTGAATAAATTAGAGTTTACCTTCCACCTGAGGGCAGGTGTAATGCATGTGGATAACGCCACACTCCCGCATTTTGATCTGACCTGTGAGAAAGGGTACGGCGGACACAGATATGGTATAGTTAATGCAAAGTATACCGGTCAGGTAACGGTCAGCGGGGATGTCGGGAAATACGCAGTAAAATGGGACCACCTGATTGAAGGGTGGGACTTTGACCCGTCAAATACAAACAAGAGCCTTGTAATGGAGTTCCATGCCCTTGTAGGCAACTTTGTCTCGGATGAGATGCTGGACCTTGCTGCCGCAATGAAGCGCACTGGTGACTCGGGTGAGGCAAGGTACTCTACGGATACATCCGCCGGTACAGTCAGCGAGGAGAGTTCAGGAACCACATGGCCAAGCACACCCCAGCGAAGGATCGGAATCAAAATGCCGAGGATAGATTTCGAGGGGAACTGGACAAGGATCGCCAGGTTCACATGGACATCCAGTGTCGATGTTGATGGACAGGAAAAACAGATGTACGCCCAGATCCAGGGCGGACGAAGGGTCATACTCACCGGGCCACAGGGTCTATTTGCAGGGTTTGGCGTCCTTGGAGGTTTCTCCTACCCGGGCGGAAACAGGATATACCATGATCCTAGTGTGGACTCAGAGATCTTACTCTATACCTCAAACGAACGCGCATTCCCGGTTGGACTGGTGATCATCGGGATCCTTGTCTGTGTAGTTGTAATCATTGCCGTGGTAGCATATGCGAGGATCAAAGGGCTCGGTCCGTTCGGAGAGAAATTCGAGGACACCTACGATCACCCGACTGCCAGACAGAACCAGAACGACTGGAAGAAACATTATATGAAATAAGGATTCAAAATCCTCCCACCCTTTTTTTCTTTTTTCTTTTTTGTTTTGATACCCAGAAAAGATTAATATCCCTTCTTAATATGATGATTTAGATGGGCGGGCTGAGTTCAGAGGAGCGGATAATCCTTCATCTGGAGCGGTTCATCAGGTTCACTGATGCATACGATGCGCCATTCGGGATGTGTCAGGATGGAATGGCTGATGAACTCGGGATGCTGAGAAACAACATCTCCCGCACATTGAGTAAACTTATTGAGGATGGGGTTGTCTCCGAACGGCTTGCGCATATTCAGGGATTCCGGAGGAGAAGAAAGGTATATGCCCTTACATCAAAAGGTATGACTATCGCGTCCACCATCAAATCAAAGATCATGGGCGAACCCGTTCGGTTTGTTGATTCTGATGGAATAATAAAAGAAATGAGATGCATGGATGTATCCCAGCGTACAGGGTTAGACCCGTTTCAGATCCTTGAGATCGCAAGAAAGGGTGAGGTCATCCGGTGTGATGAAAGAAAACCACCTCTCCCGCCGGGCGAGCGGTTTGTTCGGATCGTGGATGATATGCCCCGGTGTGAAAGGTTCTTCTCCCGGGGAAAGGAGATTGAGATGATCCGCAATTCCTTATCCAGATCATGTGTGGCCATTCATGGCATTCCCGGAATAGGAAAAACTACCCTGGCAGTAAGGGCTATTCAGGGATTGGATACGCACTTACTCTGGAGGACTGTCCGGGAGTGGGATACACCGCGTTCCCTTCTTGTTGATCTGGGGTCATTTCTTTCCCGGATTGGAAGGAGTAATCTCGGCAGGGTGATGGTAAAAAGGCGTGTGGAATGGGGTGAAATATTCGCATCCCTGACTGCTGATGTATCCAAGATCAATGAGAGGGTGATAGTGGTCTTTGACGATGTGGATAAAATCTGGAATAAAGAGGTGTGCACCCTTTTCAGGATATTGCTTGACATCTCCCGGAGAACGACCCTCCGGGTGATAACCACCTCGCGGAAGGAATTGGATTTCTACACCGAGCGGGATACCCTCACATCCGTCTGTGATGTTCATCTCCAGGGGCTTGACCCGGAGGGCGCAAGGATGCTCCTCTCGAATATTCCGGACGAGATGAAGGATGGGATCTATGAAGAGACTGGAGGACACCCGCTCTACCTTGAACTGATTAATGCAAGGGGTCTCCATGAGGGGAAAAAGGATCTCCACTCATTCATTTCACGGGAGGTGTTTGAACAATTAGGTGAAAGGGAACTTGATATCATCAACACCCTTGCAATACACAGGATCCCGGTGCAGATCGATGTAATAGGCGAGGATGCTGAACGAATAAACGCCCTTCGATCACTTATAACCAAGTCTCTTGTAATGGAGGTCCAGGGGTCTGCATACACTCTTCACAGGGTTATTGCTCAGGGAGCAATCGAACGTCTGGGAAAGGATACAATCTGTGCGCTTCACAGGTCAGCCGCAGAGTATTACGATAAGAAAATTAGATCAGGAGAGGTTACACCGGAGTTCGTGATCGAGCGTGCATACCACCTTGTCGAATCCGGGGAGTATGCAGAAGGTGTTCGAGGGCTGGTTCCCTTTGCCCGTGAACTCTTTGAACTCGGTTATTCGGACCTCGGGGATATAATCGGAAAGATACCTGAAGATACCCTCCCCCCGGAGGAGTATGCGTTTGTGCTTCTCCTCACGGCATACAGTGAACTGGATGAGGGGGATTTACAGGGGGCTGTAAAGGCGTATACTGAGTGTCTCACCCATGCGGAGAAGTTATGGAACGAGGAGAAGGTAGCATCACTCATGGAAGAGATTGCAGATACACTGGAGTCCCTGAAAAACTATACCGAGAGCATTGAACTTCACAGGGGCGCAATCCAGAGGTTTGATCGCGTGGGAAACATTCGCGGGAGTGCCAGATCGCATATCCTTCTGGGTCGGGCATTGCGTCAGGCGGGTGACCCATACTCCGCTGTCAGAGAATATAAGATTGCAATTGAGACCCTCACCAGAATAAATGAAAAACCCGGACTGAGTGCGGCATGGCATAACCTCGCAATTGCATATATGGACCTAGGAGAACTGGATAAAGCATCAGACGCTCTGAAGAAAGCACTCTCGTATACCACCCCGGGTACAGAAGGTGAAGCCAGGGTTCATCTCTCTTTTGCCGACCTGTATAAAAAGATCGGGGATGATGCACGGGTCCTGGAAGAGATTGCAAAGGCGAGAAAGATATCGATAGCGTCAAAAAATGATCATCTGCTCATCGAGTGCGAACGAGAGATCGCCCGGTATCACTTCGAAAAGAAAGAGTGGAAGAAGGGGGTTGCCGTGCTTAAGGGAACAGAGGGTATTCTGGAGAGAAAAAGTATACCGCGAAGGGTGGTTCTTGGTGTCGTTGAAGAACTTATTGAAGGGTATTACCATGCGGGTGAGTTCAACACAGCGAAAAAGTATATTGACCGTGCACTCTCACTCGTAAGATCTGATGATCCCGTACTTGCACGTTTATACCTGCAGTTAAGTGAGATCGAGGAAAAGACAGGAAACATGGAGAAGGCACTTGAGGTATTGAAACTCGGGGAAGGGTCTGCCCGGGAAATAAGCGGGGCGAGGATCGCATACGCATTGAGGAGAAGCGAACTTGAGATCTCACTGGGAAAACTCGAGGATGCTCTAAAATCTGCAAAAGAGGGGATATCCATCGCTTCAAGACACGGGGAAAACTATGCACTCGCAAGGGGACACGAACTCATGGGGTAC
>Ga0272448_1006948_pt1 | contig 12086 bp, 9 predicted proteins | sample YNPCB0191_FD_202220 | JGI IMG/M metagenome (GOLD analysis project Ga0272448, IMG submission 202220) | Hot spring sediment microbial communities from Yellowstone National Park, WY, United States - YNP-CB-019-1 | ecosystem: Environmental > Aquatic > Thermal springs > Hot (42-90C) > Sediment... | reverse complement strand
GATGTCCATGTCGCGCACCGCTTCCTCCGGTGCGGAAGCAGGCGTCACCGTCAGGCCGAGCGCTTCGCTCATTTCCCTGCAGAAGCGCTCGCGCCTTTCCTGGTCGCGCCCGTAGGCGACGATCTGCCGGATGGGCCGGACGGCGCAGATGGCCTCGAGCTGCGCGCGTGCCTGAAACCCGGTCCCGATGATTCCCAGGCGGGTGACCTCGGGGCGCGCCATGTACTTGGTCGCCACGGCGCTGGCCGCGCCCGTGCGCAGCTGGCCCAGGCGGTTGGCCTCCATGACGGCGAGCAGCCGGCCGTCCTGGGCGTCGTACAGATGGACGAGAAAGCGCACGCCGTCCTCCGTCGAGGTGTAGCATTTCAGGCCGGCCAGGCCCAGCGTGGGCAGCGATGCGCTCATGACGTGCAGCAGGCCGTTCTGCAGCCGGCAGCGCCGCCGGGGCGCGAGCTCGGTTTTACCTTCGCCCTGCAGGCGGAAGGCCTCCTCGACCGCCTCGAGCGCCATGGCCATGGTGGCCAGCTTCTCGACTTGGGCCTCGCTCAGAAAAATAGCCATACGTTCCTCCGCTCTCCCGTCAGAATGACATGGATCTGCGATCCCATGTGCGTTTTCACTATACTGGAAGCGCGCTTCCTGCGCCAAGCAGAGTTTTCGCGAACCGGCGGGTCGCGCATGATGCCGCCGGCAGTGGCATTCCGCTGCGGCCGGTGGTATACATGGAAGGCCAGACTGGTCGTAAGTCCAAAAACCCACAGGAGCGAGCCATCATGATTATCACGGAAAAACGAACCGGGCTTTTCGCCGACCGGATCTATCGGATCGGCACGGAGAATGCCTTCAAGATCGGACCGCACATCACGAAAGTCGAGAGCGCCGGGCACAAGGTCGTGCGCCTGAACCTCGGCGAGCCTGATTTCGACATCCCGCCTTTCGTCAGGGACGAGGTGAAGCGCCAGCTCGATCTCGGCAACACGCATTACACCGACCCCAAGGGCATCCTGTCCCTGCGCAAGGCGATCGCGAACCAGATGAAGGAGACGCGCGGGCTGGATGTCTCTCCCGAGCAGGTGGTGGTATTCCCCGGAGGCAAGCCTTCGATCGGATTCACCCAGCAGGCGTACTGCAACCCGGGCGACGAGGTCATCTATCCCAGCCCCGGCTTCCCCATCTACGAGTCGTTCCCGGCTTACCTGGAAGCGGTGCCGGTGCCGCTGCACCTTTCCGAGGAGCGCGATTTCACCTTTTCCGCCGAGCAGCTCGAGACGCTGATCACTTCCAGGACCCGGGTGATCATCCTCAACTTCCCGTCGAATCCGACGGGCGGCGTGGCCACGCCCGAGCAGCTGCGCAGCATCGCCGACGTGATCCTCAGGAAATGCGGCCCGCACGTGCGCGTCTACTCGGACGAGATCTACGAGTACATCGTTTTCGACGGGCGCAAGCATTTCTCGATCGCTTCCGTTCCGGGGATGCGGGAACGGACGATCATCAGCAGCGGCTGCTCCAAGACCTTCGCCTGGACCGGCGGCCGCATCGGCTATGCCGTGTTCCCGACGGAGGAGGAGGCGAATGTCTTCAAGAACCTCAATATCAATTACTTTTCATGCATCCCCCCGTTCACTCAGGAAGGCGCGCGGGTGGCGTTCGAGCATCCGGAAAGCAAGGCCGCGATCGCGCGCATGGTCGCCACCTTCCAGCAGCGGCGCGACGTCATCGTCAAGAAGGTGAACGAAATCGAAGGAATACGCTGCAAGACCCCCGGCGGAGCGTTCTATCTCTTCCCCAATATCGCCGGGGTGTGCGAGAAGCTGGGCGCCGTCGAGGCGCACCGCCGGCTGCCCGACGAGTTGCGCCGGCGATCCTCGCCGTCGACGCTGTTCCAGATGTTCCTGCTCTATCACCATCACGTGGCGACGCTCGACCGCAACTCCTTCGGCCGGATCGGTGCGGAAGGGCAGCACTACCTGAGGATTTCGATCGCTTCGGAGCTCGGCGAGCTGGAGGAGGGCGTGCGGCGGCTGGCGGCGGCCGCAGCCGACAAGGCGGGATTCGAGAAGTTCATGAACACGCTGGCCCCGGAGGTGATCTGAAGCCGGACGCCGCCGGGCGTGAGGCGGCGGCGCCTCAGTCGCGACCCGGGCGCTCGTAGACGACCTTGCCCCCGAGGATCGTGACGTCGGCGCGCACGCGGCGCAGCTCGGCGGGCTCGACGGCGAAAATGTCGGCGTCGAGCAGCACCATGTCGGCGAGCTTTCCCGGCGCGATCGTGCCCTTTTCACGTTCCTGGAACTCCGCGTAGGCGGCTCCGGCGGTGAAAGCGGCGATCGCCTCCTCGAGACCGATCTTCTCTTCCGGCACCCAGCCGCCGGGATGCTTGCCGTCGAGTGTGGCGCGCGTGACCGCGGCGTAAAGCCCCTGCAGGGGATCGAGCGGCGCCACCGGCCAGTCGGAGCCGAAGGCCGGCCGCACCTTGTGCTCCAGGAAGGTGCGGAACGCGTAGGTGGTCTTGATGCGCTCCGGCCCGATGCGCCTTTCGGCCCAGCGCCCGTCGTCGATGGCGTGGTAGGGCTGCATGGAGGCGATCACGTCGAGGTCGGCGAAACGCCGGAAGTCCTTGGGAGCGACGTGCTGGGCGTGTTCGATGCGCCAGCGCCGGTCGGCGGGGCCGTTCGCCTTGCGGATCTCCTCGAAGAGGTCGAGCACGATCGAAATGGCCTGGTCGCCGATGGCGTGGATGCACAGCTGCAACCCCGCCCGATCCCCTTGAGTCAGGCGGTCGCGCATGGCGTCCAGGGGAAGCATCTCGTCGGCGAGCAGGCCGCGGCTCGAGGGATCGTCGGCGTACGGTTCGAAGAAGTACGCCGTGGTGGAGCCGAGCGACCCGTCCGCAAAGCCCTTCAGGCCGCCCAGGCGCAGATAGGAGGATCCGAAGGCGCGCCGGATGCCGATCCGGGCCTGGTCCTGCCAATCGGTTTCCATGGGCACCGCGTAGATGCGCGTCGTCAATTCCCCGCGCTCCGCCAGCTCCATGTAGAGGCGGATATCGGAGTAGGTGGGATTCATGTCCTGGACGCTGGTGACGCCGTGGGAAGCCGCATGCTCCATGGCGCGGCGGGCGGCGCGCAGCCGGCGCTGCGGCGACGGCGCGGGGATGACCTTGTTGACGTACGACATGGCGGCGTCCTTGAGCAGGCCGGTGGGATTGCCCTGCGCATCCCTCACGATCACCCCGCCGGGCGGGTCGGCCGTGCGTGCCGTGATGCCGGCGAGTTTCAGGGCCGCGGAGTTGGCCAGCGCCATGTGGCCGTCGTAACGGTCGACGAACACGGGCGTCTCCCCCGTAAGCGGGTCGATCAACTCCCTGGAGGGCAGCACCGGAGGAGACCATGCCTGCTCGTCCCAATTGCCTCCCAGAACCCATTCGCCGGGGGCGGAGCGCGCCCGCTCGGCGATGCGCCGGGCGAATTCCTCCGGGCCGGAGGTCGTGCGCAGGTCCACGTTGTCGAGCTGCATTCCGCCCGTGATGAAGTGCACGTGCGCGTCGTTGAATCCGGGCAGGAGCGAGCGGCCGCGGGCGTCGATGGTGCGCGTCTGCGGGCCGTGCCAGGAGTCGATCTCGGCGGCCGTGCCCACGGCGACGATGCGCTCGCCGAGGACGGCCACGGCTTCGGCCCGCGGCCGCGCCGGGTCCACGGTCCATACTTCGGCGTTGGTAACGATCAGATCGGCGGCCGGCCTGGTGGCGGCCGAACGGCAGGCATCGGTCATGATGGCCATCCCCAACAGCGACAAGGGCAACGCCGCGCGCGGCCCCAGAAGGAATCGAAGCATCCAAGGACTCATGGTGCACTCCCGGACAGGCGCTTCACCATGAACACGGTCTCGATTTCGTACCGGTCGATTCGGAATGCGTGCCGGCCGCGGGCCTCGTAGCCGTTGCGCGCGTAGAAGCCCGAGGCCGAAGGGGAAGCGTAGACGAAGATCTCGCGGAAGAGCGCCGGCGGAACCATGGCCTCCAAGTGCTGCAGCATGAGACTCCCGATGCCGCGGCGCTGGAGGTCCGGGGCCACGCACAGCATGCGGATCTCGTTCCAGTCGATCGCGCCCACGCCGGCAGGCCGCCCTTCCATTGCGCATACGGCGACGTAGTAGAGGCGCGCGCGCTCCAGCATGGTTTCCGGCCGCTCGCCTTGCGCCAGCTCGGCGCGCAACGCGGCCGGCAGGGCAGGGTCGCGCTCGATGCAGGCGCGCACGAGTGCGGAGCACGCCGCGGCGTCGGCGGGCCGCAGCGGGCGCACCACGGGCGCCCCCGCCGGGATCGGGCCGGCGTCTGGCGCTTCATGGAACGTAGGCGATCGCATCGATCTCCACGCGCAGTCCCGGCCGCGGCAGCGCCCGGACCTCGACCGTGGTGCGCGCCGGCCGGTTGCCGCCGAACATGCGCTCGTAGACGCGGTTCATGCGGGAAAATTCCGTGATGTCGGTCAGGTAGACGCCGCAGCGCAGCACATGGTCGAGGCTCGAACCGGCGGCCTGCAGAATGGCCGCGATGTTCTTGAGCACCTGCTCGGTCTGGCTCTCGATATCCGGGCCGGCCAGAGCTCCGGTCGCCGGATCGACGGCTCCCTGCCCGGAGACGAAGATCAGGCGGTCGAAAGCGACCGCGGGCGAATAGGGGCCCGCCGGCTTGGGCAGGCCTTCGGATCGGACGAAACGGTGGTTTTCGCTTTCGGGCATCGGCACGCTCCGCGAGTTTTGCCAACGCCTCCCACGTTATGCGATCGTCCCGCGCGAATCAAGCATTCCCGACTGGATCTTACCCTGCGATGCCGGGCTTGGTATACTTGGTGGCGCTCGACGGCACGAAGAGCATACGCCCATGCACAAGCGACCCGGGATAACCGCCCTGCTGCTCGCCCTGACCCTGCCGGTGCTTTCGAACTGCGGCGGCCGGGGGCCGAAGGGTGTGGCCGAAATCGGCGCGCCCGCGCCCCTGTTCGAGCTCGAAGACCTGAGCGGCCGCAATGTCGCTCTCGAGAGCTATCGCGGCAAGGTGGTCCTGCTGGATTTCTGGGCGACCTGGTGCACCCCGTGCCGGCGCACCATGCCCGTCCTCGAGAGGCTGCAGAAGGAATTCGCCGGCGATCTCGTGCTGCTCGCGATCAATCTGCAGGAGCCCGCCGAAGAGGTGCGCGACTACGTCATCCGGCGCGGCATCGAATCGACGGTCCTGCTGGACCTCGACGGCCGGGTCGGCTACGCCTACCGGGCGCAGGCCATTCCGATGCAGGTTCTGATCGACCGCCAGGGGGTCGTCTACGACATCCTTGTGGGCCTCAGCCCCACATTGGAGCGCGACCTGCGCGCCGAAATCCAGAAGCTGATCGCGGCCGACTAGGAAAATAGGGACGCTCACCATTTTCGATGAGCATGCCCCCGGGCAATGAATCTCGTCGTCGCGAAAAATAGGTGAGCGTCCCTCATTCATTCGCGCGCTGTGCGGTCGGCGTCGACGCATTCGACGGGCCCGAGCGCGAGCGCGGCCAGGCCGGCTTCGATGCTTCGGCGGTCGCCGACGGCGACCACCACCATTTCCCCGGGCCGCAGGTGCTTTTCCGCCGCGCGCCGGACATCCTGCGCGCCGACCGCGTCAATCTGCCCGGGCAGGTCGCGGTAGTACTCGCGCGGCAGGTTGTGGACGAAGAGCCGGCCCACGCTCGCGGCTGCGTCGGCGGTGGTCTCGAACATTCCGGGGAGCGAGCGCGCCAGGGAATCCTTGGCCCTGGAGAGTTCATCCGCGGTCGGCTCGCCGTTTCTCATGCCCTCGATCTCGCGGAAGATTTCGGCGACCGCGGCCGCCGTGGCGTCCGTGCGCACGCCGGTGGCGACCATGAAGGGTCCCGGGCCGCGGCGGAAGGCGAACGACGACGAGGCGCCGTAGGTGAAGCCGTGGCGCTCGCGCAGGTTCATGTTGATGCGGCTGGTGAACAGTCCGCCGAGCGTGCTGTTCATCACCTCGATCGGGACATAGTCCGGGTCGGAACGCGCCGCCCCGGCGTGCCCGATGCGCAGTGCCGTTTGCGGCGCGCCCGGTTTGTCGACGATCAGCACCCGGCGCGCCGTTGCGACCTTCGGAGGCGGCGCGGGCGCCGCGTGCCCTTCGGCCCGCCAGTCGCGCAGGAACCTCTCCGCCATGCGGCGCAGCTCTTCGGCGGTGACGTCGCCCGCGACCACCAGGGCGGCGTTCGCCGGGACATAACCGCTCCGCCAGAAGCTCCGGATCTCCTCCGGCGTCATCGCGCGCAGCGAGCGCTCCGTCCCCAACTCGGTGTAACCGTACGGGTGGGCGTCGCCGTAGACCGCCCTGACGAAGGCCCGATTGGCCAGCGCGGCGGGATTCTCCCTCTGCCTCAGGATCTCGGTGAGGCGGTCCTGGCGGATGCGCTCGATTTCCCGCTCGGGGAAAGCCGGGTGCAGGAGCAGGTCGGCGGCCAGTTCGAGCACCGCCTCCATGTTCCTGCGGAGGGAGCGGAAGGCCACGAAGGAGTAATCCATCGAGGAGCCGGTCGAGAGCTGCGCGCCCAGCCTGTCGGCTTCTTCCGCGATCTGCATGGCGTTCCTGGTTTCGGTGCCCTCGTCGAGCATCTCCGCCGCGAAGGAAGCCAGCCCCGGCCGATGCGGCGGATTGCGGTCGCCGCCGCCCAGGACGATCAGATTGGCCGAGACGACGGGGAGCGTGTGCTGCTCGAGAAGAAAAACGGTCAGGCCGTTGTCGAGCCGGAAAACCTCGGGTACCGGCAGCCGCATGGGGGCGGGAGGCGCTGCGGCAGGGGGGCGGCTGCGCCACTCCTGCCCCGGCAATTCGCCCGGGCCCGGCCCTTCCGTTTCCGGCTCGGGCGGGCTCTTGGGAGGATCGTCGATGATTTTGCTTCCCGGGACCCCATGGACCACCACGCGCGCGCCCGGCTCCAGGTAGCGCCGGGCGGCTGCGCGCAGCGACTCGGGCGAAGCTTTCCGGTAGCGCTCGAGATCGCGCCCCAGGTAGCCGGGATCGCCCAGGAAATGCTGGTACAGGTTCAGCCGGTCCGCGACCCCGCCGAATCCGCCCAGGCTTTCCAGCCCGTGGATGATGGCGGCTTCGTAGGTGTTGCGCGCGGCTTCCGTTTCCTTCTCCGAGGGCCCGGCCTCGCGCAAGGCCTCGAGTTCTTCGTCGATCGCCCTTTCCAGCGTCTCCGGATCCACGCCCGGCTTGGCGGTCGCTTCGATGGCGAACACCGACCCGAGCGCAAGCGAGGTCTGGGAAGCGCTCACGTCCTGCGCCAGGCGCTTTTCGTAGACCAGGCTGCGGTAGAGCCGGCTGGACTTGCCCCTTCCGAGGATCTTGCCGATCAGGTCGCATTCCGCGTCGCCCGGCTGGAAGATGGGCGGTGTGATCCACGCCATGTAGACCCGCGGCAGCTCGACCTGGTCGGTGACGACGGCGCGCCGCTCGGCCGTGATCGCCGGGGTCTCGACGCGCATCCTCTGGATCGGGGGACCGGGCGGAATGGGGCCGAAGTACTTCTCGACCAGCTGCATGGTGTGTTCGGGATCGATGTCGCCGACGATGGCGAGGCTTGCGTTGTTGGGCGCGTAGTAGAGCCTGAAGAACTCGCGCACGTCCGGCAGCCGGGCGGCCTCGATATCGGCGTGCGATCCGATCACGGAAGCGTAATAGGGGTGATTCTCGGGAAACAACAGGTGGAAGACCGCTTCCTGGACGAGGCCGTAGGGGACATTCTCGACGCTCTGGCGGCGCTCGTTGCGCACCACGTCGCGTTGGTTTTCGAGCTTGCGCGCGTCCAGCCGCTCCAGCAGGAAGCCCATGCGGTCGCTCTCGAGCCAGAGGGCGAGCTCCAGCCGGTCGGCGGGCAGGGTCTCGAAGTAGTTGGTGCGGTCGAAGTCGGTGGTCCCGTTGATTTCGCTGGCGCCTGCGGCCTCGAGCAGCATGAAGTGCGCTTCGGGCTCCACGTGGGCGGATCCCTCGAACATCATGTGCTCGAAGAGGTGCGCGAAACCGGTGCGGCCGGGCCGCTCGTCGGCCGGGCCGACGTGGTACCAGACATTGACCGCCACCAGCGGCAGCCGGTGATCCTCGCTCAGAATGACGGTCAGGCCGTTGGCCAGGCGGTGGCGCTCGAACTTGATTTCGGGTGTCTTGTATTCTGCTGTCACGTTCTCTCCTGACGATCGTTTGGGATTTGCGCTCGGCGCGAGCCGGAAGCACGAAGATTACCACGTCGGCAGCCGCGGGCTCAGCCTTTGACTCTCCCGCCTCTCTTGCATAACATGGCGGATCTGACGAACACGCCCGGAGCCGGGGGATGGGGCCGGCGGCACGGACCTGCCCCGGCGCGCCCGGGTCGAAACAGAGGGGAGCCGACCCATGAAGACCGCTTATGCTTGCATCGCGTCACTGGCGCTTGCGGCCTGGGCTTTCGCCCGCCAGGCGGAAAGCCCGGCCAAGCCGCCGCAGGGGCTGGATCCGGCAATCCAGAAGATCGTCGCGGAAATCTCCGAGGAGCGCATCGTCGCGATTCTGAAGAAGCTGGAGAGCTTCGGGACGCGCCACACGCTTTCCGATCCCGGCCGGCCGAACCGCGGCGTGGGGGCGGCCAGGCAGTGGATTTTCGACGAGTTCCGCAGTTACAGCCCGCGCCTGGAAGTGAGCTTCGATACCTACCAGGTGCCCAAGGGTGGGCGCGTGTTCAAGGACGTCGAGGTGCGCAACGTCATGGCCGTGCTTCCCGGCAAGTCCGACAGGGAACGCTGGGTCATGATCGGCGGGCATTACGATTCGCTCAATCTGCGCGTGCCCGCGGAGCTGCGTTCCGATCCCGCCAAGGCCGCCGAGATCGACGCGCCCGGCGTGACGGATAACGCCAGCGGCACCGCCTGCGTCATGGAATGCGCGCGCGTCATGAGCCGCTACGAGTTCGACGCCACCCTGGTTTTCGTCGCCTTCGTGGGCGAGGAGCAGGGGCTGATCGGCGCGCGCCGGCTCGCGCGCCGGCTGCGCGAGCGCAATCAGACCGTGGAGGCGCTGCTCAACAACGACATCATCGGCAGCGTGGTCGCCGGCAATGGCGCCATGGAGAATCGGCGCGTCCTGGTTTTCTCCGAGGACCCCGCGGACTCGCCCTCGCGCCAGCTCGCCCGCTTCATCCGCTTGATCGGCGCGCGCTACTATCCGGAGTTCGCGGCCGACCTCATCTTCCGCAGCGACCGCTTCGGCCGCGGCGGCGATCACACGCCCTTCAACGAGGAAGGATACGCCGCCGTGCGCTTCACCACGCCGAGCGAGAACTATGCGAACCAGCACAGCCCGACGGACAACTTCGCCAACACCTCGCCCGGATACATCGTGCAGGTGACGCGCCTGAACGCCGCGGCCGCAGCGGCCATGGCCCTGGCGCCCCGGCCGCCGATCACCGTCGCGGAAAGCGAGGCCGAGGCGGGCGCGGCGGCAGCCGGCCGGACGCGCAGCGCCCGGCCCGGCCTCGGGCGCGGGGAGGGTTACGACGCGGTGCTGCGCTGGGATTATGCGGGGCCGGAAGACGACCTGGCGGGTTTCGTCGTCGTCGTTCGCGCGACGACGGCGCCCGACTGGGAGCGGGAGATCTGGGTGGGCAACGTGCGCGAGTTCACCATGAAAAACACCCCGATCGACCAGCTGGTCTTCGGCGTCAAGGCGGTCGACCGCGACGGCCACGAGAGCCCGGTGTCGGCATACTACACTCCGTTGCGGCGTGCACGCTGAACGATCCGGCACGGCCGGCAGCTCCCGCGCGCCGGGTCCGCCGCGGCGCGGCGGACCTACTTGCGCGGCGGACCTACCGGACGGCCCCGGAGGGGCCCTGAGCGGGTAGCCGGGGGTGAGCCGAAGGCGAACCCCCGGAAAGGGGCGTATCAACGAACGAAGCCCCGGAGGGCCGACAGACCTCCCCTGGAGCTGCGGGCTTCCGTCGGGTAGGTCCCGCGCGCCGCGCGGGACCGGTGACTTGAAGCAATAAGCCCACGGTCCGCCGCGGCGCGGCGGACCCTGGAGTTTGTACATTTTCACCCCCTCCTCTGAACCGAGCAAACCAGCGTTATCCTTTTTGATGTCTGTTTCTTAAATTACCTCTTGACAGACCGACGTGAACATGGCAGACTTTGCCCGACCGTGATCGGGAGGAGTCGGCTATGAAAGACAATGTGCGCGACACCATACTTTCCACTTTTGAAGCCTCTCTCGACGCCCAACTGCGCGCCGTGCGCCGCCTGCGCAAGGGAGAACCCGAACATGAAAAAAGACCTGTCAAGAAGCGTCTGTCGCAGGTTGACATGGCATATGACATACTGCGACAGGCGGCTGCCCCACTGCACATTCGCGAGCTGATCGCCCACATCGACCGGGCTTTCGGCGTGCGCGTCGATCGCGAAAGCCTGGTGTCGTCGCTCAGCAAGAAAATCGCGCGCGGCGACCGCTTCGTGCGCACCGGGCCGAATACGTTCGGCTTGCGCGCGGAGGAACCATGACACTGCTGGAAGCCTTCATCGCCATCGTGGGAGCGTGGCGCGCCGCCTTCCCGCAGGAGCGTTCCCACCTGCGCGCGGTGCGCCAGGCGCTGGGACTGTTGGCATGCCTTGGGCGGCGCACCTTGTCGCGCATCATCTGGAGCAACGGCGGCCAGCACCGCGATTGGCGCGCCGATTACTTCCTGCATTCCCGCTGCCGCTGGGACCCGCAGCAGCTGTTTGCCCCCATTCTGCGGCAGGCATTGGCTTGGTGCCGCAGCCGCTACGTGGGCGTGGCCGTCGATGACACGCGCGTGCGCAAGACGGGGCGTTCAATCCTGCAGGCCTTCTATCAGAGGGATCCGATGTCGCCGCCCTTCCATGTCAATCTGATGTTGGGGCTGCGCTTTTTGCAGGCTTCGCTGCTGCTGCCTCTGTATCGTGTCGCGGCGGTGGGTTGCCGGGCCCTGCCCATCCGCTTTGAGGATGCCTCGCTCGTCAAGCGACCATCGCGCCGGGCCTCGGCCGAGGAGTGGCACAGCTATCGCCTGGCGGCGCGCGCGCACAGCCTGTCGTCGCAGTTTGTGCGCATGATGGGTGCCGTGCGCGCGGCGCTCGATGCCGCCGGCGGCACGCTGAAGATTCTGGTGCTGGCCGTCGACGGCAGCTTCTGCAACCGCACCGTCTTCGGCGCCCTCCTGGCGCGGGTCGAGATTCTGGCGCGCGCCCGCAAAGATGCGATCTTGTGCCGGCGTGCCCCGGCGTGCTCGCGGCGCTTCTACGAGCGGGAGAAGTTCACTCCCGATCAGGTGCGCCGCAACGAGGCTCTTGCCTGGAAAAAGACCACCCTCTTCTATGGCGGCCGTTGGCGCAAGGTCCGCTACAAGGATCTGGCCGAGGTTTACTGGCAGGGCGGCGCGCGCCGCCGCCCGCTACGTTTACTGGTGGTGGCGCCCACCCCGTATCGCAAGCGCAACAGCGGGCGGCTTTATTACCGCAAACCCGGTTACCTGTTGACGACGGCGCTGGCGGCTCCGGCGCGCACCCTGCTGCAGATTTACTTCGACCGTTGGCAGATCGAGGTCAACCATCGCGAAGAGAAAGACACCTTGGGCGTGGGACAGGCCCAGCTGTGGAACGTGCAGGCCGTGCCCAAGCAGCCGGCTCTGGCAGTGGCCTCCTACAGCGCCTTGCTGCTGGCCTCGTTGCTGGCATTCGGCGCAGGCCGAGGAAAGGCTTACGCCGCCCTGCCTCGATGGCGCCGCAATGCAAAAAGGCCATCCTGCCTGGATTTGATTACCTTACTGCGCAGGGAAATGGCCGAACACCCCGAACAAGTGGCTTGCTTCGGACTTGAACCGAGCTACGAACGCCTCACGGCCGCCGCAGCAGCCTAAAAAATGTACAAACTCCAGGGTCCGCCGCGGCGCGGCGGACCTACTTGCGCGGCGGACCGACGCCTGCGCGCGGCCGAACCCCCGGTTTCCCAAGCAGGCCTCCTACTTTTCGGCGACCGCCGAGGTCAGGATCGAATTGAACAG
>Ga0272448_1006944_pt1 | contig 12093 bp, 10 predicted proteins | sample YNPCB0191_FD_202220 | JGI IMG/M metagenome (GOLD analysis project Ga0272448, IMG submission 202220) | Hot spring sediment microbial communities from Yellowstone National Park, WY, United States - YNP-CB-019-1 | ecosystem: Environmental > Aquatic > Thermal springs > Hot (42-90C) > Sediment... | reverse complement strand
ACCCCTCTTCGTCTCCCGAGGTCGCGGGGTGGGCGCTATTCCTACGGCTTGGGCAGCTTATCCACCGCGTCGGCGATGCGCTCCAGCGCCCGGCGCAGGTTCTCCACCGAGTTGGCATACGAGAAGCGCACATAGCCCTCGCCGTAGGCGCCGAAGGAGGTGCCCGAGAGCGCGGCGACCCCTGCGTTCTCCAGCAGATAGTCAGCGAAGGGCTTGCTCTTCATGCCGGTGCCCTGAATGTTGGGGAAGACGTAGAAGGCACCCTTGGGCCGTACGCACTTGATGCCCGGGATGCGGTTCAGGCCGTCGACGATCACGTCGCGCCGCTCCTTGAAGGCCGCCACCATCCTGTAGCTTTCGTCCTGCGGTCCGCGCAGCGCCTCGACGCCGGCATACTGGGTGAAGGTCGCCGTGCACGAGTTCGAGTTGGTCATCAGGCGGCTGATCTGAGTGGCGAGGGCGGCAGGCATGACCCCATAGCCCAGGCGCCAGCCGGTCATGGCATAGGTCTTGGAGAAGCCATCGAGGATGATCGTGCGCTCCTTCATGCCCGGGAAAGAGGCGATCGAGATGTGCTCCCCCTCGTAGAGGATGCGGATGTAGATCTCGTCCGACAGGATCATAAAGTCGTACTTCTGGGCGGCGTCGGCGATGGCCTGCAGGTCGGCACGGGTCAGCACGCTGCCGGTGGGGTTGTGGGGCGAGTTGATGATGATCAGGCGCGTCTGCGGGGTGATCTTGTCGAGCAGCTCCTGCACGTCGAAGCGGAACTCTTTCTCCTCGCGCAGGGGCACAGGCACCGCCTTGGCACCGGTGAAATTGATCATCGACTCATAGATCGGAAAGCCGGGGTTGGGGTAGATGACCTCCGTGCCCGGCTCGGCCAGAGCCAGGATGGTGTAGAACATAATCGGCTTGCCGCCGGGCGTCACCACCACCTCATCGACCGAGACGGGGATGCCGCGGGTGCGGCTCACCTCTTCGGCAATGGCCTCGCGCAGGGGCAGGATGCCGGCGGAGGGGGTGTAGTGGGTCTCACCGCGGCGCAGGGCGGCCACCCCCGCTTCGATGATGTTGGCCGGCGTGGTGAAATCGGGCTCACCGATCTCCAGGTGGATAATGTCGCGGCCTTGAGCCTCGAGGGCCTTGGCCCGGGCGAGGACCTCGAACGCCGTCTCGGTGCCGAGGCGCGCCATACACTGTGCAAGCTTCATGACCTTTCCTCCCATCTTCCATCACAGGGTTGGACCCGGACCACGTGGCCCAGGCCGTTCGTCACCGCGCCCACGCTGCCGACGATCGCCTCCAGCACCCGCTGCTGCGAGCGGGCGATCTGGCTGCGCACGATCTCCTCGGCGCGGGCGGCGTCACGGTTGCAGAGCGCCTGTGCCAGGGCCAGGTGCTCTCGTTGCATCTCCTCGGCCGAGTCCTTGACGTCGAGCCCGAGGTGGAACACGCGGCTCAGCTCGTCGAGAAGGCGTGCCACCTGGTCGGCCAGGCGCTGGTTGCCGGCTGCCACGGCCACAGAGCGGTGAAAGCTGGCATTGAAGGCGAGAAAGCGCGAGTAGCTCTGACGGTCGCGGTAGACGTAGGTAAAGCTCGCGGCCTGGGCGATGCGCTGGATCTGCTCGGGCGAGCCTCTCTCGGCGGCCAGCCGCGCGGCCGCGCCCTCGATGATCGCGCGCAACTCAAAGATCTCGCGCACGTCGGAGAGGGAAATGGGGGCTACCACGTAGCCGGAGCGGGGGATAGCCTGGACGAACCCCTCCTGAGCCAGCCGTTGCAAGGCCTCGCGCACGGGGGTCAGGCCTGCGCCATACTGCTCGGCAAGCTGGCGTTGGGCGATCTGCCGACCGGGCTGCAGCGTGCAGGTGATGATGTCGGCCTTGATCGCCTCGTAGGCTCTGGAGGTGAGCGACTGGTCCATGGGGTACCCGGCCCGAGGGCTCAACATGTCGTCCGATATGTCAGTAATATATCACCGTTGCGTGGCGCCGTCAATTCCGCTGCTCACGACATATCCTGGCTGCGGCCACCGACCTGGCGCGTCAGGCCCAGCTCAAGCCAGGCCGCCGGGGCGCCGTAGCAGCGCCAGCGCGCTTCAGGTGTGCTGGCGGGGAACGAGAAGAGGGGGTGGCCCCGGGCCGCTCTGGCCACCGGCCCCCCCTCTTTTCCCCCCTGCTCCCCGGCTGCGAGAGCAGGGCCGGGCACATGATCCCCAATAGCGCCTCAGAGGGCGCGGATCTCCTGGGTCATGAACTTGATGTAGGCAAAGGCGAAGCAGATGCTCGTCAGCGCCAGGAGTCCCACGACCTGCGGCCACACCAGCAGCAGCGAGTCACGCACCGGCAGGGGGTTGGGCACCATGCCGATCGCTTCGGTGATCAGGAGCGGCCCCAGGGTGCGCACCTTGGGCATCAGGATGGCAATGGTTGCCTCCTGGAAGAGCGTGTTGGGCGAGAGCCTGGCCAGCATCATGCGCAGGTTCTCGAGCTGCAGCAAGGCCTGTGGGTCGAAGGTGGTGCTGGCCTGGAGCAGCGCGCCGGCGATGGCGTCGGCGATCATGGTGACAAAGAAGGTGAAGACGATCCAGGCGGCGATGCCGGCCAGCGCTGCGGTGGCCGTATTGCGCAGGACGACGGATAGCGCCGTGGCCAGCGCCAGCCAAAAGCCGACATAGAGCACGCACACGATCAGGAAAGCGCCGACGCGCAACAGCTCCTCGGGCGTGGGGATGACCCCGAGGATGCGGATGCCCAGCGCCGACACGATGACGACGATGGAGACCAACATCAGCCCAACGGTGACAAAGGCCGCCAGGAACTTGCCGTTGATCACCGCGTCGCGATAGATCGGCTGCGCCAGCAGGCGGGCAAGGGTGCCCCGGTTCCGCTCACTGTTGATCGAGTCGAAGGCCAGGGCCAGCCCGACCAGTGGCCCAAGAAAGCCGATGAAGGTGTAGAAGGGGGGCAGGGGCCCGCTGGCCGTGGTGAAGAGCAGCAGGAACACCCCGTGCGCGTCGCTGATCTCCTGGCGGATCGACTGGGCTGCCGTATACACCGACGAGAGCCCGGCCAGGCAGATGAGCGCGAACAGGATGAGAAAACGACGGCTCGAGAGCTGGTCGGCCAGTTCCTTGCGGTAGACGGCGAACAGTCCTCTCATACCTCACCCCCCTGGAAGTAGCGCAGGTAGATTTCTTCCAGCCCATAGTCGCGGTGGCGCAGGTGCAGCAGCGACCACCCCCGCTCCACGATGGCGCGCGCGATGGCGGGCCTCACCTCGGCCTTGGCCCGCACCAGCCAGTGGTCGCTATTGGGCTCGGCAGCCACCACGCCCTCGATGCTCCGCAGGAGCTCGCCCAGCTCGGCGCCGCCCGGCTCGGCCGCCACCTCCAACGTACGCATGCCGCCGGCAAGCTGGTCGGCCAGGGCGCTGATGGGGCCCTCGGCAATCAGCTTGCCCTTGACAAAGATGCCCACCCGGGTGCAGATGCGTTGCACCTGCTGCAACTGGTGCGACGACAGGAGGACGGTGAGATGCTCCTCCTTCGCCATGGCCAGGATCAGGTCCAGCAGTTGGTTCACGGCCTCCGGGTCGAGGCCGAGGGTGGGCTCGTCGAGGATGATGAGCCGGGGCTGTTTGACGAGCACGTCGGCGATACCCAGGCGCTGCCGCATACCGTGGGAAAAGGCGCCCACCGGCTTGTCGGCCACGTCGGCCAGACCGACGCGTTCGAGCGAGGCCGCCACGCGCCGCCGCGCCTCACGCAGGTCGAGGCCGTTGAGGTCGGCCGTGTACAGCAGGTTCTCCCGGGCGGAGAGATCATCGTATAGGGCCACGTGCTCAGGCAGATACCCGACCAGCCGCTTGACCTCCAGCGGCTGGCGCACCGGGTCGTAGCCCAGGATGCTGACCGAGCCGCTCGAAGGCTCGGTGAGCCCCATCAGCATCAGGATGGTCGTGGTCTTGCCGGCGCCGTTGGGCCCCAGCAGCCCAAAGATCTCCCCTTCGGCCAGGCGCAGGCTCAGCCCATCGACAGCCGTGAACTGGCCGTAGCGCTTGCACAGACCCTGGGCCTCGACGACCAGGGCCGACGAGGCCGAAGCCGTGGCCTGGCGGTTGGGGTCCTTCGGAACGGGCAGGATCTTTTGCATCGCAACACCTCCGCATTGCCCCCACGGTCGTGGGCGCTCGACTGCGGCGGGCCGCAACCGCCCAGGGGAGCAGCCCGTCGCGTTCTTGGCCAGGGTCAGCGCCTGCTGAAGCGGGCGAAGGTGTAGGCCAGCCCCCCGATGACGACTGCGATCGCGGCGACGGCAACCCAGCCCCAGGTCGTCGGCGTCTCGACGGTGACCCGGATATCCTTGCTGTCGGAGGTGGAGCCTGCCGAAGCGGTCATGGTGACCATATAGTCGCCGGTCAGGGCTTTCGATGAAGGCTTGATCGTTGCATTCACCTGGGCCACCTGATCGACCGGCAGGTCATCGATCTTCTGAGGATCGAAGGTGACCTCCCAGCCATCCGGGCTGCCGGCGCTCAGGGAGATGTTCTTGAGCGATGCGGTGCCCGTGTTTCGGACGAGCAGCGTCATCTTGGTGGGGCTGTCGATGGCGGCGGTCGTGCTGAGCTGGCCACTGGAGGTGGTGAGGCTCAGGCTCATGTTGCCCGTGACCGTCACCTTCAGGGTGGTCTCGGCGTGGTCGCGGTCGGCGGCGGCCCGGACTGTCACGGGGTACTCGCCGGCGTCGGTCAGCCGTGGCACGGCGATGTCCACATCCAGGTCCTGGGTGGAGCCACCCTTCATGCTGATCACGTTGACCTGCCGCGATTCATAGGCGGGCTTGAAGGTCACCTGCCAGTCCTTCGGCGCGGTTGCAGCCAGGTTGACGGAGCGGTCTTCGCTGGCATCGTTGTTCACCGTGACCCGGAAGGTGATGGTGTTGCCGGCCTGGCCCTGGGATTCGGGGTACTGGGTCGTCAGCTTGAGGCCGGCCGTGGCGGGCTTTTCGGTGAGGGTGACGGTGACTCGCAGTTGGCTCAATACGCTGCCGTCAGCGCCGAGGGCTTTGAGCACGAAGGCATAGTCCTGAGCCTTGGCGCCATCGGGCGAGCGCACTTGAAAGTCGACCTGTTGCGACTTGCCGGGGGCGACCATAACGCTGCGGATGGCATAGCCACTCTGTCGGAAGGTGGGGTTCCAGTCGGCCGGGCCCTCGGCCTGGAGCGCAACCTCCTGGAGGCTGCTCCCGTTGTTGCTGACATCGATGGAGAAGGTGACGGTGTTGCCCTTCTCGGTGACCACCGAGGTATAGCCCGTGGTGAGGAGCACACCTTGGGTGGCGCCTGGAGTGTCGGCCAGGGCTGGTTGCGCGATGAAAGCGACGAGCAGAGATGCGAGCACGAGGATGGGAAGAAAGCTGAAGCGTTTCATGGTTTCCTCCTATCACACAAGGGTCACACGGAATCGGAGCGTTGGTGCGCCGGCTGCCCGGCGCCAGGATTCTGGCCAGCCGGCGATTCTAGCAAACGGCCTCGCAGTTGTCAAAGAACATAAGATGCCCACTCTGACGCGCAGTCGACCCTGAGGCGCAGCGTAGGCCCCATGGATTCAGACTGGGAAGCGGCCAGAAAGTTTCACCTGCAGGCCTGGAGAAAGAAAAGCTGGCATGGTTGTTGCTCTCGAGGCGGCGTATCGAGGCCGGGGCGTGCCGGCACCCGCTGGGAGCCAGGCATGGCCTGGGGAAGGGAAAGGGAGGAGCCCCAACGGCACATCATGCGCATCTCGTCTCGCCTGAGGTTCCTCGTTTCTGGCGCTGCAATACTGGGCCTGCTGTGGGTCGGCTCATCTCCCCGGGCAAGGACTCTGCTGGCCGTGCCGACCCCCTCTCCCGGGCAGCCGCCGACGATAGCCGGCGTGTCGCCCAACCCGGGATTCCCGCCGACCGTGCCCTTTGTGCCGACGCGCCCTCCCGTGCCGCCGCAGCCGGTTCCTTTCCCCCATGTCGCCATGGTGTCGCGGGGCGTGCCCTGCCTCTTCTGCCACTCGGGTGCCACCACGTCGCCTGCCGCGGGCATCCCCAGCGTGTACCAGTGTATGGGCTGCCACCTGGTGATCGCGCGCGATTCACCGTTGATCCGGCAAGTGCAGGCCTACTGGGAGGCGCAGCAGCCCATCCCCTGGGTGCGCATCTACCGGCTGCCGGGCTTTGTGCAGTTCAGCCACCGGCCGCACCTGGCTGCCGGGTTGAACTGTGAGGCTTGCCACGGCGACGTGGGCCAGATGGAGGTGACCGTGCCCTACCCGGCCTACAAGCAGATGGGGTGGTGCCTGGAATGCCACGAGCATCAGCCCAACCCCCTGCCTCTGACCGAGTGCCAGATCTGCCACTACTAGGAGCGAAGCATGGGGCGCCGGATTGGCCGTCGCGATCTCCTCAAGATCGGTGCAGCCTCGGCCGTGGCCGCGGCCCTGGGTGGCTGCGAGTTCCCGCGCCCGTGGGTGCAACTGGAGCCCTACGTGCGGCCGCCTGAGGAGCAGGTAGCGGGGGTGGGAACCTGGTATGCGAGCACTTGCCGGCAGTGTCCAGCCGGCTGCGGCATCATCGTGCGCGTCCTGAACGGCAGGGCCGTCAAGATCGAAGGCAACCCGCAGCACCCGCTCAACGAGGGCAAGCTGTGCCCGCGCGGTCAGGCCGGCCTACAGGACCTGTACAACCCGGACCGCCTGCAGGGTCCGGTGCGGCAAGCGGTGCGCGGCTCGCGGCAGTACCAGGCGATCAGCTGGGAGCAGGCCATCACAGACCTGCGCACCGGGCTGGCACAGGCGGGCAGCTCGCTGGTGGTGTGGGCCGACTGTACGATTTCGGGGCACCTTCTCGACCTCTTCGAGCGCCTGACGGCGGCCCTGGGCGCGCCTCCGCCGCTGGTTTTCGATCTCTACACCGCGCTCTCGGGCTATGCGGCCCTGAGCAGCGCGGATGCCCTGCTCTTTGGGCGCGCAGCGCTGCCCGCCTATGGCGTCGAGGAGGCCGACGTCGTCCTGTCGTTTGGGGCAGGCTTCTTGAGCACCTGGCTCTCGACCACGCATTATGGCGTGGCGTTCGGCAGCTTCCGCCAGCGCCCCCTCGGCCAGCGTGGCTACCTGGTGCAGTTCGAGCCCCGGTCGGGGCCGGAGGCTGCCAAGGCCGACCTCTGGGTGCGGCTACACCCGGGCACCGAGGCTCTGGTGGCGCAGGCCCTCGCGCGGCTCATTGCCGACGCTGGCGAGGGCCCGCCCGACCGTGTGGCGCGCGCCCGTGCGTGGGCACCGGCTGTGGACCCGGCTGCGATCTCGGCGATGAGTGGGGTGCCCCTCGAGGACCTGCGGCGCCTGGCCAGCACGTTCGTCACAGCCGGCAGACCGTTGGCCATCCCCGGGGCTGCCCTCACCGGCCACGGCGATGCTGTGGCCCAAGCGGCGGCGGTGCAAGTGCTGAACGTCATCGCCGGGGCGGCGGGCCTAGGCATCTCTTCGGGGCCGCCAGCGGAGGGGCTGCTGACTGCGGTGGTGGCGCCCTATGGCCGGGTGCAGCGGCTGGTGGAGCGCATGCGCGCCGGGCAAGTCGGGGCGCTCCTGGTCTGGGGGGCTGCCAACCCGGCCTACGCCCTGCCCCCCGCCCTGGGCTTTGTGGACGCGCTGAAGCAAGTGCCGCTGGTGGTCTCCTTCCGGCCCATTGTCGACGAGACGGCGGTCTGGGCCGACCTGGTGCTGCCCGACCGCACCTATCTCGAGGCGTGGGGCTACGACGTGGTCGAGCCGAGCTTTGGCATGCCGCTGGTGGACAGCCAGCAGCCTGTGGTGCAGCCGCTGTACAATACCCGCGCTACCGGCGAGGTGCTGCTGGAGGTCGCCAGGGGCATCCCGGTGGCTGCGGCGGCGTTGCCATGGCCCGACGAGCTCGCTTTCCTGCGCGAGCGGATTGCGGCGCTGCCGGCCGGGGTGTTCAATGGGGCAGGCGAAGAGGTGCGGTGGGCTCGCTTTCTGCAGCATGGCTTTTGGCAATTGGCGCCGGGGCCGGCCGCGCTCGAGGCGCCCCAGGCCCGGCTGCAGCCGGTGATGGTGCCGGCGCCGTCGTTCCAGGGGGCGGCCGGCGAGTTCCCCTTCTTCCTCTACATTTACATGCCGGTGCTCCTCAGCGATGGCAGGGGGGCCGACAAGCCCTGGCTGGTGGGCAGCCCCGACCCCATGACTACCTTGATGTGGCAGACCTGCGCCGAGATCGAGACGAACACGGCCATCAAGCTGGGCGTGACCTACGGTGACATCGTGCGCATCACCTCGCCCTATGGCGAGGTGGAGGTGCCGGTCTATGTGCTGAACTCGGTGCGGCCCGACACCATCGCCATCGCCGCCGGGCTGGGGCACAGCGCGCTGGGGCGTTTTGCCGGCGAGGAGGCCGAGGGCCCCAACCCCATGGCCCTGGTCGGCGCGGGGGCCGACGCCTCGGGCGCGAGCATGGCCTGGGCCAACATCCGCGTGCGGGTGGCGCGGACGGGCCGCAGGGTGGCCCTGGCCAAATTCGAGGATACGCGCGGGTCGTACGGGGGCTTTGTCAACCAGGCCTTCGCCGACCAGTACCTCTAGGAGGCTCGCTTTGGCCGATGCGACACAGGCCGAACACAAGTGGACCATGGTGGTGGACCTCGACAAGTGCACCGGTTGCCAGGCCTGCGTGGTGGCCTGCCATGCCGAGAACAATGTGCCCATCCGCAACAAGAGCGAGGTGCAGGCCAACCGTGCCCAGCACTGGATCCGCATCGAGCGCTACTGGGTGGGCGACCCGCCGGCAAAGGCGCGCTTCCTGCCCATGCTCTGCCAGCACTGCAACCGGGCGCCCTGCGAGCCGGTCTGCCCGGTGTATGCGTCGGTGCACAGCCAGCGCGAGCACCTCAACCTGCAGGTGTACAACCGCTGCGTGGGCACGCGCTACTGCAATAACAACTGCCCCTACGTGGTGCGCTACTTCAACTTCTACGACCCGTACTTTCCGGCACCCCTGACCGAGCAACTCAACCCCGACGTTACCGTGCGCACGGCAGGGATCATGGAAAAGTGCACCTTCTGCATCCAGCGCATCAACCGCGCCGAGCAACAGGCGCGCACCGAGGGCAGGGACCTGGGGCCCGACGAGGTGATCCCTGCCTGTGTGCAGACCTGCCCTCCGAGCGCCTTGCTTTTCGGCGATCTGCTGAACCCAGAGAGCCGCGTGTCCAAGGTCCTGGCCGATAATCAGCGCGCGCTGCGAGTGCTGGAGCACCTGGGGACCGAGCCGGCTATCTACTACCTGAAGGGCGGCAAGTCGTATGTCCGATTCTGATATCCGAGCGCCCCGACAGCGGCCCTCACTGGGGGAGATGGGCCTGGACCAGCAGGCGCAGCTCGAGCGCGAGCGGCACCTGCTCGTCGATGCGCGCCCGGGGCGCGAGCTGAACGCCATGGTGCTCGAGCCGATGATGCGCATCGGCCGTGCCTTCTGGCCGGCGGTGGGCGTGCTCGGCTTCCTTGTGCTCGCCTGGTGGGTCACCTGGGGGTTTCAGATGTGGTGGAACCTCGGCATTACGGGCCTGAACCGGGTGGTCATGTGGTCGTTGTACATTGCCAACTATGTCTACCTGATCGGGATCGCCGAGGCCGGCACCTTCATCGCGGCCGCGTTGCGCCTGCTCGACATCGACTGGCGGCGGCCCATCAGCCGCATCGCGGAGCTCTTGACCGTCTTCTGCATCTTTGCCTCGGCGCTCTTCCCATTGGCGCACCTGGGGCGCACGTGGAAGTTCTACTGGTTGCTGCCGTACCCCAACGAGCGGCAGCTCTGGCCCAACTTTCACTCGGCGCTGATCTGGGACCTGACGGCCACCCTCAGCTACCTGGCCATGAGCACGCTCTTCTTCTACATCGACCTCATCCCCGACGCGGCTCTGGCCCGCGACCACGTGCGCGGCTGGCGGCGCACTCTGAATAACTGGCTGGCCCTGGGCTGGCGTGGCACCGAGCGGCAGTGGCGGCTGCTCAAGGTGGCCCAGCTCATCTTCAGCATCGGCATCCTCTTGATCATGCCCTCGGTGCACACCATCGTCTCCTACGACTTTGCCATGACGATCCAGCCTGGCTGGCACAGCACCGTCTTTGGGCCCTACTTTGTGGCCGGCGCCATCTACTCCGGTGTTGCGGCCATCATCATCGCGGCCATCCTGTTCCAGCGCCTGAACCACTGGGGCTACTTTATCCGCGACGAGCACCTCAATGGGCTGGGCATCTTCCTCCTCCTCACCTCGCTGGTGTGGGACTATTTCTTTTTTCAAGACTTCATCGTGCCCTGGTATGGCCAGGTGCCCACCGAGAAGCAGGTGCTCCTGACGATGATGGCGGGCCGTGGGCAACTCGCCTTCTGGCTGATGATCACCACCAACGCCATCATTCCCTTCTTCACCCTGTGGTGGCGCCGGGTGCGTACCTGGTGGCCGGCCATGCTGGCCATTTCGATCCTGATCCAACTGGGGCTGTTGTTGGAGCGCTACATCATCGTCACCATCGACCTGGGGGTGCGCGAGCTGCCCTTCAACTGGGGCCTCTACCAGCCGCGGGCCGCCGAGCTCATCATGAGCACGGGCGCCGTTGCCTTTGTCGTGCTGGGGTTTGTGGTGTTCTCCAAGCTGATCCCCTTTGTGGTGCTGTATGAGGTGAAGGAGGGACAGTTCCTGGTCCAGTTGAATCGCATCGGCAAGGGGTTGATCCGCTCCAAGATGGAGTAGAGGAGAGGTCCACGTGAGGGGGTTTCACGATTACCTGGTGTTGGGCCTTTTCGATGACCTGGGGCAGGCCGCCGACGTGGTAGCGGCGCTGTGCCGCCTGGGCATCCCCGAGGAGAGGATCAAGGCACTCTCGCCCTTCCCGGTGCCGACGCGGGCGTACCCCCTGCCCCGGCCGCGCGACAGGTTGGCGTTGGTCACGGCGGTCGGGGCGGCGATTGGGTTCCTGCTGGGCATTTTCATGATGGTGGGCACGGCGAACCTCTACCCGCTGGATGTGGGCGGGCAGCCGCTGGTGCCCGGCCCGCCGTCGATCGTCATCCTGTACGAGTACACGCTCCTGTTGATGCTCACGGCAGTGTTCTTGGCCTGTGCCCTGGGCATACGAACGCCAGCCTACTGGGGCCAGGTCTATGACCCGCGGCTGACGGAGGATGCCTATGGCGTGCTGGTGGGCCTCACCAGCCGCGAGCTGGAGCCGGCCGAGCAGGCGCTCAGGGCGGGCGGCGCCTATGGCCTGCGCCGGCTCGATGAGATGGGCGTGGGCGCGCGGTTGCGGCGCTGGCTGGGCCGCCAGATCAGCTACGGATTGTGGGTGGCCGGGATTGTGGGAGGGGTGCTGGCCATCGCTATCCTCTGCGTCTTTGCCTACGGCGGCCTGCAATGGATCTACCCTGACCAGATGGTGACCCAGCAGTCGGTGGGCGATCAGGAGGGGCCGCGGCTGGCTGCGCCGACGGCGGCGGTGCCCATCCAGGGGCCTGTGCTCATCCGCGGGCAGCCGGCCACCGAGCCGCTGCCGGGCACGGCTGCGTCGCGCGAGCGGGGTGCCGACCTCTTCCGGAACCAGTGCTACCTGTGCCACGGCAATGAGGGCCATGGCAACGGCCCGTTGGCCGGGTACTATTCGCCGCCCCCCGCTGACCTGGCCGGGCCGGTCGTGCAGAGCCTGCCGCCATCGGAGGTGTTCCGGGTGATCCGGCTGGGCCGGGGAGTGATGCCGAGCCTGGCCGAGAACCTGACTGCGGGCGAGACGTGGGATCTCGTGACCCTGGTGAAAGGCCTGGCCCAGGGCCCGGCGGCCACGCCGTAGCGTGCGGCAGGCCGCAGCGGGGGAGCCTGAGCACTACGACTGTAGTTGGTCTCACCCACACCCGGCAACAGCCGGCAAACCTGCTCCGCGCCTGCCCGGCCCTGACCCGGGACGGGGTTTTGGCGGGTTGCCCGCAGCCGGGCCGCCCGCGGGCGGCCCGGCTGCGGGCAACCCGCCAAAACCCCTCAAGAGGGAGAGGGAAGGGCGGT
>Ga0272448_1006943_pt1 | contig 12093 bp, 8 predicted proteins | sample YNPCB0191_FD_202220 | JGI IMG/M metagenome (GOLD analysis project Ga0272448, IMG submission 202220) | Hot spring sediment microbial communities from Yellowstone National Park, WY, United States - YNP-CB-019-1 | ecosystem: Environmental > Aquatic > Thermal springs > Hot (42-90C) > Sediment... | reverse complement strand
TCATAGCCCGCGATGAGCAGTGCGGCAGCGACCACCGCGAAAAAAGCGAGCCCGCCAAAATACACGGACCCGAGGACGATGGGGATGAGGACGAAGGCGCTGGCGAGGCGGATTCTTAGCACAAATTCTCTCGGAGCAGTTAGACGTTCTCCAGTTTTCCGAATCGGCGCTGCCGCTGACTGAAGGCGCGCAGTGCCTGGTACAATTCCTGCTTGTCGAAATCGGGCCAGAAGGTGGGCGTGCTGTAGTATTCAGCATAGGCGGCTTGCCAGATCAAAAAGTTCGACAGGCGCATCTCGCCGGCGGTCCGCACGATCAAGTCCGGGTCGGGCAAGCCGGCGGTGTACAGATAGCGATCGAAAAGCGCTTCGTCCACTTGCTCCGGCGCAACGCGGTCGTGGATCATTTTGCGGATCGCATCGAGAATTTCCGCGCGCCCGCCATAGTTGAACGCCACGTTGAGCGTGATGCGATCGTTGTGCTGGGTCAATGCGATCGCCGCCTGAACGGCTTGTTGCATCTCTGCGCTGATGCCTTCCAGCCGCCCCAGGTGGCGCAAGCGGACGCCATTCTTGTGCAACTCGGGCACTTCTCGGCGGATCGTTTCTTCCAAGATGCCGAGCAAGCCGTGGACTTCTTCTTCCGGGCGTCCCCAGTTTTCGGTGGAGAAGGCGTAGACGGTCAGGACCTTGACGCCGAATTCGACGGCGCCTTCGAGCACGCGGCGCATGTTCTCGACGCCAGCGCGGTGCCCTTCGTTGCGCGGCAAGCCGCGCTGGGCAGCCCAGCGTCCATTGCCGTCCATGATGATCGCGACGTGTGCCGGGATTTTGGTTAGTGCGCTCTTGTCTAATTCCATGGTGGGGTAGTTGGGTGGAGAGGTAGTTGGGTGGTTGGGTAGTTGGGGGTTGGGTAGTTGGGCGTCCGAACAACCAAACCATCAAACCACCAAACCACCTGACCACCAATTAGACTTCCATGATTTCCGCTTCTTTGGTTTGGGCGATCTGATCGACCTGGGCGATGTACTTGTCGGTCAGTTCTTGCAGCAGTTCCTTGCCCTTGAAGAGCTGGTCTTCCGAAATCATCTTCTCCTTTTCCATCTCTTCCAGGTCCTTGACCCCGTCGCGTCGGATATTGCGCAACGCGACGTGCGCTTCTTCGGCGTACTTGCGGACCACTTTGGTCAACTCGCGGCGGCGCTCTTCGGTCAGCGCGGGAATGGGGAGGCGGATGATCTTGCCGTCGTTGTTCGGCGTGAGACCCAGGTCGGATTTCAAGATCGCTTTTTCGATCGCGCTCAGCGTCGATGGATCGTACGGTTTGATCGTGAGCAAGCGCGCTTCCGGCGCCGCGATCGCGGCGATCTGCTGGAGCGGCGTGGGCGCGCCGTAGAACTCGACTTTCAGCGGCTCGAGCAGCGCGGGGGAGGCGCGCCCGGTGCGAATCGACGCCAGCTCGCGCTTGAGCGCCTCGATGCTCTTTTTCATTTTGTTTTCAGCGTCTGCTTTGACTTCGTCAATCATTGATCCCCCCACCCTGGACCTTCCCGGTCGGCGACCGGGGAGGATAAAGGGTTACTTGGTTATCAAGGTGCCGATGGGTTCTCCCATCACCACGCGCTCGCTCGCGCGCGGCAGCGACAGATCATAGACGACGATGGGGAGGTTATTATCCATGCAGAGTGAAAGCGCCGTATTGTCCATCACCTGGACTTGTTCCATCATGATGGCTTGATTGTAGGTCATCCGCTCGAACTTGGCGGCGTCGTGGTACTTGAGCGGGTCTTTATCGTACACGCCGTCCACTTTGGTGGCTTTGAGCAGAACTTCCGCCTCGATCTCTTTCGCGCGCAGCGCGCCGGCGGTGTCGGTGGTGAAGAAGGGATTGCCGGTGCCGGCGCCGAAGATGACGATGCGTCCCTTTTCCAGGTGGCGGATCGCGCGGCGGCGGATGTACGGTTCGGCGATGGCGCGCATTTCGATCGCCGTTTGCACGCGGGTGTACACGCCGCGCTTTTCCAGCGCATCCTGCAAGGCGAGCGCGTTCATCACCGTCGCCAGCATGCCCATATAGTCTGCCGTGGCGCGGTCAATGCTCTGCGCATACGGATCATTGCCTCGCCAAAAGTTGCCGCCGCCGATGACAATGGCAATCTCGACGCCATGCGATTTGACGGCTTGGATTTCGTCAGCGAGATACGCGACAGCGTTGGGATCGATTCCCTGTTGACCTTTGCCGGACAGAGACTCGCCGCCCAGTTTAAGTAGGATGCGTTTGTACTTTGGCTGCCCCATTTCCCCCTCGGATGATGCATTCGGTACAAGGCAGGGGAAATGAGAGGAAAAAAGGGGAAATCAGTCCCTTGTTTCCACTAATTTCCCCTTGGCTTTCGACTATGCTTCTCCTAGTTCAAAGCGAGCGAACCGCCGCACGACGATGTTCTCGCCTAGCTTGGCGATGGCTCCCTGAATCAGATCGTTGATGGTGGTCTTGTCGTCGCGGACGAACGGCTGGAGCAGCAAGCACGAATCTTTGTAGAAACTCTCCAACTTGCCTTGCACGATTCGTTCGACGATGTGGGCGGGCTTGCCTTCCGCGACCGCGGCGTCGACAAAAACCCTTTTCTGCTCTTCGATGACGTCCGCCGGGATGTCTGCCGGCGAGACGTACTTGGGATTGGTCGCCGCGATTTGCAGCGCGATGTCGTGCGCGAGGGTCTGGAATTCCGAGGTCGCCGCGACAAAGTCGGTCTCGCAGTTGACTTCGACCATGACGCCGATCTTGCCGCCGCCGTGCACGTACGTTTCGACCAAGCCCTGCTTGGCGACGCGATCGGTCTTCTTCGCCGCGGCTTTCATGCCTTTTTCTTTCAGAATGGCAAGCGCCTTGTCGAAATCGCCGTTGTGCTCTTCGAGCGTGCGCTTGGCGTCCAGCACGCCCGCGCCGGTCAGTTCGCGCAGTTTCTTGATTTGCTCCGCTGAGGTTGCCATGATTAGAGTGCCTCGCCTTCGCCGGCTTCTTCCGCTTCGATCTCTGTGAGCGCTTCTTCTGATTCTTCCGGCGCTTCCGCCGTTTCGATCTCGAGTTCCTCCGCCAGCGGTTCCGCCGCGACGCCGGTCTCTTCTTCCGTTTCCGCCGCGATGACGCCGCGGATGTTCTTGCCCTCGATCACCGCGTCGGCAATCTTGCCGGTGAGCAACTTGATCGCGCGGATCGCGTCATCGTTCGATGGAATCGGGTAGGTGATGGGGTCGGGATCCGAGTTGGTATCGCACATCGCGATGAGGGGAATCCCCAGCGCCTTGGCTTCTCGGATCGCGTTCTCTTCGTGCCGCGTATCGACGATGAAAAGCGCTTTGGGCAATCGGCGCATTTCTTTCAAGCCCCCGAGACGTACTTGCAGTTTAGCCAGCTCGCGCGTGAGCGTCAGCGCCTCTTTCTTTGGGAGCTTGTCGAGCTCGCCGCTCGCCTGCCGCTCTTCCAGTTTCAGGAGATAGTCGATGCGCGAGCGGATCGTGCGAAAGTTGGTCAGGGTGCCGCCGAGCCAGCGGACGTTGACATACGGCATTCCGCAGCGCTGCGCTTCCGCTGCCACGGTTTCCTGCGCTTGGCGCTTGGTGCCGACGAAGAGAATCGTACCGCCGGCGGCGACGGTATCGCGCACAAAGTTGTACGCTTCCTCCAGCTTGCCCATCGTTTGCTGGAGATCGATGATGTGGATGCCATTGCGTTCGGTGAAGATGAACGGACGCATCCGCGGATGCCAGCGGCCGGTACGATGTCCGAAATGGACGCCGGCTTCGAGCAGGGATTTCATTGGTAAGACAGCCACGAGCAAAACCTCCTTGTGTTTTCTCCCGGCGACACTTGGATTTTTCGCCGGGCTGCCGCCTCTGTCATTTCCTCCGATGACTTGTCGCCAAGCACACATCGTCGGATCGAGGGGCGTGATTATTCGCCAATCGTCACGCTGGACGTTGGGCGGCGGACAGCAGCAAACTGTCCGAGGCGCTATTATATACCAAGGTGTGCTAAAGGGCAAATAGAAAGAATCGGAATCGCTTAGCGCGGCGTGACCTTCAAATCGCCGAGTGTGAAGAGTACACCGCTCGGCGTCGTCAGGTTCTTCACCGTCGCCGAATCATAAACAACGATCTGAAGGCGATACGTGCCGGGCGATAGATCCGGCGGCACGAGCAAGCCCACATCGTCCTGCACGATTTCGTTGTCCGTCCAGCCGAGCGTCGGGCGCAAGCCGTTTGCCGGTTCCGAGTCACGCTGGACGATCTTGCCGCCTTGCGCGTTGACCAGCCGGAACGAGATCGTGTAGCGCGTTCCAGGCGCGTGCGGCGCGCGCCAAAACAGCGTGACGAGTGCGAACTCGCCCGGATGTGACGTGTCGGATGGATACACGGTATAGCCCAGCAACTCGATTGCGCGCCCCTCCGCATCGGTGAAGGTCGTGATCGGCGTGCCCTGCGGCGGCGTGGCTTTGGGCGGCAGGTTGATGGCGCGCCACAACTCGCCGATCTGCACAAAGCGAAATTCATCCAGTAGCCCGGTGAGCGTCTCGGTATCGCCGGGATAGACGGTGAGGTACACCGGGCGTCCCGCGCGCACGGCGCGTTCGATGTCCGCTTGCCGCGAGCCGTACGGCACCAGCCCCAGTTGGCTTTGCTGGACGATGACTTTCCAGCGTTCCAAATCGGTGCGCGTGCCGTCGACATACATCGCGTATTCGAGCGGCGTCAGCGTCTCCCAAGGTCCCACGATCACCGCATGCTGCTCGAGCGGTTGGGCGAGATTTTCCCGCCAGGTGGTGATCGCCTCGTCGCGATGACTGAAATCGTCCGTCGCATAATTCTGCCTCAGCAAAAAGCCGGCGGCGCCGACGAATGCGAGCGCGGTGGCGCCCTGTGCGACCATTGGTAGCACGCGTGGCAAGGGCGTGGTCAACCAATCCCACACCACCGCGATGCCGACGCCGGTGAAAAACAGAAAGGTGATGAACGACGGCAAAAAGAATTTGTCGATGTCGATGACCCAGAAGATCACGCAGAAGGCGCTATTCGCCAGGTTCGCCAGCAGGATGAACAAGAACACTTCGCGTGGTGGAAGCGCGCGGTTCCAGCCGCGCGGCACGCGGTCGAGTGCGAGCGCGACCATTCCGATCAAGCCGGCAACGAAACCCAGTGCGGTGAACTGCTCGATCAGCATCGGAATGTACAAATCGGTCACGCGGCTGACCAGCCAGTCGGGCGGACCAAAGCGCCACGACGCGCTCACGTAGCCGCCGAGAATCTCGGCGTTAAAATCTTTCCAGTGAAACTCAACGCCGACATCGCTTTCGCCGCGCCACCAGATGTAGCCATAGAGCAGCAGCGGCAGCACGAACGCGGCGCTGAGCGCGAGCACGCGGCGCGGCTTGAAGAGCGCGCTGCGCGACAGCCATTCGCGAACGGTCGCGGCGAAATTGCCGACAGGTTTTTGATCGGCGAAAGTCATCTGATAGTCCGCTATCAAAACGAAAACGGCGATCGCGGGCCCAAACCACATGATCGTCCGGTGATTGGTCAGACTCAGTCCGAAAACGAAAACCGGCACCGTGAGATCGACCTTGCCGATGCGCCACAAGAAAAAGAAGAGTGGAATGAGAATGACAAACAGCGAGTTCAAGGTGTACGGTCGCGGGATGATTGCCTGCGACCACTCGACGCGCGACGCGGTGAGGAGCAGCGCGGCGATCACCGCGACCCACCGGTTGCGCGTGAGGAATTGGAAGAAGACATAGGTCGCGGCGATGGTCAGCGCGCCCCAGACCGCGGAATATAAATTCGCGCGCGTGGCAACCGTTCCGACCGGGACGAGCAGCGTGAAAAGTTTGCCCAGCATGAAGAACAGGGGATAGCCGGTGTGGCTGACGCCGAGCCGATAGATGTTGGTTTGAAATTCGCCTTCGTCGCCGGCGAGCAAGCCAGGCGCCATCGTGCGCGCGTACAACGCGAGCGACGCGGCGAAGAGCAGGAACGCGAGCGCCCCGTCCGCACGCGATAGCAACGACCACCCAGACGCCCCGTCAAGTTTCGTTCTGCTGTGTGCCTTGGTGTCTGCGTGGTTGATTGGCGCTGCCTGTGTCATCGACCTACCTCAAGTGTGACGTGATCGCCCAACGCGTTTTTCTGCGCATCGGTCACGGAGAGACGCGCGCCGGTGCGCGCATCGTACAGCCCCAACTCGATGCGGTACGCGCTGCGCGTCTCTGGCACCGGGAGAGAATAGTGATCCACAATGACCTCGTCGCCCCAGAGCGATGTTGGATTGTTGCCATTGTCCGGCTGCTGGTCTTGCTGCGCGATGATTTTACCGCTTGCATCGACGATATGCACGAAAACGGTATAGTCGTCCGTAAGCGGCGTGCGGCGTTTCCAGTACAGCGTGAGATCGAAACCGGGCGCCGTCTCCGCGCGCGGTGCCAAATCGTAGCCCAGTAATTCGATCTGGTTGCCGAACACGTCCGCGGTTGTGTTTTGCGGACGCGCGGTGACCGGCGCTCCGCCGGTGATCTTCAATCGCCCGACGACCGGCGGCGAAACCGTGCGCCCGTTCGGGTCGTCGGCGCTCAGTTCACGGCGATCCGGGAGCGAGTACAGCGAAATCTGGATCGAGGCAACGCTCGGTGCGGGCGCGTCGCCGGCGATGGGCAGCCAGTACGCGTCGCGCAGGATTTGTCCCGCGCGCCACAGACGCGTTGGCAGCAGTCCGTGTCCCGGATAACTGTCGCGCGCGCTGATCACGCGCTGGTTTGAATCGACCAGATGAATGCCGATGGAATAATCTCGATCCATCGTCGTCAGCGATTGCCAGTACAGCGTGAGCGTTGCCCACTCGCCGGGATGCGCGCGGTCAGGCGCGAGATCATAGCCGAGCAATTTCATCTTGTTCTCGTAATTGAGATCGACGCGGTGCGAGATCGCCGGCACCGCAGCGAGGAAGGGCGGGTACGCGTACGCCGGCTCCAGAATCGCCAACGGCGCGATCGCGGCGAACGCGAACAGCGCGAGGGCGACCCCGCGCGCGACCGCGGGGTGTGCGCGCGCCGGCGCCCATTGCACCAGTCCGAGCGCGGCGAGCGGCGCGAGCGCGGGCAGCGCCGGGAAAAATAATCGACCGTGCGGTGCTTGCGTCGTCTCCATCCAGTTCAGCAATTCGACGAGCACGATGACGATCCAAAGCGCAAGCACGACCAGCGGCGGCGTTCGAGAACGCGTTGCGCGCAATCGCCCGCGCCGGCGGACGAGTCCAAGTACCAAACCGATGCCGCTCAGCGCGGCGAAGAATCCTAGAATATTGTAGATGACTGGCTGTGCGCGAATGTTGCCCCAGCCGAAGCCGACCCAGAACGTTTCCCAGACTTCGTGGAGTTGCGTGAGCCATTGCGCGGTTGTCAGCGGCGTGGTGCGCGCGCCAAAGATGCGCACCATCGTCGCCGTGCCGGTCAGTTCGCCGTACAAGACCACGTTGCGCGCGTACCACCATCCGGCGACGACGGCGAATGCCAAACCGAAGGGGATCAGGACGCGGACCAAGTCGGATGCACGCGAAAGAAGACTAGTCGTCCGTGTTCGTCCGCGGTCATCCGCGTCCCATTCGCTTTGCCGGCACGAAACCCAAACCAGCACCAGCGCGCCGAGGAGCGCCAGCCCCAGCCCGCTCACCTTGGCGAGCGCAGCGAGGCCGGTCACCGCGCCGAGCGCGAGGGCGGACGAACGACGAACGACGAACGACCGAAGGTTGCCGCTTTCGTCCTCCGTCTTCCGTCTGCGGTCGTTGGTCAGTATTCGCACCATCATCCACAACGACAGGGCAGACATCGCGACGATCGTGCTGTCGTTGCTCACCGCGCTGCTGATGAAGAGGAATTGCGGAACGAAAGCGAGTAGCGCGGCGGCGCTCGCAGCGAGATATTTTCGATTGGGAAAGATTTCGAGCGTGAGCCGGTACGTGAACCACACGGCGAGCGCACCCATCAGAATCGAGAGAAGACGCGCGATGTGAATCGCCAACGCCGCGCCGTGGTATGGAAAACTTTCGAGCGAGGTGTGAATGAAAAGATTCTTGTTGTCGTTGATGATGCCCGGGACGTTGTAGCCGTAATGTGGATTCTCCCAAACGATGCCGGGAAAATCCGATGTATCGATCCAGCCAGTCGCCGCGGCGGCGAGCAAATAATACAGCGGCGGCTGGCTGCCTTCCTGCCGCGCGAGATGCGTCGGCGGCTCGGACTGCACCGGCAAGCCGCGCCCGGTCGCGACGTATTGCACGAACGCGAAATGCCACTGTTCGTCGGGCGCTTCAAAGAGTGGCGTCGTCACGCTGTAGAAAATTCCGAGCGCGACGAAGAGTGTCACTACGAGCGCGATTTCGCGATGGGCTGTGATCGTGTGCCGCCTCATCGGCTCGCGCCTCCGGTCACGGTGACCTCTGTGAGCGGCACGCGGTTTTCTTCCAGCGGCGCGCCGCGGCGGTCCGTGGCGCTCAATCGCTGCAACGTCTGTGGGTCGTACATTCCCGCTGCTAATAGAAAAGTTCCGCGCGGCGCGTCGGACGGAATGGAAACATCGTATGTATCGACGACGATTTCATCCGTGTTCCATTCGCTTGTCGGAAACGTCCCGCGCACGGGTTGATGGTCCTGCTGGCTCTCCAGTCGTCCATCGGATCGATAGAGGTGAACGAAGACGGTATAGTCGCGTTCGATGTGTTCGAGCGCGCGCCAGTAGAGCACCACGCGCACATCCGTTCCGGGCAGCGCGGTGTCCTTGCCCCCCGCGCGAGGTCGATCAAATGCGACCAGCCGGATTTGCCCGCCCAGCGTCGCGTCGATCGATCTTGCCTGCTGCAACGCGATCGCGATCGGCAGATAAAGCTCCAGCCGCACGCCGTGGAATTGACGCGCGTCGGTCTCCAGCGCGTGCCGATTTAACCACGTGGCGACCAAGCCGCCGCTGTCCCACGCGCCGTACGGGACCGGTTGAAACCAGAGGCGGCGGTACCGCCTCGTCAGCCGGTCCAAATCCGCGTTGACCGCGGCGGCGGGTTCGGTGCTGGAATGCGGAAGCAGCACGCGCGGAATTCGATTTTGCAAGTAGTACGGCAGGGCAGGATCGGGATAGTTTTGAATCACGACATCGCCGGGCTGCTCGTTGGAATGCAGAAAGCGAACCCAGCCGCGCCAGTCCGGACTTTTGGCAAACGCCGGCACAAAATAATAATTGGTGAGCGAATACATGCTGCTCAACAAAACCAAGCCGAGCGCGCCCGCCGGCAGCCAGCCTTTGCCAGTCCACGCGCGTAAATTGTCGATGCCGCGCGCCAGAACGAGCACGAATGCCGGGATCAGGAAGAGAACGTAGCGTTCGTCGAAAATCGGAAAGCGCCACAGCGAGAATAGGAAAATCGCCAGGAGCGGTATGAAGAGATACATTCCCAGAACGATTCGTCCATCGACCGGGTTCGCGCGAGACCGTTTTGCCGGTCGGAGCCATCCCAGTGAGAAGATCAAGGCGAAACCGCTGGCGAGCCAGCTGCCCACGCTCGGGTCGACCATCGCCGGCATCAGGCGGCTGTCGACCCGACCGACGCTGAACGCGGTGAGGGCGCGCTGCAGCATTTCGATCCCATCGGCGCGCGGGAAGAAATCGGTCTGGAAATTGGTCAGCAGGGGTAAGGCGAAAAAGAGCCAGGGCGCGAACAACGCCGCCGTCGCCGCTTGAGCGACGATCCAGCCGATGCTCGCGCGGCGCGTCAGGTTTCCTCTGACGGTCCAGACGAGCCACAGCGCGCCTTGCGCGATCAGAATCAACCCGGCGAGATAGTGAAGGAACAAACCGAGTGCATTCACGCTCACGTAGCCGATCCAATCGCGGAGCGATGCGTTCGGTCGCACGGCGCGCAGGAACGCGATGAACGAGCCAGCGGCGATCGCGGTCAGAAAGGTGTACATATACGCGTCTTGCGCATCCCAGATCAGGTACGGATTGATCGCCGCGCAAAATGCGCCGATGAGCGCAATCGTCGGTCTCGTCGGAAAGGCGCGCCTGCCCAGCGCGTAGACCAACGCGACGACCAGGACGCCGGCGAAAATCGTCGGAAAGCGCACGGCGAGTTCCGACCGACCTGCCGCGACCATCCAATAGTGCAAGAGCAGAAAATAGATCGGCAGATGCGGGTCCGTGGTGATAAAAGGTTGGATGATCGCGCTCGGCGCTTCTGCGGCGAGAAAAAGATTCGCGGCTTCATCCGCGCGTAGCGACATTTCACCGACGCGGTAAAAGCGCAGCGCGGCGGCGACGACCAAGATCGCCAGTACCCCAAACCATCGCGTCCGATTCATCGCGCGGCTCCGGGAAGCGAAAATTCTACGTGATCGTTCTGGCTATCCTTGCCTGTGACCGGCAAACGTTCGAGGGTGTCGGCGCGGTATAGTCCTATTTCGATGGGATACGCGCCGGGCGGCAGCGTGAGCGAATATTCGTCGCGCACTTGCTCGCCGACGTCCCAGAGCGATGTGGGATAATTGCCGCGCTGCGGTTCGTGATCGTCTTGTGCGATGATTTTGCCGCCCGCGTCCAGCGCGTGGACGAACACCGTGTAATCACGGTCGAACGGCGCGAGGCATTGCCAGTAGAGCGTGAGAGTGATGGAATTAAAGTCGGCGTGAACATCATAGCCGATGAGCTCCGCTTTGCCGGCAAAGTTCGCGCCCAGGCGCGTCTGCGGCGAGTAGACCACCGGCTGACGCGGCGCGATCTTGATCGATTCGAGCAGCGCGCGGTCGTCGCTGGCGCCGATGACATTCAGCCGCGCGCTCGGCTGGCCGACCGGATACCACCCTACTTCGATGGCGTACTTGCCCGGCACCGCGTTCGAATCGACCGGAATCTGCACCGTGTCGCGCAGCGCGTCGCCCGGCTTCCAATAGACCGTCGGGAACGCGCCGCGCGCGGGAATCACGTCTGTGCCGCCGGCGACGCGATTGTTTTGCCCGACCAGGTGCACGAACAGGCGATACGATTCCGACATCGGCGCGAGGGCGCGCCAGTAGAACGTGACGCGCAGCGCGTCGCCCGGTTTCACCGAGCGCGCATCGAGATCGTACCCGCGCAATTCGATTTGATTCGCAAAGTTTACTTGCGTTGGGTGCGTCACGCGCGCCAGGTCGCTGGCGGTCGCGCGCGCGGGACGTGCGTACGCGGGCAGCGTGTAGGCGAACGGGACGAAGAGCGCGAGCAGTGAAAACGCCGCGAGGACAAAGGGAGGAACGACGGCCGACAAATCGCGCGGCGCGAGCGAGAAAAGTTCACGCAAGCCGAGCACAAAGAAGAGCGCGAGCGCCGGCATCGCCGGGAACAGATAACGACCCTGGTCCGCGCCGACCGTCGTGCGGATGAATTGGATTTGCGCGACGAAGATAAAGCCAAGCCACGCGGCGAGAAAGACGAGCGAGAGGCGGAGGGCAAGGGGCGAGGGGCGAATGGCGAGCATCACGATTCCAACCGCCGCGAGCGCGCCGAGCGCGCCGAGCGCGACCAAGAGCAAAGACGAAAAGTCGCCGGGTGTGGGGCCGCCCCAGAACGTTTGCCACATCCACGGCAGCGAGATCTGGAAAAATTCCGGCAGCGTCAGTGGACCCGCGCGTGGAAAGAGCGCCGAGACGGTCATCAGACGGTACGCCAGCGGGTCGCCGTAGAGCGCCAAGTTGCGCGCAAACCACCAGCCCGCCAAGAGCATGATGCTTCCGAGCATCGCCGCGTTGCCGGCAAGGGCAAAGCGCGCGTCGCGTTCGCGCCAGCCGACGACGAGCAGCACGAGGATCGAGAGTGGAATCAAGCCAATCGCCGTCGTCTTGACGAGCAGCGCGAGCGCGATCAGGACACCGAGCCACGCGGCGGCGCGGAGTCGCGGCGTGTTTTCGTTCGTCAGAAACTCGACCCACTTCAAAAGGACGAGCGACGAGAGCGCGGCAAGCGGCGCGTCGTTGGAAACGAGCGCGCTCGCGAAAAGAAAACTGGGATTGAACGCGACGAACGC
>Ga0272448_1006942_pt1 | contig 12094 bp, 10 predicted proteins | sample YNPCB0191_FD_202220 | JGI IMG/M metagenome (GOLD analysis project Ga0272448, IMG submission 202220) | Hot spring sediment microbial communities from Yellowstone National Park, WY, United States - YNP-CB-019-1 | ecosystem: Environmental > Aquatic > Thermal springs > Hot (42-90C) > Sediment... | reverse complement strand
GTGAGGGGAAGGATAAAATTGGCTTTTTGAGGATGGTCATCAATTATTGCTGGGGGCATTAAATGTTTTAGCGATAGGTGGAAGTCTGGAAGCCATTCCCCAACTGCGGATAAAGATAACCGAATGGGGAAAAAAGAAAATGCCAGATGTCCCAACAGAGCCAGCAGCAGGTGCCAGCATTTATTATTCTGTCCTCAAAATCAAAGCGACCCGGGCAATTTCGCAGATTCAAGAGCGGCTTAAAAATTTATCAGAAAAAAAGTAAAAACATCTAAATTCATATCCCCCGAGCTCTTATTAATGGGACCATTAAATATATGACATCTACGGTTCTGAACCCCTCACCCTAACCCTCTCCCCAATCATGGGGAGAGGGAAGGGGATAAGTGTAAATATTTAATTGCTCCGAGTAATAATTTTTTAAAAAAATCTTCCCGAGAGATTGGCTTCTTTGAGCAATTTGGGCTGCCAAATCTTAGTCTCCAATTTGCTGAATAGAAAAGGGGAAAACCATAATCTCCCATGATGACTGCGTGTAAAATTAAAGGGCATGATTTTAAAAAATTCCCGGGAAATTAAAAAAGCTTATAAACGGCGCATTGCTTCCCCAAAGAGACTTTCCCGAAGCCTTCCCTATTTAGCTTAGTCCTCATCTTTCTCTTTCCTGAAGCCAAGAAAAAATCCCCACGCTAAGTTTAAAGATCCTGCGCCGCAAACATAAAGAAAAATAAAGGGCAGCCAACGATTTCTTGATAATTTATCGGGCTTCTTCCTTTAAATTTTTTCACCTCCGGAAACATGGGAATTGGAGGAGAAAGGTTTTTTCACTCCCTCGCATAAATAGCAGCGGGGCTGGTCAATTAAGCGGGTTAAGCGCAAGCCCGCGTGCTCGAAGAACATACTCATCTCTGCCGCTTCGGGAAGAAAATCTTTGGAAACCGGCGCACATCCCTGATGCCGTTCTTTAAGTTCGGCGCTGCTTAGGGCATGAGCTATAACCAAGGTCCCTTTTTCTTTTAAAACCCGCACCATTTCTTTTAAAGCTTTGAGTTTATCTGCAAAGTGGGGGAAGGCGCCGAAACAAACAATATGATCGAAAAAATCTTGAGGATAAGGCAAAGACTCCACCTCCGCCAATTCAAATGTCACCCGTGCTTCCTTTTGAAATTTCTGCTTGCCAACTTTTATCATCTCTTCCGCAAAATCAATGGCCCAAATTTTTCCTTTTTCCCCGATAGCTTGGAGGAGAAAAGGTATTATTCCGCCTGTGCCGGCCCCCACATCAAGGATCTTGGAAGCAGGAGTGAGTCGAAAAAGCGAAACAAGCTCAGGTAAATATTGGATCAACTGAGGGGTGTAAAATTTTTGATCCCACGTAGCAGCCATTTCATTGAAGAATTGTTTTTTATCCATTACCATCACCATCAAAAATAAAAATTTACTCCGCCCATCACCGTGATTCCAGGGGCTGGATAACCCTTGAGGTACTCGTAGGAGACATTGGTCAAATTCTCTCCGGCGAGGTAAAAATCGGTTTGGACGGGATACTGCTTCCATTTTAACCGATAAGTGAGCTTGGCATTGAGCAAATAATAATCACCCACTTTATCCGGAGTTGCTGTTGGATACCGGGGATTAGAAACATAGCGATCGGCCACATATTGGCCATCCACATTAAGAAGAAAATGCTCCAGGAAGCGGTAAGCTAATCCACCGGTGAAAGTCCATTTGGGAGCATAAGGGAGGTCATCCGGAGATTTTTCGAGATAAGTTCCGCCTACAAAAATTTCCAGCTCGGGGAAAGGAGTTAAAGTTATGGTCATTTCTGCCCCTTGCGTGTGGTATTCGACCAAGTTTTCAAAACGTGGTGGCGGAGATTTAAAGATTAATCTATCTTTTCCATAATCCCAAAATAAAGTCAAATCACCTTTTAGCCAAGAAGTAAATTTTTGAGTTACGCCAACCTCGTAATGGTCAATCTTTTCCGCTTTTAAATTTTTCCAAGAGTCGCCCAGATTCCAGACTTGATATTGATAGACCACATATACCCCGGGGAGATTAAAGCCGCGAGCATATTGGGCATGAAATTCCGTCTCTTTATAACGCATGACTAATCCTGCTTGCCAGCCTACTTCATCCCCAAAGTAGCGACTCATATTATAACGAATACCAGCAGAAGGAATAAATTGAATTTTTTCTCCAAAAACCTGGCTTATAGCCAAATATGGGGCAGAGTTATAGAAAAAAGTATCTTCCAATCTCCTGGTCTGGGCCGGGCGGACTTCTTCAAATTTTCCGCCGTAATAAAGATAATCATAACCCAAAACAATTTCCCCACCTGGCCAAAGACGAAGTTTTTCTTCTAATTTAAAACCTTGATTATCCCAATCGGTATTACTATCAAACTGTTCTCGCCGCGTAGAATCATACTGCCGCCAACGGACGAGGCCATCATCATAAAAGAGTTTAATTTGGCCTGTTCCCCAAGAATGACTGTGGGAAATAGTGAAGTCATAGATGGCATCTCGAGTAGTAAAACGGGGAATTACCGGCGGTTTGGTTGATCCAGCAACTCCCGGATCCTGAGCCCAATTATCCGTGCAGCCAGCCGTAAAAGAAAGGCGCCATTCCTTACTCAGATCGTATCCCATACGACCAAAATAATTTTGCAACTGGCCATCGGCATTCTCCCGGTGCCCGGAGGAAGTCTTATAACTTCCGATCAAGTAATAATCGAATTCTTTAATTTTACCTCCATGGGCTAGGCCCGTGTTCCAAGTAGAATAAGAACCATAAGCCGTGCCAATTTTCGTCTCAAATCCCGGAGTAGTCTTCTGCTTGGTGACCAAGTTTACGGCTCCATGAGACATATTGCCCAAAAATACTGGCTGAGCTCCCTTATAAATTTCTATCCTTTCCACATTATCAACGCTTAAAAGATCCATGAGCGGATGGGTAAAGACACCTTGAAAAACAGGTTGGCCATCGATTAAGGTTTGAATTTCCGCCCCTGGTCTCTCCGCCCCCATGCCGCGAATATAAATTGCTCCGCCTTGCGCGCCTCCGTAGCTACCCACTAAGTTGTACCGGGAAATATTCACTCCCGGCGCTCTGCGCACGGCTGAAGGAAGGTCCAGGGCATTCAAAGAATCTATCTGTTTTTTCGTAACCGTAGTGATTTGACTGCCATATTCGGTCACTTTATTGCCTTCAATGACCGGCGAGGCCACCACCTCCACGGGTTCTAGTCTATAAGTTTGGCTAAAGCTCTTCTCTTGCAAAAGAATGCTGCCTAAACCAAGTATAAAGAAGATCAATAAAGCTGCCTTCCCTCTCTTCACCATTTTAACGCTCCTTTCTTTAAGAAGAATTTTTCTTCTCCCCTTTTCAGTATGTTTACCGGATTTAGTATTACTTATATTTAATTCGTGCTAATTAAATGACACAAATATATTAAAAGTAGCATTATATGTCAAGCCTTTTTTGTCCTGACCGTCGATCACTTTTGAAATTTGTGACTAATTCATGCGCGAGGGAGAGAGCCTCTCTCCCTCCCGCCTGTCCCATGCCGACGAAAAATATTAAAAGTGATCACGGTCAGTTTTTTGTCGCTTGGCCATTTTTCCCTAAAGATAGAAGTACTTTAATTTATATTTCGCCTGCCCCTTCCCAAGTCCTCACAAAACCTCTTAAGGCAAGGGCTTGTCCCTTGCCGTATTCGGCAGGCCATAAAGACTTGTCCTACGCCTTGGGAGCATGAAAGGGCCAGACGATGAAAAGGATTTTTTAAGAAAGAAGATGAAAGAAATTAAACTCCCAATGATTTATAACACGTCTGGCAGGCTGAAGGGGGTGGGGGGAGGGGCGAAAGAGGTTGTTCTTTAAATCGGTCTGGGTCAAAGATTAGGGAAGCTGTACGAGCCGATAGTTGTTTACGGGCCAGCCAGCTATTTCTAAAATCCCGATAGGCAGGCGCATCCCAGATTTGGGCGATATCTTCTTGGAAAATGTTGCCAAATTGCCCGCGCTCTATTGGGCATTCCCGCCCCTGAAATATGCGTTTAAAGGGGGAAGGGAGAGGCGGGTTTAAATAAACACAGGGAGAAACTTCGCCGGTCACCGAGATATAAAGGTTGCGCAAAGGATCTTCGGAGCATAAACCCACTTCCTGAAAAGAAAGGCTGGGACAGTGGATTTTAATTTTCTTCTGGCGCGCCCTTTGCGTTGCCTCTATCAAAGGTTTCTGGTACTCCGGAAGAACTATGGGCCCGAAGACCTTTTGTTCATCCTGCCAAAAATTCGTGACATGGATTAAATTAATCAGAATAATTTCTGGAATTTCTAATTCTTGGCACAAAGGTATTAAACCTGGAACTTCCTCAATATTATCTTTCAGCAGCAGATAAACCACATGCAAACGGGGATTCACGATTTGCAACTTTTTTTTTGTTTCTTGCAATAGCTGAATATTAGCCAACAATTCCGTCAAGGAAGAGTTTCTCCTGATGGCATTGTGAGTCTGGGGCGTCGTGCCCGCCAAAGAGAAACCCATAAAATCTACGCCCGCCGCCAAGAGTTCATTGATATACCCTTCATTTAGACCTTGCCCACTGGTTACAAACCCCACTTGACTACCCTCCTTCTTGACTAAGCGAATGCATTCCGGGAGGTTTTTATAAAGAAGTGATTCTCCCCACCCCTCTAAAATTACTGTCTCCACATCTTTTAAATAAGGCAGGATCTTTTTAAAATCGGCGAAAGGCATGTCTTGTCGGGGAAAATCTCCATATTCTATGCGATTGCACATCCGACACTGCAAAGGACATCGTGAAGTCAATTCTATCTGCCACGCTCCAAATTTTTTCTTAGGTTTTCTTCCCCAAATTTTTTGCCAAAATTTTTTACTCATTTTTAATTACATCTTCTGCCAAAGGCCCTCTAAGGACCGAGGATAATCCGGATGAAAAACTGTGTATTTATACTGGAGAAAGGGAACACCTCCCCATTTCTTCTTGAAAAAAGTAACTCCCCCATTTATACCCAATCCCAGATTGATGAAGGTTTTTCCGCGCTCTTGAGCTTCTTTAATTATGGAGTGGAGAAGGAGATCAGAAGTGCCGGGGACATGATAACGAGTTGACCGAAAATTGAACATGTAAAAGGCATAGGCCTGGGCTCCAAATTCGGCCACATCAAAGGCGACCAAGTTCCCTGGACCATTGCGCGCATTAAAAAGATAGGCGGAAGAGGTTGCCGCTAAGTACCGCGGAATCCTTTGGTAAATATATTTGGTGGCTTCGTCGAGGGGATGGGTATGTAAAAACTCGTTGATGAGCTGCTGATGTTCATCTTTAAACTCTCGGCTCATTTCTACTTGAATTTCTTTATGGGCCCTTTTTATCATATTTTTAACTTTACCAGGAATACTCAGGTTGGCTAAATCTAATTTAAAATAAGCGTCCTCTTGGACGAGATTTACTCTGGCCAGAGGAATCTCGGGGCCCAAGATCGCTACTTGGGCTGGTTGAAAACGTTTAATCATTTTATGCAAAATTTTTTCTGCCTCTTTCTTGATAAATTTTTTGCTTAGAGGATAAGCCACAAATATGAGGAATCCCTTCCCGGCATAAAAAAGAAAATCATCTTCAAGCAGAGGCTCAGTCTGCGAGATTACGCCTCCATATTCGGGCAGATGCTCGGGGATGTAAGCCTGCTTTTTAAGATATTCTTCTTCTTTAGGCGTAAGCATTAAGTAATGTTTAAAATCTGTTTTAGCTCGTATCCTTCCTGCTGCAATCTTTTATTTATTCCGGGAAGATGAACTGTCCCTAAAAAGGCCATCCCTTGACCTTCCGCAAAAATGCTGCGCAATCGATTAAACATAACCGTGTCCCTATTTTCCACGATCGCTGGACAGCGCGTGGGAAAATCTTTCGTCACTGCTAACAAAGCCTCTATCTTCCCCTCGGCATAAAATTGAGCATAATTTTTAGCTAACTCTTCCCAAAAGTCTATCTTTTTTAGAAAATTAACGATCCTTTCTAAGGGAATGCCTTCTAAACCGGCAATTTGCTCTTCAATGGTTTCTAAAAAAACAATTTCTTTGCCCAACTTCCGGGCCATTTGCCAAGCTTCCAGATCAAGGGAGTATAGCCAGCCATGCTTCTTTAGAAAGTGCGCCCAAATTTGGAAAAAAGCCAACCAAGGTCGGCGATTTTGAAAAAACTCAAATAAAAATTGATCCTGGGTTAATGGCCAAGAGGGAATAACCGATAAAGCGCTTGGGGAAACAAAAAGGTCTTCCATAAGTTTTCTTAATTTTAAAGTAGTGGGGTCATCCAAACTCTTTAAAATATCTGCCCCATTGCTCTGCATTCCCATAGCCACTATTTTTTGTCTGCTCTCCCCATCAAGGGGACCCTCAAATATGACTTTAGCAGATTTTTCTATTAAATAGTGAAGAGATTTTCGATAATGATAAGGAGAAAAATGGGCCGTGCCAATAAGAAAATTGACTCGGCCCTGCTTACTAATTTCCCAAACCATCTTTAATTTTTTCTCTCCCCTGTTTATGAAGGAAGAGATAATTTTTGGTAATCTCATAACTTTTCTTTCAAGGTATTAAATAAAGATAAATATAACTTGCTTTTACTAATGATGGCTCCTGCCTCATATTGCAGATACGGAACTCCTCCCCATTTTATCTTAAACCTGCGGATTCCCTCATTTACCCCCAAGCCCAAATGGATGTATTCTTTTTGCATTTCTTTGGCCAGCTTATACATCTCAAAAAACAAAAGATCAGAAGCGTGAGGAACATAATTTTTCTTGGAATAGCCTCCCAGGACATAAGTGATAAATCTTTCACCTGCCAACTCTAAGATATAATAAGCACAGAGCTTTCCCTGTTCATCCCAAGCGCTCAAGATTAGGGAGGAGGAGGAATATTTTATATATTCCGGAAGCCGGTTAAATAGCTCTTTTATTTTTCCAGGTAAATTCTCTTGGCCTATGTATTCTTTCGTGAGCAAAATATGCTCCGCTGAAAATTCGCGCGACTTTATTACTACTAACTGACGGGCAGCTTTTTCGGTTTCGCGCAGTAACCTTTGCCGAAAATTCGCTGAGGCCACTTTCAATATATAATAAAAGTCCCTTTCTCTCTCCTGAACTTCATTCTTTAATGAGGGAGGGATTTCAGGGGCAATAAACCAAGTGGTTTCTGGGCAAAATTTCTTAATAATCTGGCGCATAAATGGACCACAATCATCTGGTAGAAAAATCTCCGGTAAGCGATACCCGATAAAAATAAGTACATCTTTCTTTACAAAATAAACGTAACCATTTTCATAAAACGGCTCCCCTCCGGAAAGCCCCACCATCAGGCTGACTACATGCTCAGGAATATAAGCATGGCGGAGAATATATTTCTCTTGTTCGGGAGAGAGCATTAAGTTGTTTTTTTCCAGCCTATTTTTTACCAAATAATAAAGACGAAGTTAATTTACCTTGATCCACTTAAATTTGCAACTTTTCCGATTTGCAAATTTTTTCCAAAATAGCCAACCATGAGCTAATCCGGTTAGCGGTGGCGTCTTTAAAGCCAAAATGAAGTTAGTCCTGCGCTGGAGGAATCCATTATTTTGAAGCCATTTCTAGTCTGCCACTTGCGCGGGAGTGACAGAAAAGTTGGGTTTTAAGAGGGGGTTGGGGGCGTTAAACCCTTATGCTAGGCATTATATTTAGCAGGCGACAAGCTGAACCCGCGTCCAGATATCATTTATTTTATGCTGCCATTAATTTATAAGAAAAATGTTGACCAAATATGTTTTATTTATTATATATTATTTGCTAAAAGTGATTCTCCCCCCAGGGAGGGAAAAATACCACAATAAAAAGGAGGATTTTCATGAATAAAAAATTCTTGGGTATTTTATTTTTGGTTACCCTTGGTCTTCTCTTATTTTGTGTGCCCTTTGCTCAGGCTCAAAAAATTGATCCTACTAAAGTTTCCGCATCTTTAAAAGCCGCTGGCGGAACTGTAGGCGGAATTGGGTATGTGCAAGTTACGGCCTTTTCCAAAATCGTGGAAGAAGTTTATCCCAAGATCAAAATTAGCATTGTTCCGGGAGCTTGGATCGGCAACATTTTCCGCACCAACAAAGGGGAATTGGATTTAGGCAGTAGTACCTTAGTTATGAGCAAATTGGCTCATGATAAGAAGGGGCCTTTTACCGAGGCTTTAACCAATGTCCGCGCTATGGTTAGCGTCCAAGATGACAATTTCTATTTTGCCGCAGTCCGGAAAGACTTCCCCGCTGATTCCGTAGGCGAGATCGTTAAGAAAAAAATGAAAGCCCGCCTCTGTACCCTTTCCCGCGGCAACGCCACCGAATGGATTTGGCGTATGGCCTTTGCGGAGATGGGCGTGAAATGGGAAGATGTGGATCGTTGGGGTGGAAAGATGAATTTCGTTGCTTGGGCTGATGCGGTTAATTTGGTTAAAGACGGCCATGCTGATGGTATCTTAGCCGTCGGTGCTGAAGGGATTGGCTGGTTAACAGAATTGGCCACGGTAAGGGATATTAAATTTCTCAAATGGGATCCCGAGCTGTATGAAGCAATGGTTAAAAAATTTGGCTTCTTAGCAGGAAAAAAATTAAAGGCCGGCAGTTTTAAAGGCTTGGATCAAGACCTTCTCGCCCCAGCCGACTCCGGAGTTTTTGTTGTGCGTAATGACCTGGGCGAAGATATAGTTTATACCTTAGTCAAAGCTTTAGCGGAGAATGAAGCGAAGTTCCAGGCTTTTCATAAAGGACTGCGACCCTTCAAAGCCTCAGAGATGGCCAAGAATACTGGATTGCCTTTGCACAAAGGCGCGGAATTGTACTATCGTGAAGCAGGCCTCTTAAAATAAATAAAGTAAAGGTAGAAACCATAAATGGAATTAAAGGAACAAGCGATCGCTAAACAAGTCATTAGCATAATTGCTGTAGCTCTTTCTTTATTTCATCTCTATGCCGGAGCCTTTGGGGTTTTTGAGACCATGCTGCAAAGGTCCGTGCATATTTTGACCCTTTTGGCTCTGGCCTTTTTGGTCCTTCCCGCTTCTAAAAAGCTATCTTCTAAAATTGTTTATCCGCTGGACCTTTCTTTGGCTATTTTAGCTCTAATAATAGATCTCTATATGATCTTAGAGCACAACCGGATTATCAGCCGAGAATGGTACTACGGCCCGATGACTAAGTTGGATGTAATTTTTGGAACCATCACAATTTTCTTAATTTTGGAAGCTGCTCGACGAGTAGCTGGATGGGCTTTGACTATTATAGGCGGAATTTTTATCTGCTATGCCCTCTTTGGCAATTATCTTCCGGAACCTTTTACTATCCGCGCTACTCCTCCTCTAACCTTAATTGACCACATGTTCCTTACCCCCCAAGCTATTTTCGGCATTCCGGCTGGGGTCTCGGCAACTTTTATTTATTTATTCATCCTGTTTGGAGCCTTTTTGGAAATAACCGGTGGTGGGCGATTCTTCATCAATACTGCTTTGGCTCTCGTGGGTAGGTTAACTGGGGGGCCCGCCAAAGTAGCAGTAATTTCCAGTGCTATGTTTGGGACTATTTCTGGTAGCGCCGCAGCTAATGTTTATGGAACCGGAACCTTCACTATTCCTTTGATGAAGCGTTTTGGCTACCAACCAAATTTTGCCGGTGCCGTGGAAGCAGCCGCTTCTACAGGGGGGCAAATAACTCCGCCAATTTTAGGAGCGGCCGCCTTCGTAATGGCTGAATACATTGGTATCTCTTATGCGCGCATCTGCTTAGCCGCTTTAATTCCTGCTTTCCTTTATTATGTATCAGTTTATTCTGGTGTCCATATCGAAGCCGTGAAAAAAGGGCTTAAAGGTCTTCCTAAGGAAGAAATCCCTATTTTAAAGCGCGTTCTATCCAGGGGGCTTCATTTCCTAATTCCTCTGGCCGTACTTATTTATCTGATTGTTGGTGGTTATACACCATTCCGGGCGGCATTTATGGCTACTGTGGTGCTCATTGGGGTAGCTATGATCCGAAAAGAAAGCCGTTTAAATGTGCAAGGTATTTGGAAATCCTTGGAAAAAGGGGCCACCAATGCCATCATGATCGGTATAGCTTGCGCTTGCGCGGGCATTGTAGTTGGCGCTTTAGACGTAACCGGTTTAGGAGTAAATTTTGTGAGTATGCTCCTATCTATCTCTGGGGGATTTTTTATTACAACCCTAGTATTAGTTATGATTGCCTGCATAATTTTAGGTATGGGCATGCCCACTACGGCCGCCTATATTTTAGCCGCCTTAATTGGGGCGCCGGCACTTATTAAATTAGGAATATCTCCGTTAGTCGCGCATATGTTTGTTTTTGGCTCTTGCATTCTTTCAGCGATCACGCCACCAGTAGCCCTGGCCGCTTATGCCGGAGCGCAAATTGCAGGGGGAGAACCTATGAAAGTAGGCTGGATTGCTTGTCGTTTAGGATTCCCCACGTTTATTGTGCCTTTCCTTTACGTTTATAATCCAGTACTTCTCTGGATTGGTTCTCTCTCCTCAATTTTCCAGGGGATGGTTACGGCCACCCTAGGAGTATTGTCCTTTTCTTTTGGCATTGACCGGTGGCTATGGAAGGAACTTTCCTGGCCCAAAGCCGCTCTTTTTCTAGTTGCCGGTGTGCTGCTTATGATTCCAGAGATGTATACTGATATGCTCGGAATGGGAATTTTTGTTTTGCTGCTAATTTTGCAATGGCCTTACCGCAAAAAAGAGTAAAAATTAAAATTTCCTAAGCTATAAAGTCTGCCTCAAATAATTTACGGCATTCTTAAAAATAGCCAACCCCATCCCTTCCTCTGGGACTTGTTCCCTAGTCCAGCGGGGATGGTTATAAGGGTACAGATAAGCCTCCGGGTGGGGCATGAGGCCAAATAATCTGCCAGTTTCATCGCAGATTCCCGCCACCGCCCCAACCGATCCATTGGGATTCCAAGGATATTCCATAGTCGCCCGTTCGTAATCAGAAGTAGTATATTGCAAAACAATCAATTTTTTATCTTCGAGAGCTGTTAAAACTTGCTCATCACGGGGTATAAATTTTCCTTCTCCATGGCGCACAGGTAAATATAACTTATTTATTCCTTTAGTAAATATGCAGGGACTTTGGGGATTAACTTTCAAATACACCCACCGATCCTCAAATTTCCCCGAGTCGTTAAAGGTAAGGGTAACTTCCTGCTGGCCATATTTTCCATCTAAGGCGGGAATGAGGCCCGCCTTAACCATCAACTGAAAGCCGTTGCACACCCCCAGAATAACTTTCCCATCCCGAATAAAGCGATGAATGGCTTCTTCCAACCGTTCTCCTTTGCCGGCAATGCGGGCAAACTTTAACCGGTTGGCCATCGCTTTTGCCGAACCTAAATCATCACCATCTAAAAATCCTCCAGGAAGGTTCAAAAAATGGTAATCTTCTAATCGCACTTCTCCGGAGAGGAGATCATAAATATAGACAATGTCTACTTCATCGCAACCGGCCAGCCGGCAAGCATGGGCCATTTCCATTTCGCAGTTGATGCCATTTCCGGCCAGCACCAAAGCTCTTATCTTCTTCATATTTAACCCCAATCTTTACCACCTTAATGGTTTTTGCCAAGCTTCCTTTAGTTCAAAAATATTGGCGGTCACTACGTTGCGGCCATGCAATCCTTTAATAAGCAGATAATCTTGATTAGTAACTACCCCGATTTCCGCAAAAACATTTCCAGCCAGGCATTCTTCAAAACGCTTTTTTTGTTCCGGATGAACAGTAACTACGAAACGGCTTGCTGATTCAGAAAAAAGGAGCGTATCGTTACGTAACCCAAAAGGCGCGGGCACTTGGCGCAAATCTACCTCCATGCCCCAAGCTCCGGCAAAGGCCGTCTCCGCTAATGCTACCCCCAGTCCACCATCGGAACAATCATGACAAGAAGCTACTAAACCTTGTTGAATAGCCTGACTCAAAGCTTGATATAGCGCTTTGGCTTGCGGCGCCTTGACCTTGGGCACTTCATTGCCGATGTA
>Ga0272448_1006939_pt1 | contig 12096 bp, 12 predicted proteins | sample YNPCB0191_FD_202220 | JGI IMG/M metagenome (GOLD analysis project Ga0272448, IMG submission 202220) | Hot spring sediment microbial communities from Yellowstone National Park, WY, United States - YNP-CB-019-1 | ecosystem: Environmental > Aquatic > Thermal springs > Hot (42-90C) > Sediment... | reverse complement strand
GGTCCAGGGGGGTTGGCCAGGGAGATTTGGGTCAGGGCCAATAGAAAGCTAAGGGCCAGGATCGGCTTTGGATTGAATTTCATGTTGATAAATATAATACTATTCTTAAAGCTTGTCAATAAGATGGCGGAAACCTTTGATCGATAAATACCTGTTGACAATAAGTTATAACTTGTGATAATATAAATTGTTAAGTTATCGAGCCATGGCTGAATCCTATCCAGCCATGGCTGGGTATTCTTTTATCCGCATCCCGAAGATTCAACTGTAAAATAAGGAGTTGCTATGTCTGAGGCCGGAGCCCCGTTTGAAAAGAAACTGGCCGATGGAGAGATCCTCTTTAAAGAAGGGGATAGGGGACAGGAGATGTACCTCATCCGTTCCGGCAAGGTGGAGATCTCCAGCTCCTCGGGCGGAGTCAAGAAGGTACTGGCCACCTTGGGCGAGGGCTCTTTCTTGGGCGAGATGGCCATCGTGGACGATGCCCCGCGCTCGGCCACGGCCACGGCCTTGGGCGAGGTGTCGCTGCTCATCCTGGACCGGGCGGCCTTCAAGCAGCAGTTAGCCCAGAATCCTATGATAGAGTATTTGATCACCAGCCTGGTCAAGCGCCTGCGGGAGACCAACGAGCAGGTGAAGATCCTGTTGCAGAAGGACGATGTCTGCCGCCTGGCGGCCTCGCTTCTTTCTATGGGGCGGGAGAAGGGCGCGGCCGAAGGCGCCGGGGTGATGATCAAGGGCAGCTTCAGCCACGAGAGCTTGGCCAAGCAGGTGGGGGTCAACCCGGGCAAGGCGGCCGAGATCTTAGAAAAAATGGAGAAACAGGGGCTGATATCCTTCGTCCCCGACGGCATCAGGATCCCCTCTATGAACGATCTGGAGGAGTTCTGGCGATTCGCCACGCTGAAGGAGAAATTCGGCGGGATGTGACCTGGAACACGGATTACACTGATTTCAAAGGATTACGCTGATTTTACCTTGGTACGTCATCCTGAGCCGGATATCTCGCCTGACAAGTTGAAGGATTTGTCTGATAAATTTTTTAGGTCTGTTGTTTTCTAGAGGGATAGGGTAATATGAGTAGAGCGATTTCACAGACGATTCTAGTTATTGTCTTGTTGATATTATTCTCCGGTTTATCAGATGCGCAAACATGGCGGCTAACCGATAACCCTACCAGCGACTCATTACCTAAAGTAGAAATCGATGGTTCTGGACGAGTCTTAGTATCTTGGCTTTCAAACGGACCAGGAAATTTTGACGTCTATTGCCGACGCTTCGATAACGGATTTTGGTCGGATACCTTAAGACTTCATACCGACAGTATCAACCAAAGATGTATTGCCAGGACATATGACAGATTAAATGATCGAATATGGATAGGCTGGGATAGCAGTGGAATTATTCAGGCGGCATATTATCAAGGAGATTCAGTAATAGGGATTTTGGATGTAAATGATAGCTTGCATTCATTAACCTCCAGCATGCCAATGCCCTTTCGGGATGCGCCCTTCTTCATGATTGCAGATGATACGGGCAAAGTATATTTCGTATGGGCATCTTTGTGTTCCTTGACTTTAAATAGTGTTTTATTGCGTAGTTATAATGGTAGCTACTCAAATATAGAGACTATCGCTCAAGGTTTTGACGGTATCGGTATAACAGAAGACCATTCACCAAGAAGCCTGTGTATACAAAATAACAATAAGCCCTATATTTTCCTCTCAACATTTTTTGATGATATGGCCGGATGGAACTGGCAAGCGAACGGTATTTATCACTGGAATGCCGATAGTTGTAAATGGGATGAAACTCTTGTTATCCGAAGCAATCCCTCCTCATACACATTTATGCCCATAGCATTGTCATCTGGGAATGGCGGGAAAATATATGCATTTTACATTGTTGATGAACCGACTCAACAATGGACGATACTGTGTAAATCCTTTACTACTTCCAATTTCCAATATGATTCATGCCAAGTAATTTCCGATTATGTGTCAATGCCGTCTGGCGCTTCAGATGACAGACATATCGGGATTTTTGTTTGGAGTAATGACGGAAAGATATTTTTAAGTTACTTGAAAGACAGTTTATGGTCGAATCCACCTTTTCAAATATCGGACACTTTACTGTTAGGTTGTATAAACCCCGACGTTGTGACAGAGAACGATAGTATTGCGTGGATTTGCTACCAGAGCGATGGCGACATCTACGTCACCCGCACCACTATCCCCACAGGCATAGCTGGTCAGCCGGAGCAGATTGCCAAGAAACAACCTATATCCCTAGCTGCCTTCCCCAACCCATCACGGGGCAAGTTCCGGTTTGAGCGGCACGGAAGCATAAGTAGTAACAACACCATATCCATTTACGACATCGCCGGGCGGCGGGTCAGATTGCTAGAAACCGATGCCTGGGACGGCCGGGACGAGGGCGGCGAGCGGGCGGCGCCCGGGGTCTACTTCGCCCGGCTGGAGTCGGGCGGCGAGAAGACAACAACAAAGCTCACTATAATAAAATAAACCACCATGCGATTTCCTAAGGGAAAATCCAGCCTCCAGAACGCCAAGCTGGAGTTCGTCCATCTGGACAACATCTTAGCCGACAACAAGAAGGAGCGGGCCAGCAAGATCTCGGGCTACATCGAGATCATCTATCCCGATAGCGTGGATTTCCTCTACCTGAGGCGGGGAGAGCCTATAAACGCCGGGCGCTTCACCCGCAGCGAGCGCAAGCAGGTGCCCATCTCCGAGGTCATCGATCGGGCCAAGAAGTCCACCACCGGCACCGTCTCCATCTACGAAGCGCCCGAGGAGTTGATCGATATGATCATGGCCACCTTCACCGTGGAGCCCAAGTTCAAGAACTTAGACATGGCCACGGTGGAGCCGGAGAAGCTGTTCGAGAAATTAGCCTCGGTCAAGTTCGACGGCTTTGTGGAGATAAAACGTGGGGTGGACATCTCCTACCTCCGCCTCAAGGAGGGGCTGCCCACCGCCGGCTATTTCACCTGGAAGGTGGATAACATCCAATTGGATACCCTGAAAACGGCCCTCAAGGCCGTGGCCACGGCCCCGGGCGCGGTCCTGGTCGACGGCTACGATAAACTGCCGGTGATGGTGGAGCAGGCCACCCCGGCCCAGATCGCCCTCTTCGTCAACTCCTTCAACAAAGTGGTGGCCGAGATGCGCAACGCCGCCGGCCCCACCGTGGTCACCAAGACCCTGTCCTCGTCCAAGGAGGCGGCCACGGTCCAGTTCCCCTTCCTCAAGGACTTCACGGTGGGCGAGGCCATCGCCGAGCAGGAGAAGGTGCTGGCCACGGCCGAGGAATTGGGCCGGGCCTTCGCCCAGTGGATGGATAACTTCGTGGATTCCTTTCGCATGGTTTTGGGCAAGAGGCTGGACGGCATCATCCAGGCGGCGCTCAAGGACTACCGCTTCGCCCTGAAATCCTCCAGCTTCGGCCGTTACTCCAAGCTGAAGGACCTGCTGTGAAACCTCGAAAGGCTCTTGGAGGCTGGGCTGGGGAAATTGGCCTCGGGATGACAGCCGGAGAGAACCAAAGAACTTGATATGCTGCCCGATCGTATAAAGAAGGGATTCGTCGCCATCCTGGAGCCGATTATCGGCTTTTTCGTTTCCCTAAACATCAAACCCAACTGGCTGACCACGGCCGGATTCGCCTTCGGGCTGGCCTCCGGCTTCCTCTTCGGCCAGGGTCGTTTCCTCTGGGGTGGGCTGGCGGCATTGGCCTCCGGCCTGTGCGATGCCATAGACGGCACCTTAGCCCGGCGTTCCCACCGGGTGACCACCTTCGGCAAATTCTACGACTCCTTCCTGGACCGCTACTCGGAGCTGGCCATTTTCATCGGACTCTCCTATTATTATGCCGGAGGGGAGATGTGGCGACTGGTGATCCTCACCGACTTAGCCCTGGTGGGCTCGCTGATGGTGAGCTATGCCCGGGCCAGGGCCGAGGGCTTGGGGCTGGAGTGCCGGGTGGGCCTGATGGAGCGGGCCGAACGTTTGATCACCATCATCGTCGGCGCCATCCTGGCCGGGATTTTTCAAAAACAGTGGATATTCGAAATCGTCCTCTGGCTGCTGGCGGTGTTGGCCAACATTACCGCATTACAAAGGATGCTCCATGTGCGTCGTCTGACGAGAGTCATGGATGGCGGGTAAAGAGCGATAGATAACATTAACCAATAGATTCCAGAAAGGGGTAAAATGAACCAGCCTAAGAAGAGAACCAAAACGATTCCACCGCCTTCGGGCAGCAAGGGCAAAGTAAGGGTAGCCATCATCGGCGTGGGCAACTGCGCCTCCTCCTTCGTCCAGGGTGTCTATTATTACCGCCAGGCCAAGGACAGCGACAGGATCCCCGGTTTGATGCATGTCAACTTGGGCGGCTACCGGATATCGGATATAGAATTCTCGGCGGCCATCGACATCGACATCAATAAAGTGGGCAAGGATCTGGCCACCGCCATCTACACCAAACCCAACAACACCTATAAATTCTGCCAGGTGCCCAAAACCGGCATCGTCGTCCAGCGGGGTATGACCCACGACGGCCTGGGCAAGTACCTGTCGCAGATCATCAAGAAGGCGCCCGGCTCTACCGTGGACATCGTCAAGCTGCTCAAGGATACCGGCACCGATGTAGTGGTCAACTACCTGCCGGTGGGCTCGGAGGAGGCCACCAAGTGGTATGTGGAGCAGGTACTCAAGGCCCGCTGCGCCTTCGTCAACTGCATCCCGGTGTTCATCGCCCGGGAGCAGTACTGGTCCAACCAATTCAAGAAGGCCGGGGTGCCGGTGATCGGCGACGATATCAAGTCCCAAGTGGGGGCCACCATCACCCATCGGGTGCTCACCCGGCTGTTCATGGACCGCGGGGTCAAGCTCTTGCGCACCTATCAGCTCAACTTCGGCGGCAATACCGACTTTCTGAACATGCTGGAGCGGGAGCGCCTGGAGTCCAAGAAGATCTCCAAGACCAACGCGGTGACTTCGATGCTGGATTACGAGATACCTCCCGACGATATCCATGTCGGCCCGTCGGACTACGTGCCCTGGCTTCTGGACCGCAAGTTCTGCCACATCCGCATGGAGGGCCAGACCTTCGGGGATGTGCCGCTCAATCTGGAATTGAAATTGGAGGTCTGGGACTCGCCCAACTCGGCCGGGGTGGTCATCGATGCGGTGCGCTGTGCCAAGTTAGCTCTGGATCACGGCCTGTCCGGATCGCTGCTGGAGCCGTCCAGTTACTTCATGAAGTCGCCCATGGTCCAGGTGCCCGACGATCAGGCGCGGCGGAACGTGGAGGAGTTCATCAGAAAGTACGGCAGGAAGAGATAGCACAAATTAAAAATTCAAAATTCAAAAATCCAAAGGGCCGGGGGATCCTCATAAGCTTCGAGGGGGTGGAGGGCTGCGGCAAGACCACCCAGGTGCGTCGGCTGGCCCGGTGGCTGAGGGCCAGGGGGATGGAGGTGGTGGTGACCCGGGAGCCGGGAGGTACGGCCGTGGCCGAGAGGATAAGGCGGGTGCTGCTGGATAACAAAAACCGCCGTCTCTCCACCCTGGCCGAACTCCTGCTTCTGGAGGCCTCCCGGGCCCAGCATGTCCACGAGGTCATCGCTCCGGCCCTGGAGCGTGGGGCGGTGGTGCTCTGCGACCGCTTCGCCGATTCCTCCACCGCTTATCAGGGCTATGGCCGCGGCCTGGATCTTCAGATGGTGGAGCAGTTGAACCGCATCGCGGCCGCCAGCGTCTGGCCGGACCTGACCCTGGTGCTGGACCTGCCGACCGAGGTCGGCCTGAAGAGGCTCCGAAGGAGGCGGCGGGCCCTGGACAGGATGGAAAGACAGCAGAGGTCCTTTCATCGCCGGGTGCGCTGCGGCTATTTGGAGATCGCCAAGAAGGATCCCGGCCGGGTGAAGGTGCTGAATGCCCGGGAACCTCGGGATGTGGTCCAGGCAGCGGTGAGACAATTGGTGTTCCAGAGGCTGGGGGGATCGATGAGGAAACTTGGAACCCATGAAAATATAAAGGCCGGCTGAATATGAGAGGTCGAGCTGGGCCAATAGAAATGAGGTGACAAGTAACATCCGGGTCCATGCCTGGCTGCCGCAGCGGCGGCCGGAGCAGGGCTTTGTAAAAAAGCTTTGACGGAATGGAAGAAATGGAGAAAGGAACCATCATGATAACCAAACGCAAGCTGCTGCTTCTGGTGGCGGCGGTGGCCGCCATTTCTCTTATAGCCGGAGGCGGCATCGCCCTCTATGCCCAGAGCCGGATCGGAGACAATATCACCCGACAACTGATGTTGTTTAACGAAGCCTTCAACCGGGTGATGCGCTTCTATGTGACCGCGCCCGATCCCCAGAAGCTGATCTACGGGGCCATCAAGGGCATGGTGGGCACCCTGGATCCGCATTCCCAGTTCATGGATCCGGCGGCCATGCGCGACCTCAAGACCAGCACCAAGGGCTCCTTCGGCGGCATCGGCATTCAGATCGGCATCCGGGACGAGGTGCTGACCGTGATTGCGCCCATGGTGGGGACGCCGGCGGCCAAGTTAGGGCTGATGGCCGGCGACCGCATCGTCAGGATAGACGGCAAGTCCACCAAGGGCATCACCACCGAGGAGGCAGTGAGCAAGTTGCGGGGCGAGCCCGGCACCGAGGTCTCCATCACCATAGAACGCGAGGGGGTGCCCGAGCTCATGGACTTCACCATCACCCGGGCTCTGATAGAGATCCCCAGCATCACCTACTACGGCATGTTGGACAGCAAGGTGGGCTATATCTGGCTCACCAACTTCTCCGAGAAATCCGGCCCCGATTTGGGGCAGGCCCTGAAGGATCTGGAATCCCAGGGGATGAGAAAGCTGATCCTGGATCTGAGGAACAACCCCGGCGGCCTGTTGAACGAGGCGGTGGAGGTCTCCAGCTATTTCCTGAACAAGGGATCTTTGGTGGTCTTCACCAAGGGCCGGCTGGCCGAGAACACCGATCGGGAATACAAGGTGACCACCAACCCGGCCTTCGGCCCGGACAAGGGGCCGATGGTGGTGCTCATCAACCAGGGCTCGGCCTCGGCCTCGGAGATCGTCTCCGGTTCCCTCCAGGACTGGGACCGGGCGCTGATCGTGGGACAGACCAGTTTCGGCAAGGGCTCGGTGCAGACGGTCTGGCCTTTAAGCGACTCGGTGGCCATCAAGCTGACCACGGCCAAGTACTATACGCCTTCGGGGCGCTGCATCCATCGGGACAACTCGGCCTGGCAGTCCGGAGACTTGGACAGCCTGACCGAGGATTCCACCCAGGCCCGGGAGACCTATACCACGGTGGGGGGCCTCAAACGCGTGGTCTACGGCGGCGGGGGCATCGCCCCGGATCTCAAGGTGGAGTTGCCCCGCCTCAACAAGGTGCAGACCGATTTGGAGAGGCGAACCCTATTCTTCAAGTTCGCCGTCAAGTACACCGTCGGCCGCAACGATCTGCCGGAAAGCTTTGTAGTCGATCGGGCCATGGTGGACGACTTCAGAAAATTTTTAGCCGAGGAGAAGTTCGAGATTTCGGATGCCGATTTTCAGGCGAACTTGGATTATATCAAACGGGCCATCAAACGGGAGATACTCTCTAAGCTCCACGGCGATCGGGCCATGTATCGCTTCAATCTTCAGAGCGACCCCCAGGTGCAGCGGGCCCTGGAGCTGTTGCAGAAGAACAACAACCTGGTTTCGCTGCTCAAGGCGGCAGGCGGCAAGTGAGTGAACATCTAATAGATTTTCATCAGACAGCCCCGCCGATGCCTGGTTTCGGCCGGGATACATGAAATCAGGAGTAATTTCAAGGCTATTTGATAAAAACTTTCAACAAATTCAGTGATAGATGATTTCTTGGCCTAACGAGTAAAATGCGATAAAAGGTCTTTATTCGTTTCTTTATGTCCTGGGCGAAGAGTAGATGAACCTGTTCCATGCCGCGTCATTTCCTGATAGACGGCTACAATTTGGCCTATGCCTGGCAGCCGGTGAGACAGAAGCTCCTGTCGGATAAGGAGGCGGGGCGGGGCCGGCTGTTGGACCTTTTGGTGAAATACAAGAAGATCTCGGGCGCCGGCATCACCGTAGTCTTCGACAGCCGGTTGAAGGCACCGGCACCTTCCGGTGAACGGTGGTCAGGCCTGGAGGTGATCTTCGCTCCGGGGTCGGGCTCGGCCGACCAGGAGATATACCGTCGAATCTCGTCTTCAAAAAACAGGGGCAGCCTGACCGTGGTCAGCTCGGATCGTCAGGTGGCCGGGTTCGCTAAAAGGCACGGGGCCCAGGCCATGGGCTCGGGCGAGTTCTCCTCGTTGGTGGAATGCTCTTTGAAAAAGCAGAGGGATGGCGGCGAGAAGCCGGAGTCGGTGGATGTAGCCGAGTGGTTGAAGATCTTCGGCCGCGATGGCCAAGGATAGATGGAGCTGCCCCAGGAGTTTTTAAAAACGGCCTCCCGGGCCCGATATGTCATGGTGCTGACCGGGGCCGGGATCTCGGCCGAAAGCGGCCTGGCTACCTTCCGGGGCCAGGACGGCTGGTGGCGGAATTACCATCCCCAGGACCTGGCCACCCCCCAGGCCTTTTATAAGGATCCCCGGCTGGTCTGGGAGTGGTATCAGTGGCGGAGAGAGCAGGCCCTCAAGGCCCAGCCCAACCCAGGACATCTGGCCATCGCCGTCATGGAAAAACTCTTTCCCGAATTCCTATTGGCCACTCAGAACGTGGACGGCCTGCACCAGAGGGCGGGAAGCCTGAAAATGGTGGAGCTCCACGGCAACATCCATCGTAGCCGCTGCTTTCGCTGTCAAAAGCCATACCCATCGATCCCCAACGATAACCAGATACCTCCCCGCTGTTCCTGCGGCGGGCTGTTGCGTCCCGACGTGGTCTGGTTCGGGGAGGAACTGCCCCGGGACGTCCTGAAGCAGGCCTGGGAGGCGGCCAGCCAGGCCCAGCTGTTTTTCGTCATCGGCACCTCGGGCCTGGTGCAGCCGGCGGCTAGCCTGCCCCTAGTGGCTCGAAGGTCGGGAGCATTCGTCATTGAGGTCAACCCCGAAGAGAGTTCTCTTACGGAGATGGCCGACCTGAGCCTCAGATACAAAGCAGGCGAGGCCATGCCCAGCATAGTGCGGACCATGGAAAAAGCCAGGTGGCGCAAATTATGATCGGTGGATCAAGCATCATCCCTATCAGGTTTTTATTGGTATCGTTTCTGTTCCTGAGCAGCTGTGCTACCCTGGATGTCTGGGAACGCTGGGATGGCCAGGAAAGGGTGCGATATTTCGGGCTGTCCTGGGTGGCCCCGGATTCGATTATAGAAAGATATCGGTCATTGGCCTATCAGGAATCCAGGGACAGCCTTTACCGGCATTACTGGCGAACCGTAGATACCTCGGGCCAGGCCCTGGCCGATCACCAAAAACGTCTCCGTGAGGCTGAGGAACTTTTCGGCGGTGCCTTCTTCTATTGGGACGACCGCAGCCGGTGGTGGGTGCGTCAGGGAAAGCCCGAGGTCAGGTTGGCCTATCATACCCAGCCCCATGCCTTGGAGGCGCAGCGGCTGGTGGGCGCCAGGATCATCAGGGAACAGCCCTGGGAGATCTGGGAGTACCCGGCTTCGGGGCGGGCCGTGGATTTCATTAAAATCGGTGACTATTACCGGGAGGTCTGGTCCCAGGACCTGGATAGCCGCCATCCCGTGGCTTTCTTCAGAGAGGAAAGCGGGGTGAGGGAAAGCTTCGGGGATGGGGCCGGACGGAGGCTGCCGTTGGACTGCTCCCAGGCCAGGTTCCGGGCAGACTCGGCCCGAATGGTCAGATGGGAGCTCTACTGGTGGTTGCCGCTGGCAGAGGTTCGGGATAGTCTCTTCCAGATGGCTATCGATCTTTACCGGGACGGCAAATGGTATCTTCAAGAGGCCATGCTCTTGAAGGTGACGGGACGGGATGAGAAACTGCCCGAGCCCTATGTCTTCGGACAGAAAAACTTCATCCTGCCGCCGGGTCGGTATCGGGCGGGATTGAGGTTGATGGGCCTGGAGGACGGCAAGGGCTATTTCGGAGAATTGTCGGCTGAGCTCCTGGACTATCGCCCTGGGGCCCAGGAGGCCAGCGACATCCAGATGGCGGTGCTGCAGGATACCACCCCGATGGCGCCGCAGTTTTCCAAGGGCGCCTATCGCCGGGTGATCCCATTCCCCGGCCAGACCATAAGAAGGTACCAGCCTTTCTATATCTACTACGAGATCTATCACCTGGCCACGGTCGGGGGGCGCCACTGGCTTAAGGTTGGACAGCGGATCTACTCCACCGACAGCCAGGGACGACAGAAGGAATGCCTCATCAATACCGATCCGGTGGAGTCCAACGATTTGGGAGATACCTACCGGGGCTGCCAGAAGATACACCTGCTGTCCGAGAACCTGCCTGCCGCCAGATATATATTAATGGTGGAGGCCGAGGACCTGATATCCGGAAGATATACCAGCCAGGTCCTGGAGTTCCTGCTGGGTGGGGAGTTGGTTTTGAACAAATCAAGATCCGGCCGTCAAGAGATAATAAGGATAGGCGATAAAAACAGATAGATAAAATGAGGGAGGTAAATAACTATGGCCAGAAGCAAGAGCAAGCAGAAACGAAAGAGGCTGATGTTCCAGAGACGCCGGAGGCGCCGCTGGGAAAGAAAGAAACGGCTGCAGGCGACGGCGGCCGGATTGGCCGGCTCCGGCAAGAGGGGATAGGATGATGGCCGGCGAGTACACAGGCCAGAGGATCTATCTGGACCACAACGCCACCACGCCCTTGAGGCCCGAGGTGCTGGAGGCCATGATGCCCTATCTTGTGGAGCATTACGGCAATGCCTCCAGCGTCCATTGGTTCGGCCGCCAGGCCCGGCAGGCGGTGGAGATGGCCAGGGAGAAGGTGGCCCAGGCTCTGGGCGCCGACCCCTCCGAAATCGTCTTCACCGGATCGGGCACCGAGGCCGACAACCAGGCTATCAAAGGGGCCTTCTTTGTCCTGCGGGAGAAGCGGCCAAAGCTGGTGACTTCCAAGATAGAGCACCATGCCGTACTCCACGTGGTGGAATACTTGGCCAAATATCACGGCGCCAGGGCTTCTCTTTTGGGTGTGGATGGATACGGCCAGGTGGATCCGGAGGAAGTGAGGGCGGCGGTTGACGAGGAGACGGCCCTGGTTTCGGTGATGCATGCCAACAATGAGGTAGGCACCATCGAGCCGATCGCCGAGATCGCCGCCGCCTGTCATGAGAAGGGGGCCTTGTTTCATACCGACGCTGTTCAGTCCTTCGGCAAGCTGGACTGCGATGTTAAAAAATTGGACGTGGACCTGCTGTCGCTTTCCGCCCATAAAATATACGGCCCCAAGGGCGTCGGGGCCCTGTACATCAAGAAGGGCATTCGGCTGCATTCCCTCATCCATGGTGGGGGACATGAACGGAATCGGCGGGCCAGCACCGAGAACGTGGCCGGCATCGTGGGATTGGGCCGGGCGGCCGAGCTGGCCCTGGCGGAGCGGGAGGAATCGAGCCGCCGCCTGGAAGGGCTGCGGGATAGGCTGTGGCAGGGGATTCAGCAGGGCATCCCCGACGTCCGCCGCAACGGACATCCGCAGCGCTCGCTGCCCGGGACCCTCTCGGTATGTTTCCGCTACATCGAGGGGGAATCGGTTATTTTGATGTTGGATATGAAGGGAATCGCTTGCTCCTCGGGCTCGGCCTGCACCTCGGGCAGCCTGGAGCCGTCGCATGTGCTGGCGGCCATGGGCGTGCCCACCGAGGAGGCCCAGGGCTCGGTGCGCTTCAGCTTGGGCCGGGGGAATACCGAGGCCGAGATCGACCGGGTGATAGAAGTACTCAAAGAGGCGGTGGCTAAACTGCGTTCCATGTCGCCCCTGGGGCCCCAGGGGCAGTGCGGCGGCGGCACCGCCAGCTGAAGGCTCCGGAGTCTTTCCGTCGAGATAACCGAAAGAGATAGGATCTATGAAGAACAAAAAACCTGTCTTTACCAAGGAGATG
>Ga0272448_1006935_pt1 | contig 12102 bp, 9 predicted proteins | sample YNPCB0191_FD_202220 | JGI IMG/M metagenome (GOLD analysis project Ga0272448, IMG submission 202220) | Hot spring sediment microbial communities from Yellowstone National Park, WY, United States - YNP-CB-019-1 | ecosystem: Environmental > Aquatic > Thermal springs > Hot (42-90C) > Sediment... | reverse complement strand
AGGGGCGACCATATCCCCTCGGGCTTCGATCTCCTTCAAAGCCTCCCCTTTCTTGATCCTTCCCACCTTCACGATCCGGTCCCCCTGAATTCCCAGATCGGCCGCAAAAGGGGCTTTTCCGGTTCCGTCCAATACGGTCCCCCCCAAAATGGCCAGCTCCAGCATTCCGCTTCACCCCCCTGTGTGATCGCGAATCGTCGAGACTCCCGGCCGCAAATCCCGCAAGAGGCGTTGGTACGCCGGGGATTCTCGAAGAATTCGCCTGCCGACCTCTTTCACTCGATCGACCCACTGCGGATTCAAGCTGAAGGAGGTCGGGAGTTTATGGAAAAATTGTCTTTCCCGATCATCGCGAAGGGCGTTGAAATCCACCTCGACGAGATCAAATCGAATCTCCGGGAACGGTTCCGGGCCATCCGCGCTGGAGGATTCCCCCTGCCCTTCAGGGAACCGGGCCCTGCGATGGGAACGAATCTCTTTCTCCCACTCTCGAAAGGATGCCCGCAATCGATCGATGGTCTCCAAGTTATAGCGAACGATCGGGATTCGGGCCACGGCCCGCATGATGCTCGGACTGGATAGGTTTTTCTCCTGAAACGAAGGATCCGCTTCGGGTTCTTTCTCGGCATTTACGACGACGAAGGCGATCCTCTGAACCTTTTCCGCTCCGAGGGATTCGAGGAAAGGCCCGATCCCTCCCCTTACGATGATTTGGTCCAAAATGGCCCGCAGCCCTAAATTGTCCGAAAGACCTCCGTCCATGAGATGGATAAAAGGTTTTTTCTCGGCATCCCGATAGGATCGGAAATGAAGGGCAAGGTGGGATTTCTGCTTGGAACCCTCGGAGGACTGGAGAGCCCCTTCCATCCAGGGAGGATCGGGGGAATCGCAACTTCCGGCAAAATTGTAAAGGGTGATGGGGCTCAAGAGGAGGGGGACGGCGGAGGAGGCGGCCACGGCCCGGCCGACGGAAAACGAAGAAAGATCGGAGCAAATCAGATCAAAATACTCCTGGGTGAAAGAGAAGATGCCTCCGGTGGTAATATCCGTTGCATTGATGAGAATCCAGGGGCCATGGCGAAGCATCAGATCACCGAAGGTGGCCCCTTCAAAAATGTTTCGGTGGTAGTATTCGGCCGCCAAATCGCTCCGTCCGAAATGACTGGACCACAGGCGGGGCCAGTTGCCAAGGTCCAGGGTTTGACGGTAGAGATCTTTCTGGATATTGCCTTTGAGAAATCGGCTTTCAAAATCCTGGAAAACCCTCCGACCGAAAAGACCATAGTAGGCCGCGGTGAAACTTCCTCCCGACACGCTCGAGATCATGGCCACTTGATCCAGTAATGGGCGCCTCACTCCCTTCCATTCGATCTCCGTCTGGGCCAATTCCTCCAGAACCCCATAGGCCATGGCCGCGGCCCGTGTCCCCCCTCCCGAAAACGTCAGAAACAAAAGGACCGATTCAGAATCGGCAATCCGTTCTCCCGCCATGATCCGATATCCGCTTCGGGGATCATATCTTTTGAGGAGGGCGTTCACCGGGTAGTGCTGGCTGCAACCCTCCCCGAGGGCCATTAGGATCCCCATGGCCCAAAGGGCCCATTTCCGAATTCTCTGCAACATGGATTCCTCGCTGAATTGTAGTAATTTAGCAGATCCCGTTCGTCTTCGCAATGTTCCGACCCCTCTTTCTTCGACGATGATTGGGGATGGTCCGAGGTTCATGGGGTTACGGTCGAATCGAGCCGTTTTGACAGCGAAATGCCTTTGTGCTATCTTCCGAATGTTTTGACGGGGAAACACACCATGGAAGGAGACGCCATGCCAAGATCGATGGACGACCTCATTCGCCTGGTTCGTCGGTCCAAGCTTTTTGTTCCGGTGAATCGGGAAAATTTTGTTGCCAAGGCTTGGACGCGTGGGGCCGATTGTATCATTCTCGACCTGGAAGATGCCATTGCCCCAGCGGATAAGGCCTCGGCCCGAAAGTTGGTGAAGGATGTGATCCCCATCGTGAAGAAAGGCGGCGCCGAGGTTCAGGTACGCATCAATCGCGAATGGGAAGCGGAAGATTTGGATGCCGTCGTGGGGTTCGGCCTCAATGGGATCATGATTCCCAAGGCCGAAACCGTCGAAGGGATTCAGCGCCTCGATGAGATGGTCTCCCAACTGGAGAAGGAACGAGGGTTACCCCCGGGGACGATGTATTTTGACCTCATCATCGAAACCGCCCTGGGGGTCGTCAACATCGATCATATCGCCAAGGCGAGTCCCCGCATCCAACAAATGAATATCGGCCAGGCAGATCTATCCGTCGACATGGGATTCCCTCGGTTCATTGAGCTCAATTTCGAGCAATTTTTTTATGCCGAGAACCGGCTCCTCTATGCCGCGCGGGCGGCCAGGGTACAGGCGTGTAGCTTAGGCGCCCAGAACGGAGTCGATTTCACGAGTGTCTCCATGGGGGAAGAGGCGATGCGGAAAGCCTGCCTGCATGCCCAATGGATGGGCTTCATGGGGGCTTCCATCATTCATCCCGGATGGGTTCATCCGGTCAATGAAGGATTCAAACCTCCCCCGAAGGATCTGGAAATGGCGCGTAAAGTCAAGGCGGCCTTGGATGAAGCCTATGCCCAAGGGAAAGGGTCGGTAACCGTCGATGGAAGGATGTACGATGTGGCCAACATGAAACATGTCCAATACATCCTGGCGCGGGCCGAGGCCATCGCCCGCCGGGAGGCGGAAAAGGAGGCGGCACTTCGGCAGGCTGAAGGCTAATTCCCCCAACCTCCGGATCCCCTTTCGCCTTTGGATCAATGATTCCCGCCCCTTCGCTACATCGGGATTCCCGGGGCCCTATTTCCGTGATTCGCCACCGAATCGGAAATTCCCCGACCGTTCGTCTTGCCATCCGGGCGTAGCGGCGATTTCCGCAAGGAGCGGCGGGGCGCGATCTTCACGAACGAGGGGAAATGGCCATATAGACCTTTTCGGCGGATTGGTAGGCCTTGCGATAGATCTCCTTGGCCTTTTCTCTGTCGAGGGAGGCGCAGGTCCGACCGATGGACCGGAGGGCTTCCAATTGAGAAGCAAGGGAATTGATCTTCAAGGCCTCCTGGCTGGCCAATTCGAGATAACGAATCGCTTCCGGACGGTTTTTCTCTCCCTTTTCCCGACCCGCCCGGTGGAGGATATCGATCCGGATTTCCGGAGATTCGATCTGATTCAACAAATCCAGTCCCTTGGAGGGTGAAACCTTCATCCATACCGCCGCCGCCTCGCCCATGAGCTTCGAATTTTTCTGGCTTTGGGCGAATTGCCAGGCCTTCTCCAGTGGGTCCAGATTCTCTTCCTTGAACCGTTGGGCGAAGTGCTTTCCGCCTTCCAAAAGGGCCTGGGCGATCCATGGAAGGAATTCTCCCTCCGGGGAAGAGGGGATCTTCTCCCCCCAACGAACTTGCTGGGAAAGAATCTCCTTCAACCAATTGCCGCTGATCTTCCCCGGGGCTCCCGCTTTTTCCGCCTCGGCGGAGGCGCTGCGCAGCGTGGATTTTCCTTTCTCTGCGTCCAAACCGTAAAATTCCAGGGACAATTGAAGCAGACGCCTTGCGCGGATCGTCGGATCCCCGATCGCGAGAGTCGCGACGCGGGCCTTTTCCAAGATCCGTTCCCCTTCTTTGCGGTCCCACTTGGCCAATTGGGCCCCGACTTTCAGGAGCGCGAAGGAGAGCGGTTCCGTCGAGCTTTCCGGGATCGTTTCGGCAATTCGCAGACCCTTTCCTTCGTCCACCGCGGCCCAATCGGCTGCCAGGAGCGATTGGAGATTCGCCCTCTCTTTTCCGTCGGAGATGCGTCCGAGGGCTTCGTACGCCCTTTCATAAAAGGGAAGGGCCTCGGTCTCTTCCTTCTTGGCCTTTTGCCGACCTTCTCCCCAGGGCAAGAGGAAAGCCAGGAGAGGTTTCATCTCCTCCGAAGGGCTCCATTGAGGGGCCTTCTCGGCCATCTTCTGATAGAGAAGGAATCGCGTGGAACCCTCGGCGATCTCCAAGGCGGCCTTTCGCGCAAGGTCGGGGTTCTTTCCGGCCCAAATGAAGCCGGCATCCTTGAGAAGCCCGTCCCGCAGCGGCCCCTCCGAAATTTTCCGGATGCGTTCGAACGTCTTGGCGGGCTCGATGGCGGCAGCTTCGGTCACCCACTGGGACAGGAGTTTCATCCTCCGGTCCGTATCGTCAAGAGCCAGGAGGAGTTCGAGCGCTTCCTCCATCGCCTTCTGGGCAAGCGATGGCTGGGCGGTTTTGCTTCCCACCGCGGCCTCCCTCAAGGCCGAGGCTTTTTGGACGGGAAAATCTCCCGGAATCGATTGGGCCATCCGATGGGCTCTCTCCGGTTCGGCCTTGGCCAGGATTCGAACCTCTTCCACGATCCTGGAAACACGGATCGCCCGGGGGTCATACCATTCTTGGATCCGTTGGGCCCTTGGGCGGTCAAAATCCTGAAAACCGGCGGCGATCCGTTCCAAGGCTTCGGCTTTCTGTTCCGGCGAGGCGATCCGCTCTGCCGATTGTAGCGCCTCTTCCAGCACCGCAGCGGCCTTCCCCTTTTCCCACCCTTCCCAATCCTTGGCAAGCTCGACCAAGAAGAGGCTCTTTCGATAGGCATTCGGGATCTTCCGGGCCGTCCGGTAGGCTTCCTCGAAAAATGTCGAGACCCGCCGATGATCCGCCTCGATCGTTTGGCCGATCAGTCCCAGCATGACTCTGTGGCGCTGGGGCGCAAGCGGAATCTTCATCGCCCATTCCATCGCCTTGCGGGGATTCTCCGCCGCCCGCTCCCGGGCCCACTGGGACAGAATCTGCGATCGGAAATAAGGGTCCTGGATTTCGAGGAGAATCGCGATCGCTTCGGGGAAATTTTTTTTCGAGAGCTCCATCACGGCCAGCGTCTTCAACTTCTCCGCTTCGAACGGTTCCTCCACCCGATTCGCTTCCGCGATGACCCCCTTCAAAAGGGCAGTGGATTTTTCGGCGGAAAGGCGCTGGACCCGGCCCAGCTCAAGCAAGGCATAGGCCCGCACGGCTGGTTGACTCAGCGAAATTCCGGCAGCCCAGCGTTCAGCAACCATCGGGTCGATCGAGGCCCACTCCCGGACCACCGTATGGGTCGCCATTGACTGGAGCAGGGGGTTGGGGATCTTCTGAATCTCGCCAAAGATCCGATCGGCCCAAAGCCCCTTTTGATCCGGAAAATCTTTCGCCGCCGCCGATGAAATCTTGGCCTGCGCCTTGATCCTGGCGTAGGGATCGGGAATCTCTGTGGCGATTTTCCATGCTTCCTCCAGGAGATCCTTGCCGCTGGGCGCTCGGCCCGGACGATTTTCACGGCCCATTCCAAGGATCATGGCCATGGCTTTTAGGTAGGGATCCTGGATGGAGCGAGCCACTTCGAGGCAACGGGGAACGTCCTTTCCCGCCCAAGCCCCGGCAATGGCGAAGAGGGCCTCGTCCCGAATCCCGGCGTCGCTTATCGCGAAGGCCTCCTGGGTGGCTTTTTCCAAAGCCGCTTTTCCCTGCTTCGCATTCACCTCCATCCACTGCTCGGCCACGGCCCGCGGGCCCCAGGTGCGGGCATCCATCCTTCGAAGTTCATCCCGAAGATCGAGGATGGTTTCCCAATTCACTCCGTCTTTGCGGGCCGATTCCTCATCCTTCCAATTTTCGCTCACTTCCCGCAAGGTCCGCAGCTCTTCCTCGCTTTTCCGGGCCGCAAGCGCCATATCCCACGCCAATTGGAAAGCTTTTTCCGCTCCTGGCCCATCGACGGAGGCCCATTCCCGGGCCACCGAGGCCAAAAGTGCAGATTGATAAAAGAGATCCTCCATGCGGCCCAAATGCCGCGTGGCGATCTCCGCGATCCTTTCGACTCGCTCTTGGGCCAGAGTTTTCTTCGGCGGTTCCGGAACGGGAGAGGCGCACGAAGTCAATCCCGCTGCCAATCCCGCCCCCAGCCAGAGGATGAGTCCTTTGGGTGCGGCCCATCCCGCGAGTTTCCGCAGGGCGACCCACAGGAAGAAGAGAAGAGAGAGGAAACCGATCCCTCCAAAACCGATCAGCTCCCGGAAGCTCGTCTCCTCCGTCAGGGCGACGGTTCGTTCGTAGATCTTTTGAATGGAGGAGCGGATCGAAAAGGCTTCCCGCTCCAAAGCGGAAACGGAAGCCATCCCTCGGGACCCTCGCGGGTCGAAGGCGAACGACGCCTCTGCCGCCCCTTGGCGCAGGGGAATCCCCCCCCATCCCTCTTTTTCGATGCGCTCGATCCTCGGATGGAGCTGATAGAAGCGTTTTTCCGTGAAGAAAATTTCCTGGGCCGCCGATCGTATGGCGGGGCAGGGGTCCATTTTGGTCTGGTAAACGCTTTGCCCTTCGACACGCTCCCAGAACGGCCCGGCCTCCATCCTCGCCTCCGAATGGCACTGCAGGCAGAAAAAGGCCGACTTCGAATGGGCCGAGGATCCCGGGAAAAGAAGCAGGAATCCCAGTCCCATCAACCCCATATGGAAGACTCTCTTCCTCATTTGGCATTCCTCTTTCCCCATAGGCTCTTGAGCCCCTCCCAGAAGACTCTTCGTTTCAAATAATGAATCCCTCGCGTCGGACTGATGTGTTTGGGGCAAACATCCGTGCAGTTGAACTCCATATGGCATCGATAGATTCCGTTTTCCCCCGCGATCTTTTCCAAACGCTCCGGGTTTAGGTCCCTCGAATCGGCGACGAGGCAGAATACGCGATTGAGCGCCATGGGTCCGTGGTATTCGGGGTCCCAATGCATCATGGTGCAGGCGGAAACACAGGACCCGCAGGCGATGCATTCCGTATGGAGTCCAATGATCTTTCGTTCCTTCGATGTTGGCGGGATCCGCGCCGGTTCCAACGAGGAACTCTTGGGGATGAAGTAGGGTTCGACCTTCCGCAGCCGCTTCATCAATTGTTTGAGATCGACGGTGAGGTCTTTGACCACGGGAATGTGGCTGAGCGGCCTTACCGTGATCCGGTTTCCCGAGAGATCCCGGAGCATGGTCTTACAGGCCAACCCCTCTTTCCCGTTGATGACCACCGCACAGGAACCGCACATCGCCAAGCGGCAGGAATAGCGAAAGGAGAGGGTTTTATCCTGGGTCTGTTGGATCTTGAAGAGTCCATCGAGGACGGTGGCCTTGTCGGATTCCCCCATATCGACCGTATATTCCTGATAGTAGGGTTCGGAGTCTTTTTTCGGGTCGAAACGAAAGACGTTGAAGGTGTAGATCATGGCGCGAAACCCTCTAGCCCCCCAGGGGAAGGCGATTCCAGATGTAAAAGAGGAAAAAGCCGGCCAGGAGAAGCATCGCAATGAAGAGAAATTTCTGCGTCTTCACATTGGCCCCCAGGTCGATCAGGAATACCCGGATCCCGAGGGCGGCGTGGACCGATACAAAAAGGAGGAGGAGAAATTGAAGGGGCCGGCGATAGGGAAGGAAGAAATGGAGAACGATGAACAGGAGGATGAGGATGGCCGAAATCCTCTGGAACAACCAAGCCCACATCCCCGGTAGGGTCGCCCTCCAGGTTTGGAGGTCTCCGACCTCTCGTTTCAATATGAGCTCTCTTGGGTTTGTCATAGACCGCTCCTTCGATAATTCAAAGAATCAAAGTCTGCCCGAGCTTTTCGTTTCACTCGAAATGGATATCTTCCGGCCTCAGACGGTTCAAGGTCACGGGCCGGTCATAGATCTGAATCTCCCCGTTGCGTCTGCGAATGAAGAAATTCTTTAGGTATTCTCGGTTGTTTTTCTTGGGGTAGTCGCTCCGATAATGGGCCCCCCGGGATTCGCGTCGCTCCAGGGCCGATCGACCGACCATCTCCGAAACATCCAACAGGTTGCGCAAATTGAGCCAATCATTCCATGGGATGTTATACGCTTCCCCTCCGGCGATGCCCACCTGGTTGAACTTTTCGCGAAGCTCCCGGATGACCCGCAACCCCTCGCGGAGCCCCTCTTCGCTCCGGATGATCCCCAGACGCTCCCAATTGCTGAGACGAAGCTCTTGGCGCAGCGGGTATAGATCGATCCCCTCTCTTCCCAAGGGAGCGCGGACCTCTTTGAGGATCGCCTCTACCTGCCCTTCATCGAAGGGAGGAAGATTCCGGCCGATCACATCGTGGGCCATGGAATCTCCCGCAATTCCGCCAAAGACCGTCGAATCCGCGATTCCGTTTCCGCCCAATCGGTTGGCGCCGTGGATCCCCCCGGCATCTTCCCCGGCAGCGTAAAGGCCATCCAGATCCGTGTGGCACCGGGTATCGATGAGCGCCCCGCCCATGAAAAAATGGGCCGTCGGCGAGACTTCCACCCGCTCGTGGGGAAGGTCGTATCCATAATCCCGGCAACGTTCCACCATGCCCGGGAAATTCTTCTTGACGAATTCGGGCCCCATGACCGAGGCATCGATGAAGACCCCCCCATTCGGCGTTCCCCGGCCGGCCATGATTTCCATGAAGCTCGATCGGGAAACCACATCCCGTGTCGCCCGTTCCTTCACATCGGGGGCGTAACGCTCCATGAACCGTTCCCCGAGGGCGTTGAAGAGCTGGGCCCCGGCCCCCCGCAGCCCTTCCTCCAGGAGGGTTCCGGAAGTGTTCGATCCCGGGACGATCAAACCGGTGGGATGAAACTGCACCATCTCCATATCGATCATCTCGGCGCCGGCCCGGAACAGGAGGGCGATTCCATCCGCCGACTTGTCGAGAGATGGCGCAAAGAGCTTATACATCGTGGGACCGCCACCCGTACAGACGAGGGTCGCTCGGGCATGGGCCACGAGAAACGAGCCGGTTCCGATGTCCATGATCAGCGCCCCGACGATCCGGTTCCCCTCTTTGTCCCACAAGAGCTCAATGGCCCGATGTTCGTCCAGGTATTCGATGTCCCGATTGAACACCTGCTCGGCCAGCCGCGAGACGATCTCGATCCCCGTGAGATCCCCCTTGTGGACCGTTCGATCGAAGCTTTGGCCCGCAAAGGGCTTCTGATGGATCGTACCATCGGGATTGCGGTCGAAAAAGCACCCATAACGGGTCTCCAGCTCCTTGACCCGCTCGGGTGCCACGGTCACCAGTTCCCAGGCCAGATCCTGGTTATTGATGAACTGGCCCCCCTTCAAGGTATCGATGAAATGCTTCTCGAAGGAATCGGCAGGGTTGAGGACGACATTGTACCCCCCCTGCACCATCCGGGAACACCCCCCTTTGCCGATGATCGCCTTGGTGACGATCAGGATCTTGAGTTTCTTCCCGGAATCGGCCGCGTGAAGGGCGGCACAAAGTCCGGCACCGCCCGCTCCCAAAATCAGAACGTCCGTCTCGATGACGGGCAGGGTGAATTTGCTCATCTTTCCCTTTCCCGGGGTCTTTCCCCTTGTTGAAAACGTTCGAATCCAAAGTCCAGAAATTCCCGTCGATCGACGGCCCGCAGTCTTCCCGTTCGACCGTCCAGGGAAACAAGATAGTGACTTAAGGCCTCCAAATCCTCCACCGGCATGTCATAGCGGGGCATGGTGGAGCCGGGCTGATAACGCCGGGCATTGAAGGTGAAGCGTCGGATCCAATCCAAAGATCGCCCCCGCTCATGGAGGACACTCATATCGGGACCTTCCCGCCGCCCTTCCCGGCCGTAGATCTGATGACAATAGGCACAGTTTTTCTCGGTATAGATCCGCGCCCCTCGAAGCTCCATGGGGGTAAGCGGACGGTCAGGAAGAATGACCCTCTCCCCGTACCGGGCACTGGCAAGACCGACGAATGAGAAGTAGAGGAAAATCATGGCCAAAGCAGCACCGATCGAGAGGGCCAAGGGGCGCTGCAGCAAACTCGTTTCTCTGCCCCGATCGATCCACGGCAGAAAGACGATGAGGAGCGGCAAAAGAACGAAAAAGAGAAAACCGAGACGCGGATCGGTTTGGGAGAAAAACTTCAGGGTTTCTTCCAGAAAAAGAAAATAGAAAGGCGAAGCGCTTCGCTCGGGGGTTTGGAGCGGATTGGCCATTTCGCCCAGGGAATCGGCGAGATACGTCGAAAATCCAGTGGTGGCCAGGAGGAGCAGGGCCAGGACGGCCCAGAGCAGAAACTTCTTCCCATCTCCTTCCATTTTCCCCTCTCCTCGAAGCTTCGCCACTGGGCGGGTGTGGGCGAAAAAGAGAAGGATCATGATCAGGGGAAACCCCAGGTGCATACTGTAGAAACGAAGGAGGGCTCCGCTGCTCAGTTCTTTTCCCCCCCGGAGAATGTCCGCCATCCCCCCTCCGATGGCAGGGATCAGGGAGATATTGCTCAGAACAAGGTTGGTCCCCCAAAAGGCCGATTGCGAAAGAGGGAGGAGCGTTCCGGAAAAATGGGTGAAAACGGCCAGTCCCCAAAAGAGGATCCCGTAGAGCCAGATTCTTCGAGACACCCATCGATAGGCTCCCGCGGCCCATAGCCATATCAGGTAGAGCGTCGTGAGAACGAGAAGCAAGTACCCTCCCCCGGCATGGATCCTGCGGATCCACCAGCCGAAGGGAATCTGTTCATTGAGGCGTTGAACGGAAGAGAACGCCTGGGCGAACGTTGGAACGTAATAGACCGAAAGAAAGATTCCGGCCAGGACGGTAATTCCGAAAATCCCCCACAAAGCGGGGATCAAAACGCGGCCGCCAAAAGCGATCGAAGGTTGGGATCCATTTTCACGATCCATGGTTAAGCCTCTCCGATCCATACCTTTTCCCCCCGCACCTCAACCCGAAACCGTTCCAAGGGGGTGGGGGGAGGTCCACTGATTACATTGCCTTCGGCATCGAAGTAGCCATCGTGGCAGGGGCAGAAAAACTCTTTTTTCCCCTCGTTCCAAACGACCGTACAGGCCATGTGGGTGCAGATGAGGGAGAAGGCCTTGAACTTTTCTTCTTCCTCCCGCAGAACGATGCCGGGGATGGTGCCATATTGGAAAGTGAAACTCCCTCCCACGGGAATCTCACTCAGCGGGATCTCGACGGGAGAAGCCGAACCTGCACCCGGAGCGAGGAAACGGTATATTCCATAAAGGACCCCGCCCAACCCCAGCGCCAGGGCGAACCCGAAGATCCCTTTCAATACACCGCGACGATGGGTCATGAAAGCATAAAAATTTTCCGCCGGGGTGATTTTTTTGGGTTCAGCGACCGTTTCCGACATGACCGATCTCCCTTCTTTGGTCCATTGGGGTCCATTCGAATGGACGCCCCTCACTTCATTTCTCCCTTTTCTCCATAATAGAGTCGCGCCTCGGGAATTTGAATTCCTTTGGCCCCTACGTATCCATGACAGCGATTGCATCCCGTGTCGGGATTATGGCAGAGGACACATTCCTTCTGGGAAAAGTCGCCCTCCTGGATGGCCCTTTTATGATCGACTCTCCACTTTTCGATCGGGGCATGGGACTCGGAAGTCGACGTTCCCCGGGGGATGACGATGGCCAAAGGCCCCTTCCCTTTCAATTCCGGTTTCGCCACATCCTGGCATGCCGAAAGGCAAAGCGCCAGTGCGAGAACCAACAACCACCCCCCCATCGTTCTCCGATACCCGTTGCGACGGTCCGCCCCCGAAAGGCCCACGAAATCGGAGGGGCTGCAAGGGGGCCGCATGGATTCGCTTGGCTGCATCTCTCTTCTCTCCATTTGGAATATGGATCCAGCGCTCTCAGACATCCCGTAGGATTAGCGCCCGCCCCAGGAGGTCATGGACACCGCCCACTTCGCAGGCCACCCCGTGATGGGTCATGACCAAGGGCAGATTGGCTTTGCAGATCGCGCAAATGGTCGCCAGGTAATTCGCCCCTGTCGCTCGGCAGGCCTCGGCCCGGGGTTTTCCTCCGGCCATGCGCAAATCCATGAGCTCATCGGCCAGAAGGCCTCCTCCGGCTCCACAACAGTAGGTATGTTCCCGAATGGTATCCGGGTGCATCTCCACGAAGTGGTTGCAGACGGCCTTCAGGATATTTCGGGGGGGTTCAAAATAACCGGCGGCCCGGGCCACATTGCAAGGATCGTGGTAGGT
>Ga0272448_1006934_pt1 | contig 12102 bp, 8 predicted proteins | sample YNPCB0191_FD_202220 | JGI IMG/M metagenome (GOLD analysis project Ga0272448, IMG submission 202220) | Hot spring sediment microbial communities from Yellowstone National Park, WY, United States - YNP-CB-019-1 | ecosystem: Environmental > Aquatic > Thermal springs > Hot (42-90C) > Sediment... | reverse complement strand
CTCCCGCATCCACGCCATGCGCTGCTGGAAGTGCCGGATGTCCAGCCAGAACAAGAAGGAGTGATACGGCTCGACGCCAATCAGCTCCACATTGGGATGCGCCACCAGCGCGCGGAACCGCGCCAGCAGCTCCCGGTCCCACGCCTCCGCCTGCGCCAGAAACGAGAACGAGAAGCCGATGTTGAGCCGCAGCCCACAGTCCACGTGCCGCGCAAATTCCTCAATCGCAGGGTAGTAGCAGTACCGCGCCACCTTCTGGAAATACCGCCGGTTCATCGGCTCGTCGAAGATCGCCTGCGCAAGTTCCGCCGCCGAAGCCTCCGGAGACAGCCGCGCCGCCGGAAGCCGCGGCCGGCGCGGCTGGTGCACAACTAGATAGATCACTGCTGCTTTCGGCATCGCCCTCTCAGCCCTGCTTCTCGGGAATGTGGTAGCGCCACTCCAGCCGGCAGTCCTGGCACTTCAGCGCCCCGTAGACGTTGTAGTAGCTGGTGTATCCCGTGCTCGTGTCGCTCTTCGCCAGCGTCATCTCATCATGAATGTGCGCGTGCTGATAGCACAGCGCCCGACCGCACGCCGCGCACACCCCGCGCGCCTCTGACTCACAGAACCAACACTTCATCGCGGCCTCCCCAGCGCCTGTGGAGTTGTCTCTCCCACCTCCGTCACCCCTCCCACTCGCTCGTAGCAGTCCAGCAGCCGCCCCGCAATCGCAGGCCACCCAAACGCGTCCTCCACCGCCCTTCGCCCGTTCGCGCCAATCCACCGGCACCGCTCGAAGTCCGAGAACAACCACAGCAGCCCGCCCGCAATCGCATCCGGCGACTCCTCACACACGTAGCCCGTCACCTCATGCCACACGAAGTCCGCCGCCGCGTGCGACGGCGTCGTCACCACCGGCTTCGCCGCCGCCCAAGCCTCCAGAAACGGCGACAACAGCCGCTGGCTCCGCTGCGGCAGGCACACCGCATCGCACGCCTGCACCAGCCGCCGCAGCTCTCCCCCGGCCGGCTCCCCCGGCAGCCGTACCGCTGTCTCGATCCCCAGCACCACGGCCCGGTCCTCAAGATGCTCCCGCATCTCCCCCGCACCCGCAAACACGACCTTCGCGTTCGGGTGGTCCTCCAAAAGCCGGGGCATCGCATCCACCAGCAGTCCCGGCCGGCCCGCCGCCGTCAGCGGCCCCACGTACAGCACCACTGGGTCGAACGTGTCGATCCCGTAGCCGGCCTTCACGCTCGCCGGGTCGACCGGCGCACCGGGCCAGTTCGGGTCAATCCCCGGATGCACGACCTCCACGCGCTCCACCGCCACCCCCCAGCCCCCCACGAACGCATCGCGCGCCTGCGTCGACGGCACGATCACCCGGTCCGCAAACTCATCGGGGTGATATCGCCCCCTCACCTCCGCCCCCGCCTCGTCCAACATCCACCGCGGCGGCCGCCACTCCGGCCCCGCGCTGAACAGCGACCACACCGCCGGCCGCCGCCCCTCGCTGTGCAGCTCAGACAAGACCGCCATCCCCGGCCAGTCGAACCCGTGGAGCACTCCGAAACCTCCCCGCCCCTCCTCCGACCGCACGCCATAGGCCGCCGCCCGCCCAAAGCTCTCCACATCGTCCCGGGGATCGGGGTACGGGTCATGCGCGCACCGGTGGTAGTGCACGCCGTCCATCATCGCCTCCGCCGGCTGCATCGGCCCCCGCGCGGTGAACACGTGCAGCTCATGCCCCCTGGCCGCAAGCGCCCGCGCGGTCTCCGTCACGACGACCGCGGCGTCCGTCCACGACGGCCCCGCCAGGCTCTCCCAGGAGATAAGCGCTATCTTCATCGCCTCATTCCTTCCCCCCAGCCCCCAGCAGCTCCCTCGCCCGATCCAGCTTCCCCTCCGCCATGTCCAGAAGCGCCTCCGCCTTTGGAACCCAGCTATCCCCCCAGAAGAAATAACACGATGTCTCCGACCGCAGAATAGTCTCGTGCGCCTGCCGCAGCAGCTCCCTCGCCTCCTCCGGCCCCTCATCGCCCGCCGCGGCCAGCCGATGCTGAAGCCGCCGGTACCGCTGGCTCGTCTCCCACACCCGCTCCAGCACCGCCTTCTGCCGCGGGCTCCCAGCCCACTGCGAGAAGTCGAAGCCCCCGGTCGTCCCCACGTTCCACGCCCCCGTCCTCACCTTCGCCTCCGTCTTCGGCGGGTGCCGCTCCAGATATTCGCTGATCAGCGTTGGCTCCACCGGATACCCCCCCCGCTCCACCTGCTCCATGTACGGCGCATAGAAGTGCCCCCAGAACCCGGACTCCTCCGCCGTCTGTCGGAACCAGCCCCCATTCTCTCCGTCCGACCACGTCGTCAGCAGCGCCGGCCGCGACACCCCCTCCGCCACCCGCGCCACCTGATCGGCAAGCCACGGCGGCGCCATCCCGCTCTCCTGCGCGTTCGAAAGGTCCCGGTGGCGCGGGATGACGGCGATCTCGCCCCCCGCATGCCTGGCAAGGTGAGGGTGGCTGGCCGTCTCCCTCCCGCTCTCGTCCCCCTCGCTGGTCACGTGCACATGATCCACGACCACATACTGGAACCCGGCCTTCTGGAGCGCGGGCACCATGTCCATCGAGAACGCCATCTCCGGCGGCCAGAACCCCTTCGGCCGCCGCCCGAACACCTGCTCCATCAGCTTGACGGCGCGCTCGAGCTGGTCCCCCCAATCCTCCTCGGGGATGAGCGGAAAGATCGGGTGGAAGTACCCCGTGGCGAGCAGCTCGATGTTTTTCGCCTCCCGGTACCCGGCCAGCATGGCGTCGACGTCCACCACCTCCCGATACAGGCCCTTCACCGTCGGATCCAGAAACTGCTCGATCAGAATGCCCGAGAAGTCGACGTGAAAGCGCCCCCGCTCGGCAAACCGCTGCGCGTACTTCAGAGGCCTCTGGTAGCACAGCATTATCTGGCGCGCCTCCCATTCGTTCTCGCGCCACAGCAGCTCGAGGTTCCCTGGCGGCTGGTGCATGTGCAGCCCCAGGGCGTGGTACAGCTCAGCCATCCGCCATCATCTCCATCCGCCGCGTCGCGCCGGGCCGGCCCGCCGTCGCGAACCGGCCCTCGAGCAACCCCGCCTGCCCGCACGCGCGCTTGCGGTCAGGCCGGCGCAAACCATCAGTTCCAGTACAGCCAGATCGTCTTGTCCGCAATCGCGTCCCAGTTGAACGCGGTCTCCGCGGCAACGCGGCCGTTGTGGCCCATCCACCGCGCGTGATCCCAGTCGTGCATCAGCGTCCCCAGCCCCCACGCGACCGACTCGGGGTTCTGGTACACCAGATAGCCGTTGACGTCGTGCCACACGAACTCGTCTGGCCCCCCGCTGTGGGTCACCACCACCGGCTTCCCAGCCGACCACGCCTCCAGGATCACGATGCCGAAAGGCTCGTTGCGCGACGGCACGCACACCACGTCGCATGCATTATAGAGGTCGATCAGCTCGTCCTCGGAGATGTGGCCCAGGAACCGGGACGCCCCCGCCCCTCCATTGCTGTTCGCCTTGTCCATGCAGTAAGCCCGCATGTCCCCATCCCCCACGAACACGAACTTCGCATTCCCGTAGCTGTTCAGCACCTTCGGCACCGCGTCGATCAGGATGTCCGGCCCCTTCTGATACACCATCCGTCCCGTGAACAACACCATGGGGTCCATCGGCCCGATGCCATACCGCGCCTTGACGCTCCCCGGGTCAAGCCAGCGCGCCCACTTGTGCGGGCTCACGCCGTTGTGCACCACCCGGATCTTCTCCCCGGGAAGCTCGTACATCCACATCAGCTCCCCCCGGATCGCATTCGACACCGCAAACACCCGGTCCGCAACCCAGGCCGTCTCTCGCTCCACCCGCCGGATGTGTTCCGAATTCCCCCCGAAGAACTGGTTCCCGCATCGCCCGTACTCCGTCGAGTGGCACGTCCACACCGTCCGCCGGCCCCGCCCCTGCTTGATCCACGTCAGCGCCTGCCCCGTCAGCCAGTCATGCCCGTGCACGATGTCGAAGGGCCCGATGTAGTCCTCCGTCGCAAACACATGGTCCGTCAGCGACTGGTTGAAGTTGTGTATCTCCTTGGGAAAGTCCGGGTCCAGGTAGAACGGGCACCGGTGGTAGTGGACGCCGTCGATGCGCTCGTACTCCGGCTGGTTCTCTCCCATGCGCGTGAACACATGCACCTCATGGCCCCTGCGCTCCAGCGCGGCCGCAAGCTCCGTCGTGTGGGCCGCCATCCCGCCCACCGCAACAGAGTGCAGCGACTCCCAACTCAGCATCGCCACCTTCATCTGTGCGCCTCCTGCGCCGAATCTCGAGCTGCCGCCCGGATGAAGTTATCGAGAACGGCGAGCACCTGCGCAGCCGTGTCGCCGTGACTTCGCCGCTGTTCCCACCACTTGCCCCGCCAGTACGTCGGCGGCCGCGCCGCCGGCGCCTCTGCCCATCCGGCCACCGCCAGGTTCGCCCGCTGAAGCAGCCACTCCACCGCTGCCTTCACTCCCGCGCTCCTCGCCAGGCTCGCCATCTGGTAGGCCTGCTGCATCCTCCCGAACAGCAGCCGCTCCCACCACCCATCTCGCGCTAGCTCCTCAATCGACCCGCCCGCCGTGCTCGTGATCGTCGGCGGCGACTCCTCCAGAGCCGTCGCCCGCGCCCGTGCCCCGGCCGTCGACATGGTCACGAGCTCGACCCCGCGCCCCCGACACGCCTCCGCCAGCCCGCCAATCACCTCCGCCCCGTGGGCCGGCCCGTGCGCCCCGAACGCCAGATCATCGATGTGAAAGCTCACCAGCGCGAACGACCCCGGCGCCCGCGCGATCGCGTCGGCCATCCTCACCTCTCCCCGCGGCCCCTCGCGAAGCCGAAACCCCAGCTCCTCCGACAGCCAGCTCATCCGGTACAGCGTCACCGGCCCCCCGCCCCACGAAGACGGGTGCCCAGGATGATGGCCCCTGAACGCGTAGGCCCCGTCGTCCGCCGCCACCGCCTCGAACCCCAGCCTCCCGAGCGTGAAGTACACCTCCTGATTCAGCGAGAAGCCGCTCACCTCCGCGGCCGCCACGCGCGATCGCGCAAACTCCACCAGCCGGCCCCGCGCCCCTCGCATGCGCCGGCCAAACTCCCCCACATCGAAATGAAACAGCAAGCTTTCCGTGGGCTCGGCGCACACCACATCCACCCCCGGCCAACGCAGAACCCGCCGCAGCGACGCCACCACCGACGGAGCCCATCGGTCGGCCAGCCGCACCATCCCCTCCGGCACCCCCACCGACAGCGCCACTCCGTGCTCGGCAAGCGACCCCAGGGCATCCAGCGCCACCTGATAGGCCGGCGCCACCACGTCCCTGAACGCGCTCTCGGCCGCCGCCAGGTCGAACAGGTGGGCCTCCAGGTCCTCCGCACCGGCCCCCTCCGGCACAGGTTCCGCCGGCAGCCGCAGCGGCAGCGGTTGGTGAACCTTGCAGTAGAGGACGAGATGGTCAGCCATCAGCCGTCCCCACAGCCGGAATGGTTACCCCTCGCCCCCGCGCACCAGGTCGTTCGCGCAAAACCAGCTCCGTCCCACACGCCCCGGCAGACCCCCGCGCTCCCACCGCCGGCCGCGGCCGCGCCGCCTTCCCCGCCACACGGCCTTCCCGCCCCCCTCGACCGGCCGCCCCGCCGCTCCCCCCAACACGCCCAGCCGTTCCTCTACGATGCCGAAGATCGCACAGCCGAGCCGTCTGTCTGCCTTCGACCTTCGGTGTCCTCCCGCAGCGCGCCGCCGTGCCGGCGGCTCGCCGCATGCTGCTCAGCGTGGGCATAGCGATCCATCTCGAATCCGGCCCCCATCACCAGCCTGTCGCGGGGCCGTTGGTGGTCTAAGTGCTCACAGCCCAAGACCCGGGCGCGATTGGCCCAGGCCGCGCACCCGCCCGCGGGCATCGGCACCATGGCTGCGATACTTCAGTAGCGGATTCTACTGCGCCGTGGGAAGACGACCTGACGCGGCTGTGTACGAGAGCGGCACAACGTTCGCCTGGTGTCGCAAGGGCCGCCCAATCACCAGGGCCAATCGCGCCATCCTCACCCACCCACCCTCGCGACCGAAGGGCAGCTCGGGAGCCGCCTCGATTACCCCACGGGCCGCGTCGACGCGGCCGTTTCCTCTCAGAACGTCGTCCGCAGGTCCACCGCGCGCCCCGAGCGGGATGACTCCCCCGCGGCCAGCATGATCTCCAACACGTGGCGCGCCCGCTGCCCACTCAGCACCGGCTTCGCAGCACTCAGCAGGCACTCCACAAGATGAAGCACCCCGACCGCCCACCCCAGGCCCGGCAGGGCCGGAAAATCCGCCGGGACTGTCACCGCCTCCCACCCGCCGCCCGGCCGCATGATCTCCAGCGCCGGCTGGTCCCACCAGTGGTGCACCGCCAGCACGCCCTCCTCGCCGTAGAACTCCAATGCAGGGCCGTGCTGCCCCAGAACGCAGAAGCTCGAGTCCAGGCAGGCGAAGACCGCTTCCCCAAAGTCCAGCGCAATCACGCTGTTGTCGGGCGCGGTCACTTTGATGCGCTTGCCCGGCGCGCCCCTCGCGCGGCTCACGACCTCCGGAAAAGCGATCCCCGCAAACCCGAAAACCCGCCGCGCGGGGCCCAGCGTGTCGACCAGGTAGTCGATCGCGTAGACGCCGGTGTCGATGACCGGCCCCGCCCCCTCCTGGTAAAACCACGTCGGGTCCGAGCTGTACCCCTCCCACCGGGCCGGCCCGCCGGCCGACCCGTGCGCGACGGCCAGCACCACGCGTCCGATCTTGCCTCCGGTGATTAGCGCCCGCCCGTAGCTGCGAGACGGCAGCAGATTCGTGGCCGGCGCGCACACCAGCGTCAGCCCGCGCTCCTCCGCCGCCGCAATCAGCCTGTCCGCCTCCTCCACCGTGCCCGCAATCGGCTTCTCCTGATACAGGTGCTTCCCCGCCTCCAGACACTGCAGCCCCACGGAGAAATGGTGCCGCACCGGCGTGAGATTGATCACCGCCTCCACGGCCGCGTCCTCCAGCAGCTCTCCCGCGTCCGTGTAGGCGTGCTCCGCCCCGAACCGCTCCCGCGCCTGCTCCGCCCGCTCGGCCGACACGTCGCACGTCGCCACCAGTCGCGCCTTGTCCGCAAACTCCGCAAGCGGCGGCAGGTAGCTCCGAAACGCAACATCCCCGCACCCAATCACCCCCAGCCCAATCCGCCTCGTCTCATCTCCCATCATGCGCCTCCACTCCTCCGCGCCCTGTCGTGCCAACCGCGGCCCGTCACCTTCGCCCTCCCGGCCCCGCTCCCTCGTCACGCCTCCTCAGGCCAGCCGCACGTTGGGCAGCGCCGCCGCAAACTCCGGCGTCAGGTCCGCAATCGAGTAAGCCACCACCTTGCTCACATATGGCGCCTCCCGCGCGAGCTGCACAGCCACCCGCTCCGGCGCCACGACCTTCGGCGGCTTCAGGTCGAATAGCTCCAGATCCGTCCAGAACTCCACCCCGGTCTCCTCGCACACGCGCGCCAGCGACTCGTAGTACGGCACCATGTTGTCCACGGTGATGTTGCGCTCACAGCCCACCCCATCCTGAAGCATCAGGATGTCCAGCCGCGTCTCCCGCAACAGCGCGCGCCACCGCCGCTCGTACTGCTCGATCGTCCCGCGCAGCGAAAAGAACGGTGCCGTGCTCACCGCCAGCTCCGGCGCGAACCCCTTCACGCCATCGCACATGCGGTTGAACAGCTCCGCCAGGTGCGGCATGTTCTCGCCCGCCCACTCCTCCCCCAGGTGGATCTCGTGCGACAGATAGATGCCCGCCAGCGCCTCCTCGTCGCGGTAGCGCTCGATCAGCTCCCGCGCAATCTCCACATTCCGCGCCGACTCCTCAGCCGCATACTGTGGCACCTCCTCGGGACGATACGGAATCTGCCACCACCGCTTCTCATCCGAGGCCACCCCGAGGTGCACCGCCACCCCCGCGCGCGACGCCGCCTCCAGCATCTCCCCCGTCGGGTCAATATCCCCCTGGGCCGCGGGTGGGTAGAGCTCAGACGGATAGTACGCCGTGCCCTCGATCACGCTGAACTGCACGATCAGCGTGTCCATCCCCAGCCGCCGCAGCATCGCGAAACGCTCGTCCCACTCCCGCGGGCCCTCGGCAGCCATCGACGGCCGCCAGTACAGGAACACCCCCGAGATGTGGTCGGGGTCGCCGGCCCCCGGCGGTCGGCACCGCACGAAGCGCGCGCCCGCCCCCGCCGCGATCTCCATTCCCACCACTCGCGCCGGCGCCTGCGCGCCGACCGTCAGCACAATCTCGTTGTCCCCGGCCCCAAGCTGCAGCCGCCCCGCCCAGGCGTCTCCCTGCGCCGTCAGCGCCACCGCACGGCCGCCAACTGCCAGCGACGCGTCTCCGTCACAGCGCACCCTGACCCCCGCCTCCTCTCCCCTCGGCGATCGCAGGCACGCACGCAGCTCGGCCCACACCCCCGCCGGCCTGCGCATCACTGCGCCGAGATCGATCTTCCGGCCATAGGTTCGCACCTGCCGCCACTGACCATGGGGCAGCGGCCCTCGCACCAGCCACGCCGCCGGCGTGATTCCTTTCTCCATCACCTTAACCTCCACTGTGCTTCCGCGTCCTCGCGCCCCTGCCCTCGCGCGCGGCCAGCCGCTGTACACGCGGCCGCGGTTTATTGTATATTGCCAGCGCCGCTGGCTCGGCCCGATCCAGCCCAGGGAGGTGCCATGGCCCGCCTTGCGATCTGCTGTGCCAACCTCGCCGTCCTGCTCCTGGCGCTCGCGTCCTGCGCCCAGTGCGTCCAGCCCGACGCCCACATCACCGTCTCGCCCCAGGAGCCCCTGGGCCCGGTCAACCGGCTCGTGCTCGGAAACAACCACGTCTCATACGATCCCCGCGGCATCTTCAGCCCCAATTCGACCGATGACTACACCAACTATGGCGCGGGCGTCTGGGACCCCGTGCACGGCCGCCCCGTCCCCGAGGCCGTTGCGCTCATCCGCGAGATGGGCGTTCCCATCGCGCGGTTCCCCGGCGGCTGCGGCGTCCACTCCTTCGACTGGAAGCAGACCATCGGCCCCGTCGAGCAGCGCCCCCAGTGGCGCTTCGGCCTCGACGAGTTCCTCGCCCTCTGCCGCGCCACCGGCTCCGAGCCGCTCATCACGGTCAGCGACTACACCGGCACCGCCCAAGACGCCGCCGACCTCGTCGAGTATCTCAACGCCCCCGCCGACGCCAACCACCCCTGGGCCCGCCGCCGCGCCGCCAACGGCCACCCCCGCCCCTATGGCGTCCGCTGGTTCGAGCTTGGCAATGAGACCGATCACGGCAACCACGACCTCAAACCGCCCCGTCGCATGAGCGCACAGGAGTATGGCCAGTGGGTGGTGCAATACGCGTCCGCCATGAAGGCGGTCGATCCCAGCGTTAAGATCGGCGCCCTCATGGCCACCGCCAAGCCCCCGGATGACCCCTGGAACCACACCGTCTTGCCGCTCGTCAAGGATGTCGTCGATTTCATCGTCGTCCACACCTACTCCGTCGGCATCTGGGGCGACCAGCCCGACCTTCCCTCCGACCGCCTGATGCGCGCCGCCCTCTCCGCCCCAGACCAGTTCGACGTCATGCTCGCCGAATACCGCTACCTCATCCGCCAGCACACCGGCCGCGATATCCCTCTCGCCATCACCGAGTACAACGCCGCGTTCGTTCAGGACCGGCCCCTCCCCTACCGCTTCACCCTCGGCTCCGCGCTGTTCTGCGGCGACTACCTGCGCGTCCTGCTCCGCCCGGACGCAAACATCGCCCTCGCCAACTACTGGCAGCTCATCAACGAGTACTGGGGCGAAATCAGGGGACCTGTGCGCGGCGAGGACGCCCCCTATGTCAAGCGCCCCGCCTACTACGTCCACTGGCTCTACAACAACCACTTCGGCGACACCATCGTCGACGCCGACGCGCAGTCGCCCACCTTCGACAGCGAAGGGGCAGGCGCCGTCCTGCCCGCCACCGGCGTCTCCCTCCACCCCGAGCCCGAGGTCACCTCGCCCAACCTCCTGACCGACCTGCGCGGCGCCTCCGGCGACGGATGGCGCATCGTCGCCGACGGCCGAGCCGCCACCTGGGCCCTTGCCCGCTTCGCCGGCGATACCTACCCTCTCCTGGCCGCAATCCCACACCAGCCCCCCGCCGCCTACCGGCTGACCGGAGAGGCCAGGGTGGAGGGCGACCTGGGCCCCGCCAGACTCGGCATCCAGCTCGGCGACGGCCGCGGCTGGCCCGCCACCCACTCAGCCGCCGCCTACGACGGCCTCGAGGCCTGCCGCGACTGGACGCCCTTCACCGTCGACTACACCCCCCTTCCCGACACGGCCGAAATCGCCGTCAACCTCCGCTGTGAGGGAAAGCCCGCCCAGTCCCAGGGCATCCTGCGCCTGCGGAACCTGAGCCTTCAGACCGTGAGCCCGGCCACCTTCCCCGCGGTGCGCATGCTGACCGTCAATGCCAGCATCTCCTCTGACCGCGGCACGCTCTACCTCATGGTCGTGAACAAGAGCTTCGATCGCGACCTGCTCACCGACATCGACCTGGGGGGCTTCCGGCCCCGCGCCGCGCACGCCTGGACGCTCACCGGCCCAGCCATGGATGCCACCAACGAAACCGACCCCCTCGCCTGCACCGTCTCCGACCGCGACGTGCCCCTCACGTCGCCGCTTTTGGTCACGTTCCCCGCCCGCAGCATGACCGCGCTTGAACTCACCCGCTGACCGCGCCGGCCCCGCCCGCGCGCGGCGCTGCCGGGCTGCTACCCGCCGTCAACGGCCGCCCTTCGCCGGCGAGCCACCGCGTAGAACGGAAGGCCGGCGCCCAGGAAGCCGGCAAGCCAGATCGCGTCCTGCGGCGTGTGAACCAGGTGGTTGCCAGTCAGCGCCAGCGACGACCCGCAGAAGACGGCCGGAACCCACGGATACCCCCACACCCGGTAGGGCCGTGGAAGCTCGGGATCGCGCCGGCGCAGAACGAAGACGCTGGCCGCCGTCACCGCCGAAAGAAGCCAGATCACCAGGACCGTGAAAGCCAAAATCCGGCTGAGCGTCGCGCTCAGCACGATGATGCAGGATAGCCCGGCCTGCGCCGCGATGGCCGCCACAGGTACGCGCGTCCTGCGGTTGACAGCTCCGAACACGCGCGGGAAAAGCGCGTCGCGCGCCATCGCATAGTAAATGCGCGGCCCCACCATGATCGTCGCGTTCAGTGACCCCAGAATGCAGATCACGACGGCAAGCCCCAGCAGACCCGCGACGCGCGGACCCAGCAGCGCGCCGATGGCCTGCCGCGCCGGAGCCTCCGAGCCCCCCAGCGAGGCAGCCGGCGCCCCGTACAGTAGCGCCACATTGAACGCCACATAGACCGCGAGCACCACCAGCGTCCCCAGCAGCAGCGCGCGGGGCACGGTGCGCTGCGGCCCTCGCACCTCGGCCGCCATATACGTCGCGGCATCCCACCCCAGAAACGCGAACGACACGCCGATGAGGGCGGCGCCGAGCCCGCTCAGCCCGACGTCGCCCCCACCCGGCAGCGCGCCCAGCCCCAGGTTGCCCCAGTCCCCCCGCGCCGACGCCAGTCCGGCGCCGGCGATGCCGACCAGCGCAGCCAGCTTCAGCCCTGTCAGGACGTTCTGCGCACCACTGCCCATCCGAAGCCCGAGAGCGTTGATCCCCGACAGCCCAAGAATCACGCCCATGGCGAGCAGATTGGCGGAGGTCACACTCCAGTCCACCCCCAGTGCCCGGACACTCCACAGACCATGCCCCGTCCAGGCCGACGGCAGATATGCCATCAGCCCGAGAGCGACGAACGCGATCGACCCGGGGAAGGACGCCACAAACGATAGCCAGCCGTCCAGGTAGCCCACCAGCGGCCCGTACGCCTTCTTCAGGTAGACGTAGTGACCTCCAGCCCGGGGGATCGCGGCCCCCAGTTCCGCGTATGTCAGAGCGCCCGTGAGCGCCAGAACCCCTCCCAGGGCCCACGCAGCCAGGATCAGCCAGGGGTGCGGCAG
>Ga0272448_1006932_pt1 | contig 12108 bp, 10 predicted proteins | sample YNPCB0191_FD_202220 | JGI IMG/M metagenome (GOLD analysis project Ga0272448, IMG submission 202220) | Hot spring sediment microbial communities from Yellowstone National Park, WY, United States - YNP-CB-019-1 | ecosystem: Environmental > Aquatic > Thermal springs > Hot (42-90C) > Sediment... | reverse complement strand
AGGCGCTCCGCCAGCTCCTTCATGAGCCTGTTCTCCCCCTGCAGCTTGGAGATCTCCTCGTCCTTCTCCCTCAGAAGCCTGATGAGCTCCGCCCGAGACCTGTACTCCGAGCCTTCCTCCTCCTGCCTCAGGGAGTTCTCCACGTGCTCCGCCACAAACTTCGAAATGGTCCTCCCCGACTTCTCCGCCAGGCCCTTCCACCTTTCAGCCATCTCCACGGAGGGAAGGTAGACGTAGATGGACCTCTCCTTCAGCCGCTTCCTCGCTACGACCAAATCCCAGCGGTAGCAGTAGGGAGGAGGGGATAGATAAAGTTATACCAGTAAAATGGCGCCGGGAGCGGGATTTGAACCCGCGAGGGCTTTCGCCCACAGACTTAGCAGGCCTGCCCCCTACCAGGCTAGGGTATCCCGGCTCCGAGGCTGAACGTAAAACCTCGCGGTTAATCTCCTTTATGTTGCAGAAGGGCGGCAGCCCCAGTGGTTTTCCCGAGCCGACACCCGCCACGACGAGGCCCGCGAATCCCCCACGTAGGTTCGGCAGCGTCACTGCACCGGCTTAGAGCTGCTCCCTCCCGGGCCTGACTCGGTTCGCCGGTTGGGAGGTGAAACCTTTCCTTCGAAAGGCCCTTTCCTCCTTGTAGCGGCCCGCCGAGGCGCGGGTTCAGCTTCCGGTGCCCGCCGCGAACGGGGGTCGAACAGGGTTAACCCACGGGTTACTGGCCCCTGCTTGTAGCCGGTTTCAGGTACGGGGGACGGCTGGCCCCCCGGCCCTACCTACCGCCCAGCATTACCAGAACGGGTCGGCTATTAAAGGGTAGGTGGGTTCAGAGTCTCAAGAAGGGAGCAGACGGAGCAGGGGTCGCTGGTGCTAGGGAAACCGCATCGTGCACACTTGATAGCCTTGGGCCGCTCCACTCTGGCCGTCCGCGATAGCTCAAGGGCAGACCTAAGAAGAGTATACTTGACGCCGGCGTGCTTCTCCTCCAGCTCGTTGAGGTAGGCCCTCACGCTCGTCCTTATCCCTTCATCCATATATGGACAGCGAACTGCCTGAAGGGGGAGGCCCTTACCGAATGCGTAGAGGGCGATCTCCTTTTCGTAGATTTCGATGAAGGGATGGACGCGGCGCACTCTAAAGCATGATCCAGAAGGGGCCCCCGGATCGATCCATGCTATCCTCTTGAGGTCGCCGTTGAAGAGGTTTATCATGAAGGTCTGCACGACGTCGTCCAAATTGTGGGCCGTGGCAAGGACGTCCACGCCAGCCTTCTCGGCTGCCATGTCGATGGCACGCCTACGGAGGGTCCCGCATATGGCGCACGACGTGAGCTTGTTCCTGCGAGCCCTGAGAACCTCGTCTAGGGTGAAGCCGAAGAGCTCCTTATATGAATGGACTTCATGAGGAACGCCCAGTTCGTCAGCCACCTTGGCTACGTATTCGAGGGATTCGCTTCTGTAGCCCTCTATGCCTTCATCGATGGTGAGTGCGACTATTCCGCTACTGTGGCCCGCCGTAAGCTTTGTCAGGATCCTGAGGAGGCTGAGGCTGTCCTTCCCACCGGACACGGCCACCCCGACGTATTCGCCGTGGCGAAACATGGAGTGCTTGGCGATGGTCCTCTTGACCTTGTCTTCGATGGAGTCGAAGAAGCAGGAGCGACAGAGAGACTCCCCCGAGTAGGCGCGACGGTAAAACGTGGGAGCTCCGCAGCGGTCACAGGCCGAGGACATGGACAGGCTAGAAAGGCCTGAAGCCTACCCTTAAAGCTGTAGCGATAAGATTGCCAGCGAAGAGGGAGAGCGCGAAACCGTTGATCGAGTAGCGGATGTATTTTGTTAGTCCGGCGGGGACGAAGCTCTCTAAGATGGAGTTGATGTATCCCTCCCCGTCAAATGGATACATGGGAAGCATGTTGAAGGCCCCCACCACAGCGGAGAAGTAGCTCAACCAGAGCAGGAAGCTGAAGAGCCAGAAAGGCATCATGGGGACGTTGACGTGGGGCGGATAGTAAGTCTCACCGTAGAAGCCCAAGGCTCCCCTAGACGAATTGTTGGGGTTGGGAAAGGTTGTGACCTGAACAGTCTTTGCGGTGCCTTTCATTAGCATTTGGACAGGAATGGTGGTGTTGACAGGTATGGTCAGGGCGTCCAGGTCCTGCAGGCTGTACACCGGCTCGCCGTTGACGGCTTCAACGACGTCCCCGATGGTCGCGCCGGTCAGCTGGAGCCCCCTGTCGGAGTAGAAGTTGGTGATCATGACCCCAGAGGACGGCCCGTAGAAGGCGGACCTGAAGGGGACGGGCATCCAGATGGCGAACATGGGCTGGAAGATTAGCAGGGCGCCCACGATCGCCGCCAAGATGATGTTCGACCAGCTGCCGGCGGCTAGAACTCTGATCCTCTGTTTGGGCTTGGCGGCTTTGAACTCCTTCTCATCTGGCTCCACAAAGCCAGCTATGAGAACTGCGAGCAGGGCGATCCCCCCGCTTTTAAGGGAGATGCCCTCGTAACGGGCTGCTATGGCGTGCGAAAACTCGTGCACCACCAGAATGATGGGCACCGAGGCGAAGAAGTAGACTAACAGAGTGGAGGTCTGGATGGTTACGAAGGGGATGACTAGGGTGACGCCCTGAAACTCTGAAGGGGCGAACTGGAACTTGAGAAGGTTATCTAGGAAGAACCAGAGGGCGTAGGCCGTAAGGAAGACGCCGGCTGCTATGCCAAGGTCAGATAACACCTTAACAGCTCGGCGGTACTTTATGAACCTGTCAAAGAAAGCGTTAACGTTACTGACCTTGAACATGAAGTAGAACGGCCTGACATCTAGCCCTCTCTTCTTGAGAGGCTCCAAGCGGCCCAGGAGGTAGAGGGCCGCCCAGAAGACGGCGAAGCCCAAGAGAAATTGCTGGTAGTAATCCAAATTGGCTCTGTTCCTTTCGAAGGGGCGTCACCTGCGCCCGTATAAATGCATGCCGAGCGAAATGCCTTGGCGCGGGTGCTTATATCTGAACTAGGGCATAAGAATGGGATGAACGAGACGCTCTTTACAGACACCGGATTGAGGGACTTGGCTGAGCTGGCGAAGGGCGCCGTCACTGGCATAAGCGACTTCTTGAGGGCCGTTTTGTCTCAGGTGAGTCAGCTCATCGTGCAGATATCGATCCCGCTAGCCGTAACCCTCCTTCTGACGGGTGCCATTCTGTACTTCTCTCACCTGAACAGGCGTCTGGGAAGGGACTTCGTCCTGCTCTCCATCATCCTAGCGATAATCAACCAGCTGTTCAGGTAGGCCATTCGAGTGAATAACGCAGCAGCGCAACGGACCCGCCCAGGCCGTCCACTTGGCTTCCCAAGACTGTGGATGAGTCGATAAGGAAGACCTCTCCCCTCTTGGCCTCCACTTCATTGGCCATCCTTATCACTTTGTCCTCTTCGGCGGCCTTGAACACACCGTCGGAGAGCAGTAGAGACTCGACGGCTCCCTGGCCTGCGGCCTGGGAGCAGCTGGCAACGCCCATGGCTATGCGTGGGTCGTCCTTGGCTAGGCGAACTTTCACCTCTTCCACTAGGCCCTGCACCCGTCCGTACTCCGTCTTGGAGAGAAGCTCACGCAGTGCCGAGTTGGAGAGCAGCAGGCGCACGCCCTCCTCGCCGGCCAAGTCGAAGCCCTCCAGCACGAAGACCTTCCAGCTCACGCCAGAAGCCTTGAGCGCGTTGTTCAGTTGGTTCTTCACGTTGCCAGGCCCCGCTAGGACTACGTTCGCATCACCTGCTGACTGAAGGACGGTCCTGATAAGATCGATGACGTTTCTGAAGTAGGTTCTAGAGAGCTTGTCGTGGTCTTGGGCGTACAGCTTCCCCGACAGGCCCGACTCAACCGTGCCGTAAAGTTTCAATGAAACGCCGGTCAGGAGACCCACTCCAGCCTCCCTCGAATCGGCGGCCACCAACAGAAAGGAGTCGGCTTTGACGCGTCGACTTAGCAGGCCCATAAGCCAGCTGGGGTAGTCCTTACGCCAAAGCGAAATTTCGGTAAGAGGCTGCACTTCAACTGAATGATAGGAGCCATGTGGAACGAGCTCGTTGTCGGACTCGGTTATCCTACCCCTGATCCTCAGCCGGCCTAGATCGAAGTCGTACCTGATCGATTCGACTTCCAAGCGGACCCTGACGGTAACGCGTCTACCCTTGTCTGGCCTCTGATACTCGCCCTCAAGCTTGACTTCCCTAGTGGTGCGAGACTGAATCGCGTCGCCAGGCGCGATGATCCTGCGTAAAGTCCACAAGTCTTGTGAGTCGTAGGGGACCAGGAGCAGGCCCTTCTTGCCGTCTATCCACCGATGTAGCAAGGCCGGACAGCTTAAGCGAGGCCCACGGATGAGAAGGTTTCGATGGTCATTGTGCTAGGCTTCTTAAGGGAGTCAGAGACCTTGTACCCTATGATTGTGGACACGCCCGACTTGGCAGCAGCGTCCACCAACCTCTGAGTCACGATGCCGTCGAACACGACGTGCTTAGCCCCCTTAAAGCCTCCCAAGGAGGAAGCTAGCTCGCTGACGGGGATGTGACCTAGTAAGTTCATTTCGTCGTCCATGATGAATGCCTCCAAGCTATCCTTTAGGTCGGGGTAGAGCTCCTTGACTTTGGCGCTCAGCGTGTCGGGAAGCTTGACGACGGGCTTGGGTGGAAGTGGGGCTTCTTCGACCCTCTTGCCCTGTAATATCTCGAGGATCTCCACGGGGGTCAGGTCTTCCACCTCTTTGCCGGGTGGGGCTCTGTAGACCTTGGATACGCGAGCCACCTGCTGCAGCTCCTTGAGGATGAGGTCGCCGCCTCTGTCGCCGTCCAAGAAGGCGACGAGGTTCCGTTCCTTAGCTAGTTTGATGACGGAATCGGGGATCTTGGCGCCCTCCACGGCAAGCGAATTGTCGATTCCGGCCCTCAGTAAGTTGAGCACGTCGGCCCTGCCTTCGACCAATATGACGGTATCAGATCCGTAGACGCCGGGGCCGGCTGGTAGTCCCTCGGGCCCATAGGACGCTATCCTAGAGGGCTTGGCTGCTTCGGTCACCTCCTTGACGATTTCCTCACCTTGGCTGGCGGCCCTAGAAGACCATTGCTTTAGGATCTCCTTCGCCCTGTCGCTGATGACCCTCCTCTTGGAGGCCCTTACATCCTCTATTTCGACGAGCTGGAACCTGGCGGTGCAGGGGCCCACCTTGTCCACGCTCTCGACGGCGGCGGCCAAGAGAGCCGCGGTGGTAATGTCTGTCGATGAGGGTATGAGGACCTCACCGAAGGTCTGATCGTTCTTCGAACTGAGATTGATCTCAATCCTGCCTATCTTCCAGTTCTTCTGCAGCTCGTTGAGGTTAAGTTCGGGCCCAAAAAGACCTTCGGTCTGGCCAAAGATGGCCCCTATGACGTCAGCCTTCTCGACGACGCCTTCTATATTGAACCTTAGCTTTACCATATACTTGATTATGCTCGATTCGGGCATGTTCCCATTTCATCTCTCTTTCGTTTATACGAATTGACGTGTTAAGCGTTAAGCGCTAAACAGCTAGAGGCTTCCCGACCATCATAATAAACTTTTTTCAGACATTATTGTCCTCGGCGATTGGCTTTCAAACGAGCCTCCACGGGCTGACTTCGGAATTGGATGCTTCATGGGTCCCAGCTGTCTGGCGAGACGTCAGACATCCAACGCCTCCACCCTGGCCTTGGAGAAGCGTTTGAGGTCCTCTATGTGGTTCGCCAAGCCGTTAGTTATGGCCCTTATTTCTCGTCTGAAGGTCATGTTCACGTCTATCCCTTTATCTTGAAGCAAGGACGCCACCTTTTTGGTGAGGGCCCTCCCCTTAAGGTCATAGTCGAGAAGCAGTATGACCCTCCTATGAGACTCGGCCTGAGATGTGAGGGTGGAGAGGCTCCTCTTGGTGTAACAGAGCTTGAAAGCCAGCCCTTTGAAGCCCAGGCTCGTCAGGGCGTTCTCGTCTCTTACACCTTCAACGACCACCATGGCGCCCCGCTCGCATTCGTAGTTCATCTCCGCAACCAGCGCCACGAGCCTTTCTCTGGCTCTGTCTTCATCCAACCTGTTATGTCTCTCCTCTGGCTGTCGAAAGAAGCCCTTTCCTTCGGTTGGACCGGCTCCCCGGAGCGGCCTTCTGAATTTCTCCGCCAATTTGCGCACATGCTTCGTAGAATTCTCTCTTAAATCGAGCGGTCCAAACGGTGGAGGAACAGTGGTTTATGTCCCGCCTCTGACGGCTGTTGAGTTCACAGTGGGCCTATGGCCCCCTCCCGCAGCCCTTTAACGGGACGGGCGCGACTCGAGCTTTGAGCGCAGGCCGTGCCCGAATCGACAACCACGCAGGCCCGTTTTAAACTCTTTCTTTGATTGCGACCTTGTCAAAGAAGGAAGACAGAGATATCTCGAAGACAGAAACAGGCGCGCGCAGCCCGAACCCGATGATGACCTTGGGGTCCACCTCCCCGACGAAGCCGATAGGCCTGTCGTCCAGCAGGCACTCGGCCGTCCTTCCCTCGACAAGGAAGGGTAGAGATGACCGGCGGTAGGTAGCCTTGGCGGCGAAGGTCTTCAGCAGGATGGTGTCCAAGACGGAGCGGGCGTCGGTGAAGCTGGCTGCGTTGTCAGACAGAGCCACTGCTAGGTGCAGGTCCTCCTTCACGCCAGCCTCTGCGGAGGGGTCAGGGGTGAAGACTTCGGCCACTTCGAAGATGTTCTGAGGGTAGGCCTCTTGGACGTTCTCGGCCAAGAGTTGCAGGTGTGTAGGCACGATCATGTCCTTCAGGTACTCGAAGAGGGCGCTCTTCGAAGCAGCCACCTTGATAGCTCCATCAGAAGGGCGGTGGACCCTGTCGTAGAGCACCTCCTTGCTAGTGAGAGAGTAGCCCATCACTTCCTGAAGGCCGACTCCGACAGCCGTCCGACGAATTGCTTCGATGAGATGAGTACGAGGAGACAGGGAGCCAACTGTATAGACGAAGGTGAAGTCGGGCTCCAGCTTTTCGAAGCCATAGCCATACATGACCTCTTCGGCGACATCGACGATATGAAGGATGTCCACCCTGTATCTTGGTATCTCGACCTTCACCCTGCTTCCCACGATAGAAGCGTTGAAACGAGCGCGGCGCAGGGCCGATACGATGGCCGAGGGTTTGAAGCTGAGCCCGATCAAGTCCGAAACGGCTCTAGCCGGCACGGTCATCGAGGAGGGCGAAAGATCTGGAGCTTGGAACGATTCGGCTCCGTCGAGAACCTCGATGCCGTGGACTTCGGCTCCGGCGTCCCAGAAGGCCTCGGCCATGATGGCTAAGGCATCCTCCAAAACGGTGGGCTTCGCGCCTGTGACATCGACGAACAAGTTGCTGCTTGAAGTGGTCACTCTCGTAGCATTTCCGTTTATTATCGGAGGGAAGGAGAGGACCGTGCCCTTTGAGTCTGTTATCACCGGGTAAAGGTCGTGGCCGGACACCAGATGGCCATACTTCCGGCCCGTCGGATGAGAGGAAAGGATCTCTTCGATGGAGAGCTCCCTATCGTGTTCAAGCGGCACAAACCGAAAGGAGGATGGCACAGCTTTGTAGGTCAAAGGCGGGACGACCACGTCTGAATTGTGTATGCCGATGGCGAGCCTATGGCGCTTTCTGCCGATGCCGTTGCAGAGGTCCTCTTGCATGGAGATGATTTGACGGATCGTTTCGTCGTCCAGCTTCAAGCCCTTGACCAGCATGCCTGAGATGCACGGCCGCACTTCCTTGACCGAGGGGTCCACCTCTATCCTGAAGGTACTGCCTTTCAAATCATGGCGAGGGAGACCGGTCTCAATCCCGAAGGAGCCCCTGAGAGAACGGGCCACACCATAGTCCGTCGAGTAATCGGGCCTATTGGGGTCGTACTCCACCCTAACGTGGTCACCGGCCTGTTCTTCGATGTGAACGCCCAAGAGCGGCAGCTTGTCGACGATCTGCTGGAAGGTGATACCTCCGCCCACAAGAGTGCGGAGCCTGTCCGCATAGAGGGTGACTACGGGCATTGAGGCACCTCCCTCACCCAAGATAACCTGTTGCTGTACAGCTCCCTGATGTCGTTGGCGTCGAAGTAAAGCAAGGCAAGGCGCTCCAGGCCAAAGCCCCAAGCCATAACGGGGTTCTTGACGCCCATTGGAAGGGTGACCTCCGGTCGGAAGACTCCCGAGCCACCTAGCTCCAACCACTTCCCCAGCTTTTCCGAATACACTTGAGGCTCCATGGAAGGCTCCGTGTAGGGGAAGTAGGAAGGTTGAAACATCACCTTCTTGAAGCCCAGCCCCTTGAGGAAGGCGCTCAGGTAGCCCATTAGACGGCGCAGGCTGCCGTCCTTCTCCACCACGATGCCCTCGATCTGGTTGAACTCGTTAAGATGCGTGGCATCCAAGTTCTCGTTCCTAAAGACTTTGCCTAGGCTGAAGACCTTGGCGAGCTCGCTAGAGTGATCGGCCAGATAACGGATCGTGATGGCTGTAGTGTGCGTGCGGAGCACCGACCTCTCCGCCTCTTCTAGCGACCACTTATACCTCCAACCCCTAGAGCCGAGGTTCCAGCCGTTCTCGTGCACCTGCTTGATCCTGTCGACCAGAGCTTGATCTGTGACGCTGGACTTGACGTTCTCGAGGTAGTAGGTATCCTGCATCTCTCTGGCTGGGTGGTCCTGGGGTGTGAATAAGGCGTCGAAGGTCCAGAAACTGGACTGTACCAGTGGGCCATCTACTTCTTCGAAGCCCATAGACAGAAGCGTTTCTCTTACGCTGCGCAGAAAGGTGGCCATCGGGTGCTCTTTTCCGATCATGCGTATTGGTACGGGGGACGAAACGTCCAACGTGGAGAGCTTGACCTCTCCCGAGGCGACCCTTTGCAGAATGGATGATGTCAACACTACCTCTTCTCCCGCCTCCAGCTGCGCCGCGTCAGGCCGTTTGACCAGCCTGACGCCGACCACCTTCTCCTCCCTTTCGATTATGTAGCCGGGGCGTTTGGAGAGCAAGCCGACGAGGGCCTTCTCTTCGGATGAGAGCAGAGAGGAGTCAACTGGCGACTCAGCCAGCTTTCGCAGCAGGTCCTCCGCCGGCAGAGGAGCAGGAACGGAGAGAGGGACAGCGAGCAGCCCGGCATCGGACTTCCTAATCTCAATCCAACCAAGGCCGCGAGCGCGGCCCACGGCGGCGTTGAAGGCGGACCGTTGCATCTGAAGTTCCCTTGCGAGGGATTCCAAAGGGACGGCGGAGCCCCTAGAATGCACGGCTCTTGCCAAACGTGTCTCTGGAAGGCCAGATCGCGCCACAAAGGCGCCTTCCGGACCTGCTGCCAATAGCACCCGCGACTTGGTTTCAACGGCAACGTAGCCCTTGGTCCTGAGCCACTCGGTGACCCTGCGTACCTGATCGATGCTCTCGCCCGATTCCTTCGCCAAATCGCCCAGCTCCATCGTCTTGTGCTTGAGCAAGATGGAGAGGGCTTTCTTCTCCAGCGGGTGAAAGGGTGTCTGAGTCGACAATCCGGACAAGTGTCACCTGAATTATGCCATGCCTCAAGGATTCATACTAAATAGGCTTTTGCGCCACAAGGTGCTTGCTCCTTTCCAAAAGCTCAGCAGCTTCGTCTCTCATCTTTTCCCTCTTCTCTTGATGCTTCTTCAAAAAAGACTCTACGTAACCAACAGCTTGAAGCTTACATTCGCCGCAGAGGCGAGCCCCGGAGACGCACTCGTCGTGGACGTTCTTCACCACCGAATCGTCGTCGGTAAAATGATAGAGGTAGAGGTCGTAGACCGGACAGATGGTGGGATCGGCTCCTAGCCTCCTCTGCTCCTCTACGGTGGCGCGGCCGCCTGTAAAGGCGGCCATCACCTTCTGGCGGGCTTCCTTTGGTGGATCGGAAAGGGTGAGCATGCTCATGGGGTCCCTTTTGGACATCTTCGTGTCACCCTTAAGCGACCTGATGAGCTTATGGTAAATGCTTGAAGGCGGCTGGAAGCCGAAGTCCGACTGGTGCTTTTGGGCAATGTCTCTGGTGAGCCTAATATGAGGGTCTTGGTCGGCGCCGACGGGAACCAACACGGGCTTGGGGCCACCGAAGATCTTGGTTTCGGGCAGCAGGATGTCGCCCGCCTGAACGAACGCCGACATATACAGTCCCACCGGCCTTTCGCCGTAGATGGCCTTCAGGGTGTTGTTAGTGACAGCCCGCGAAAAGACAAAACCCATGTCCTGTACCGCCAAGGAATCTGACTGCTTGTATATGACGGCCCTCGCTGGGTCCAACCCCAGAGCGAGTATGTCGGCCACGTTGACGATGGCTACGTCTTTGCTTTCGGCCAAGGTCTGACCGTTATCGCAATAGGCCTCCAAGTCGGCTATGGCATAGAAGGCGACGGCTTTCTCTGATAGGGACTGGAAGTAGATGATCTGTTCTGCCGTCACCTTGCTCCCGAGATGGAAGGGACCTGTGGGTTTTATGCCGGACATGACGGCATAAGGCTGGCCGTTGGACGCGGCGTTGAGAACCTTCTCCAAGTCTCTTTGCCCGAAGATGAGCCTCCTGCGCACGTACCTGTTCGTCTCTAGGGCCTTTGTGAGGACCTCCGTCATCGGCGAAATGCCGAATTCTTGATATAGCCTATCATAATCTTTGATATCGCTGACCCCCCAAGGGTCAAGCTGAGACGTGGACATGTGGATGACAAGAAAAGCGTTCGGGTGGGTGGTTGAAAAACCTTTATCAGGTCCGCCGACCCAGGAGCCTACCTTCTGTGTCTATTTCGCGAGCTCTTATGCGAGTGGATGAAATCCGGACCCCATCCTCAGCCAACACAAGTGGAACTAGAACCACATGTACAGGTTTTAGGCCGTTCTTGGCGCGTATGAGGTTGGCGCTCATCCCTCTGTCGAAGCTGTCCGGGGTCACAACTACGGCTTCTACAGAGGGGTCGGTAGCAAGGGGCCCGTAGTGGTCCTGCAGTTGGAAGAGTCGGAACCTCTCCCGGGAATGCTTATCGCCGATGTATCTGACGACACCGAGGAATCGCACGTTGTAAGGCTGCTCGGGGAACTTGCCAAGCGAGTGGGCGAGGGCGTCGGAGACGACGCCGATGAGGACGGTCTGGCCGATTTCAAAACCTTCGTCCAGCAGCGCCCTGTGACCCTTGTGAAGAAAGTCAAATGTCCCTCCCAAGGCGACGACCTTGAATCTCTTGGACACACCCCGTTTCTTATGCAAGTCCTACAGCAGAGTTAGCAAAACCTCTTTATTTTAACCGTTCTAAAGAGGCGCGTCGTCATGTTGACACCAAGGGAGTCTTATGTCAATGCGGGGCGGATAGCGTCTGACGTGCTTAAGTACGCTTCGGAGGCGGTCGTCGAGGGCATGAAGGTGGAGGACCTGTGTGAATCCATTGAGGAGAAGATACGCATCAAGGGAGGCCAACCGGCCTTTCCGTGCAACGTTTCGCAGAACGCTGAAGCTGCTCACTACTCGGCATCGCCGAAAGACAGCAGGACCATCGAAAGGGGGGCCATCGTCAAGGTGGACATCGGCGTGCATGTGGACGGATACATAGCCGACACGGCGGTGACGGTGAACTTCAACTCGTCACTCAGCGACATGGTCTTGGCGAATAAGGCTATCCTTACCGACGCCCTAAGGACTATCAGGAAGGACATCGGCGTGGGCGCAGTGGGTGAAGTTGTGGAAACAGAAGCCAAGAGAAGAGGATACAGACCCATAGTCAACCTTGCCGGCCATCAGCTGGATCGGTACGTAATACACGCGGGAATCTCCATACCGAACGACATAGAAAAGGTCGACGCGGTGTTCAGAATGGATGCGGCCTACGCCATTGAACCTTTTCTGGTGAGGGCCAGCGCGAGCGGTTGGGTGGCCAACGGGCCGCCGGGGAATATCTACCGGCTGATCAGTAGGAAGAGGAGAGGCGATAGTCGAATCAACGAGGCTGTGGACTTTATTTGGAAGAACTTCAGGAGCTTACCATTCTCTTCGAGATGGTTCGTTAGGGAGATGGGACCGAACTCGACATCGTTGCTGC
>Ga0272448_1006931_pt1 | contig 12108 bp, 11 predicted proteins | sample YNPCB0191_FD_202220 | JGI IMG/M metagenome (GOLD analysis project Ga0272448, IMG submission 202220) | Hot spring sediment microbial communities from Yellowstone National Park, WY, United States - YNP-CB-019-1 | ecosystem: Environmental > Aquatic > Thermal springs > Hot (42-90C) > Sediment... | reverse complement strand
GATCGTAATCGATAACATGAGCACGGGGCGGCGTGAGAACCTGCGCGGATTGGAGGGACGCATCAGGTTTGTGGAATGCGATATCAACGACATCAATATGCTTAAAGGAGAGTTTGAATCTGTGGACTACGTGCTCCATCAGGCTGCACTTCCATCAGTTCAGCGATCGATAGCGGATCCGATGACGACGAACAGGAGCAACGTCGATGGCACTCTCAGCGTTCTTGTCGCGGCAAGGGATTGTGGCGTAAGAAGGGTTGTGTTCGCATCATCATCCGCTGTTTATGGGGATTCTCCAGAGCTCCCAAAGCGGGAGAGCGCAGCGCCGAGGCCAATGAGCCCGTACGCGGTGACGAAGCTGGTGGGAGAGGAGTACTGCAGGGTATTCTATGAGATATACGGCCTTGAGTGCGTCTCCCTCAGGTACTTCAACGTCTTCGGCCCCGGCCAGGATCCTGCATCTGAGTATGCAGCAGTCATCCCGAGGTTCATAAACGCGGTGCTCTCAGGCAGCCAGCCTGTGGTATATGGCGACGGAGAGCAGACAAGGGATTTTGTATATGTTAAAGATGTCGTGCGTGCTAACATCCTCGCATGTCTGTCTCCCCGAGCCGCCGGTCTTGCGATCAACATCGGCACTGGATATGCCACAAGCCTGAACCGCCTGCTAGATTCTATAAGAAGAATCCTGAAGAAGGACATCAGACCGATCTACACCGAACCGCGCCCCGGCGATCTGCGGGATTCTGTGGCAGACATCACCCTTGCCAAGGAGGTTCTTGGATACGTTCCCGAATACGGGCTTGAGGATGGGCTGAAGGAGATGTTGAAATGCCGGTCTGAATGAGCACACTCCGCACACGCATCCCAAAATCGGCTCATTCTCTCCTGTAGCATTTGATGTGGAATCGGCCGTTCAGCGGACCGATCCCACCACCAAGATCATGATCCCGATGAGAAGTTCGGTTCGCATGTATGCGTGAGATCTCACAGGCTTGCAGCGGCATGCGGTTTCTGGCCGGTGCTCTTGCTGAACGCCAGGGCGAAGAGCCACTCGCTCAGCTTTGGGCATCGCTCCGGAACGCACTCATCGGTGCATCCAGCACATGGATCGAAGATGTCAGATGCCATAAGTGGGGTGAATCGATCGGTGCACGCCGGTCGCTCGACTGCCCTGAGCCGGTAAGTCCTGACGCCCTCGGCGAGCTCCTCCTCCCTTGTTATCAGTCCATCCTTGAGGAGCTTTGCGACTATCCGGGAGCACTTTCGCGAGTCGATTCCCAGGGCCTTCCAGAGATCGCTCTGGAGAACTCCATCCGGGTTGGATCTGATATACTCCAGCGCTTCCTCTATCATCACACCCTCCCCCTGATCCTACTCAACCGGGCTGATCAGTATTATGTTGTTTCCCCTCAGAATCACAGACCCCAGAGACCTGGTCCTCTCTCCATTAACAATCTCAACGGTCTCCAGGAGGTGCAGGTTGAGATACTCATCCACGCTGTTGAGTATGCCCTCGAGTACATGCCTCTGAGAGCCCTTCATCTCAACCTGTATCTTGGTGCCTATAAGGGACTGGACCTTCTTATTCGGGTACACAGATATTACCTCGTAGCAGTTCTAGTCTAAATCAGAATGCTCTAAGCAATTGACAGGGCAGTAGAGCTATACAGCCTCTACAGCCTTCACGCCTGATACGTTCTTTTTAAGCTCACGCTCCACGAAGTTCTTGAGAGTCATCTGGGAAAACGGGCACCCTGCACAGCTCCCCGTGAGCTTCACATAGACAACACCATCGTTTATATCCACAAGCTCTACATCCCCACCCTCTATTCTGAGCACATTCCGTATGGACTCAAGGGTGGACTCTACCTCTTCCTTCATGCTCTGCATTAAACTTAATCTCCTCTGACCTTTATAGATGTCACTGGTTGTATGATCACTGTGAACCTCTTTCCCTTTAAACCTTGCTCCAGGCTCTGAACAAGACGTTCACACCTGTTCGAGCTGACGACGGTATTCACCATAACCCCCGGCTCGGAGAAGTTCCTGATAGCGTCGAGAGTCATCTCTGGATCCTCCCTGAGGCGGAAATCCTTCCAGACGCTGGGAGACATGCCCCTGTACTCATAGATGTAAAAGCCCGTAATTCCCACTTCTGTGAGGATGTTCATGACCTTGAGGAGATGCTCGTGGTCGATAAAAACCTTAACCATGCTCTTCATGTGAAGACTGTTAAGAGACAAATGCATAAATAGGTTGCCGTTTGTGGAGTGAATCTGTCCGAATGAGATAAAAAAACGTACCCTTACATTAAAATTGAAGTCTCGCAAACCAACATCAACCAACTCTGCATCTTTCTGCGAGATTATCGATCTGCAGGAGCCACCGGGATGAGCCTCTATGAATACCGATCTACTGAAAGAGCCTCATCGCTATCCTTGGTTGCGTGAAAAGGCAGCTGCAGATTGCCGGTAACATGGCGGTCTCAATTCCGCTGGACATCATCACAGATCTCCAATCACCACGCTGAAGAGACCTCTCGCTTCCGGCGGATCTCTGGTCGTGCCCACTGTCATACTCTCCTCCGGATATCCGAGATCTCTGAGAACCACGACGTCCCTGTGGATTCCCGCATCCTCCAGGTACCTGCAGAGCGCGTCCAGATCTGTGGAGTCATCTGCGAGAAGAAACACGCATCTACCGTGCTTCAGCTCGAACGCGACGGCCTCTGGATCCATCCTGCGGCCATGAAATGTTATCGGCACGACCTTTAAAAGGCTCAGGCCGAGGCGCGCGCATGCGACCTGCATGCTTGATATCCCAGGGATAATATGGCCTCCAAGATATCCAAGGCCGCTGAGCATTGGATCCCCGGTTGAGAGGACGACAGCATCATCCGGCAGGCTCCTCAGCGATCTGTAATCCCGGATGACCCTGACATCACAGCCAGGTGGTATATGATCTCCCGCCAGAGATATCGCCCGCTCCGAGCCATAGATGAGCTTCGCTGACCTTATCGCCTCGATCGCCTCCAGCGTGATCATACCAGGACCTGCACCAACGCCCACGATCTTCATATCGCCTCCATCTTCAGAGACTCTTCAGAGACTACACAATATCCGGACAGGACCGGCTGAAGCTCGCTCAACTCACTCCCGTATCCCTGTAGATCCTCCCGTCTCTCTCTATCAGAACTATCCTCGTTCCCGGAAGAATCTTTCCGAGATGCTCAAGCGCTCTGGTGATCGCCGGGTGATCCGGCTCCCGATCGATCATCTCAGCCACTGTCGCATATCCGGTGCCATCGAGTATCCCAGGATCTGCCCATCTTAGTATGAGCCCGGGAAGGCCGCAGAGCACGGTCTCCCGGCCAGCGCGCATCCTGAGCATATCAAGCTTTGATCCGATTAGCACCGCGGTATGATCCGGAAAGAGGATCCTGCTGTACCTGAGACCTGTCCTCCCCGTGGTGGCCACGACCCTCTCCAGCTCGCTGAGCGATTCAGAGATGCTGTACTCAAGATGCTCATTCCATGGCTCGACGAATCCCGTTGACCCCAGAATCGATATCCCGCCCTCAACGCCGACGCTCGGGTTCAGCGTCCTGAGAGCGATTTCTTTCCCATCAGGAACCGAGAGGCTCACCGTGGCTCCGCTGAGCCCAGACTCTGCGAGGCCCTCCTCGATCGCTTTCATTATCTGAGCATGCGCGGATCTGCTTATCGCGGGTCTGCCGATATCCGCGGAGAGACCACTTCTCCCGATCCTCCCGATGCCATCTCCTGCGATGAGTTCAGAGTGCTCGGATGGCGAAGCCTCTGCGACGATCTTCATGCCGTTAGTGATGTCAGAGCTGTGATCGCCGGCGTCCTTCTTAGCGGTGCATCTTCCACTGGATGCTTTCACCTTCACCCTCACTCGTATTCCAGATGGAGTCCAGACATCAACATCATCCACATCTCCAACCAGGGAGAGCACCGCGCCCTTGCATGCAGCTGATGCTGTTGTCCCTGTGGTCAGACCTCTGCGGAGCACCTGGCCGTTCGAGAGGAGAACCCACATGCCGCTCTCTATCCGCTCCTTGATATCTTCCAGAGACGATCTCCTGAGCCATTCATCTGGTATCCTGAAACCCGTCACAGGATCGGTGACTGCCTCTCCATCATGAACAGCAGGGCTCCCTGCGCTTCGACTGCACATCGAAGCCCTTCGACTGCTTTTATCGCAGTTGAAGGTTTCTCCGGTTCGGTTCATATCTTACAGTGTAGAAAGAGTGGCTACTATAAAGCAGCCACTGCTCGACAAGCTCTACCTCAGTACAGGCATATTCAAAGCGCTTCTACCTTTGGGAGTGGATAGGGCAAAGCGAGAAGACCCCTCACTTCTGGGCGGGGCGCATTCACGTTATCGGATCACGTATATCTTCCCGTACAGGCTTTCCCCGAGCTTGCGCCCTGAAGGGTCTCCATCAATGGCTATCGGTCACAGATAACGGGGATGACACCCGGTGAACTGTGCTCACACCATCTGTGCATCATCAATGAATCAGGCTGAGCTGCCTGATCGCCTCGATCTGATCCTCTCCACGAATCGTCTCTTCTTCTCGATCGCGCGCTCTGTCGCTGTGTCCACGAGCGCGCGCATCTCCTCGAAGTCCCTCGTCGCCTCCTCGCCAACGAACTTCTTTATGGGAGTGTACGCGGACTCCCTGAACCTGGGCGAGAAGTCTCTGATCCCATCTCTCGTATGGAGTTCCACACCAGAGCCTCTCTCGACCCTGCCAATGAGATCAGCAGCGACGCCTGCTCTCTCTATGATTTCCAGTATCCGACCAGCCTCGCTCTCAGGGGCGATTATCAGAAGGGCGTCTATCGATACTCCAAGATAGTCTATCTCAAGCATCTCAAGCATCTCCAGGACCCTCGGGTTGACAAGAGATCTCATCCGCTCCTCGAAGAAGACCAGCTTCACTCCAGCTGTGTGGGATATCTCCTTCGCATCCCCTCTTATCCCGCCGTTTGTCACATCCGTCATCGCATGTATCTCTGGGCGCTCATCGATCAGCGCACCTGCAGCCTCCAGGAACTTTATGTTGAGCGTCTCCTCCACAACATCATGCATCCCGTAGTAGAGAGCCGCAGCGCAGATCGTTCCTCCACCAGCGCCCTCTGTCATGATTATGACATCCCCCGGCGCTGCATCCTTTCTAGGGGTGATCCTGTCTGCCACACCAACAGCACCGACGCAGCCTGTGAGCCTGTCGCCTATGACCATATCCCCGCCTATCCTCAGCGTGCTGCCTGTGATCAGCGGTACGTTCACAAGCTCTCCGACAGTGGCGATGCCGGCTATGTGGTCCAGCACCTTTGCGACATCTCCATCATCTGCAAGATGAACATCTGAGAACAGGGCGACAGGTCTCGCACCCATCACCAGGATATCGCGCAGCGCAGCCCTTGTAACATGAAAGCCTGCTAGAAAAGGATAGTCGCTCAGCCTGGAGTGCATCCCATCAACAGTGACGACGAGATACCTGTCGCCAGCCTTCACCACTCCTGAATCATCCAGCTCTGAAGAGTCCACGACTGCGCCTGTCCTTCCTATGACCTCTGCGATCTTCGTGTGCATGTAGAAGTCGCCCAGGCCCCGCGATCCGACCCCGAACTCGCCCATGCTCACGCCGGAGCCCTGAAGCTCGAAGACATCCCCACGGGGATTTAGCGTTGCTCTTGCCTCCTGCAGCACAGCTCCCGCCAAAGCCTCCGCCCTCTCCCTGCTGATGCCCTTTATCTCAACTATGAGATCTGCGAGCTTCCTCCCGACATCCGGGTCATTTCTCCTCAGCCCACGCTTGGCATATCCCTCAAGATCCATACGATGGACACAGGCCATGATCCCGTGCCCGCTCACCTCCGTCCTGGTTCCGGTGGCATATCATAAGTATCTACCTGACGGCTGCAGATGCGCACCTGGAGTTTCTGACGACTTGAAGCGCCATGATAGGATCGAGCAGTGCGCAAACTCCCATCTTTCAGGAGTAAGCCGATGCCTGTCCGAATTGCGGGCTGAAACTGAGATCATAAAGCAGCGTTGAACATACTCACCCTCGGACTGAGGGGTAGAGCCTGTGGAGATACTGGATAGCCAGATCTATGAGACCTTCGACTTGACGTTGAGGGGCTTCGACAAAGTCGAAGCGCAGGAAGCCCCGCCCTTCAGGGGGGAGAAAGTCAGTTGCTATTCCAGACGACCTTGCTGGGTACCTGTGTTGCTGAGATCAATCGCACTGAGATCGTTCATTATGCGCCAGTGGATGGCGATTCCCCGGAGGCCATTCGATGAATCGAGCCCACGAGCTATGCGGGATCGATATCCAGACAAGGATAGAAATCATGAAATCAAGAAAGAATAAGTGGCGATAGCGCCGCCAACAGGGCTCGAACCTGTGACATTCTGGTATCTGCCGGATTAACAGCCAGACACTCTACCAGCTGAGTTATGGCGGCCCGCTCATCTCCGTATCCACATCATCCATTTAAGCTTTTTGGCCGCAAGATGTATAAAATATTGCAGATGTTGTGCGTGAAGTCTATTTTGATGATTGCTTGTTTTGAATAGCAAATATCTCCGTGTCTGATGCTATCGGTCTTTGCCAGAATTTGGATCTGCATGTATTCAGCCTAGGCTATCGGATCCTCAAACATTATTCAACACGGCAGTGCTGATGACCATTGTCACTTTCCAGCTCCAGCACATGAAAAGCAGGCGAAATTCAAGCAAAGCCCTGGACTCACCAGTACAGCTCAGCTCTCATGATGCAGTTCTGTCTGAGGGGATCGAGCGATCCCCGCACAGGTAGCGCGCAAAGTATATCTTTTATGTACCTCGCCTTGGCGCGCATCAGACCGGCTGCATCGAGCTCGTCCAGATCTGACAGCAGCGCATCTGTGGCCCTTCGAGCAGAGCTGATGGAGCTGCGAAGGTCATCCTCTGCGATATCATCCTGCTCCGCGAACTTTATCGACATACCCAGATCTATGATGGCATCTGAGAGCTGAACAAACCTTGAATTATCGTTGCTGCATATGCCCCCGTGTGTCTCTGCGTATCCGCACTCCGAGCATCTATTATCTGCGTACTCGATGCAGAAAGGGCACATCTCCGGCCTGAGAGGGAGATAGGCCAGTTCGAGGAGCGCAAGCGCCCTGGCGAGCCTGTTGGTCCCCGCAGGGAATCTCAACAGGCTCTGCTCAACCTCCCCAAGCACCCTGAGGAACTCCAGGGCCCTCGCCCTGATAGCGCCCCTCGCCCTGAGCACAGATTCATCTGATATACGGGCTGCGGCCATCTCACAGGACGATCTCGTTTCTGGTTCTGGTGCAGTAGGCTCTGAACCTGTCAGACGGCTTTTCCTGGAGGTACACATAGTCGTACTTCATCTCGGATTTGTGCTCCTCGTACTCCTCACGCGCATCCTCGATGCAGCTACTGCATGCGAAGAGCGGCACTGAGACGCAGAATGCTGTGTTCAGCCGGCCGTATCCCCTGGCAGCCTGTGTGGAGACCGTGAGATAGCCGGGGCATTCTGTGCACATCCTCAGCGTCTCCTCCTGTCCCTCGGTGATCATGTCTGTATCGTAGAATATCCTCTTCCTCCTGGAGTAAACCCTGCCGTGCTCCTGCCTCGCCTTTGCAACAAGGTCATCCCTGCTCTCCCAGATCGTGAGGAGGTGGTTCACCGTGGCCTCTATCGATCTCCTCATCTCAGATGTCAGGACAAACCTGCCGGGAACGTAGTCCGGCTCTCTCACATTTGAGTAATCGAGCCCGGCCATCGCCTGGATTATTCCTGTGTTGACGTACGGCAGCGCGCTCTCTATGGCGTAACCGCCCTCGAGCACTGCCATATCCGGAGCAAGCATCTCGTTAAGCCTCGCGTAACCCTGGGCTGTGAACCTCATGTTCGCAAGAGGATCAGTGTAGTGGTTGTCCTGGCCTGCTGAGTTGAAGACGAGCTGAGGATCGAACTCCTCAAGCACTGGAAGTACAAGGTTCTCCAGGACGTACAGTATCCCCTCATCAGTCGTCCCCGGGGGCAACGGCACGTTCAGCGTTCTTCCGAGAGCCAGAGGCCCGCCCATCTCGCTGGTGAATCCCGAGCCCGGGTAGAGCGTCCGGCCGTCCTGGTGGAAGCTTATGAAGAGCACATCGGGATCATGCCAGAATATGTCCTGGGTCCCGTCTCCGTGATGCACATCTGTGTCGACTATGGCGATGCGCCTGATGCCGTACTTTTTGCGTATGTACTCGACCATTATGGCCTCGTTGTTGATGTTGCAGAACCCCCTGTTGCCGTGAACCACTCTCATCGAATGGTGGCCGGGAGGGCGTACAAGAGCGAAGCCGTTTCTTATCTCTCCCCTCATCAGAGCATCAGCCAGGACGAGAGTGCTGCCTGCTGCTATGAGGTGAGCCTCGGTAACCTGTGACTGGACGTCAGGAACGCAGAAGTGGACCCTGGCTACATCCTTCAGCTCAGCCAGACGCGGCCTGTACTCGACGATCTCCGGGAAGTCCATCAACCCCTCTTCAAAGATCTGGTCTCTCGTGTAGAGAAGCCGCTCCTCCCTTTCTGGATGCGTGGGGGATATTGCCCAGTCGAATGCGGGGAAGAATATCAGGCCGGTCTTTCTCACAGAGGAGGTCCTGGCGGGCCTCACGGGCGGTTCGATTCTCCTCTCGGCCGCATCGATTTTTGAGACCTCCTGTTTCGAGTGAACATCAGCTGCCATGCTCTCCCCTCCAGGATGTGATGATTCCTGCCGGGATCTCCATCCTGACATCGATAAGCTTTCCAACAGTCGACCAACCCCGGACCATATTGAAGACCTCACTGTCCACCACCTCCGCCTCGTCAGCGTAATCCTGGATTCCGAAGCGCTCTGCCCGCTCCCTCAGGAGCCTTCTTGCCATCTCCTGCGCGCCCTCGAGGCTGAGGTTTCTGCCCTTCGCCTCGCCCAGCGTGCCATCCTCTTCAACTGTGTACATGCCTCTCTCGGTATCTATCCTGAGGCTAAGCGTCATCGTGGGCCTGGCGACCGCAGCGCCTATCGCGTTGGCCACAGGCGCGTGCTCCGGAATGATTGCCACCGCGTTGAGTCTCTTTGCAACCAGCGGCACAAGAGGCGGTGAAGCCCCCCCGACTCCTGCAACGTTCTGCGGTCTGGCCTTTGTCCTCTGGAGCAGCTCCCAGATCCTGTATGCAGGCTCCTGCTCCCACTCGAGAAACATCATGTTCACGGTATCAACTATCCTCTCGACAACAGTATCGACTATCATTCTGGCCGCATCCTCTATGCTGCATCCGAGTGCCTTAGCTGTTATGCCAACACCCTTCCTAGCGAGGGTCATCTCCCCAAAGTTTGTGAGGCCAAGAACCATTAGAGCATCTGTAGGCGTCGGCTCCGGCCCGCCCAGCGCGAATGCAGGCCCCGCCCTGTCCGGCCCCACGGTGATCTTTCCGTCTGACACCCTGACGACGCTGTCCCCGCCGATCCCTATGGAGCGCACAGCAAAAGCCCTCACGTGGGTCAGCATCTCCTCTATCTTCGCGCCCTTCGATGAGAGAAGCGGCTTTCCGGAGAGTATCAGCGCAAGATCTGTTGTTGTACCGCCTATATCGACGACTACTGATGTCTGCCCCTCCGGGGTCAGTGCCATTACCCCCATAACGCTCGCGGCCGGCCCCGAGAATATCGTCTCAACAGGCCTGTCCAGTGATTTGTCCAGCGGGAGCGTTCCGCCATCTGCTTTCAGAATGTATATCGGAGCCTTTATTCCGCGCTCACGCATGGCGCGTTCCGCCTGCTCCGCAAACCTTCTGTAGTGGTCTCGGGTCGCGAGGGTCAGCATTGTGGTGGCAGCTCTTCGCGGGAAGTTCAGCCGGCCGGAGACCCTGTGCCCCATCTCGACCTCGATCGCCGGAGCGGCCTTCGAGAACATCTCCCTGACGTGGATCTCATGATCATGGTTCCTCTGACAGAACTTTCCCACGACTGCGACTTTTCTGTAGCCCTGATCTGCAAGCCTCTGCGCAGCCGCTTTTATCTGATCGTCCCTGAGTGGGGAGATCTCTCTTCCTCTGTAATCCACCGCGCCCTCTAGTATCACAGGCTCTGTCTTGAACCTGTAATCCATCGGATTGACCCCAGGTCCGGGTATCAGAACGAGGCCGACCCTTTCCGCCTTTCCCTCCGCGATGAGGTTTGTGATCAGCGTGGTGCTGAGCACAACCCTCTCGATCCTCTCAACTTCAACGCCCTCGATCAGCCTGTCCATTGTTCTGAGCAGGCTGCCGAGGATCTCCTGATGGTCAGTCGGGCCGATGGCGGTCTTAACAACTCTATTGCCGTCCACCAGCGCCGCGTTGGTTGTTGTTCCACCGACGTCTATTCCTACAAACATCGTATCGCCTTTTTCCACGGCCGCTAAAGCGTTTGATGTATATCGGCCTTTTGGTTATGGGGGTCACCCCAACCTGGAGGGAACGAATGTCAGCAGAGATCAGCGTGCTCCGGACCTGTTTGACGCGCACGCCGTCACATCGCACGCTTGACTCTCCATTTCATCTCTGCATGCCCATAGAGCGACCTCCTGTGGCGAAGAGGCAGCGAAACTCATTAAGCAATAGGTGACGCCCACAGCTCAACAGCCCTGAAGTGCGTTCGACCAGCAACTATATTGAGCTTCAGGAAGCACGATCTATGGATGTCGGATACTCTAATCACATTTCGAAATTTCGAGCTCCCGCGGTTTGAGGTTGTGGAGAGGAAGTGCACAGGGCATCCGGACACACTTGCAGATGGGATCTCGGAGTCCATATCCAGGGAGCTCTGCAGGATCTACATGGAGGAGTTCGGCGAGATCATGCATCACAACGTGGACAAGGTGTTAATCATAGGCGGGAAGGCAGAGCCGCGGTTCGGGGGCGGCCGGATACTTGAGCCGCCTGCCATCGTGGTCGGCGGCCGGGCCACGTCTGTGAGATCCTCCCTGAGCGAGGTCATAAGAGATGCTGCGACCTCATATCTGAGAGGGGCTGTAAGACACCTGGACGAGTTCGTGGTGGAGCCCAGGACGCGGGAGGGCTCTCCGGAGCTGAGAAGCCTGATAGGAAAGGGAGCAAACGATACATCCATCGGATCCGGCTTCGCGCCGCTGCGACCGCTCGAGTCTATGGTGCTCGAGATCGACAGCATGATCGAGGGCATGAAGGGGGTCGGCGAGGACAGGAAGATCATGGCCGTCAGGTTCGACGACAGGGTGAAGGTGGTCGTGGCAGCAGCCGCCATCTCAAGGTACATCTTCTCCATGGATGATTACCTGGAGATGAAATACCGCATAAGGGAGACCATCCAGAGCGTTTACTATGCTGAGGTTGACGTCAACGCTGCAGATCACGACTCCAATATCTTCCTGACAGTGACTGGAACATCAGCCGAGATGGGGGATGATGGCGCCACAGGAAGAGGCAACCGCGCTAACGGGCTGATAACTCCGATGCGACCCATGACAATGGAGGCGGTCGCGGGCAAGAACCCCGTGAACCATGTCGGCAAGATCTACAATGTGATAGCGCAGCGCGCAGCCGAGGAGATCTCGAGGCTTGACGGAGTCCAGGAGGCACAAGTCACACTGGTGAGCAGGATCGGCTCTCCTCTCGATCAGCCGCTCATGAAGGCCTTGAGCATCGCCGGCTCGGAGAGGGCAGGATACGAGGCTGAGTCGATACTGGATGACTGGCTGGGAAGAGCTGACAGGCTCGTCGATGAGTTCGTATCCGGCAGGATCAGGATATTCTGATCTTGGAAAGTCCCAACAAGACCCCTCCATCTCAGTCGCCTCTGGTGCACAGGGGCATCGGAAACTCCGGTCTTCAGACTGAAGCAGTGACACTGGCTGCAAGATAACAAGGCCGAGCCGAGACCCAGAAGGTTCACAGAGATGTGACTACTCCCGCCAATGAATTGGCGGGCATCTAGGCTTTCGCCACAGACTGTAGCCCCAGTCTGAGAACGTTTATGGCTGCATTATGATCTCTATCCA
>Ga0272448_1006930_pt1 | contig 12109 bp, 11 predicted proteins | sample YNPCB0191_FD_202220 | JGI IMG/M metagenome (GOLD analysis project Ga0272448, IMG submission 202220) | Hot spring sediment microbial communities from Yellowstone National Park, WY, United States - YNP-CB-019-1 | ecosystem: Environmental > Aquatic > Thermal springs > Hot (42-90C) > Sediment... | reverse complement strand
GCCGGTCTATCTGACTGGCGTCGTGACAGCCAGGTTTTGCGGCTGCTTCTACATCGAGGAATCTGACAGAACGTCCGGGATCAGAGTGGAATCCGACGCGGCGGTCTCCGAGGGCCGGACCGTCGGCGTATTCGGCACGCTTGGCGTCACAACCGCCGGCGAAGGCGTCATCACCAACTGCAAGATCATCCTCTGAAGCAGCACCCGGGAAGGGAATTCGGTCCTCAGGCAATCTCCACTCCGACAGCCCTGAGTAGGCGGGGGCTGGCCGCCGTATCGAAGGGCGGTGCCGGAGCACGCATCCGCACGCACAACTGCTCAGTCTGCATGGGCGCAGCCGGGCGCGGGGCGTCATTGCGAGCTCGGAGGCCGAAGAGTGTAGTTCATGTTCAGGGAACGGAGCAGCGATACGCCCAAAAGCGGATTCCTGACTGCGTTTGGAATAACGGAGTGGTGCGTTCGGCGGCGTCAATTACGTCGCGCAGAAAAACGGCCTCGCGTGGCGCGGGGCCGTTTCCCACGTATTGCTATTCACTTTTCCACTGTTGACTTGGGCGGACGGCTTCAGGATTGCCCTCGCGCCCGGGAGAGAGAGATGGATGAGCGAGGTTCCGAACCGGGCGCGCCGTCTCAGCTCGTACACCATTATTATGGCACGCGCGATGGGATGCGTTAGGGTCGGATGAACTCCCTTTGCGGTCCGGAGTTTGGCGTCTTAGCGCTTTAGCGATGGAGAGTTTTCTACAGCTTTCCCGCAAGCAGCTTCTGCTTAAGCTCCATGTAGTAGCAGAATTTGTCCCAGGAGATGTCCGGGGGAACGGTATGGTCCACGTGCGGTATAAAGCCGCCGTCCTCGACGATGGGAATCAGCGACCTCAAATGTGCCTCGATAGCAGGCTTGTCTTTGGCAAGCTCGCGTTTATCGACCCCGCCCATCAGCCTCAGGCTCTTGCCGAACTTGCGGCGAATCCGCATCGGGTCCATACCCGAGGCGCGCTCCAGCGGCCAAATGCAGTCGATCCCGGCATCCATCAGCAGCGGAATCAGCGGCTCGGGGTTGCCGTCGCTATCGAGAGTCACATAGCGTGTCCCGCGGCTCTTGAAGAACTCCACCAGCCGCTTGAGGTGGGGGAATATGAACGTGCGGAACGTGTCGGGCCCCAGCAGTGGGCCCGTCTTCATTGCGAAATCTTCATTAAGATTGAAGTACTCGACCGTGGTCTCTTCGAGTATCGGCTTCGCGCACTCGATGGTAAAGTCGGCATAGAACTCCATCATGTCGTGCATCAGATCGGGCTGATCGTACCATGCGTAGGAGACGTTCTCCGTGCCCATCCATTCTCGCGCGCGCCAGTAGAACCCGCCCGGCGCGCAATTGCGGCCAAGCACCAGCACGTAGTCGCGATCTTTCCAACCCGGCAGCAGCGTCGTCTTCCAGTCTTTTGGATAGCGTTCGTTCAGTGCCGCGACGAACCGCTTCTTGAGCTTGCGGAAATCGTCGTGAGTCTTGACCGCCCAGCTCAGATACTGGTCCATGCACATCCGCCCCCCGCCGATCGATCCGTCGATGAGGGCCTTTGTGATCATCCCCGTCGGATGCTGCACGATCTCATACCGCTCCGTCCGCTCGATCACTTTGCTCTCGAACGGCGGGATCATCTCGAAGTTGACCGGCGTATACTCGCGCCGGTCGAACCCGAAATACGGCTCGCCGACGAACCAGTCGAACCGAAGCTTGCCCTCAGGCATGCCTTCCGAGACCCACCGCGGCACGGTCTGCGCCCACACGCCAAGCTCATAGTTCGGCACGCGATCCGGGCTTGCATATTCCATTGTTGCGATGAATCGCTCAAGGTCTGTCATTGGCTGCAATTCCCTTCCTCCGACTTACGCCCGTCCCAAGCTTCTTCCTTCTCCGCCCGGCAGGTCGTGCGCTATGCCGCCGGGCCGCGCCGCAAATCGTGCAAGGTGGAATGCCGCAAACGTAGAAAAAGGAAGAAAAGGGCAGTCGCTGTATTGGGATTTCGGCTGCTCGCGGCGGCATACCATTGTTGAGGCTCGATGTCGGAGCGCTTGAGCGGGCGAACGCTCAGAGCCGGAATCCGGAATTAGGCTTTGTTTTCCATATCTGACTTTCGGGCTTTGGCGCTGCAAAGCGACTTTGGAGACAAGGCATTGCGAATACTGGGAATAGACCCCGGCACGGCGACGGTCGGCTACGGGGTGGTGGACAAGTTGGGGGCATCGCCGGTAATGGTGCGCTACGGCGCGATCAGGACCAACCCCAGGCAATCGCCTGCCGAGCGGTTGGTGACGCTGCACCGCGAGCTCAACTTGATAATCGACGAGTTCGCGCCCGACGTGATCGTCATGGAGCAGCTATTCTTCGCAAAGAACCAGACGACGGCGATTGCGGTCGGCAAGGCGTGCGGGGTGCTGCAGTTGGTCGCGGCGCAGAGGGGAGTGCCGGTGGTCGAATATACGCCGCCCGAGGTAAAACAGGCGGTCGTGGGCTATGGAAACGCCGAGAAGAAACAGGTGCAGTACATGATCCAGCGCATTCTCGGAATCGACGAGGTCCCCAAGCCCGACGATGCTGCCGACGCCCTCGCGCTGGCCATCTGCCACGCTCATTCGGAGCGGCTGCGCTCGGTATAGGCGACGCGCGCCGCCGACCGTGCCATCCTGCACTCGTTCGAGCATCTAGGCCGGATGTTGGAAACAGGTTCAGGGCGACACAAGGTTCCAAAGTTAGAAGGTCAGGATGCCTGAATGTCTAAGTAGACTGCGTGTAAGGCTTCCAGGCATCCGAACCTTCTAACTTTCTAACGTTATAACGGAGGGTTTCCATGGCAAAGAAACGTGTCAACGTAGGGCTTGTAGGCTATCTGTTCATGGGAAAGGCGCACAGCGTCGGATATCGTGACTGTGCGTTTGCGTTCCCGGACGTCAAGGCCGAGCCCGTCATGAAGGAGATATGCGGGCTGGTGTTGTCCGAGGCCGAGCACTACGCAAAGCAATACGGTTGGGAACGCGCCAGTGAAGGCTACAAGCACGTCGTCGAAGCCGATGACATCGATCTTGTCGACGTATCCGTCGGCAACGACATGCATAAGGAGATAGTCGTCGCGGCGGCCAAGGCAGGCAAGCACGTATTCTGCGAAAAGCCGATGGCGATGAACGTCGCCGAGTGCAAGGAGATGATCAAGGCAGTGGAGAAGGCGGGCGTGATCGCTATGATCGACTTCAACTACCGCCGGGTTCCCGCGGTCGAGCTTGCGCGCCAAATGGTCGAAAATGGTCTCGTAGGCACACCGTACCACTTCCGCGCGGTCTATTTGCAGGACTGGATCATCGACCCGGATTTCCCGCTCGTCTGGCGTCTGCAGAAGGACAAGGCCGGATCGGGTTCGCACGGCGATCTGAACGCGCACATCATCGACCTCGCCCGTTATCTGTGCGGCGATTTCGAGAGCGTCAACGGCCTTATGAAGACCTTCATCAAGAAGCGGCCGCTGCTGGCCAAGGATGCCGGCCCCGGTCTTTCAAAGGGCAAGGGCTCCAAGGAAATGGGCGAAGTGACGGTCGATGACGCGACGCTGTTTATGGCGAAGTTCAAGAACGGGGCGGTCGGCACGTTCGAGGCTACTCGCTTCGCGGCGGGCAATCGCAACGGTGCCCATTTTGAGATCAATGGCAGCGACGGCTCCATTCGCTTCAATCTGGAGCGGTTTAACGAGCTTGAATACTACAGCCGCAAAGACAAGGAAGGCATGCAGGGCTGGAAGACGATTCTCGTGACCGATCCCTGCCACCCGTTCCTCAAGGGCTGGTGGCCCGCCGGCCATATCATCGGTTGGCAGCAGACCTTTGTTCATCAGGTTTACACCCTGATGAACGGCATCGCCACCGGCAAGAATCCGACGCCGGACTTCTACGACGGCCTTAAGTGTCAGGCGGTCCTCGAAGCGGTTGAGGAGTCGGCCAATTCCGGCCAGTGGGTGAAGGTCAAAGTCTAGCGATGAGCTGGCAGCCGAGAGCGGAGAGCCGGGGGCGAGCTGCACGGCCCGCCCCTTAACACTGCTGCACCAATTCCCTTGCGATCTCCACCCACCGCGTAAACCGTTCGGGGTGGTTCTCGCAGGTGTGCGTATCCTTGAGCACCATCTCAAACACGAGCTCGCGGGTCACCTCCAGCGCGTGCTTGAGATAGCGGCGAATGTGGTCCTCGTCGAAATCCCCGACCAGATGCGACGGGTGCGGCTTCCAGGAGAATATCAAGTCTCGGCCGGCGAACTGCTCCGCGCATTTGGCAACATCTGCGAACGGCGATATGTTTACCTGCCGCAGGTTCGCGATCTCGAACACGTAATCCAACTTGCGCGTCAAATCCTCGCAGCACCCGTACACGGCCAGACCGAACCGCTCCAGCAGCCGTTTCTCATACTGGATCGCGAACTCCCATGTCATCTCCGGCGATACTAGCGTCAGCTCCTGCGCTTCCGCCGACGCCCACATATCCTTCGGCATGATATGGTCGGGGTCGTAACCTGCCGGCGGGAGTTCGTCAGAATAGCCGCTGCCGGCCGGATAAATAGGGGCGTCATCGTTGTTCAAGTCGAGCAGATTCATCTCGACGTACTGATCGATCAGCCGATGATGGCCCTGTTCGAGAAACGAAATGGCTTCGTGCAGCATCTCCGGTTCGGTATACATGTCCATCATCACCTGATCCAGCCCGCGCAGGTGAGTGTAGATGTTCATCAGGTGGAACGAAATCGTTCGCACGCCCTTGAGCCGCACCTCGAGGATGTCGCCGAAGAGCTCCTGCGCCTCCTCGAACGCGCGCATGCTTGCGCTCTCGTCGTACATGACCTCGGGAAATCTCAGCTTTTTCAAGTCTTCTGCGGTCTCGATGACCGGCTTGAATGTTCCCGCGCCGGTGGCGTCGCTGCTCGAAACCCAATCCGCAGACAGCCCCCAACCGGTGTTGGAGATCGCCTTGTTGACCGTCCACGTCTTCTCGATGACCGTGTCGTCGCCGATATGCTCGTGCTGGTAGATGCGTCTGCGGAGGTTCTCCTCAATTGCCCGCGCGGGCCACTCGGTGCACTCCAGCGATTCCGCCGGAACAAGCTCGCGCCAACTGCCCTCCGGGGATACCAGCACCATTGGCCCGACCCGATCCAGCGCATGGTGCCGTTTCCACATCTCGCGCCGCTCGGCCATCACCGGCAGCTCCGCGATTTCCGCGACTCTTTCGGCAAGTCTTCGAATGATCTGCCTATCCTTACGCTCCATCGGAACTCCTCTCGCACGCCCCGCTCGATTATCCCAGCCCCGTCCGCGCGTGTCAATCCACGACCGCACTCCACACGGGCCCAGCGCTGCAGCGAAACCTGCCGGCACCCGAAGCCGAAATCCTTTTCTCCGGCGGTCCCTGCTTGTGCTTATGCCTGCCGGAATGCTAAACTGTGAGCAGAACGTGGGGAGGGATGCTGCCGTGAGGTTAACGCTTGTGATGGCTGCGGTTGTGGTGGTGTTGACAATGCCGTGCGCCGCAGAGACGCTGACGTATGTCGATCTGGTAGATCGGCTGACCGATCTAGAGGCACTGGCGATCCTGCCGGTGCCGGGCGAGACCTGCGCGCAGGCTTCGAGTTACGACAGAGCAAGCCGCTACGACGAGCAAACAGGCAAATACGTGGCCTGGGATGCAAATGGCGACGGGGGCGGTTACATTCGCAAGGAGGGCGAGTCGTTTGTGATCGCCGAGCTGAAGGGGCCCGGCTGTATCTGGCGCACCTGGTCCGCGCGTCCGCTGGCCGGTCACGTGAAAATCTACCTCGACGGCGCGCCTGAACCCGCTGTCGACCTGCCGTTTTCCGGTTATTTCGACTTGTCCAACGCGCCCTTCAACTATCCCGGACTTGTTCACGATGCGTCGAGCGGAAAGAACTGCTACGTCCCGATACCGTTTCAGAAGTCCTGCAAGATCGTAGCCGACCCCGGCTGGGGGGCCTACTACCAGTTTACCTACTCGACGTTTCCGGAAGGCACCGTCGTTCCCACATTCACTCGCAACCTGAAGATCGACGAACTCCTCGCGCTCGAGCGAGCGAGCCGAATAGTGACGAAAAATCTTGGGATGGACCCGGTCAAGCGGTCCCGCTCCATGCCGACAATTGCAAAGGCTGTCAGCGTTGCCCCCGGCGAGACGGTGACCGTCGCGAGCATCGACGGGCCGAACGCGATGACTTCTCTTCGCGCCAGGATCAATGATAACGACCACCCCTGGGAGTTACTGCGCAGTGTGCTCCTTAAGATCTACTGGGACGGCGAACCCGAGCCGAGCGTTTGTGCGCCGATCGGCGACTTTTTCGGCACCGGTCCCGGCCTCAAGCAATACAAGTCGCTGCCGATGGGAGTGACCGCAACCGACGCCTACTCTTATTGGTATATGCCCTTCGGTAAGAGCGCGGTGATCGAACTGACAAACGAGGGCAAGTCGGAGTTTGCGACCACGTTATTCGTCGATGTTGACAAACTCGACAAGCCGATAGATCAGCTAGGCAGGTTCCACGCAAAGTGGCACCGCGATGCCTTCCTTCCAACTGAAGACGAGCGTTGGATCGACTGGACCATCCTGACAACCGAGGGGCGCGGGCGGTTCTGCGGCGTCGCGCTCGAGGTATGGAATCCCAAAGGCGGCTGGTGGGGCGAGGGCGACGAGAAATGGTTCGTGGACGGCGAGAAGTTCCCGTCAACGTTCGGCACCGGCTCGGAGGACTACTTCGGCTATGCCTGGTGCAATCCCCATCTTTTCCAGAACGCCTATCACAACCAGACCCGCAACGACAATCTCAACAACACCGACCACGTTTCGGTCAACCGCTGGCAGATCGCCGACAACATCCCCTTCCAGCAGTCATTCGACGGCTATATCGAGAAGTACTATCCCAACAGCCGCCCGACGCTTTACGCTGCCACGGCCTACTGGTATCTCGCGCCGGGCGGTAAGGATCCATACAAGGCGGTTCCTGTAAAAGACCGGCTCAATTGGTATGAGAAACCCGTCGTCAAAAAGACCCCAGGCCGCGTCGAGGGAGAGTCGATGAAGGTTATCTCGAAGTCGGGCGGCAACGCTGAACCGCAGATGCTGAGCGAGCAGTGGAGCAACGGCACGCATCTATGGTGGACGGGCGCCGGACCAGGCGACAAGTTGACGCTTGCGCTCCCGGTTGATAAATCGGCTAAGTACGAACTCAGCGCGCACTTCACAAAAGCCATCGACTACGGCATCATCCAGCTTGCACTCGACGGCGTGCCGCTCGGCAAGCCGATAGACTTCTTCAATGACGGCGTGATTCCGTTCGGGCCTGTGTCGTTCGGCACATTCGACCTCAAAGCCGGAGAGCATCAACTCACCGCGGAGATCGTCGGCGCGAACGAGAAAGCGATCAAAAGCTACATGTTCGGCCTCGACTATGTGCAATTGAATCGCGCCAGATAACTGTCGGGACTATCGGGGGGCGAGGATGATGAAGGTGCGTCGTTTCGTATATGGGGACATCTATCGCATTACCCCTGCGGGCAAAGTCTGCGCGGCTGTGATTGCGCTGCTAGGCATGGGTTTCTTCGCGCTTCGCGCCGGTATCCTTGCCTCCGGTTTCGCTGAGCAACTGCGTCATGGCAGGGAGCACGAGGTGCGACTGTGTCCCCACTGCCACAGACCGCTTCCCAGGGATGAGTGATTATGAGTGACAGACAACCTCTTATCGGCATTACAGGCGGGCTTGGGCCCGATTGGTCGAAGACCGGATCAGCCCACCGTTCCTACGCTGCCGCGGTTGAAGACTACGGTGCGAGAACTGTCCCGCTCGGCCACGGCCGACACGGCCGCTTCGATGAATGTGATGGCCTGTTCGTCTCCGGCGGCTGGGATGTGCATCCGAAGTATACCAGGCCGCTGCCCGGAGACGAGCAGCTCACGCTTGACGAGGTCATTGCCAAGTATCGGATCAGGACCGAGCGGATGCGCGACGAGGTCGAGATGCGCTACATTCGAGAAGCCCTCGCGCGGGGCAAGCCGTATCTCGGCGTCTGCCGGGGCTTTCAGATACTCAACATCGTCGTGGGCGGCTATCTGATCGGCGACATTCTAACCTGGATGCCCGACGCGCTAGTCCACTATGCGCAGGACGGCGTGAGCGCATCGCATGAAGTCACCGTCGAGCGCGGAAGCATAGTGCACCGGTGCTACGGAGTCGCAAAGATCACCACCAACAGCCGCCACCATCAGGGACTGACCCCTGAGTTCGTCTCCGATAAGTTCATAATCAGCGCGATGGCCCCTGACGGGATTGTCGAAGCGGTGGAGATGAAGGATGTGCCGTTCGTGGTGGGTGTGCAGTGGCACCCGGAGCGAAAGGCGGACGTATACATAAACTCCATCTCCGGCCCGCTGTTTGCGGCATTCGTGGACGCCTGCGCGGCCTATCGGCGCTCGCGGTGAAGGCGGTAGTGCTGGCGGCGGGTAGGGGCACGCGCATGGGCGACCTCACGCGCGACCTTCCCAAGCCGATGATCCGCGTGCTCGGCAAGCCTGTACTAGAGCACGTATTGCGCCGAATGGTCGCGGCGGGCATCACGGACTTCGTTGTTGTCGTGAAGCATCTTGCCGAAGTGATAAGGAACTACTTCGGCGACGGCTCCCGACTCGGCGCGCGCATCCAATACGTCGATCAGGCCGATCGCTACGGCACAGGCGCGGCTTATCTCTCGGCAAAGCAGCTTGTTGGCGGAGAGCCGTCGATGCTGACCTTCGCCGACGTTATAACGTCGACGCGGACATACGCCGAAGCCATTCGTGTCTTCGAGAATAAAGGTGGGGCGGGGGTCGTCACGGTTAACCGAGTCGATGACCCGTACACCGGCGCGGCGGTGGTGATAGGCCGGGACGGCCGCATCGAGCAAATCATCGAGAAGCCCCCGAAGGGCAAGTCGCCCTCTAAGTGGAACAGCTCCGGCATATTCGTGTTCTCGCCCGCCGTATTCGACTACCTCGAACGCCTCCAGCCGTCGTGGCGCGGCGAATACGAGCTCGCCGACGCCCAGAACCTCATGATCGCCGACGGGCTTTCCTTCTACCCATCGTATCTCGAGGGCGATTGGCTCGACGTCGGCAGTCCTGCGGCGCTCAAGCTCGCAGAGCGCATCCTCCAGGCGGGCTAGCAGACTCCACCGGTTCGCCCTGCCAGTCCGTTGCGGGCGCAGGCTAACCCAGTCACAGCATTGATGATCGAGCGTAAGGACAGATGCTTCGGCGGCTCGTTTTTTGCCCCGAAGAATCGCGCGCGGCGGTGCGGCAGATCGTCTGCACGGGCCGGAGGGCTACTCTTCTTCCGCGAGCTCGGCGAACCATCGCTCGAACCACGCGCAAGTAACGTCCGTCATCTCCTGGAAGTAGGCCGGGGTGTCGTCGAAGAGGTGGCCCGCGCCCTGCACGATGTGAAGTTCCTTAGGACAAGTGAGGGCCTCGTAGATCTCTATGGCTTCCGGCAGGACGATCTTATCTTCGCTGCCCTGCAGGACGAGCGTCGGCGCCTTTACCATCGGCACAAGCGGAAGTATCTCAATGTTGCGGGGCACGCGCAGCACCATCACCCCGATCCGCTCGTCTTCGGCCGCCGCGCGGATGGCCACGGTCCCGCCCGTGGATGACCCGTTCACACCTATGAACCGCGTCTGGAAGAAGGTCTGGAGATTGATGAAGTCCAGCGCGCTTTCGAGATCATCGAATTGCTGGTCCTGGGTGGACTGTTCCGGCAAGCCGTCGGACTCGCCGTGGCCGGTAAAATCGAACAAGAACGACGCGATCCCGGCATCGAGTAGCTGCTCGGCGATGCCTCGGTTACGGGGGCTTGCCTTGTTGCTGCCCGTGCCGTGCGCAAAGATGACCACATCGTGAAGCGTCTCGTCCGGCGCAAGCAGCGCACCGGAGAGCTTGAGCCCTCGCGACGTCTTGAACGTGACCGCTTCTTCTATCATCTCGTCTCCTTGCAACCGCATCCAGCCCAGTAATGATACCACACTTTTGGGAACCGAGCTTATCGGATGTTTCAGGATTTCGCTCTGTGACGTGTCCGGCCGCAGGGAAGCTGCCGCAACCCTGCTATCGTTCAAGCGCGCAGGCCCCAGACATCTGCGCGGCAAGTGCGCCTTTCTTTCCGCATCTGGGTTTCTTCCCGGCTTCCGCGGTTCGGCGACAAGAGCCGTTGCATAAGCCTCGCGCGTCTGGTAGAATCTGTGTGCAGGAGGTCGGCGGATGAAAGAACAGCTAAAGGCGCTGTACGAGCTTCAGAAGATCGATTTGAAGCTGGCACAGGCCAACGCAGCGCTTGCAGCGCTTGATGGTGCGCTGGCGCTGCGGCGCAAGCACGAAATGGCGGCAAAGCAGTCGGAAGCAGCGCATCAGGCGCTGGTCAATGCCGAAATCGAGCTCAAAGACAGCGAGCTCAACCTCAAGTCCATTGATGAAAAGCGCGCTGCGACGGAAAAGAAGCTCTACGGCGGCGGAATCATGAGCGTCAAGGAAGCCACCAGCCTCGAACACGAGGTCGAGCACCTCAAGGGTCAGCAAGGTCAGCTCGACGAGCGGGTGCTTGAGCTTTATGACACCGTCGAGTCCCTGCGCGCGAAATCCAAGGCTGCTAAGGCGCTGGTCGACGATCTCGACCGTCAGATTAGGGAAGCCCTCGAAAAAGAGGCCGTCGAGCGAACGCGGCTGGAAGCCGAAATCGCCCGGCTCGAACCCGAGCGCGCCGAGGCCGCAGCGCGAATCACCGACAAGCAGTTGCTCTCTCGATATGAAGCGATACGAAAGCGAACCGGCAGCTCGGGCATGGCTAGGATCGTCGACCACAAGTGTGAGGGCTGCCACGTCGCGGTGACATCATTCACCGCCCGCAACCTGTTTGAGGACAAGGGCATCGAATACTGCGAAAACTGCGGCCGCATACTGATGCTGGATGTCGGATGAGCAGCGTTGTCATCTACTGCGACGGCGCAGCCAAAGGCAACCCCGGCGATGCGGGGATCGGCGTTGTGATCTCCGACGAGAAGGGCGACGTCCTTCGCGAGGTATCCGATTACATCGGCGTGACCACCAACAATGTTGCCGAATATTCCGCGCTGGTTCGTGGGCTGCATGAAGCAGCCGATCTCGGCGCGGCGCAGATCGAAATACGTACCGACAGCGAACTGCTTGCTCGCCAGCTATCCGGTGTCTACAGGGTCAGGTCCGCCAACCTGAAGCCGCTTCACGAGGAAGCGGTTGCGCTGCTGCGTTCCTTCGACCGAGTCTCGATCTCCCACGTCGTGCGCGATCTCAACAAACGCGCCGACGAACTGGCAAACGAGGGGATCCGGAAGCACCGTACCAAGCAGACTTCTCCACCGCGACGTCCCAGAAACGGAAGCCAACAAAAGCTGCAACTCTGATTGATTCGCGCCGGCGACCTTTCATCCGGTCATTCCGCATGCCCCGTTCCGTCATTCCGAACGCAGCGAGGAGACTGCTTGTTGTGCCCTCCCGAAAAGCAGATTTCTCGCTTCGCTCGAAGCGACGGGTGTGGAAGCTGCAAAGAGAGGATTGCTCAGTCCTGGGGCGGTGGAATGTATTTCTCGATCAACCGGATCGCCACGGACGACAACGCTTGTGCCAGCTCCTTGGCTGAAACGGTCTTGTTCGGATCTTTGAGAAGCGGCGAGTCTTCGGCAATATAGCCGCCTGCCTTGAGTGCCAGCGCGGGATCGCCCGCGGGCATTTGGGATCCTGCATTTTGGATTTGGGGTTTGGAGTTCGATGCTCCCTCTTCTGGGGGAGAGGGTTGGGATGAGGGCGCGGCCTGCCTCTCGACTTCCGGCTTCAGGCTTCCTTCGATGTAGGCAATCATGCGCTCGAGCGCGACCGCCAACTCGTATCGCGTTACCGGCTTGTCGCCCCTAAACGTCGCATCGGGATAACCCTTCATCACGCCGTCGGCGGCAACGATCCGCACATACTCCGCCGCCCAATGGTCGCTGGGGACGTCCTTGAACGGCGTTT
>Ga0272448_1006929_pt1 | contig 12110 bp, 9 predicted proteins | sample YNPCB0191_FD_202220 | JGI IMG/M metagenome (GOLD analysis project Ga0272448, IMG submission 202220) | Hot spring sediment microbial communities from Yellowstone National Park, WY, United States - YNP-CB-019-1 | ecosystem: Environmental > Aquatic > Thermal springs > Hot (42-90C) > Sediment... | reverse complement strand
GGTTTTGGTAGAAGAAAAGTTGGATATTGAAAGAGAATTTTATATCGGAGTTATTGTTGATTCATCTACCAAAGTAAAAGCACCAGTATTAGTTTTTTCTACCGAAGGAGGAATAAATGTTGAGGAAGTAGCTCAAAGGAATCCCGAAAGGGTAGCTAAGCAAAATGTAGATTATCTTGTTGGGGTAAGCCCAGATTACGCTAGACAGTTGCTTTTAAAAACAGATGTGCCTTCATCTTTAGTGGAGCAAATAAAAGATGTAGTATGTGGACTTTATGAGGCTTTTGTAAAATGTGATGCCCGAATTGCGGAAATAAATCCTTTAGTTTCAACCAAAAAAGGGGAAATTTTTGCAGCTGACTGTAGAATAACTTTAGATGATAATTCAGTGTTTCGACATCCGGAATTTAATATTAAAGTTCCTCGAGACATGGAAAGAGAACCTACCGAATTGGAAAAGATTGCCTGGACTATCGAAGAATCTGATTATCGGGGTACGGGTTATTTTACTCAGATGGTTCCAAAAATTGAAGAAGAGGAAGGTTATGTTGGTTTTCATGGAATTGGTGGTGGGGGAGCAATGTTAGGTGCCAGTGCCCTTATTACTCGAGGAGTAAAAATTGCTAATTATGCTGACACTAGTGGAGATCCACCAGCAAGCAAAGTATATAAGGTAATTAAAACAATTTTTTCTCAACCGATAAATGGCTATATTTTGATGGGTTCATGTCTTGCCAATCAGGAACAGTGGCATCATGGACACGCAATTGTAAAAGCATTAAGGGAGGAATTGCGGGATAAACCTGGTTTTCCGGTAATACTTCTTATTGCCGGTAACAAAGAGAAAAAGACTCACGAAATTATTCGTGAAGGTTTAAAGGACATTCCTGCGCGTTGGGAACTTTATGGCCGGGAATATATTTATCGAACTAGTTTTATCGCTGACCGATTTAAGGAAATGTTAAAAGAATATCTGGAAAGCAAAAGTAAAAATAAATGAAAGGGATGAAAGGGTGAAACAATGACAGAAAATAAACTTATTTTTGATGTAAGCCGAGGGATGAAAATAACTATTGATTATAATCGATGTGAGCCCGCAAAAAATAATGATCCTAACCCACGGTGTGGTTTTGCTTGTGTCAAGGCTGATCGGTTATATGGTCGAAATGCCCTGAAAATTGAAAATAATCGGCCAGTCCTTAGCAATCCTAACCCAAAAGAAATAGTGAGGCTTTGCAATGAATGCCTCGCCTGTGAATACGACTGTGAATTATATGGTAACAATTGTATAAGTATCGAAATTTCAATGCCGGAGCTTGAGGAATATCGGAAAAAAAAACTATAAACTGAAAAGGAGGGAATTAGTTTGGCTATCCTAATTGATGAGAAAACAAAGGTATTAGTTCAAGGAATAACAGGAAGATTTGGACAATTTGTTGCCAGAAATATGTTAGATGTGGGGACAAATGTAGTTGCAGGTGTTACTCCTGGTCGAAAAGGGGAGAAAGTATGGGGAGTGCCGGTTTATAATACAGTTCAAGAGGCGTTAGCACAGCATGCACCCATTGACGCAACTGTGGTTTTGGTGCCGGGTCCTGAAGCAAAAGCTGCGGTTATTGAAGCTTTTGAGGCAGGAATTAAAACTTTATTAATGGAAGTAGAGAGAGTTCCTCTACATGATGCTCTCGAAGTTATTGCTTTGGCTAAAAAAGCTGGAGTTCGACTTTTGGGACCAGGTTCAGCTGGCTTAGTAAGCCCAGGAAAAGGTTCTTTAGGAGTTTTTGGTTCTCCAGAAGAATTAGCTAAAGTGGCTTTTATTCCGGGGAGAATAGGTGTAATTTCTCGAAGTGGAGGTCAAACTACTACTTTATGCTGGAATATCTGCCAATCGGGGTTTGGGATAAGCACTGCCATTAACCTTGGTTCAGAACCAGTTTTAGGAACTACTTTTCCGGAACTTTTGGAACTCTTCCAGAAAGATGATGAAACTGATGCTGTGGCTTATTTTGGTGAGATTGGGGGGGTTATGGAAGAAGAAGCAGCGGAATTAATTAAGGAGGGGAAATTTGTTAAACCTTTGATTGCTTATATTGCTGGTAGGGGTTTAACCTCTGGGATCCGTTTTTCTCATGCCAGTGCAATAATTGAAGGAGGGAAGGGAACAGCAGAGGGAAAAGCTAAGGCGTTACAGGAAGCTGGGGCTTATGTTGTTGACCGACCTGATGATATTGGACCGACAATAGCAAAAATATTTGCTAAATAGTCTAATCGGTAAGGAGGAACAAATGACTTTGGAAATTTGGAGATCAATGCTATTTATTCCCGCAAATAGTTGGAGGATGATTACCAGGGCGATGGAGGAAATGGAAGATGCAGTTATTTTTGACCTTGAAGATGCTGTACCGATCGCTGAAAAAGAGACAGCAAGAGTTTTTGCCCGTGATGGAATACCTCTTTTAAAAGAAATTGATACTGACGTTTTTGTCCGGGTTAATTCTATGAGTACAGGGCTCACGGCAGAAGATCTTAAGTATGTGGTGACCACTGGTTTATATGGAATTATGCTCCCCAAATCAGAAAGTAAAGAAGATATAATTGCTTTAGACAAGCTTATCACTCAAGAAGAGACGGCTAAAAGTTTACATCCTTTTAGTGTTCGAATTATGCCCCTTTTGGAATCGCCTAAGGGTGTTTTTAATGCCTCCGAAATAGCAGTTGCTAGTAAGCGAATATGTGGCCTTGCCTTTGGTGCAGGCGATTTTTTGCGGGAATTAGGTGAAGGATTTGCAATTGCACGATTATCACCGGATGAATATTTTCCTACCATACTTTATGCTCGTTCCCATATATCTTTAGTTGCACGTATCAATAATATTCCTGCCATAGATACACCATTTTTTGGACTGTTAACTGACAATGAGGGTCTGATTAGGGAAGCTACTAAAGTTAAGCTGATAGGATTTAAAGGAAAGCTTCTTATTCATCCCCGGCATGTGGAGCCAGTTAATAAGGTTTTTTCCCCTTCGGAGGAAGATATTGAGTTTGCCAGACAAATGATTAGTGCTTACCGAGAAGCTGAAGCCAGTGGATTAGGGGCGGCGTCGTTTGGAGGAAGGATGATTGATTATGCTATGGTAAGCATGGGTGAGGATCTTCTGAGAAGAGCCGAAGCGATTGCTAAGCGTCAGGAGAAAAAATTAGCTTACCAACATCAATTTTAGTAACTAAGGGAATAGAATAATGATTAAGAAAAAAACATTGGAGGAGGCAATTTTTAAAACAATTAAAAGAAGCTCTACGTGTGTTGCTTCAGATGTCTTAAATGCGTTTGAAAAAGCCATAAAGGAGGAAAAATCAAATATATCCAAAAGAGCTTTTGAGTCGACTCTTAAAAGTCTTAAGCTTTCGATTGAAAGACAAAATTTAGCCTGTCCGGATACCGGATGGCCGCTTTTTTTCTATAAAATAGGTAATGAGGCAAAAATTGAAGGTGGTTTTATTGCCTTAGAAGAAATTTCACGGGCAATGGTTGCAAAGGCTACCCAAGAAGGGTTTTTGCGATCAACAATGAAACACCCTTTAACCGGAGTTGATCCGGGTAATAATATTGGTACAAATGTTCCAAACTTTACTTACAAGTTTGTTCCTGGAGATACAATCCAAGTAACTTATGTAGCGAAAGGTGGAGGATCAGAATGCTTTGGAGGAACACGATATCAGGTATTGGCATTTGCAGATGGATTACAAGGAATAGAAAAGTTTATTATCGATTGTTATATTGCTGCTGCCCGTGCGGGAGCAATTTGTCCACCTGCAGTTTTGGGGATAGGAATTGGAGGAACATCTGATATTGCTACCAAGTTGGCAAAAGAGGCAGCTATTTTACGTCTTATTGGAAGTCGGCATCCTGAACCGGAAATTGCTAAAATTGAAGAAGATCTCCAACATGCAATAGAAATGTTAGAAATTGGTGCCATGGGCTCAGGAGGAGCCACTTCAGTTTTTGCTGTTAATGTAGAGTACGCATTTACTCATCTTGCTGGTATTGCAGTAGCTATGAATGCTAATTGTTGGATCGCTCGCCGCGCCACCACAAAAATATATTCCGATGGTAGAACTGAAGAACTTGAATATCCAAACTGGTTTGATGGGAGGTAAAAATGGCGGAATTTCATTTATCAGTTCCCCTAAAAGATGAGGATATCAAAAAAATTCGAATTGGTGATATAGTCTATTTTTCTGGCGAAGCCTGGACTTGTCGTTCTCGTTTGCAACGATATGTGTTTGATGAGGGCCATCCACTACCCTTTTCTACCAAAGAACGCAATTTGCTCATTCATGTTGGACCAGTTGTGATTAAAAAAAATGGAAATTGGGAACTTGTTTCATTTATGCCCACTTCGAGTATTCGATTTGAGAAATGGGGGGCTCGGTCGATTAGGGAACTTGGGTTGAAAGCTATTGTGGGGAAGACTACGATGGGTAAAGAAACCCAACAGGCAATGAGAGAACATACTTGTATTCATGCTACTCCTTTGGGGGTAACACCTAATCTTTTTTTAGATCAGATAAGAATAAAAGATGTTTATTGGTATAAGGAATTAGGAAGCATTGAGGCGGCGTGGATTCTCGAATTGAATAATTTGGGGCCATTTTTAGTTGATATTGATTCGGAAGGGAAAAATCACTTTGATGAGCTTGATATTTTGATTGAGGAAAATAAAAAAAAGGCTTATGCCTATTTGGGGATTCCTGAGGATTTTGAGTATACGAAGTTATATTAAATAAAAAAACAAGTAATAATGAGGAATTGATATGAGTAATATAAATATAAAAAGAATAAAAACCGATGTATTAGTGATTGGTGCGGGTGGAGCAGGGACACGAGCTGCAATTGCTGCTGCCCAAAGTGGAGCTAAAACAGTGATTACTTCTAAAGACCTTTTTGGTCATAGTGGATGTACTCCGGTTGCCAAAGGTGGTTATGCAGGTATGCAGGGCCATCCGGGAGATAGCTGGAAGGTACACTTTGAAGATACAGTGCGGGGAGGTGGTGCTCTTAATAATCAAGAGTTGGTTGAAATTTTAACAAAAAACGCAAGGAATCGTTTGTTAGAGTTGGAAGAATGGGGAGCGGCTTTTGATAGAAATCCGGATGGAACTATTTACTTGCGAAAGTTTGGAGGGCATTCTTATCCCCGGAGTGCTATTAGTGGAGATGTTACGGGGCGGGAAATGATGTGGGCTTTAAAAAGGAAATGTTGGGAAAATGAATTAATTCAAATTATAGACGAAATTTACATGACCAAACTTTTGGTTACCGATGGGAGGATTGCGGGCGCCATAGGAGTTGAACTTTCAACTGGTAGCATTATTGTGTTTGAATGTCCAGTAGTAATTCTTGCCAGTGGGGGTTCAGGAAGGTTATGGCCAATAACTTTTGCAACCAAAGGAAAATGTGGCGATGGAATCAGGATGGCTTTCGAAGCTGGTGCAGAACTGGTTGATATGGAGTTTTTCCAAATTCATCCTACAGGATGGAAATGGCCACCGGCAGTAATCGGGAGAGTTATCAGTGAGGGTGCAAGAGCCGATGGTGGCATATTATTAAATAAAAATTTAGAAAGATTTATGTGGAAATATGATCCAGAAAGATTAGAGCTTGCTTGCCGGGATTATGTGTCACGATGTATTTATAAGGAGGTCAAGGAAGGGAGAGGAACGGAGCATGGTGGGGTATGGCTTTCAGTTGTCCATTTGCCCAAAAGCCATATCGAGCGTCGAATTGCGGCAGTAATGGAGACAGGGCTTGTCGCGGGAGTAGATATTCGTACACAGGCAATTGAGATTTTCCCTGAGCACCATTACCAAAATGGAGGAGTTAAGATTGATAAGTATGCCCGGACTACAATAGAAGGTCTTTATGCAGCTGGTGAAGTTGCGGGTGGTGTTCATGGTGGTAACCGTTTAGGCACCAATTCCCTTTCTGATTTATTAGTATTTGGGAAAATTGCGGGTGAAGATGGTGCTCAGTACGCTAAGAATATTGAACCACCGAAGATTGATGAACATCAGGTGGATGAAGAAATAGAAATTATTTCTCGACCATTAAAAAATGATGCGGGGGTTACTCCATACGCTCTTTCGAAAAAACTCCATGATGTGATGTGGGAAGAAATGCATATTGAAAGAAGTGGAAGTGGACTTAAGCGTTGTTTGAATGTAATTGCGGAAGTTACGGAAAACCTTCCAAAGGTTACATTGCCTGAAAAGACACTGGTTTATAATGATGCTTGGGTGACAGCGATGGAAGTGAGAACCAGAATTGTTGTAGGTGAAATAATGGCACGAGCCTCTCTTTTTAGGACAGAGAGTAGATCAGCACTTTTCCGAAGCGATTATCCCCAAATTAATCGAAAAGAATGGGATAAAAATATCATGGTAAAAAAAGAAAATGGGAAAATAAAGTTAGAAACTCGTCCTGTAGTAGTTACTTTATGGCCAGTGGAACAAATTGATTTGCCTTTATTCCCTGTGCCGGGGAAAGAGCATGTTCCGGGTGCGAGGGTCACTTGCGAATGTGAAGATTATTAATGTCTATTTATTTAGGTGATTAATAGATTAATAGGAGATACTGAAAATGGCAGAAAAAATTAGCATCCAGGTGTTTCGCTTTAATCCCCAAGTGGATAAAGAAGGAAGATTAGAGAAGTATAGCTTAGAAAAAGAGGAAGGAATGCGGATTTTGGGGGCTTTGAAGGCTCTTAATAACCAGGGGCACAATATCGCTTTTCGATACAGTTGTGAAGAGTGGGAATGCGGCTCTTGTGCAATTAGAGCCAACGGAACTCCGGTGTTGGCTTGTAAAACGGAAGTGATGGATGGGATGGTCTTGGAGCCACTTCCTGATTTGCCGGTGAAAAGGGATTTAATTGTTGACCGATCAAAAAACTTCAAAAAACAGGCTGAGCTTTATATGCTACCGACAATAAAATCTGGTGCCGAACTAACCTATGAAGCGCAAGAACAGATGTGGAAAAGTATTGTATGTATGGAATGTGATGTTTGTTTAGCATCTTGTCCTATTCTTCATACTCAAGGTGGTTCATATAAATATTCTGGTCCAGAGTTTATGGTTCAATTATTCCGAAGCGAAATGGATACCCGGATTGATAAAAAATCGCTTGAAATTAGTGTCAAAGAGGGGATATGGGAATGTACCACCTGTAATCACTGTGTGCAGAATTGTCCTCAACGGATTAAAATTAAAGATTTAATTGTTGACTTGCGGCGTTTTATTATTGAAAGGCAGAGTACTCAAGTACCAGCAACCATAAGGGATTTAAATAAGAATCTTTCGAAACACCATAACCCTTATGGTAAACCAAAAACAAAAAGAATTGAGTGGGCGGAGGGAATAGCTCTTCGCTTAGTCAAAGAGATGAAAGGCAGTGAATGGCTATGGATTGTTGGTTGTGAACAATGTTTCAACACTCGAGATCAAGTTGTAGCAAGGTCAATGGTCGAGGTATTTGATAAAGCCAAAGTTGAATTTGTTGTTTTAGGTAACGAGGAAGTCAATGTTGGCGATCCGGCATTTATGACTGGCGAAATAGGACTTTTTGAAGAATTAGTTGAGATTAATCTTTCCATATTTAAAAAATATGGCATAAAAAAAATTATCACTACTTCTCCCCATGATTTTAATATCCTTAAAAATGAGTATCCTAAATATGGTGGTAATTTTGAAGTGATACATTACACCCAACTACTTGAGAATCTGATTCGGGATAAAAAGCTAAATTTTACCCGTAACTTAACAAAAACAGTTACCTTTCATGATCCTTGTTTTTTAGGACGCTATAATAGTGTTTATGATTCACCACGAAATGTTTTGCAAGCTATACCTGGCATAAAACTTGTTGAAATGCCTTCTAATAGAGATCAGGCAGAGTGTTGTGGTGGTGGCGGTGGAGGTAATTGGCTAGATATTCCTGCGGGAGAGCGGCTTGCCGATAGGCGGGTACGACAAGCGGTTCAAACTGGTAGTGATATACTGGTAGTTGCTTGTCCATTTTGTTTAGCCATGTTTGAGGACGCAGTTAAGACTCAGGGATATGAGGGTAAATTAGAAGTCAAACAACTTATAGAGCTTGTAAGTGAGGCTGTTTAATGAGGGAATTAAAGATTAATTGTGCTAATTGCAGTGTAATTAAAAAAGCATGTCGTTTTGAAGATGGGAAAGGCCCTGCTAACTGTCCTACTGAGCAAAAGAAAGAAGTTATTGAAAAGGCGATGAAACTTTATAGTCAGCCAGAAATTAATAAGTTCGCACTTGAGGCCTCTATTCAGGAAGGTGAATGTTATGCTAATCGTCATATTAAGCCCTATGTCATGCAGCCAGTGAAGCCTCGTTTGCAAGAAATTATCGAATTCTGTGGGCGGATGGGTTATAAGCGATTAGGATTGGCTTTTTGTGGAGGACTGACAAATGAAGCTCATTTGCTTTCTCAAGTTTTAGAAAAAAATGGGTTTGAGGTAATTGGGGTTTCTTGTAAGGTTGGTGCTATTCCGAAAGAGAAGATTGGTGTTAAGGATGAGGAAAAAATACGTATTGGAACCTTTGAACCCATGTGTAACCCTATTGTCCAGGCGGAAATTCTTAATGACGCAAATACTGACTTTAATATTATGCTTGGACTTTGTGTAGGTCACGACTCTCTTTTTTTAAAGCATATAAAAGGATATACTACGGTTTTTGCGGTAAAGGACCGGGTCACGGGTCATAATCCAATGGCGACGCTTTATACAGTTAAATCATATAATCAACGATTTTTAAAGTTAACAATGGGAACAGAAGAAGAAATAAAATCGCGACTTATTGGAAGCGCGTAAGTTATAAAATTATAAGTATAAAAGAAAAGTGAATTCATATTAAATAGTGGAGGGGGTAAACTCTCAAGGAAACAAAAGATTCATCTCAAGCAAATGTGAGGAGGAGTGATGAACGAAACCAAAGAATTAGTCAAACGGTGCCATGAATTTTCATTCGATAAAATTCCTCCCGAGGTAATCGAAAAAGTTAAATATTTAACCCTTGATTTTGTGGGGGTTGCTGCTCGGGGGACACTCAGCGATTCAAGTAAGGTTATGAAATCATTTATAACGAAATGCGCTTCATCCCCCGAAGGAGCATATATCATTGGTTCTCCTTTGCGAGCCCTACCTCAATATGCCGCATTAGCTAATGGTACCGCCGCCCATTCTCTGGAATTAGATGATGTAGTTAATGAAGCCTCCCTTCATCCTGCAGTAGCGATATTTCCTGCTGTGTTTTCCGCTTGCTTTATTAGCCGAGCATCAATTAAAAAATTTATTGAAGGCATTGTTATAGGCTACGAAGTTATGATCAGATTGGGAAAAGCCCTTAATCCTTCTCTTCATTATGCCCAGGGATTTCATCCTACAGGAACCTGCGGGACAATGGGGGCAGCAGTTGCGGCGGCTAAAGTAATGGGCCTATCTGAGGAAAAGATGCTTAATGCTTTGGGAATAGCGGGAAGTCAAGCATCTGGTTCTATGGAATTTTTAGCTGATGGAGCTTGGACCAAAAGAATGCACCCGGGTTGGGCCGCGCACAATGGTATTATAGCCGCCCTTTTGGCTAAAGAAGGATACACTGGCCCATCTTCAATTATTGAAGGAAGATCCGGATTTCTTCATGCTTATTCACCTAAGTCGGAAATAGGGGAGGTTCTTGCTAATTGGGGAAGACCTTTTAAAATTATAAAGACAAGTATTAAGCCGCATTCCTGTTGCCGTTATATGCAGGCTCCTATTGATGGAATTCTTAAAATTATGAGCGAATATAGTTTAACTCCCGAGGCAATAGAAAAAGTTACCTTAGGTATTTTGAAAACTGCTTTTCCTATCGTGGTTGAGCCTAAAAAACTAAAATATTCACCGCGTAGTGTAGTAGATGCTCAGTTTAGCATGCCTTTTGGGGCAGCAGTAGCGATTATTTTTGGTAAAGCTGGCTTAGATGAATTTATCCAAAAAAATGTAGAATCTAAAAAGGTAAAAGAGTTTATGTCCAAAGTAGAGTGTGTTGAAAATCCTGAGCTTGATAAGGTTTTTCCCGAAAAATGGCCAGCTACGGTAGAAATCAAAACTAAAAATGGTAATACTTATTCCACCCGAATTGAATATCCCAAGGGTGATCCAGAAAACCCACTCTCTTGGGATGAGTTACTGGGGAAATTTTATGATCTTACTTCCCCTACTATTTATACAAGGAGAAAAATATGTGAAATAGCAACCAAAATAAGTAAGCTGGAAAACGAGCAACGTGCCTTATATTTTTATCAATTATTGGCCAAAGAATAGACGCGCTGTTTTTTGATGGTTATTTATTTAAGTTAAGCAGATTCTATCCGAACTTATGATTTAATAATAAAAAGAGGAGATTTATTATGCTGGATAATAAAAAAGGAAAGCCATCAGGCGGATATATGGGGAAAATTCTAAAGGTAGATTTAGAGAGGAAAATAATTGAAGATAAGAATTTGGACTTTAAGATTATCCAAGATTTTATAGGAGGGCTTGGTCTTGCATCTAAAATACTTTATGATGAAGTTCCACCTGATGTTGACCCATATTCTTCTCAAAATGCTTTAATATTCACAGCCGGTCCATTTACTGGTACTTTTGTTCCTGGGTCTTGTAATTTTAATGTTACTACTAAAAGTCCAATGACAGGAATAGCATGTGCGAGTCAATCCAATGGCTATTTTGGTCCTCGATTAAAATATGCTGGGTATGATGGGATTATTGTTAAAGGAATTTCGGAAAAGCCATTATATCTTTATATTAATGATGGTAAGGCAGAATTAAAAGATGCTGAAGAAATATGGGGGAAAGATACTATAGAAACTGATCTTTTTTTACGGAAAAAACATGGCAAAGCGAAAATAGATAGTGATTTAAGTATTGCATGTATTGGTCCCGCTGGAGAAAACTTGGTAAGATTTGCGGGAATTTTTAATGATTTTGGACATGTGTGCTCTAAAGGTGGGGTAGGAGCAGTAATGGGATCAAAAAAATTAAAGGCGATTGTAGTTCATGGCAAGGAAAAAGTACCTATTGATAAAAAAAATAAAGAAGATTTTAAAAATTGGGTAAAAAAATGGAAAGACTTTTTAGTAAATGCTCCATTAGGTAGTCTATACTCTAAGTTCGGGACTGCCTCTGTTGTTTCTATATTTAATACATTAGGATGGTTACCAGTAAAGAATTACACTACTAATATCTTTCCTGAATATGAAAAATTTGATGGAAAATATATAAGAACTAATTTTAAAACTAAACCCAGGAGTTGTCATAGTTGTCCTTTAGCACATTGCCATATTATAGAAGTTGCTGAAGGGCCTTATAAAGGTCTTGAATGTGAAGAACCAGAATATGAATTATGGGCAGGGTGGGGCCCAAATATTGGAAATACAGATCCAAATGCAGTTATTAAACTTAATGATGTTACTGACCGATTAGGGATGGATGGGAATGAAGCATCATTTCTTATCAGTATGCTTATGGAATGTTTTGAAAAAAAAATAATAACGGTAAAAGATACTAATGGGATAAGTTTAAAGTGGGGTGATATTTCAGCTGTAATTTCCATTTTAGAGTTAATTGCAAAGAGAGAGGGGTTTGGTGATTTTTTGGCAGATGGTGTGATGAGGACGGCAAAAAAAATAGGAAAGGAAGCCGAGAATTGTGCAGTATATGTAAAAAAAGGAAGCGCTCCGCATGGACTTGATTTAAGGGGGGCATGGGGATTGTTGTTTACCCATGCTATCTCAAGTATTGGTTCTTGGGAGGGCTATTTTCTAGAACGAGGTGCGATTCCCGAAATAGGGTTTAAGGAACCCATACCAAGTTGGTCTGAGGAATGGGTCCCCAAGGCAGCTGCAAAGACTGGATTTAAACGACAATTTGAAGAATCAATAGGATGTTGTGTATTTGTTTCAAGAGAATGTATCCAGATTTATCTGAATGCATTAAATGCCTTAACTGGACTTGACCTTAATATTGATGAGATGCTAAAGATTGGT
>Ga0272448_1006925_pt1 | contig 12114 bp, 16 predicted proteins | sample YNPCB0191_FD_202220 | JGI IMG/M metagenome (GOLD analysis project Ga0272448, IMG submission 202220) | Hot spring sediment microbial communities from Yellowstone National Park, WY, United States - YNP-CB-019-1 | ecosystem: Environmental > Aquatic > Thermal springs > Hot (42-90C) > Sediment... | reverse complement strand
TTATTAATTCTAATAGTTTTGCCGACAGCGTCGGTATTTTCACCAAATAAATCATCACGAGTGGTTGGTCCTAAAACTGCCACTTTACTTGCAGAGGTCACTTGCCCAGTTGTCATAAAACTACCACTTGAGAGGGTTATATTTCTAACAAGCGCATAATCCGGCGTTGTTCCAATCACTTGGACATTAGTATTTGATGAACCGGCCGTGACTTGATAACTTCTCGAATTAACCGGCGCCACTGCCGAAACATTACTAACAGAATTTTTGATCGCTTCGGCATCAGCCATTGTTAGGGTTTGAGCTGTCCCTCGACCGGCGCTAACGCCAGCGCTCCGCTGCATACCTGGCATAACGATAATTAAATTTGAGCCGATCGACTCAATGCTTGCTTGAATACTGCTTTTGGCGCCTTGTCCAAGTGAAAGCAGAGCAATCACCGAAGCAATCCCGATAACAATGCCTAAAATTGTCAGCCCTGAACGAGCTTTGCTACCGGCAATGGCCCAGAAAATTTCTTTGATTAAATCATTGAATTTCATTTTATTTTGTCTCCCACAATCATTCCGTCGCGAATTGAAATGATGCGGTTGGCGTTTTCGGCAATATCATGCTCGTGGGTAACCAAAACGATTGTCCGACCTTCTCTATTTAATTTTTTAAAGGTTTCCATTACCACCTGACTTTGCTGGCTGGCAAGATTTCCTGTCGGCTCATCGGCAAAAATTATTGAAGGATTGTTGACTAATGAGCGAGCAATAGCCACCCGTTGCATTTGGCCGCCAGAAAGTTGGTTAGAAAGTTTAAGCCAATGTTCCTTTTCTAGACCAATGTCAGTGAGGGCTTTTTGAGCACGATTTTCTCGTTCCTTTTCCGGAATTCTTGAATAGATTAGTGGCAACATTACATTCTTTAAAACTGTGGCTCGCGGCAGAAGGTTGAAGGCTTGAAAAACAAAACCAATTTTTCTTCGGCGCAAGTTAGCCAAATCATCATCGTTGAATTGCGAAATATCTTGACCATCAAAAAAGCATTTTCCAGAGGTTGGTGTATCAAGGGCACCTAAAATATGCATCAGCGTCGATTTTCCAGAACCAGACGGTCCAACAATGGCGACAAATTCGCCATCGGAAATTTTTAAAGAAACATTATTTAAAACAGTGGTGGAAGTATCGCCAGTTTGGTAAACCTTAGTTATGTCGTGACATTCAATCATTTTTTATTCGGTCTTTGCCTCTTTTATAAGCCGGGAATTCTTACTCCCGCTCCGCCTTGTCTGAATGTTGATTGGCTAGTGGGTTTGGCACTAATAGTTTGGGTCACCACCGTATCACCCTCGCTCAAACCGCTGGTGATTTCTGTATCCGTATCATTAGAAATGCCAATGGTGACACTAACCGTTTCGGGGATGCCGTTTTTCATTACTTGGACATAATGGCCGCCACTGGAATCGCTTTTGACCGCGGAACTGGGAATATATAAAACATCTTGTTTAACCTCGGTGGTGATATCGGCGGAAACGGTCATTTCTGGTCTTAGACGATTGTCAATACTATCAATACTAATGGTCACATCATAAGTAATCACATTTTGGGTATTGGTGCCTTTTTGAGCAATCTCAATGACTTTGCCGGTCAAGGTCAAGTCAGGAATAGCATCAACCGTTAAGGTTGCCTTTTGGTCTTTAGCAACTTTGGGAATATCAGTTTCATTGATGGCGATAATAGCTCGCAAAGAATCAAAGTTTTCAATTAGAATCGCGCCGCTTGATTTTGAACTCGTCGAGGTCGAAGAATTAGTTGAGCTTGAAGTGCTTGAGGAACTTGTTGAAGACTGGCTCGATGAACCAGCGCTTACTTCATCGCCATTTTTAATATTGACTTCGGTAATAGTTCCGGCAATTGGCGCAGTGACGTATCTTTTTGATGAATTTTCTTTTTGTTGGTTATAACTGGCTAAAGCCGAGTCAGCCGAGGCCTCGGCCGCTTCTAAAGACGCTTCGCTGGCAGCTATCTGCTGTTTGGCAATTTCCAAATTTGTGTTTATGTTATTGACCGCTTGATTATAGGCCGCTTGGGCGGTCTTAAGAGATTGTTTGGCAGAATCATAGGCCGCTTCGGCAGCATCAATTTTTTGGGCGGCAATTGAAAGCTGCAATTGCGTGACACTCGTTGGATCGGATTGATATTTGGCATAAAGATCGTTGGAGTCACTTTCGGCTTGAAGTAAATTGGAATAAGCGCTTTCAACTTGTTGATTTGCTTGTTCAACTTTTGAAGCCGCTTCAAGCACGGCCGAATTGCCGCTCAAATTAGCTAAAGATTGTTGATCCTGAAGAAGCTTAGTTCGGGCGCTTTCAACTGATTGTAGGGCTTGTTTATAACTTGAATAAGCCTTAGCTAAATCCGTATCGGCACTATCACTTTCAATGTAGAAAAGAAATTGTCCCTTGTTGACTTTGTCGCCAACTCCAACTGAAAGACGACTCACGGTACCGCTCACTTCGGCATTAATGGTGGCGCTTTCCGAGACTTTTAGGTTACCGCTCCCAGAAACATAGCTTGCTATCATTCCTTTTTGAACAGTGGCCGTTTGATAAGTTGTTTTGGCGGTAGCGTGGGTCCGATGGTAAAAATAGTAGCCGGTGCCGATTAAAGCTGCCGCAATCAAAATTGCATAAACTTTATGAGAAAGCATCCATAATAAAACTTTCCCTCCGATTTTTTTGATAAAATTCAATTTTACCTTCCTGCCCTCCGATACGAGATTTATAATTATTGAATTTTAATAATTTTCGCTTGGACAACGCCAGCACTGTTCGGCCGACCAAAAACATTTATTTTTATCCCTGTCTTTAAGTCGGAGATGCTAGCGATACTACCATCTTTTGTATAAATCGAGGTATCATCTAAAACAGCAATATTAATTTCTTTATTGTCACTGTTTTTAATGACGAGGCTATTATCAGTGATTTTTGTTATTTCGCCTGATTGATGATTAATACCAGATTGTTTGCCTTTTATCATCCGACCGCTGATTCCGCCTCGTGGACCAAAATTTCCTGCATTACGAAACACCAATCTGTCGCCTCGAATTTTTCGAAAGTGATTAACCCTTAAACCCGCAAAAACGCCGATTCCCAAAATAAAGAGACCAATCAAAACTGCGATTAAAATTTTGGATGTTTGGTGTTTTCCATTTGGTTTGTCGCTCATTTTTACTCCTTTCTTATCTTAAAATAAGCAAAACTTGTTATTCACTTCTTCCATAATAAAAAAATAAGCTGAAAATTTGCTTAAAATAACCCCCTTACTTGGCCAGCGGCAATCTAATAGTGAAGGTGGAGCCGTGATCTGGCTTGCTTTCGGCAGTGATAGTCCCTTTATGGTCTTCAATAATTTTTTTAGCGATCGCCAGGCCCAATCCATAGCCACTGACTTTTTCTTTAGAGCGCGAAAGATCAGCTCGATAAAAACGATTAAAAATATAAGGCAAATCAGTGGCTTTGATGCCAATGCCCTCGTCTTTGACTTTTATTTCCGCGTAGTTGCCATGGGTTATTAAATTGACAAAAACTTTTGTATTTTTTGGACTGTATTTAATCGCGTTATCGAAAAGAATCTTAAAAACCTCGGTCATATTTGAAGCCTCGCCTTTAACAAAAGCCTCTTTTAAATGGAGGATAAATTTTATTTCTCGCTGTTTGGCGATTGGTGATATTTCTTGATAAGCCTCTTTGATGGAATCTTTTAAAGATATTTTACTTAGCAGACTTCTTTTATTATTTTCATAATTGGCTAATTTCAAAAGACTATTTGATAAAACTTCCAGTTTATTAATTTCTTCTAAATTACTTTTTAATAATTGTTTGATATCAGAAAGTTTGGTTTTTTTGTCTCGAAGTGCCACTTCAATTTCCGTTCTCATCGCTGTCAGAGGTGTTCTAAGTTCATGGGAGGCATCAGCGGTAAAACGATTTTGCAAATCCATCATTTCCTCAATTGGTCTTAGAGTTCTCCTGGCCAGATAGTAACTGACTGCGCCGGCAAGAATAAAGATGATGAGATTAAAATAGATCAGATTTGTTTTTAAATGTCTATTGCTTTCGATCAGTTGCTCTTGGCGAATTTTCTCTAAATTTTGAAAAGGCTCTGGAATTCTATCATTGGGGATTTGTTCAAGAATCCGACCTTGGCGGGAAAGACCCCTGCCAATTTCCAGCGACGAGATGCGGTATAAAATCACGCTAAAACTAATCGAGATAATCATCACGATCAAGAGATACGCGGCAGTTAATTTAATTGAAGCTGATTTAAAAGTCATTTTGTTTTTCCAATTTTATAGCCAAAGCCTCTTACCGTCTGAATTAGAGGCTTATCTCTGAAGGGTTTGTCAATTTTGTTTCTTAAATAGCCGATAAAAACTTCGACGGTGTTGGGTAAGATATCGGCGTCGTAATCCCAGACATGGGCAATGATATTATCTTTGGTCAGAACTTGTCCTGGGTTTCTCATCAGATATTCTAACAAAGCAAATTCTTTGCTCGAAAGGGCGATTTTTTTGCCACCCCGCCTGACCTCGTAAGTTCTAAGATTTAGAGTAAGATTTCCGACTTTTAAAATATCGTCAAGTTTATTTTTTGGCCTTCGAAGCAGGGTGCGGACGCGGGCTAATAATTCTTCAAAAGCAAAGGGTTTGATCAAGTAATCATCAGCGCCGGAATCTAACCCTTCAACCCGATCTTCGATTTTGTCTTTGGCAGTCAAAATTAAGACAGGCGTATGGTTTTTCTGATCCCGCAATACTTTACAAATATTTAAACCATCAATGGTTTCGGGGAGCATCCGATCAAGAATAATTAAATCATAGTCAATCGTTAAGGCCTGTCCCATTCCTTCTTTGCCATCATAAGCGACATCACAAGCAAAGGATTCTTGCTCTAAACCTTTTTTAATCGCATTGGCGATTTTGTGGTCATCTTCGACAATTAATATTCTCATAGCCAAATAGTATAGCACATTTCTGAAAAATTGCTGAGATTTTACCAATAACATTTAACGGCTCACACCCTTCGAATTCCCCGGGTCAGGGCCTTGAGCTGTTAGATTAAGAGAGCAATTTATTAATCTCTTCAATGCTTAAAATTTTAAATTTTATCCCGGCGGCTTTGAGATTATTTTGGGCATTCTCGCCAATATGAACCGCCCAAACTTCATCAGCGGAAATGGCCTTGGCAAATTTGACGCCATGGCCAGCGCCGGCTTCATAAAACTTATTTTTAACTTTTGTTTTTCTTAAAATGTTGCCCATTTTGTCTTGATCAATCACCAAAAAGTTGGGCGCGCCAAATTCGGAACTTATGCCATCACCGGCCGGGATGATGATTCGATAACCCAGCTTTTTAAGCTCAATCGGTTCAAAGCCTCTTTTGTATTTTAATTGACCGCTAAACGGAGTTCGGAGTGTGCCTTTTTGAAATTCATGCGATTCGACGCTAATATTGATTGATTTGAGTTTTTTAATCCCAAAAAGCAAACTATCCTGTAATTTATCGGTTAAACGGGTGGCTTCTTCTATTTTTAGCCGCGGATCCAATTTAATCTTTAAATCAGCTAAAGTCGCCGGTCCCATTTTGCGAGTTTTAAGTTCCGATATTTCGATATTTTCTTGCTGGGCGATTTGGCGAATTTTTTCTTCGATTTCAGGATCAGCTACATCCAAAAGTGAGTCGGTAATTTCTCTGCCCAATTGCCAGGCTTCCCACAAAATATATAAACCTACCAAGATAGCGACAAGGGCATCAGCGCTGGCCCAAAGTTTAATTAAAAGAATGCCCGCTAAAACGCCTATGGATGAAATAACATCTGCCTGTGAGTGTTCGCCATCAGCAATTAAGGCCGGTGAAGAAAATTTCGAGCCAACAAAAAATTTAAGCCGGGCCATTATCTCGTTGATGACAGCCGAAGCAGCCATCAAAATAATCGCCCAAATTGAGAGAAAGGCTGCCCCGGGGCGAATAAAACGAATAATCCCCTCATATAAAATCCAAACTGCTGAGCCAGCCAATAAAATAACGACGACAAAACCGGCCAAGCTTTCGGCGCGATAATGGCCGTAGGGATGTTTTTCATCAACCGGTTTCTGAGCTGATTTGATACCGGTGAAGGCCACGGCCGAAGAAATAATATCCAATCCCGAATGGATCCCCTCGGCCAGTAAAGCCGTTAAATTAAAAGCCAAACCCAAAATTATTTTTCCAACTGTTAAAGCTAAATTAACCAAAATTGCCAATAAAGAAACTGTTTGTTGATTCATTTTCTTCTTTCTTAAATAATTACTAATCTTAAAAGAAAAAAATACATTTATGCTAAAAAATAATTGGATAATTTATCGCCATATCTTACTTAATTATAATCGAAATTTAAGATAAAATCTTTTTTAAATGATTAAAAATTAGAGCAACTTCCTCTTTGGCTTTTAAGTTTGTTTCCATAATCGGGGTTAAATTGGCGATGGCTTTAAAAATATTTTGATCATAGGAAATTTTGCCCAATATTTTATCGTAAAATTTTTTTTCAACTTTTTGGCTAAATTCGGGATTCATATCGCATTTATTAATCACCAAACGGTAAGGAATTTTAAAGTGATTGACTACTTCTAAAACGCGGTAAAGGTCAGAAAACCCGGAAGGTGTTGGTTCGGTGACCAAAACAGCAAAATTAGCGTCAAAAAGAGCAGCGTTGACCGGGCAACCGGTGCCGGGGGCAGAGTCAATGATCATTAAATCATATTCGAATTTTTCCGCTTCTTTTTTGGCCTCGGCGACAATTTTCCCCGAGCCGCTTTCGCCCGGGAAAAGCTGGGCGGAAATTAAAGGAAAATTATATTTGGTTTTATTTTTGATATTAATTTGGGCATTATCAACCATCTGCATCTTAATTGCCCCTTGCGGACAAACGATTTTACAAACCCCACAGCCCTCGCAAAAGAATTGATTCAATTTGGCTTTTTTCGTTTCTAAACTTAAAGCATGAAATTGGCAGGCGGCAACGCAAGCACCGCAACCGTTGCATTTTTCTGGGTCAATTATCGGTTTTTCTACGGTCGAAACTTGTTTTTTTGTATCCCAAGAAGTTATCCCTCCCAACCAAATCGCCAAGTTTGGCGCATCAACGTCAGAGTCAATAGCAACAATTTTTTTACCGGCTTTGGAAAATAAAATTGCTAAAGATGAGGCCAACATTGATTTACCAACCCCGCCTTTACCTGAGGCAATAACTATCTTTAGTGTTTGATTATTGGTTTTCATTTAACTCCATTGAAAAGAATCACCGGCTTTTATTTCCTGGAACTGCTTAGGAAATTTTTCTTTGATTTCTTTAATATGTTGAGTACAATGGCAGGCGCCGATCATTTTGATATCTTCGAGAACCTCGTAGTCAGAAAAGCCGTGAAGCCCGCCAATAAGAGCATGAATTTTCCCGTATTTTTTGGCGATTTCTAAAATCTTTTTAACGCCGGGATGGGAACAGCCGACAACGACGACAATGCCTTTGGTCGTTTTTAAAATTAACGACTGTTCGTCAGGATTGTTTTTGATTAAACCGGTGGTATAAATTTTTTCAATAATTTTTTTTGAATCCGTAATTTCGGTTAATTTTGCTTTTTGTCTAATTCTATCTTTTATTTTTTCCGAGAAAGAAGACAAAACATAAACATTAACTTTCGGATTAATCTCAATTAAATCAAATAATCCACCGGTATGATCGTGATGCTCATGAGAAATAACAATTTTATCAATTTCCTTTGCCTTAAAACCTAATTTTTCTAAATTATTTGAAAGTGCTTTGCCGTTATCGCCAGTATCAAACAAGATTTTTTGTCCGCCATCAATAATCAAGCAAGAAAAACCCCAGCCGGCCGCTAAATTATCTTTGGCAAAATTGTTATAAATAATTGTTATTTTCATTTTAATAAATTAATTTCCATGAGTTTGCCGGCTGAATAAGCTTGGGCAATTTCTTTTGAATAAGGAATCTCAATTTCTATCGGGGTTTTAAATTGGGCCGCGATTTTTCTCGTTCTCTCTTTATCGCCTAAATCTGCTTGGTTTAAAACAATCTTTGCCGGCACTTTGAGTTTGGAACAGAGTTCTAAAATTAAGCCCAAATCATGGGCGCCCATTGGTGTTGGTTCGGTCACAGCATAGGTAAAATCAGAATTCATAATGCCGGTGATTATCGGGCAATGAGTGCCGGCGGCCGTATCAAAAATGATTTTAGCCGGCTGGAATTGTTTAGCTAAATTCAAAACAAATTCTTTAGTTTTAGCCACAACATAATCGGTGACAACCAGACCGGTTTTTCCCACTCCCGGTTGGGCCGAGCCAGTAACAAGGTAAAATTTGTCACTAATTTTATTAAGATAAATTTCGCCAATTTTTTCATTGGCTTTTTTAATGGCGCCGTGAGGACAAATATGCCAACAGGCGCCGCAGCCGGAGCAGAGATCTCTTAAAAAAATCGGATATTTTCCGGGCGCCTGAAAAATCGTGTGATTATAACAGGTTTTAACACAAAGACCGCATTTTTGGCATTTTTTTTCGTCTAATTTTGGAAATTGGGCAAAAACAGCAGAGGTCGGTTTATCCAATTTTTGGCCCAATAATAAATAGTCGTTGGGACATTCCACATCTAAATCGCAAAGAATAACTTTTTGATTCTCCTTGAGATATTTATTGGCCAGTAAAATGGCAAAAGTTGATTTGCCCGTGCCCCCTTTGCCGCCGGTAACAGCGATTTTTCGACCTTGCTCAGTTTTCTTTCGCATTAGAAAAGATCCTCCTGGGTTAGTTCGCGAAGCTGACCTTCTTTTAAGGCGGTAATATTTTCCAAAACGGTCCCTTCGGTTGCCTTATACATTTTTATTTTATAATCACGAAGTTTTTCGTGAGCTCTTGGGCCTAAGCTAAAGGTGATTACGGCATCTACTTCAAAACGATGCAAAAAATCCGGCGGCAATTCTGGTTTTCCTAAAAATTCCGGGTTTTTCTTAACCACAAATTTATCTGATTCGGTATCATAAATCAGAAAATTTTCCGCCCGACCGAAATGCTCGGCAATTTTATCTTTCAAACTACCTTTTTTAACAACTGCCATGGCTATTTTCATTTTTATCTCCTTCTACCGCCGCGGCCCATTCCACCACCCCCTCTACCAAGACCTCCCCCGCGTGGCATGCCACCTGGCATTCCCATATAATTTGGTCCAGATGGTTGGGAGGTTTCTTGGAGCTTACCTTCCTTGAGAGCTAAAAGCGCCTGTTTAGCCGTCATGTTAAGAGCGCCGGGGTAAATTTTAATGCCCGCGCTTTGCAAAACGCCAAAAGCATTCGGCCCGAAGTTGCCGCTAATAACCGCTTTCACACCGCGGCTGGCAACCAGTTGAGCCGCGGCAATGCCGGCGCCGCCACCGAAGTTTGCTCCCGGATTGGCGATGGCTTCAAACTGACCAGTTTCGCTATCAACTATCAGAAAAAAGGCGCAGCGGCCAAAACGAGGATCAACAGCTGAATCAAGGTTGTTGCCAACTGAAGAAATACATACTTTCATAATGACCTTTCTAGATACTTAATCTTAGTTTTTATATAAAATTGTTCAAACCACCCTTTATTCAATACAGCAATCAACCACCTTTTTCACTAATTGGCCGAGTTTGCCCATAAAGCCCTTTTTCTCAGTATCTTGTTTATTTAAAGCGTTGTCGTCGATTTTTTTAATGTCACCGACATTTATCAGTTTCAGATTAAGTCCCCAAAACAGCGAATAAAGATTGTAAGCTTTGCTAAAAAGATCGTAGGCCTCTTCTTTTTTACCCATGCCCAATTGTTTGGTGCCAACCTCCATCAATCTCATGGAAGCGGCCAGCAAATGCTTGGCAATGCACCAAACTTCGCCCTCGTATTCTTTAATCAGTTTTTTAAGAAGCTCCTTTCGCATTTGGCGGACATCTTTAATCATATCGTAATATTCGTTTTTGCCGGTTCTGGCGCCGGTAAAGAAAAAATGTTCCTCAATACTAACCAAATTCATAATCGCAATACTCAAATCTTGATCGGAAGATAAATCCATTTTGTCCTGTTTTTTCATTTCTTCCACTTTTTGAATAAATTCATTGAGGTTTTTGATTGGATTTTGACGGTTGGTTGGTTGGTTCATTTTAGACTCCTGGTTTGGTTAAAAAATAAAATATGATCGTTAAAATTATAAGCGGTACCACCGGCATCACTACTTTTTGAAAGGGAAAATAAACCCGATTATTATTTTTTGTTTTAAGATAGGAATAAACCCAAGCCCCCAGCGAAAAACCAATTGAGCCCAAAATCATTCCCAAAAGTAATTTATCAATGCCCCAAAATTTGTTCAGTTGGTTTCCCATAATCCCGGCCCAGTAGAGAGGGACGATTACCGTACCATAATAAATGACCACGACCAGGATTTTTCGGCCCAGAAAATGGATATTTTTCTTGTTTAACCAGTTTATCGTCCAAATTATCAGGGAAACAATGAGCCCGCCAATCCATAAACCGGAAATGGTGTCGTCAATGCCCAACCAACGAGATAACCCCAACCCAGTGGCCACAGCCACGGTACAAACCGGACACATTTAACCTCCTTAAAAGTTTTTATAGCCATTACTTTCATTATCTGATAAAATCCAAATAGAGGGAAGTGCCAGACGGTTTACTTCCCTCTATTTATTTACTTTTGGCTTTCCTGATTTTCCAGCTGGCTGAGGCGTTCTTCGGCTGCTTTCAACTCTTCTTTTAAGGCAGCAATGTCTTCTTGAACGAGAGTTTTTTCTTCAGCAGCCGTTGGCTGACGGTATGACACTGGATTCCAGGGCAAACCCCAACCGTAACCGCGTCCATAACCCATTCCGAGCCTCCAGCCTCTGCCGTAACCGCGACCATATCCTCGGCCGTATCCGTAACCGCACCAGCCTAAACCGCGACCAGTCATTGGCCCCATTCCCGCAGGGCCGGTTCCATCTAATCTTGGCATTTTAATCACCTCCCTTCCAGTTTGTTCCGACCTTCCCTTAAGACGGCTTCCGCCCTCTTAGCCTCTCTTCGCCGGCGGCGAAATAGAGGGATCTCCTCGAGCGGAACAAACTAATGCTTATTTAATTTATCGACAAAATTTGCCTCTTAAGGGAACCTTGCAATCCGGACATTCTTGTTGAATGCAAGGTATTCCTCTTTGATGAGGAATTTCTTTTTTACATTGCGGACAAATGCAAGTTTCCGATCCGCCCAAACCTTGTCCGCGACCAAAATTTCTTCCCCAAGGTCGTTGGTTTTGATCTTTTAGACCCTTAGCCAAAGCCCTGCCCAGACGGCTTTGATAAGCCATAATTTCACCTCCCTCAATTCTTAATGCTTTACCATATATCAAGCTTTCAGTGATTTTTTTGTGGGCAGAATGTAAGATTCGCATAAAAGTAATTCGGGAAATTTTCATTTTTTTGGCCGCTTCTTCTTGATCTAAATCTTCCAACTCAGCCAATCTCATTGCCTCCACTTCATCCATCGACAAGATAACCTCGCCGAGATTTCTCAAAGGAATGCCGGCGGGTTTAAAGTAAGTGATTTCCGGAAAAAATCTAATTGTGCGTTTAATCTTTGGTCTTCCTCTCATTTTGGCGTCAATTCGATTTTATAACATATGTTCATAATTGTCAAGTGCCCTATGTTTGTCAATGAGTGCATCCGAGACACTCGCAGTTGACCCAGGCACCCGCCTTAGGGCGTTAAATATTTGACAAAATAATTATTAAGCGATACTATATCAATGTAGGTTGATATAATTGGGATACTATGAAGTATGGCAAAGATAAAAAATCGATTGAGGAAATTGCCATTACGGCCGATTTTCTAAAAGTTATCGCCGAAGAAAACCGTCTAAAAATTCTCCGTCTCTTGCGGCATGGTGAGCAATGCGTTTGTGACATTTGGCAATTTTTGAAATTACCGCAAAATCTCACCTCGCATCATCTTAAAGTCCTTAAGGATTTCGGCTTGGTCTTATCAAGGCAAGAGGGCTTAAAAGTTTTT
>Ga0272448_1006924_pt1 | contig 12115 bp, 11 predicted proteins | sample YNPCB0191_FD_202220 | JGI IMG/M metagenome (GOLD analysis project Ga0272448, IMG submission 202220) | Hot spring sediment microbial communities from Yellowstone National Park, WY, United States - YNP-CB-019-1 | ecosystem: Environmental > Aquatic > Thermal springs > Hot (42-90C) > Sediment... | reverse complement strand
ATCGCCCTGGTGACAAAGCTTAAAGAAATGGGCGCCCAGACCATTGCCGTGGGTGATCGGAGCGGTATGGGCAACACCCGCCAGGTCATGGAAAAGATCGGCGTCTTTAAATGGGCGCAGGAAATGGTTGGCTGGGATGACCTGATCATACAGATATTCGCCAAAGAAGGATTGGCTCCCGGTTTCGCTGAAATGTTGGGTTTCCATAGGCCCTCCAATTGTGGCAATATGCTCATTAAATCGCATTTCTGTGAGATTTCCATTTTTAGGGTTATTTCTCAATAAATTCAAATAATCACATATTGACAATCGAGTATTTTTGATTATAATCAGCTATAATCAAATATATCACAGTATAACCTGTTATAATATATTTATGATGTGAGGTCTTGTGGAAATTACTAAAGACGACATCGTTCCTTTGTATAAACAACTTAAAAACCATTTAGTTAATTTAATTAATGATGGTGTATTTAAGGCGGGCGATTGTATTCCTTCAGAAAAGGATCTGGAAAATAAATATAATGTAAGTCGAATAACGATAAGACGTGCTTTGCAAGAATTAGTCGTCGAAGGTAAAATCGTTCGTGTCCCTGGAAAAGGTAGTTTTGTGCTTCAACCAAAGATTGAGCCTCTTACTGCGCTTACAAGTTTCAGTGAAAATATGCGTGCCCAGGGATACGAACCTTCGTATAGAGACACTGAGATTACTTTCGTCAAGCCAACCAAGACTATTCAATCTCATCTGAAAGTCTCAGAGGATGTGCGGGTTCTTCATATCCACCGAATGATGCTTGCCAACGGTGATCCCATGGCTATTCAAAATGTATATTTACCAGAGAGAATTTATAGTCGTCAGCCCTCCCTATTCATTCCTGAGTTATTGAACAAGATTTCTTTATATAAGATTTTTGAAATAGAACTAGGGCTCACTTTATATCGGGCAGATGAGTGGGTGGATGCATCAAAAGCGACTCAGGAAGAGGCGAGCTTATTAAATATAAAAAAGGGGGATTCGATATTGATCATTGATCGGGTGACCTATTCATCAACTGAGCCAGATCCCATTGAATACGTACACCAGCTATATACAGCCAGCCGATACCGCTACAAAGTAGAGTTATTCCGATCTCAACGACAGCGGCAGAAATAATAAAAGGAGGTGTTTATCATCATTTTGTATCCGCGCAACTAGTTTCTAGATCACCTTTTAGAATACTAAAAATTTTTAAGGAGAGGGAATAATGTCCAAGAAATTCAAATTGCTCTTCACAATTGTGATTGCAGTGGCCGTGATAGCCGGCTGCGCTCCAGCTGCCACCCCAGTAGCAGCTCCTTCTCTAGCCGCACAAGCAACAACAGCCCCAGCATCAGATGTCAGCTCACTTCCACCAGAATTGAAGAATGGATTAACTTTCCCGAAGATCATTGAGCCTCCCGCACAGATAACCACAAAGGATCCAAACGGTAATGTGGCAACCTGGTACACTCAACTCTCTCTCACTCCCGAAGAGGTCGCCAAGGTACGTGCAATGAATCTAAAGGTGGGTTGGGAGTTGATCAATACAAGCGAATGGGATAACGCCAACCTGACGGGATTTAAGGAAGCAGCAAATTTGCTTAATATGAATATTGTGGCCACGGCTAATGGTGATCTTGATCCAGTGAAACAGAAAGCCGATATGGAAAATTTTGCCTCAATGAACCTTGATGTAGTCAGTGCTCAGGCATGGGATACGGACATTGCTTCACAGTGGTTTGACCCCTTGGTTAAACAAGGTGTCAAGTTGGTGTTTATGAGCAATGTACCAAAAGGTTATGTGCCCGGCAAGGATTATGTTGGTGCTATCACAGACTCCTTGTATGATATGGGTGTTGACTCGGCGGATATGATGGCGGACGCGATCGGTGGTGAGGGCAAGATTCTTTCCATCGAGGTTGCTGGTGTTAACTATGTTTGTAATACTCGCGATGGCGCCTTCAAAGACACGATCAAGAGTAAATATCCAAAGATCGAGATTGTTGCTGTCGGCGGATTCCAAAAACCGGATGAGGCCGGTACTATTACCTCCGCGCTATTGACCAAATACCCTGATGTTAAGGGAATCTATGTTTCCTATTCAACGCCAGCTATTAGCGTCTTGGAATCTGTGAAATCCATGAACCGCAAAGATATCAAAATCATCACCATGGATCTTGATACGACCGCGAGCCTCGATATGGCTCAGGGCGGCAATATCGCTGGTATAGCCGTTGATCTCCCTTACCTAATGGGTTTCGGTCGCGCCCTGATCGCTGCTTACGGTGCCCTCGGTAAGTCTTGTCCTGATCATTGCTACTTCACCTCGCCCTCCTACAAGGCTACCAGGGAGAATCTTGCTGATGCTTACAAACTTTCCTTTGGTACATCGGCCCCGAAGGAAATATTGGATGCATTAGCTAAACAATAAGTTCATGAAGGTACATTGAACACGTGGCTGTGGATATGTGGTGACTTGTGCCACTATTTACACATATCCACAGCCATTACGACAACGATATATCCAGAACCAGAAAGATGCATCATTCAGGAAAGCGTATATAAAATATTCTCCGGATGTGGACGGGGTAATATGTAATTACTCCAATTTAACCAAAAATTGTTGTTGGAATAAGGCTTAATTATGAATGAGAATGTGATTGAGCTGAGAAACATTGTCATGAAGTTTGATGGTGTTCGAGCATTAGATGACGTCAACTTCATACTAAAAAAAGGGGAAATTCGTGGCCTTGTTGGAAAGAATGGCGCTGGAAAAAGCACCCTAATGAAAATTATTGCTGGGGTGTACATTCAAACGAGTGGAAAAGTCTTGTATAACGGGCAAGAAATTCCACCTACATTATCAATACGGCAGCGTGAAAAAACCGTCAGCATGATCTTTCAAGAATATAGTTTGGCTGAAGAATTAACCGTAGCTCAGAATATATTTTTAAATTTTGAGCCCACAAAGAATGGGTTGATAGATGATGCCAAATGTGTGAAAATAGTTAGAGAATTTTTTAAGAATATCGGTATCACCATTGACCCTTTGACAAAGGTTAGGGAATTAAGCACAGGCGATATGCAGTTGGTTGAGATCGCTAAAGCAGTTATAAGAAATACATCTGTTGTTCTCATGGATGAGCCCACTGCAGCACTTGATTCAGAGGCAACGCAAAACTTTTTTGAATTTATCAAGAAATTACGTGATAAGGGTTACTCAATTGTTATAAGTTCTCACCATCTGAAAGACATTATTGAGGTGTGCGATAGCGTTACAGTTTTACGTGATGGCAAGGTCACCCTGGATAAAGATATTCATGAAATCTCTTTAGAACAGATAATATCAAGCATGTTAGGGGATACAGCATACAAACACCAAGGGAAAAGAACTGCAAAACTTATTGAACACAATACACCTTTATTAAGTGCCAGGAATATTAGCTCAAAAAGTCGGAATTCGGCATTATCTTTTAATCTCTATCCAGGCGAAATTGTAGGGTTGGCGGGTTTGAAAGGTTCTGGCAGAACGGAAATTTTCAACAATCTATTTGGCATTGATCCCATCACAGATGGGGAAATAGTAATAAATGATGAGAAGGTACGCATTACATCTCCAGAAAAAGCAGTTAAAGCCGGTATATTCTTAATCCCCGAGAACCGTCTTACACAGGGTCTAAGCCTAATGCATACTTTATATGACAATATGACCTTGCCGATCATATCAAAACTAATTAAAAGGATACTTATTGATGATCGGAAGGGGAAGATCGTCGTGAGAAATATGATCGAGAAATTGAGTATTAAAACTCCCAGCATGGATATAACCATTAGCCAATTATCAGGTGGGAATCAACAAAAAGTTGTAGTTGGTAAGGCTCTATCCAGCCATTCTAAAGTGATGCTTATGGATGATCCAATGTACGGAGTTGACATACTAACGAAATTTGAGATCGCTAATGCAATGGAGAATTTCACAAAGGAAGGCAATGCAATATTATTCGTTTCTTCAGAGCTTGAAGAACTAATCGAATATTGCAGTAGAATTTTTATAATTAAAGATTTTCGCATCGTAGATGAATATGAAGATACCCTGCAATTAACAGAAGATGCGTTAATGGCAGCGATCCAATAGCACCTAAGGAGATAGCAATGGGTACAGTATCACGAGAAAGCAAGAAAGTGATAAATAGAGATTACATAAAAATACTTATTGATATCGCAAGAAATTCGATGGTGTTCATTGCTTTAATTGTTCTGTTTGTGGTTTTTTCCTTCACTCTAAGCAATGTTGGTAAAGGATTTGCAAGCCCTGACAATTTGTGGAATATTATTAGGCAAACCTCATTGATTGCTATTTTAAGTGTGGGAATGTCATTTGCTCTTGCAGCTGGGCAAATCGATTTGTCGGTTGGCGCAGTGGTCGCCGTAACTGGTCTTACTAGTGCGCTTGTATTGAGGGGATATGGGATTATACCTGCAATTTTCGCAGGGTTGAGTGTAGGAGCGGCAGTAGGTGCATTGAATGGAATCTTGGTTGCATACGTCGGCATGCCAGCATTTTTGGCAACCTTGGGGACAATGATTGCATTTCAGGGTGTTGCCCGAACAATGACCGAATTGAAATCAATTCCAATTACCAATCAAACATTTATCTTTATTTTTGGCGGTGGAGACTTTCGGAAAATCCCTGTATTAGTAATATGGATGCTTCTATTCCTGATTATTGGTCATATTATGTTGAGGAAGATGCCTTTTGGCCGAAAAGTATTGGCAATCGGTGGAAATCGAAAAGCTGCTTTATATTCTGGAATTAATGTGAAAAAAACTATTTTTACCGTGATGGTTTTTTCGGGCCTGCTTGCCGGCCTTGCTGGTATTCTGTGGGCGGGTTGGTATGGTGGCGGCAGATACACGATTGGTGATGGTTCGGAATTATCTGCAATTGCTGCTTCCGTATTGGGAGGCACTAGTATCATGGGTGGTATCGCCTCTATTCTTGGAGCCGGCGCTGGGGCGATCATGATCGGTATGATTAATACAGCTCTTGTCATGTACGGCCTGGATGTTTACCAGCAAATGATTGTCAGAGGTGTTGTCATCATTATTGCCGTAGCCGCTACACAAAGGCGAAAGGGTATCTAAATGCTAGATATCATCGGAATTGGAGACTCGGATGTCGATTTAATAATTGAGGTCGACCATTTCCCGGCCCATGACGAAAAGGTGAGAGGGAAGCTCATGGGCAAATTTCCTGGAGGCGTCATTGGCAATTTTTGTGCTGCCGCTGCCAGATTTGGTGCAGCTACGGGAGTAGTGACAAAATTAGGAAAAGATGAATTTGGATATCTGTGTTTTAATGACTTTATAGATCGCGGTATCAACGTAGATGGCTTAGTGATGAATGACGATGAAGATACCTATTTTTGTATCATTCACCTAGACCATACCGGAGAGAAAGCCCTGACAATCGTTCAGACTTCCGCATTAGTACCCAAAAAAGAGGAAATTAATTTGGAGTATATTCGTGGATCCAGATATGTACACATGACAACTCTTGATCTAGAATTGGTTGATTATGTTTTCAAAAACCTTAATGATAGTGGATGTGTACTTTCCCTAGATATAGAATCAACTGCTTCTAAGGTGGACGCTAGTTTATGGGAAAGTGTTTTACGAAGAGTGGATATTGCTTTCCCGAATCTGACCGGTTTACAGTTGTTAACGGGTGAAAATGATATTAAAAATGGTGCCCGTTATTTACTAGATAAGGGCGTAAAAATGGTTGTCGTTACTTGTGGATCTAAAGGGGTGAAAATTTATAAGGATCAGTATTATTTCGAACATCCAATTTATCGGGTAGCAGTAAAAGATACGACTGGGGCTGGGGACTGTTTTAATGCGGTATTTATAACCTGTCTTTCAAAAAATTGGACTGTTGAAAAAGCTGCCAAGTATGCTTCAGCTGCTGCTGCGATTACCATTCAATTTGTTGGACCTCGAGAAGGATTACCAACCTGTGATGAAGTTGAATTATTTATAAAAAATCATGGTGGTTCGATATGATTATAAAGCTTGGTATTTATGAGCCTGTTCATCGAAGTATGTTCACTAATAACACAGGATGGAAGATCCTTTGTGAACAGGAAAAGATGCCATTTACAGTTACTAGCCAACCGGAATGTCCGATTATAGCGTTTGATGGGGATTTACCAGAGTGGTTTGCACAGTTTATAGCCGACGGTGGTATTGGGATTGTAACTGACTGTTATCCTGATCTCTTACCTTTTGAGGCAGAATATGTTGGAGATGCTTCTGTTGAAAATATAGATCTGAGGGAACTTGGTGGATCACTGACCAGAGTTCAATCTATCGTTCGCTTATACCGTGGTGATGGTTATGGTAAAATAAATATTCATGAGAAACGTCTCAGTAAAAACGACGTAACCCAGGATGAATTCCCGGTATTTCTCTATAAGAGCTATGGTAAAGGGTGGTGCTTTTTTACCGGCTTGCCCATATCAAGATTAGTGATGGCATTGGGCGATATATTAAGACCAACAGCTTCATTCAGTAACTTCACTGAAAGAGTAGTCTCAGTCGATAAACACTATTTGTTAAGAGCTATGCGAGAAATCGTTATTAAGGCATTTCATAAAAGGGGTCTTCCATATGTTTATTTAAGCTATTACCCTGACGATTATCAATCCGCCTTTGCCTTTCGGATAGATTTAGATGGAATTTTTGGTAAAAATCTAATCAATATTTCGAGGAGCGCCTTAGAAAACGGCTTCAAGCTCACTTTTTTTGCAAATAAATCATTATGCAAGGAAGAAGAGGAATTAATCCGGATGATTGATTGTGAGCATGAGATAGGCAATCATGCTGATATCCATAATCTATTTACGGATTATGATTCTAATTTTAGAAATATCCAAGAATGTCAAAATTGGCTTAGTAACTTAGGGATAAAGAATAGTAAGATATTTGCTGCGCCTAGGGGCATGTGGAATTATTCGCTTCATCAGGCCCTCGAAAATCTTGGATATCTTTATACTTCTGATTTCGGTGCTGGTATTAGTGGGTTCCCTTTCTTTCCTTACATCAATGGTGTGAAGTCAAGCACACTCCAGATCCCTATCAATCCTTTCTCTGCTGAGAGGGCAGCCATCTGGAGCCAGGAGATGGAAAATCGAGAGATAAATGCAGATTATGTAGCCGGATTTTTTATCCAGACTATCGAGGAAAATTATCAACAAGGTTATCCGGTCATTCTGTATAGCCATCCACAAAATTTCGGATCGATGGCGAATTATGTATTCGAACAGATTAACCGAAAAATTTCGAATATGAACATTTGGAAAACCACTCTTACCAATTTTGCTGACTGGTGGTTCAAGAGGGACAAAGTTGATTATTACGTAGAGTATGATCAATCAACTAATAAAATAATGATAAAAGGCGATATCAACAGGGATGTAAAGGTTCGGGAAATATAAAATATGAAGCATACTGATTATTCAATTCGAGCTTATCTGTCTCCTGATGCTCAAATACTTTTTGATGATATCGTTACCCAAAAAGTGTTGGGAGCGAGTGCACATATCAAAATGATATCCCAAATGATTAAAGATATATGTTTTACTGCCCGATCTCAAAACGAATCTCCCGACCTTCTAAATGCAAAGATCCATCAGCTGTCAGAATTTTTCATCAAGAACCGAGGTGAAGCCAGCCAGGCGATTACCAACGCGATTATGCTTATGACCAGGGGGTGCAATGATCAAGTAAATCGCGGTATTGATGAATATATAACATATCTCCTTAAACAAATTGAAGAATTTGAAAGTCGTAATCGACATAATTTAGAATTGATAAATCAATTTGCTCTACGCGTGCTCTCGAAAATGAATGCTATCCTTTTATTTGATTACTCGAGCACAGTGGCAAAGATGATTGATACTTACGATTATCCCTTGGTAATCTTTATACCCGAGAGCCGTGCCTTAGACGGTGGCAAACACTATATGTTTCATGCTCATAAGGCTCATCACAAGATTCATTTTATCCCGGATGTTGCAATTTACCATTACCTAAAGCAATGCGACGGAGTGTTTATTGGATCAGAAACACATTATCCGGATGGAAGGGTTTTCAATACTGTCGGTACGGAAATGGTCGCTTTTATTAGCCATCAATTTGGGATCCCATTTTATGTTCTCACTTCCCTGATCAAGACAGATGCGCGCTCAATTCATGGGTATAGCAAAGAGCCATTGATAATGAATTTGCGAGATAGGATCTTACCTGATATTGATAATCAGATCAAAGAACAGATTGATTTTTCATGCCCCGAAGTAGTTGAGATATCTTCAGAATATATAACAGCATTTATCACTGAGGTAGGAATCATCCCGCCCTCAGCCATGTTTCAGCTTAGCCTGAATTATATAAATGAAATTGGTGGAATTTCCAATAATGTATAGCATCCAAGAAGTCGTCTCCATTGCGATGATACAAACTCCTCCTTTGCCGGGTAGTTTTCAGCATTCGGAGCAGAGTTTAGATGAGATCATCGATTATGTATTAGAAGAAACCCGGAAAATAAATGACTGCGGCTTCGATGCGGCTATATTGCAGAATATGGGCGACATGCCGGTTAAACAACAGACCAGGCCTGAGGTTATTGCCTATTTTTCATTAATCGCGAAAGAAGTAAAACGGAATTTCAACAACCTTCCATTAGGCATATTGATTAATTGGGATGGGATTGCTTCGCTTGCTGTTGCACACGCGGCCAAGGCGGATTTTGTACGCGTCGAGCATGTTTATACGGGCGTTGAGGTGATAAGTACTGGATTAATTACTGCCCAATGCTGTGAGATTGTTGAAATGAAAAAAAGATTACATACTAATATCCCCGTATTTGCGGATGTGTATGAGCCTCATGGAATACCACTCGGAGCAAAATCGATAGAAGATGCTGCATGGGAAACAATTAATGAAGCCTTTGCTGATGGCTTATTCCTATCAGGCAGAAATGTTAAGGAAAGCATTGAAATGGTTGAGCGTATAAGGACAAAAATTTCCGATGTCACAATTTTTCTTGGTGGAGGTGCATCGGAGGAAAATGTAGTTGAATTGTTGAAATATTACGATGGAGTCTGTGTAGCAAGTTGGATTAAAAATGGGGACCTTAATAACCCAATTGACCCAGAAAGGGCCAAGCGCTTTATTGAAAAGGTAAATATTGCGAAGATGGAAAAAAACAAATCCTGAATAGGATATTCCTAATTCTATAAATGGAGGTAAATTGAGCCTGATTTGAGTTGATTAGTTTCTGGCTGCAGACTAATTGAGCTTTGTTCCTGGGTGTTTGGAACATATTAGCTTATAGAATGGGTCGGAATTTCTCCATAATTGAAAAATAGAAGGAGATCAATAATGAATTGGATTAAAGAAATATTTGGAACCATAAAACCAATCATTGCTATGTGCCATCTGGAAGCTCTACCCGGTGATCCAGCCTACAATCACGAAAAAGGAATGGAATGGGTTATCGAAAGAGCCCGCTTAGATATGCACGCCTTACAAGATGGTGGGGTCGATGCGGTCATGTTTTCAAATGAGCGCAGTTTACCATACCTGAGAAAAGTTGAACCGATCACAACAATCTCCATGGCTCGCATTATCGGCGAACTAACCAATGAGCTCTCGATACCTTATGGGGTAGATGTATTGTGGGACCCGATGGCATCAATTGATCTGGCTGTTGCAACAGGGGCATTGTTTGTTCGCGAGATTTTTACTGGTGTATACGCTAGTGACTTTGGTCTTTGGGATACCAATTGCGGAGAAGTTATTCGTCACCAGTATGCTATTCATGGAGAGGCAGTGCGATTGCTTTTCAACATTCTCCCAGAATCTTCCGCTTACCTTGGTGATCGAGATGTCGTGGATATTGTTCGTTCAACTGTGTTCAACAATCGTCCCGATGGATTATGCGTTTCAGGACTTACAGCTGGAATTGAGACAAATGCAGAGGTACTCATGAGGGTAAAGGATGCAGTGCCAGATACGCCGGTTTTTGCTAACACTGGCGTTCGCATCTCAAATATTGAGTCTCAACTCAGCATCGCGGATGGCGCAATCATTGGTTCAACATTCAAGCGGGATGGCTATATTTGGAATGAAGTCGATACCCGTCGTGTGAAAGAGTTTATGGATCGAATCAAAAACTTTAGATCTCGCTTGAGATACTCTGTTTCAAACTGAAAGCCGATCATTTCCAATGGATGGCGCAATTATTCCTGGATCAAAATGGATTGGTCGGGCAATAATCAAGGGCATCTTGGTGGGTGTAGACGTAACAGTTTGTGAAATTCTGAGCCGGCAATGCCAGTAGTTTGTAAATGTTGAAATTAGAAGCTGGCAATACATTTATGGTTGTTTTTCAACATACACTTTATTATTTTACTTGACAGAATACACTCATTGGTTATAATTCTGAATAGGATCGATCTGTTGGGAAAAGTAATCTGAATTCAATATCATAAATTGACGAATCATATTTAGGAGGAGATATGGTAGACCAAGATTTTGATTATGTAAAGCTAGGAAAATCAATTTTGATGGATGAGGCTGAATCAATTAAATCGATAATACCCACCCTTGGCGAAAATTTTATCGCAGCTTGCAAATTGATCAGCGAATGCAAGGGAAGGATTGCTTGTACTGGTGTTGGACAATCTGCCCATGTGGCCAAAAAGTCAGCAGCAAGTCTGGCCAGTCTTGGAAGACCATCATTTTTTATACATCCCACTGAAGCTGTTCATGGTGATATGGGAATGATCACACAAGACGATGTGGTTATTTTTATATCCCATAGCGGCGAGACCAAAGAAACATTGAGTATGCTCTCAGTGGTAAAAACAATGGGAACAAAAACAATCGCAATTGTTGGGAATATCAATTCTACACTTGGGAAACAGTGTGACATTATATTATCTACTAATGTGAAACGAGAGGCCGGTCCCATTCAATTCGCACCGACTTCGAGCGCAATTGCTGCAATAGCCCTTTTTGATGCATTATTAAGTGCAGTGGCTGTTGCGCGAGGCTTTAGCGAGAAAGATTACGCAAGGTACCACCCAGCAGGTTCGCTAGGCAAGCAATTACTTGGAGATAAATCACTTTAAACTGTCTTTTCTGCTAATATAATACAAAACCGGACATGCGCAAAAAGGATGAGCACTGGGACTCTGGTGTGGGATAAATCTGCCAATAAAATCCAAATGCTAAGAGAAGACAATGCTCATGGAAATTGTACAACACTTATTGAGAGTGGTGCCTATCTTTCGGCTTGGAAAATGGCTTTTTACCAACCCCAATAGTATCTGTCTAAGAGTCGGTATATTTCGAAAAAAGAGCAAACTCACAGTAATATAGAAATATCGACACTCCAATTACTGGTGAGCTTGCCATGTCTATCGTCCTCTTACAAGTATCCGAAGTCAAGGATTCTCAGCTCGATCATCCGATGCGTTCTCCATATTGCTCTGGCGAGACATTTCAACGGTATGGAGGGGTAACTACATCAGTCCGTGACCCGCGCCTCTTGGCGTGGTGCGGCTATATCGTTATCGCTGTTGCCGGTGCCGAAGGACGTTTCGATCCTATCCTAAAGGGTGGATCGAGCCAGTCAAACCTAGCGGTTACGGGAGCCGGCGGCGATTGCATGGACCTTGAGCTTGAGTTATCGAGGACTAGTCGCCCTATTTGCAGCCTTTAGGGTTCATTTGAGCCATATGAGCGCTTGGCGGGATGTGCAAGAGCGAGCCCGTCAGCTGGAAAAACAGCGGCGTTGGTGGCCGGTGCGAGTGTTGGGGCTAGATGGGGCCTGTGTGCGCGGCTGGGGCAAGTCTCAACAGGTCTTGGTGGCGGTGGATATGGGCACGGGGCAGCCGGTCACGGTTGGCTACGTGGACGAAAAGAATCTGCACGCTGTGAAGCGCTTTCTGAAACCGTTGGTTCAGCGGTTGGGGGTGAGGGTGATCGTCGGCGATGATCTGGCAAGTTTCCATATCGTAGCGAACC
>Ga0272448_1006923_pt1 | contig 12116 bp, 7 predicted proteins | sample YNPCB0191_FD_202220 | JGI IMG/M metagenome (GOLD analysis project Ga0272448, IMG submission 202220) | Hot spring sediment microbial communities from Yellowstone National Park, WY, United States - YNP-CB-019-1 | ecosystem: Environmental > Aquatic > Thermal springs > Hot (42-90C) > Sediment... | reverse complement strand
GATCGAGGAGGATGCGAAACGGCTGGGCCACAGCTTCAAAGAAGCCAATCCTTCACCGGGCAATAAGAGGGCCGGGATCACCACGATGACAGAGAAAGCCATGGGGGCGCTGGCCAAGGCGGGCAAGGCGAAGATCGTGGGATTTTTGAAGCCCGGGGAATCGCCCATGGGCAAAGGCCTTTGGATCATGGAGACGCGGGGAGCCGATGTGGGCCAGATCTCCAAGCAAGCCGCCGGGGGATGCCATCTGCTGGCTTTCACGACCGACCTGGGGAATCCCATCGGACTCCCTTTGGTTCCCGTCATCAAGATCACCGGGAATGGAAAGACCTACCGGGAGAACATCGAGGATATCGATATCGATACCAGTCCGGTGATCGCGGGAGCCATGAGGGTCCGAGAGGCGGGAGAGATGATCCTGGCCAAATTGCTCGATGTGGCCAATGGAGAATGCACCAAGGCTGAGGTGCTCGGGTTTCGGGAATTTGCGATTCCGAGAATCGGAAGCGCCCTGTAACGATAGGGTCCGGGCGTAGGGCCCAAACCAATCGCATCAAAGAGGAGGGGAAAATGAAGAGAATTTGGATCTTGGGTTTGGTCATTGGGTTGGCCGTGGCCTTGGCCACGCCCCACCAGGGATTTTCCGCCCGCAAGGATGTCACTTGGGTCTCCTTGGCCACATCGAGCATCGGAGGAACCTGGCAGATCCTCGGGGCGGGAATGGCGGTCCTGGTGAATCGGGAATGCCCCAAAATCCGGATGACGCCCGAAGCCACAGGCGGGGGAACCGATAATTTGCGGCTGCTGGGAACGGGCCAGTCGGAGTTCGGCTTGGCCACCAGCGATGGAACCTATAATGCCGTCCGGGGATTGGGGGAATTCAAAGATAAGAAATATCCGTTGAAAGGGGTCTTTGGAGGAAACCAATTCACGGTCCAGTTCTACACCTTGGCCAGCAGCCCCATCCGGTCACTGGCCGATTTTCGGGGCCGGAAGATCGCCGTGGGGGACAAGGGGAGCGTGGGCAACTACATCACCAAAATCATCCTGGAAGAGTATGGATTGGAGATGGGCAAGGATTGGCGCCCCGAATTCCTCGGCCATCAGGCCGGCGCCGATGCCTTGCGGGATAAGAACGTCGATGCCGTCGTTTATGTGGGACCCCTGAAGCCTCCGGCGGTCCTCGATGCCACGACCACCCACGAGATCCGATTCTTGTCCGTGGACAAGGACAAACTGGATAGCTTCTTGAAGAAGTATCCGTATTACACTCCCACTTCGATTCCTGCCAGAACCTACCGAGGACAGAATCAGGAGATTCCGCATTGTTTCGGCCCGGTGGCCATCCTGCTGGCGCGGGAAGATGTGGATGCGGAGGTGGTGTATTGTGTGACCAAGGCCATTTTGGGGAATGAAAAGGATTTCCTAAAAGTTCATCCCCATGCCAGCGAATGGGTCTTGAAGAATGCCGACCGGGGGATCAAGGGGGTGGTGGATTTTCATCCGGGAGCCTTGAGATATTTGAAGGAAAAGGGCTTCCCCATTCCCTAAAGAGAATCCGCCTTTGAAGGGAGAAGGCCGGTGAATGGGGGAAATTCGAAAATTCCGAAGGGTGGGATCATCGCCGGGGCGGCCGTGGCCTGGTCCCTGTTTCAGATCTATTCCGCTTTTTTCGGACAGCTGGCGGCCTTCCAGCAGAGGCTCATTCACCTCAGCTTCGCCCTCTTTCTCGCTTACCTCCTCTCGCCATGGAGGAAGGAAAGCCGCAGGAGGAGGCTCCTTCTCAATATCGCCCCGGCGGCCCTGGTACTGATCCTGGGAATTTATGGAGTGGTGGAATATGAAAAGCTCTGGGAGCGAGCCGGGGCCCCTACGCGGTTCGATGTCGTTCTGGGGATGCTGCTGGTTTTGCTTCTTTTGGAAGCGACCCGTCGGGCCGTCACCCCCGTGCTCACGATCCTGGCCATCTTGGCCTTGGTCTATGCCTACTTTGGCCAATATTTTCCCGGGCCCTTTGCCCACCGCGGATATACCATCACCCGAATCGCCGATGTGATGTATTTGAGCACCACGGGGATTTTCGGCGTTCCCTTGGCCGTTTCCTCCACCGTTGTGGCCATTTACATTATCTTTGCCGCCTTCCTGCAAAAGAGCGGCGCCGCGCAGTACTTTATCGATCAGTCCTTTGCGCTCTTTGGCACGGTGCGAGGCGGGCCGGCGAAGGTGGCCGTCATCTCGAGCGCCCTCATGGGGACGATCTCCGGGAGCGCCGTGGCCAATGTGGTGGGGACGGGTTCGGTCACGATCCCCATGATGAAGAAGATGGGTTACAAACCCCATTTTGCCGGGGCGGTGGAGGCCGTGGCCTCAAGCGGCGGCCAAATCATGCCGCCCGTCATGGGAGCGGCCGCCTTTATCATGGCCGAATTTTTGAGCGTTCCCTACCTGGAGATCATCCGGGTGGCGGTCATTCCAGCGGTCATCTATTTTCTGGCCGTTTACATCACCGTCGATCGGGAGGCGGCCAAACTGGGGCTGCGGGGGCTTCCGCGAGAGCAGCTCCCCAAGGTGGGGGAAGTGCTAAAGAGGGGATGGTATTTTCTGCTCCCCTTGGGATTGCTTGTCTACTTTCTGGTCTTTGTTCGCTATTCGCCGGAGAAATCGGCCTTTTGGGCCTTGGTCTCGATCGTCGTTTTGATCTTTTGGCAGAGAAGGCATTCCGGATTTCGAGATATTGGGGCGGCCCTGCAATCGGGTGGGACCGGAATGGTAGAAGTCGCCCTCACCTGCGGTTGCGCCGGCATCATCATTGGAGTGGTTCTCCTCACGGGGCTGGGTCTTCGGCTCTCCATGATTCTGATCCAGCTCGCGGGCAATCAGGTTGAAGTTCTTCTGGTCCTGACGATGATTGCCTCCCTCATCCTGGGGATGGGACTGCCCACATCGGCCTGCTACATCATCTTGGCGATTCTCGTGGCCCCCGCCCTGGTCAAGATGGGAATCAATCCTTTCGCGGCCCACCTGTTCATATTCTATTTCGGCGTGATCGCCAACGTTACGCCGCCGGTGGCCCTCGCGGCCTTTGCCGGAGCGGGGATCGCCGAGGCGTCGGCCATGAAGACGGCGATAACGGCCAGCCGGCTGGCCATCGCCGCCTTCTTGGTTCCCTATGTTTTCGTCTTCAGCACCGGTTTGATTTTGCTGGGAAGCGGATTGGAGATCGCTCTGGCGGTAGGGACGACCGTTGTGGGTGTTTCTTTATTGGCGATCGCCTTAACCGGTTTTGGGCTTTTGGAAATGACTTTCCCCGAGCGGGTCCTCCTCGGGGCCTCATCATTATTTTTGATCAAGCCGGGGGTCTATACGGATCTCCTGGGCCTCGGCCTGGCCGCTTTCGTTGGGGTCCACCATTGGAGAAAATTTCGAAAAAGAAAAATCGAACGTTGATTCCATTTCCGCCGCAGAAGGAAATTTTGTCCACGGTACGATAAAAGATTTTCTGGCCATCGCTTTGGGGCGGGGATGGCTCTGTGTTCGATTTTTTGGGGTTGGGAACCTTACCGGCTCAGCCGAAAACCCGCCTTCGCGACTGAGCCCCGGATCCAATCGGGATAGATAAGAAAGATGGGATTTCCCATCGATGGGCCGATGATCCCGGAGGAAGCGCTTATTCCTTTTCACCCCACATCGGCAAGCTGCAGTCTTCCCTGCCAGCGGAAGAGGAGCGTTTCCTTCATGATCTGATGCTCTGGAAGGGAGAGGAGAGGATCCTTTTCGATAATGGCGAAGGCTTCCTTCCGGGCTTCGGCCAGTAGGCCGAAATCGCGGATAAAATGGGCGACCCGGAAATCGGGAAGGCCCGACTGCTGGGTTCCGAGCAGATCCCCCGGGCCCCGGATTTCCAGGTCCTCTTCGGCGATCCGGAAACCATCCGTCGTCTCCTCCATGACTTTCAGCCTCCGACGGCCTTCTTCGGAGGTATCGGGACTGGCCATGAGGATGCAAAAGGATGGATCCGGCCCCCGGCCAATGCGTCCCCGCAATTGATGGAGCTGGGAGAGTCCGAAGCGCTCGGCATGCTCGATGACCATGACCGTGGCGTTGGGAACATCGATTCCGACTTCGATGACGATCGTCGAGACCAGAATCTGAACCTTGCGGTCCTTGAAATCGGCCATGACCGCCTCTTTCGCTTCGCCCTTCATCTGACCATGGACCAGGCCCACCCGGAATTCCGGGAAGATATCTCTCTGGAGATGCTTGGCCATCTGGGTGGCATCCTTCAGGTCCAGCTGCTCCGATTCCTCCACCAGGGGATAAACCACATAGGCCTGCCGGCCTTTGCCGATCTCCTCGCGAAGGAGTCGATAGGCCCGGAAGCGTTCCGTATCGGAAAGGACCCGGGTGGCAATGGGGCCGCGACCGGGGGGAAGCTGATCGATGATGGATACATCCAGATCCCCATAGAGGGTCATGGCCAAAGTCCGAGGAATGGGGGTTGCGGTCATGACCAAAACATCGGGGCGATAGCCTTTCTTTCGCAAGGCGGCCCGTTGGAGGACACCAAATTTATGTTGTTCGTCAATGATGGCCAACCCCAGGTTTTTAAAATTCACCGCCTCTTGGATGAGGGCGTGGGTGCCGATCACGATGGGGCACTCTCCCCGTTCGATCTCCTCCCGGATCGAATCCTTGAGGGGACGGCGCAGCCGGCTCGTCAGGAGGCTGCAGCGAAGGCCCAGCGGTTCCACGAGGGATCGGAGATTAAAAAAATGCTGCTCCGCCAGGATCTCGGTGGGGGCCATCAGCGCCACTTGGTATCCCCCCTCAACGGCCATGAGCGCGGCCATCAACGCGACCAGGGTTTTTCCGCTTCCCACGTCGCCTTGAAGGAGGCGATTCATGGGAATGGGACGGCGCATATCGGCCTCAATCTCGGCGATGACCCGCTCCTGGGCGGGCGTCAAAGAAAAGGGGAGGCGGCGCCTCAGGGCTTGGGTGTAGCGGTGTTGGATGGGAAAGGCAATGCCTTTTTCCCTCTGTGTGCCGCTGCGACGCAGGGCCAAGCCGAGCTCCAGGAAGAAGAACTCGTCAAAGATGAGCCGCCGGTGGGCCGGAGATTTTCCTTCATTCAGCAACGCCCAGTGATCGCTTTCATCCGGGAAATGGACCTTCCGCAGAGCCTCGGAGAGGGGGAGGAGGCCCTGGCGGCGGCAAACCTCAGGGGGAATCCCGCTCTCCGCGCAGGGGGCATAGGCATCGACAATGGTTTTCCAAATCCGTCGAATCCATCGCTGGCGCTGATAGAGACCTTCGGTCTCGGAGTAAATGGGGATGATGCGTCCGAAATGGAGGGAATCATCGAGAGGCGGGATTCCCCCGGAAGGAGAATCCTCCCCGCCATCGCAGACCTCGACCTCGGGGTGATGCATTTCCTTTTGGAATTGGAAAAGACGGACTTCGCCGGAGAGAATCAGGGACATTCCTTTTTTGAACCGGGCTTTCATGACGCGGGGATTGAAATGAAACCATTTGGCAATGAGGACCCCGGTTTCATCTCCGATATGGAGCTCAAAGACCCGACGTCTGCCCCTCCAGACGCCGTCGGCCTGAAGGATGGTTCCCCTGACGGTTTCGATGCGACCCGGAGTGAGCTCGGAAATTTTTCGGATTTGCCGTCGATCGATGTATTGGCGCGGAATGAAATACAGCGCATCCTCGATGGTCCGGATCCCTTTTTTCGCCAGGAGGGCCGAAAGGCGGGGGCCGATGCCCTTCACGAATTGAATCGGGGTTCTCAGCTTCTTTTGCCCTTCCCGGAAAACCTCCAGGGTTGGCAAGGGGAGGGTCTCCTCGGCCGGGAGAAGAGTCTTTTCTTTGAGATTTCGGAGCATTTCTTGAATTTCAAGAAGACGAAGCCTCTTATCCAAAAAATCGAGCCCGTCAAACCCTATGATTCGGGCCTCCAAATGATGAATCACCTCCACTTGCTCGGGATTTAAGGGAAAGGAGAGGAGCTTTTTCAACCAATGGCGGATGAAGGGTTCCAATCCTTTTAATTTTCTCAGGTTTCCATAGCTGTTCCCCGAGGCATACTGTAAGGGTTTCTCAATGGTCTGCAGGATGGATGAAAGCTCTGGAGGATTCATATTTGACAGAGAGGCCAGGGATTTCCATGAAAATGCGTCTATGCGTATTATATCGCGTCCGGCAGGTTTTAGAGAATGCCGAGTGACGATCCCCGGGTTTTTCCGTTCCAAGATTGACATTTCCTCCCTTCTTCATTAGAAATAGATAGCTTCGGTTTCGGATCGGGATCCGCATTCTTCCGCGAAGGGGGAGCGATTCATGAAAAAGCGCATGACCTATAAGGCGGCAGGAGTCGATATCGATGCCGGCGATCGATTCGTCGATCTCATCCGTCCCCTCGTTCGAAAAACTTTCCGACCCGAAGTGGTCACCGATATCGGAGGGTTTGGGGGGCTCTTTGCCTTGACCGTCCGAAAGTACCGCGATCCGGTCTTGGTTTCTTCCACAGATGGGGTGGGAACAAAGCTCAAAGTGGCCTTCCTCATGGGAAAGCATGACACGGTGGGGATCGATCTCGTGGCCATGTGTGTCAATGATGTGGTCGTTTTGGGGGCCGAGCCCCTTTTCCTGTTGGACTATTTCGCGACCGGGAAGCTGGCCCTCAAGACTTCGGTTGAGGTGCTGAAGGGGATTGCCCGGGGGTGCCGGGAAGCGGGCTGTGCCCTCATTGGAGGGGAAACGGCCGAAATGCCCGGGTTTTACCGAGAAGGGGAATATGATCTGGCGGGGTTCGTCGTGGGGGTCGTGGAACGAAAGCGGGTCGTCGATGGATCGAGGATCCGTCCGGGGGATCAATTGATCGGTCTGGCCTCCAGCGGGCTTCACAGCAATGGATATTCCCTGGCCCGCAAGGTCCTATTCGAGCGAATGGGGCTCAGACCCCGGGACTGCGTTCCTGGAATTCGCCGACCCATTGGCATGGAGCTGCTGATCCCGACCCGGATCTATGTAAAACCCATTCTTCGTCTGCTGAAAGAATTTTCCATTCACGGGATGGCCCACATTACCGGAGGCGGCATCTCCGGGAACCTCCCTCGGGTGATCCCCGATGGATATAGGGCGGTCATTCGGAGGAAGACCTGGCCCACTCCCGCCATTTTTCGCGTGATCCAGGAAGCCGGGGCCATTGAAGAAAAAGAGATGTTTCGGACCTTCAACAATGGAATCGGTATGATTCTGGTCGTTTCCAAGCAGGAGGCGGGGCCCGTGTTGTCCCGGCTCAAGGAGATGGGGGAAAAGGCCTATCGAATCGGGGAAATCATCGAAGGAAAAGGAAAAGGCGAAAAGATCGTGTATCTTCAATAAGGGTGTGTTCCGGGAAAGAACATTTCGAAGCGCCGGGAAAGATCGAGAGATCAACCCGCCAAATCCACGGAGGCGTTATGGTTCGACTTGGAGTCCTCGTATCGGGAAGCGGATCGAACCTGCAGGCCATCATTGACAACATTGAGGCGGGCAGACTGGATGCCCGGATTCAAATCGTGATCAGTAACCTTCCGGGGGTCTTCGCCCTTGAGCGGGCGAAAAAACACGGGATTCCCCGATGCGTCATCTCTCACCGGGATTTCAAAACCCGGGAGGATTACGATCGAAGGCTCGTTGCGGTCTTGCAAGAAAACCATGTTGAGCTGGTGGTCCTTGCGGGATTCATGCGGATCGTTACCAAGGTTTTGCTCGATGCCTTTCCCATGCGGGTGATGAATATCCATCCGGCCCTCTTACCCTCCTTCCCAGGGACCCAGGTTTGGCAAAAACAGATCGATTACGGGGTGAAGTTTGGCGGTTGTACGGTCCATTTCGTCGATGAGGGGGAAGATACGGGCCCGATTATCATTCAAGCCGTAGTTCCGGTATTTGATGACGATACGGCGGATACGCTCAATGCCCGAATTCTAAAACAGGAGCATAAGATCTACTCGCAGGCCATCCAGATGTATGCCGAGGGGAGACTGGAGGTCCGCGGCCGGCGGGTCGTGGCGAAAGGGATGCCGAGGACCGCCGATTCCTTTATGATCAACCCGCCGGTGACCATTTTTGAAAAATAGAAGAGAGGAAAGGCGCAATCGCCGGGCCTTTTTTCAGGGCTTGGCAAAGGGGCGTTTTTGTGGTATAAACGTTTCAGCAGGGTGAAGAACCCTGCTTTGCTTTCCTTGGAGGATCTGGCCGATGAGTTATGCATGCGAAATCTGCGGGAAAACACCCCATGTGGGGCATAAGGTGAGTCATGCCAACAATAAGACGCGCCGTCGGTGGCTCCCCAACCTCCAGCGCGTTCATGCCATCCAGAATGGTCAACGCCGGCGCCTGCGCGTATGTACCCGCTGCATCCGTTCCGGATGGGTGACCAAGGCGATTTAAGGGGTGGAAAGAGAGGGATCACCGTCAAGCCTCGGCTTCGTGGTGATTTTTTTCCAGCCCCGAACCCCCACGGACCCGATCGACCCGCAACACATCCTTGATCTTTGCCAGTGCGCGAAAGGCAGATTGCAGATGCTGGACATCGCGGACCTCGAGTTCGAAGTTGCAGATGGCCTTTTTGTCTTCGGTCGTCACGACGTCGGCCCGCAGAATATTTACTTCCGCCGAAGAGAGGGATGAGCTGATTTCCGCGAGCATGCCCTTGCGATCATTGCAAACCACGCGAATGCGGACCGAATGGGTCCCCTTCTCCTGAAGGTTCCAGGAGGCCTGGATCAAACGCGAAGGCTCACTGGATAGTACATTGGGGCAATCGGCCGTATGGACCGTGACCCCCCGGCCCCGGGTGATGTAGCCGGTGATGGCATCTCCGGGAAGCGGGTTGCAGCACTTGGCAAAGCGGACCATGATGTCCTGCATTCCCCGAATCTGGATTCCCGTCGGTTCCCGCCGAATCCGTCGGGTCAGGCGGGCCAGGGCGGATTCCTTTTTCTCTCCTTTTTCCAGGGTGCCCGGAGGAACCAGTTTCCCCAGGATCTGATTGTGGGAGATGTTCCCGTAGGCCACCTCGGCCATCAGGTCATCGACGGTCTCCAGGGAGAAGTCACTGAGGATTTTTTTCATCTCTTCGGATTTTAGGAAGCGGTTAAAATCCAGGTGGTACTTCTTGAATTCCCGCTGGCAGATCTCTTTCCCCAGGTCCACGGACCGTTCGCGGGATTGCATCTTGATGAATTGGCGAATCTTCGTGCGGGCCCGGGAAGTCTTGACGAACTTCAGCCAATCTTTGCTCGGCTGGTGATCGGGAGCGGTGATGATCTCCACGGTATCGCCATTGCGCAGTTGATAGCGCAAGGGCACGATCTTCCCATTCACCTTGGCCCCAATGCATTGATGGCCGATTTGGGTATGGATGCTATAGGCGAAATCGACCGGGGTAGAACCGAGGGGAAACTGTTTGACTTCCCCTTTGGGCGTAAAGACGTAGACTTCATCGGGGAATAGATCGATCTTCACCGTTTCGAGAAATTCGCGGGGATCGCGCAGTTCCTGATGCATCTCCACGAGTTGGCGCACCCAGGCGAATTGCTTGCTATCCTTCGGCGGGAGAACTTTTCCTTCTTTGTACTGCCAATGGGCCGCAATCCCCTCCTCGGCCGTTCGATTCATTTCTTCGGTTCGAATCTGGATCTCGACGCGTTCGCCATAAGGGCCGATCACCGTAGTATGCAGGGACTGATAGCCGTTGGCTTTGGGCATGGCGATATAATCCTTGAACCTGCCCGGAACGGGCTTCCATAAGGAGTGAAGAATCCCCAAGGCCTCATAGCATTCTTTGACGGTCCCCAGAATGATTCGGAAGGCGATGAGATCATAAACCTGCTCGAATTCCAGATTCTGGTCCTTCATCTTTTTGTAGATGCTGTAGAAATGCTTGGGACGACCGCTCACGCGGCCTACCAGTCCATAAGAAGCCAGTTTCTCGGAGATGATGGAGCTTACCTCTTGGATATATTTTTCCCGTTCCTCCTTCCGCCAGGCCACGGCGTCGGCGATTTTTCGATATTCCTCCGGATGGAGAAAGCGGAGGGAAAGATCTTCCAATTCCGTCTTGATGCGGTCGATGCCGAGTCGCCCCGCGATGGGCGCGTAGATGTCCAAGGTTTCTTGGGCAATCTTGAGCTGGTTTTCGGGAGACAAGAACTGCAGGGTCCGCATGTTGTGAAGCCGATCGGCCAGCTTGATGATGATGACACGGATGTCCCGGGCCATGGCCAGGAGCATCTTGCGGAAATTTTCGGCCTGTTCCTCTTCTCGGGTGGCCAAGGTCATCTTGCTGATTTTGGTCAAACCATCCACCAGAGAGGCCACTTCCGGCCCGAAGGCGTCGCCGATTTCCTCGATGGTCGCCACCGTATCCTCGACGGTGTCGTGCAAAAGTCCGGCCGTTACGGAAGGGATATCCATCTTCAAATCGGCGAGGAGGGCCGCCACTTCGAGAGGGTGGCTCAGATAAGGCTCGCCGGAACGTCGGGTCTGGCCCATGTGCGCTTTGGCGGAGAAGACGTAGGCCTTCTCAATGGGGCCCAGATCCGCCTCCGGGTGGTGTCGGAGGATCTTTTCTCGAATGTCATTGAGGCGGATCATGGGAAAGACGGACCCCTAGGGGCTGGGGAGATATGGGCGGAGAACCCCGGTGAATCCCACCGGGGCCTCCAAGGGATAGAGCGAGAAGAGTCATTTTTGTTCCTTGATCCAATTCCGAATCCAAGTGATGACCTCCGCCCGCGGGATCATCCATACTTCGCCCGTTCGGCGGATGCGAATTTCGACGGAATGGGCCTTTTGGGTTTTGGCACTCAGGGTGAGGCGAAGCGGAAGGCCCAGGAGATCCGCATCCTTGAATTTCACGCCCGGCGCTTCGTCTCGATCATCGTAAAGGGTATCGATCTTCGCATCGTTCAGTTCTCGGTAAAGCTGCTCGGCATCTTCCTGAATGGCTTTTTCTTTGCCCTGGATGGCCAAAAGATGAACGTGGAAGGGCACCAAGGGCCAGGGAAAGATGATCCCATCGGCATCATGGCTCTGCTCGATGGCTGCGGCGATGATGCGGGCCGGTCCGATCCCGTAACTCCCCATGATGATCGGTTTTTCCTGCCCGTTGCGGTCCAGGTAGAAGGCCTTGAGAGGGATTGAATATTTGGTGCCGAGCTTAAAGATATTGCCGATCTCGATGACCCGCTCCACCCGAATGGGGGCCTGGCAGTTTGGGCAAGCGTCGCCCGTCTGGGCCACGTGGATGTTGGCCATTCGGGCGGTGAAATGCCGTCCGGGGATCACCCCCCGGAGATGGTATCCTTCCCGGTTGGCACCAGCCACATAAACCCCATGGTTCAGGGATTCGTCGGCGATCAGCGTGATGGGAGGATCGGTCGGCAAATTCACCGGACCCAAGAAACCGGCTTCGACGCCCGTATATTGTTTAATCTCATCCCGGTGGGCGGGACGAAATTCTCCCACAATGGCCTTCAATTTTTTCTCATGCAGGATTTGATCGCCTCGGACCATGGCCAGGATCGGGCCTTGATTGCCCATTAAGAAAAGGGATTTGATCGTCAACCGGGGGTCGATCTGGAGGTAGGCCGAAACCTCCTCGATGGTCCGCGCCCCGGGGGTTGGGACCTCTTCCAAATTCCAGGAGGGAAAGGCTGGGGGCGGAGGCAAAGAGCGGGCCAATTCGACGTTGGCGGCATAGCCGCATTTTTCGCAGAGGGCGACTTCATCCTCTCCGGCGGGGCTCGGGGCCATAAACTCATGGGCCCCCGCCCCTCCCATCATCCCTGGATCACTTTCTACCACGTAGTATTTCAGCCCACATCGGGAAAAGATTTTGCAATAGGCGTCGTAATGGAGTTGATAGCTATGGTTTAATCCCTCGGCGTCTGGGTCGAGGCTGTAAGAATCTTTCATCAAAAATTCCCGGGTGCGCAGGACTCCCCCTTTGGGACGGGCCTCATCGCGGAGTTTCGTTTGGATTTGATACCAGATTTGCGGAAGGTCCCGGTAGGAACGGATTTCTCGAGAAGCCAGCCAAGCGACTACCTCTT
>Ga0272448_1006922_pt1 | contig 12117 bp, 10 predicted proteins | sample YNPCB0191_FD_202220 | JGI IMG/M metagenome (GOLD analysis project Ga0272448, IMG submission 202220) | Hot spring sediment microbial communities from Yellowstone National Park, WY, United States - YNP-CB-019-1 | ecosystem: Environmental > Aquatic > Thermal springs > Hot (42-90C) > Sediment... | reverse complement strand
ATCCTATTAATGATTAATTACTTCTAGATAATTAATCATCCTATTGATGATTAATTACCTTTTGATTGTTAATCATCCTATTAATTACCTATTGATTATTAATCACCTTTGATTATAAATCACCTATTGATTATTAATCACCATATTAATTATTAATCACCTCTTGGTTAATTTAAATTAGTATTCATATTTATTATTAATCTTTCCGATTAATAAGCATCATCACTTGATTATTCAAAATTAATAAGTATCATGACTATCATCAATCATCATCTTGATTAATAATAATCAAAGGAATTATTATAAAATTATCATTTTGATTATTCAAAATAAATTGCTCTCCCAATAAATAAATATCTTCTTGCTAATCAATTATTATCTTGTTGTTAATTAATCATTGCCTTGATTATCAAGAAATCTTCCTCTTGATTAATAATGATCCGCCTTGATTGTTTAAAATAAATATTAACGTTTCATCTTGATAATTATTTAAATTAATCAAGGGGGATCATTATTAATCATCCTTTTAATTATTAATCTTCTTCTTAATTATTTAAAATGAATATTCCTCTTGATTATTAATCATCTCTCAACTATTAATTAGTAATTAAGCCCTTGATTATTTAAATTAGTTATACTCTTGACTATTAATCATCATCTTCTTAATTATTTTAAATTAATTGTCCTTTTTCATTATTTAAAATAATTAAAAAGTAATGATTATTAATCAAAATGACTATTAAATTTAAATAATCAAGGAAATGACTAATAGTTGATGGAGGATTAATAATCAAGAGGTAATTAATAGGGTGATTAATAATCAATAGGTAATTAATATGATTATTAATAATCCTAGTTAATTAAGATGTTGATCAATAATTAAGATGATGATCAATAATTAAGAGGTTGATTAATAATTAAGATGATCATTAAGAGGTTAATTATTAATTAAGAGGTGACCATTAATCAAGACGATGATTATTAATCAAAGTTAATTATTAATTAATAGGGTGATTATTAATCAAGAGGTTGATTAATAATTCATAGGATGATAATTAATCAAAGTTAATTATTAATTAATAGGATCATTATTAATCAAAGTTAATTATTAATTAAACGAGCACTTAATTTTAATTAATTAATATATTTATAAATTCAAAATAACCAAACTGATAATTATTACTCAATATAACGATTAATCTTAACTCAATATAACGATTAATCTTAACTAATCAATAAGATGATTATTAATTAAGAAGTTAATTAATTTTAAATAATCGAGAGGATAATCAGATGTATTAATCAATAGTTAATTATTAATTAAGATGATGATTATTAATCAAGAGGTAATTAATAATTAAGATGATGATTATTAATCAAGAGGATAATTATTAATCAAAAGGATAATTATTAATCAAAAGGATAATTATTAACCAATAGGATAATTAAGAATCAAAAGGATAATTATTAACCAATAGTATACTTAAGAGGATGATTAATAATCAAGAGGATAATTATTAATTAAGAGGTGATTAATTATCAAGACGATGATAATTAATCATTAAGATGGTAATTAATAATCAAGAGGTAATTAATCATTAAGATGATAATTAATCAAGAGGTAATTAATCATTAAGAGGTGATTAATTATTAAGAGGATGTTTGATAATTAAAAGGTTATTATTAATTATTAAGAGGTAATTAATAATCAAGAGGTAATTAATAATTAAGGGGATGATTATTAATCAAGAGGTAATTAATAATCAAGAGGTAATTAATAATTAAGCGGATGATTAATAATCAAGAGGTAATTAATAATTAAGAGGATGATTAATAATTAAGAGGATGATTAATAATCAAGAGGTAATTAATAATTAAAATGATGATTAATAATTAAGCGGATGATTATTAATCAAGAGGTAATTAATAATTAAGATGATGTTTAATAATCAAAAGTTAATTAATAATCAAGAGATAATTTATTATCAAGAGGTAATTAATTATTAAGAAGTGATTAATAATTAAGGTAATGATTAATAATTGAAAGGTTATTAATCAATATGATTATTAATAATCAAGAGATGATTAATAATCAAGAGATAATTTATTATCAAGAGGTAATTAATTATTAAGAAGTGATTAATAATTAAGGTAATGATTAATAATTGAAAGGTTATTAATCAATATGTTTATTAATAATCAAGAGGTGATTAATAATCAAGAGAATAATTATGGGTCAAGACCATGAGTATTAATCAAAAAGATAATTATTAATCAAGAGGATAATTATTAATCAAAAGAATAATTATTAATTAAAAGGATAATTATTAATCAAGAGAATAATCGTTGGTAGAGAACTTGAGTATTAATCAAGAGAATGATTGATAATCAAGATAATAATTATTAATCAAGAGGTAATTAATAATCAAGATAATAATTATTAATCAAGAGGTAATTAATAATCAAGATAATAATTATTAATCAAGAGGTAATTAATAATCAAGAGGTAATTAATAATCAAGATAATAATTATTAATCAAGAGGTAATTAATAATTAAGATGATGATTATTAATCAAGAGGTAATTAATAATTAAGATGATGATTATTAATCAAGAGAAGTATTATTCTTAATTAAGAAGATGATTATTCTTAATTAAGAAGATGATTATTAGTAATCAAGACGCAATCATTAATTAATAGAATGCTTAATAATCAAGAGGATGATTATTAATCAAGAGGTAATTAATAATTAAGAGAATTATCAAGAGGATGATTAATTATCAAGATGATGATTATTAATCAAGGGGTAATAATAATTAAGAGGATGATTATTAATTAAGCGGACGATTAATCATTAAGAGGTAATTAATAATTAAGCGGATGATTAATCATTAAGAGGTAATTAATAATTAAAGGGGATGATTATTAATCAAGAGGTAATTAATAATTAAGATGATGATTAATCATTAAGAGGTAATTAATAATTAAAGGGGATGATTATTAATCAAGAGGTAATTAATAATTAAGAGGATGATTGTTAATCAAGAGGATGATTGTTAATCAAGAGAATGATTATCAATCAAGAGGTGAATAATACTCAAATTAATTTAAAATAATTAAATCATCTTAATTATTAATTTAAATTTTCATCATGGTTCTTTTGGGATAACTCCACTCTTTAAAAATAAATGGATTCAAAGTATGACTTTAGAAAACATAAGATCTTTTATTACCTATTAGGGAATTCATTTGTCGTTTAGAGAAAATGAAGTATCACTTCTATGATGTTTAGTTTATAATTGCTATTATATTCAAATATAGGGAAGTTCTCTATAGCAATTAGTATCTTATTTTATGGAATGATCAAGTTTAAGTTGTAGTTGTCCTGGAAAGTAAATGGGTGTACACCCAATATTATTTACCGTTTATTAATAGCTATTTATATTTTATTGATTATTAAATTAGATATATATATATATGTTTTTCCAAATTATTAAAAGATAGTATTAGGTGTTCATTACATATTGATTATCTTTTCTACTATTAATTTTCAAAACCTTGATAATTAAGATTGAATACCTACTACTATTACCTCTTAGGGATAACCCTTTAGTATTATTCATTATCAAACCTATTGTTTATTAACAAGAAAACAAATTTCTTGTTAATAAATAAAATATCCATATTTACTATTAACACTAACCTAAATGTAAGAGAAGAATTAGTAAGGTAATAAATGATTCTATTGATATAATTGTTGTAGTAGAAATAAAAGAAATGGTGTTCCATTTTTGTATGAATTCAGGTGGTAAATCACCTGAATGAAGATATGTTAAATATTCATGATACGCATTAATTAAACACACTTTGCTACTGAGATAACAAAGGATATATAATATCAATGATGCAACCTTATATTTATTTAATGGCTTCTTTTGATTATTATCAGTTAATAAATAGCCCGTTTTATGATAAATAATATTAGGTATTTGTGAGTATCCAATTGCTAATCCAGATAACAAACTTATGGTACCTAAAATTATAGTGGCAATAATAAAGTATAATGTAGACGACAAATAATTAGTGTTGTCGGAAGCTCGCTCAAAAACACTAGATTCTGTAATCTGACAACTCGAATTAACACGCATTTGAAGTGCTAAAAATGAAACATTTTTCATCAAATTATCTGCACATATTTGATTATTACAGGACCAAATACCATTACAAGAACTAGTATCTATAGGTTGCCAATAGGCATCAAGAATAGTAATATCAGCACCAACAGGATAATAAAAATTAATGGAACTTGTTAAATAAATAGACGCGCAAAGATTTATTAACAAGACAAAAGTATATAAATTACTAGCTAATAAGGGTAAACTTGTTAATAAATATTTCTTGATTAACATTTTCCGAATTAAACCTAATAAAATTTTTATTAATCAATTGATAGATATTAAACTGATTTTTCTTGAAGATAAGATGTTATTAACATTAAATTATCAATTTAATATTTAATTAAATTGAATTTTAATTAAATGTTATATAAAGATGATAATTATCTATAATAAATGAATATTCAAGAGTTACCATCTGAAATAATAATAACTATCTTTAATTATATAAATGAAAATTATATTTATAATGTTATGTTAACCTGTAAACAATGGTATAATCATATTGAATATGATAGATTATGGTATAATTATTATATTAAATTATGGGATTATCCGTCTAAATTAATGTTAAATAAATATCATATTAACAGAGAATATTGTAATTATAATAATAATGGAAAACATACAATTTATGGTCAATGTTGGAAACAATTGTATCGAAAAAAACGAAATTTAGATAAATTTAATTGTTCAGTCTACAAAACTCAACTACATGGTGATGGATTACGCTGTTTAAAGTATGATAATGATTTAGATAGATTAATAACTGGAAGCTATGATAAATTGATCAAAATTTACAATTTAACTAGTTTAAATCAAAAAGCGGTGTTAGTAGGTCATAATAATTGGATATTATGTTTACAAACTATTAATAATTTATTAATAAGTGGTTCAATGGATAAAACCATAAAAATATGGAACTTAGAAAAATATAAATATATAGCCACGCTTGAGGGACATAATCATGCAGTCGAATCAATGACCATGAACCAAAATAAATTATATAGTGGATCATTTGATAAAAATGTAATTGGATGGGATGTTAACACCTTGCAAAAAATTAGAGTTATTGAGGCACATGATGATAAAATTAGATATGTAGAATCATTTGATGGTGGTATTATAACCTGTTCAGATGACACTACTATCAAATTATGGAATAAATCATTAGGTTATATCGGTAAAATTAATGGACATAGCGATAGAGTGCATTGTATAAGGACTGATAATAATATTATTGTTAGTGGTGGGGCTGATTTAAATATCAAATTGTGGGATATGAGAAATTTCAAATGTTTAATGACTATCAAAAATCATCAACATTGTATTCGACATCTTCAATTTGATAAATCCAAAATAATTAGTGGTGGTTGGGATAATATGATTAATATTTGGTCACTTAATATGAATCATAATATCAGAAATTTATATCATGAATCTCATGTTGCTTATTTACAATATGATGATGAGAAAATTATTAGTAGTGATCATTTAGGTAATATTTATAAATGGTCTCTTTAAATTGATTTTAAATCAATAAGCTGATTTAAAATCAAATGGAACAAGAAATTATTACGTATTTAGAGCATCATAATTTTACTTATCTTAAAATTGAGGATAATAATTCACTAACAGTTATTTATAATTTATTAATTAATAATATTCCTCCTCCTCTAGATATAACCAATAGATCTATTTGGCTATATTATGCGATTTATTATGAAATTAAAGGTGATATTAATAATATGTTAATATGTTATATTATGGCTACTGATATAGCGGAATCTATAATGGAGAATGAAATTATTGTCTTTTTAACACGACATAATTTTAAATATGTTAAAATTGAACATTCAACCACCCTAAAAATAATTTATAATTTGTTAATCAATAACGTTGTCATAGATATTGATTTAACTGATGCTCTTTTATCTTTATATTATGGTATTTATTACGATATCAATAAAAATATTACTAAAATGTTATACTATTATTTAAATACTTCTGAAAAAGGTGACTCAACAAGTCTAAATTATTTGGGTTATTATTACTATCAACAGAAAAATTATGATCAAATGATTTATTACTATCAATTAGCTATAGGTAAGGGTAATGTAGATAGTATGAATAATTTGGGATCTTATTATTATAAGATTAAAGATTATGATAACATGAAGAAATATTATTTAATGGCCATCGAAATGGGTCAGCTCAAAAGTATGTATCAGTTAGGTAATTATTATATTGAGATTAATAATCAAAACAAAGCTATCTATTATCATTCGATGGTTATAGAAAAAAATTATCATCCTAGTATGTTACAATTAGCTTTATTATATAAACGTATTGGTGACACTAAACAAATGTTTAAATATTTTAATATGGCTATTGAATTAGGCAATGTTGAAAGTCTTCATTATTTAGCCAAATATTATCAATCGGTTAATAATATCGTTGATATGAAAAAATATTATCTAATGGCTATTGAATCGGGTAATATTATTAGTATTGTTGACTTGGCTTTATATTATAACTCGATTAAAGACGTTAATCGTATGATTAAATATTATTTAATGGGGGTTAGGAGAGGAAATGCAGTCTCTATGACTAATTTAGGATTTTATTATTATCAAAGTCAAGATTATGATAAAATGTTACATTATTATACCTTAGCTATTAACCAAGGATGTTTAATGGCCATGATTAATTTAGGATTATATTATGGTGAAAATAAAGATTATACTACTATGGATAAATATTATCAAATGGCTATTAACACTGATAAAGTCTATTCTTTATATCTAATTGGACATAATTATTATAGTCTTAAAGATTATGACAATATGATTAAGTATTATTTACTAGCTATAGATGAAGGACATTTAGATAGTATGTTTAGTCTAGCTTCCTATTATTATGAGATTTCCAATTATCCTAATATGGTTAAATATTATTTAATGGCCAGTGAAAAAGGTCATGTCAAATCAATATTAGCCTTAGCCACTTATTATGGTAAGATAAATGATAATTATAATAAGATTTATTACTTAAATTTAGCTATTAAAAATGGTAATAATGACTCTATATTACAATTAGCTGAATTGTATCAGCAGACCCAGGATTACAACAACATGACTAAGTATTATCTAATGGCTATTGAATTAAATAATGATCAATCCGCGACCAGACAATTAATTAATCATTATAAATCAGACTTTAAAAATTTATGTTAATATTTACGTAATGATACTATTATTAAATATGAAAAAAATAAATATACTAGGTTAGTAGTTAAACAGATTGCCAAAGCTGCTCAACATTTTAGATTTAAATACAATTCAATAACTTTTAAAATAATTAATTATAATCATCAATTAAAAAATGGTATTGATTCTACTACCATCTATGATGAATTAAAGATTAATCATCCTGATATTATCTCATATTTATCGATAACCAATTCAGATCAACTATCATTGATATTTAATGAACATCTTAAACTTTGGTGTCCATTATAAATAACTCGTATTTTATCTGTTAATATTTAAATATTAACAGATAAACTATTTCCATTTATTTTTTAACCAGATCAAATTCAATCTCTTTTGATAATAATTCAAACATGTGATGTATTTTATCTATATTTTTTAGACCATACTTTTCAATTAAATAATCATCTATGGCCAATTCTTCTTCATCAGGTATTCTATTTTTTAACTTTTGATAAATTTGGTAATCAGTTTGAAATTGTTCATCCGATTGGCCTGGAAATTTACTGATTTTATCATTACTTCTTTCAACTTTTAAAAATTTTAAAGTTCTTCTCGGAGTTTCAAAAATCATTATTGATTTAATATCACCCGCATACTCATATTTACCGTCTCTTAATTTCATTACACCCACTGAATTACAATCATAATGTACATCATTTCCACAATCATAAATTTCATTGTGAATTCCGTTTTCATATAAATATTGATACACTGTTAATTCATCTGTAAATACTTTTAATGCTAATTGTTGATCATAAGTATATATACATGCAAAACTATCTACTCTTGTTAGTAAATAGATATATAATTTCTCAGGTGGACTATTCACATCAAGCCATATTTTATCTAGATATGGTATTTCTTTCCCATCATATGTTTGAAGATAATACATCTTATCTACTATTTTATTGGTTAAACAATATTCAATCTTATCTAATTTAATCTGTCGATATTCATAATTATATTTAAATGTTAATTCCATTTAAATAAAGTTAAAAATAATTATTATATTTCATTTTTTGTTATCAATTCTAAATCATTCATTAGATATTGTCTGTTTAAATGGGTTTATAATTATAGTTGATATGTACCTCAGTTTATTATCTATAGTTTAAAATATATATAACCAACTAACTACTATATTCAATAAGATATTTATTATCATAATATCTTATTATTAATGTATATCATCATTTGCCAATTTGAAATACATTAAATTATAATAACTATTTAATATATACTATAATATTTATGTATCTTACACTATAATATTAATTATCCTTAATAGACAATTAAACTTAATATCAATAATATTAGTAATTAGTATAGTAATTCTTAACAACTGAATGAGATTATCATTGGATATAATAATTATTCATATGGAAGGTTAAGAATAGTTACTTATATGGGATATCCAATAATAATTTCATTATTATTGGATATAATGATCACATTAAAATAATTATGTCAATAACATTATTATAAATATATACCTTCACACTAATATCATCTTTAGAAACTAATAATTTTATCTCTCTGAACATTAATTATAATAGAATTTATAATTAATTAGAGTTAAGAATCAGAATCGGATAAGTCATCTTGCATTTTAATTGATTCTAGATAAATGGTTAAATTATCTTTAAACTCTTCATCCGATTGAAATGGAAATTTGTGAATTCTATTATCACAGACCAAAAATTTAAGATCTTTATATGTCATGATTGCATCAGTTGATTGTAATTTATATTCATTGTCTTTAAGTATTAAGGTCTTTATTGTATTATATTCATAGATTTTATCAGTTGAGGTAATATCTTCAGATTCAAATGTATAGCTTCCCATATTATATAAATATTGGTAAGTTGTCATTTTATCGATAAAGACTTTTAATACTGATTACCACAGTATGAGTTTCCTCTATCTAATGTATAACAATATAAAATTTCAGGTGGAGTTTCAGTTGCTAACCATGTTCTTAATAGATATCCATCATTACTTTCTAAACAGTCCTCTATTCTGTTATTATTTAAATTATATGTTAAACCATGTTCTTAATAGATATCCATCATTACTTTCTAAACAGTCCTCTATTCTGTTATTATTTAAATTATATGTTAAACCACAAAACAATATATATTTATTACTTGATGAGTTACTATAATAATCTATTATTAACTCCATTTATTTAGTTGATAAGAGAATAAATTATTATTCAGTTTTAATATTTATTTCAAATTCAACATCGTTAGCAATTAAGTCTAATATTTTTCGTATTTGATCCAATTTATCCAATCCGAATATATCTATTAATTGCTCATCTAAACTTAAATATTTAGATTCCCGATCCTTTAATTTTTGATAAATTTGGTAGTCAATATTAAATTCTTCATCCGATTGAAACGGAAATTTATGGATTCCTTTATTGATATTGTTTAAAAATTTTAGCGTTCTTTTCCTGGTTTCGAAGAGTAATAAGGCATCAGTATCATTACGCATTATAGCTATAGGACGGGTACGATACTTCCCATCAACTAAATCAATTACATCTATTGAATTAAGTGTATAAGAATCGTAATCAGTATATCTAGACTGTCCGTTATCATATAAGTATCGATAAGCTTCTTCTTCTTCTGTAAATACTTTCTTAACAAATTCAATAACACATGAATCCACTCTCATTTGTAATAAATAGAGATATAATCTTTTAGGTGGATCTGAACATTCAATATAAGTTTTAACAAGATAATCATATATACCCTTCTGGTGAAAAATATCAGCAGTTTTGTTTCCTGTTAGACAATAATTGATACTTTCTAATTTAAAAGTACTAAATTCAGGATTATTGTAGCGCAATGGTTGTTCATGATAGTTAAAATTTAACTCCATTTTATTCTGAAGAATAATTCTATTAAAAATCATTTTTGAATTATATTTAAGTAAAGAGATACTTAGCTCTTTATTTATGACTGGATTATTGATCATACCCTACTAAACGTCTTTGAACTGGATTTAAGACAGCTATTTCTAATTCATCAGGATGATTATTTTGTCCTCCATATGAATGAGGATCTTTTGCATTTTCGGTCATCCATGGACCATAAACCCAATGACTAGACATTGATCCTTTTTCATACCAGTTAATACGATTAACTAATTCTTCAGTTGTAGCTCCATTTCTAGGACCCATTGAAACATATGTACACATTCGAGGAGTATCACCAGTAGGTTGAATATTACAATGAAATACTCTTGAATCCCACAATATCATATGACCAGCTGGAGCACATAATTTAATAATAGGTAATTGTGAAATATTAGGATCATTCATATTGACTTTAAACCATTTGATACCATCAGTTGGATGACGTTCAAGATAATCAGTAAAGTATTTTTGTGAGTCCTCCACCAATACTAATCCTCCATCATTAGGTCCATTGTCTAATAAATTGACCAGACCTTGAATACAACAAAATTCCATATTGAATCGTCCTTGATCACAATGTATCCATTGTTTCATTTTGGAAAGTTTATCTTTAGTTGTCGGCTTAAGAAAACAAGCACCATCGAACGAACAAAGTAAATCTTTGGTACCCCATATTTGTTCAAAAATAGGTATACATTTTTCTCTTATTTCCCAGATCCATTTAGTGTGACCAATATATTGTTTAAATATACCATGTAATAAAATAGGTATCTTGTCATTAGTCCATGTTTTAGGATCATTACGTTTAAATAATGGATGACAACTCTCTAGAAAATTCCAAAAGTCATTAACATATTTTGATGTATCAAAATCTGGTATTGGTACTATACTCCATCCTTTGGTTATTAAATGTTCTAACCATTGATTTTGATCATCTTGATACCATTTAGGTGTAATAGTCAAGGATGAAATGATTTGTTCTTGTCGATTAATACCATTATTTTTCTCTATTATAGCTCCATAAGTATATTGAATGAGTTCTTTTTTATTGAAGTTAGAACCTGGTTTATAACCCAAATGTTGACAAATTTCTCTTAATTGTTTAATGGTAAATTTTGTTAGGTCCATTATTTCAGACTTAATAACTATTAAATCTGAATTCACTTTTTAGATATTAATTATCATTTTATTAGGGTAAATATCTTTGAATTAGTTAATATTTTCTATTTTCAACAGATTAATAATCATATCGAAATCTAACTTCATTAATATGTAAATTAATGATGAATTATCTAGATTATTAGTGAATCACACTTAATGTTGAGGAAACATTTATAACTCTACACTATTATTATCAAAATACTATCTCATAAATTTATAAAGGGGTGATGATAAAATATCATCTAATAATATCCACATATATAAGTTAACCAATGTAATATACACACATAATAACAATAATTAATTATGTAAAATGTTAATATTGTACTAATTATAATGAAGATAAATAAGATAGATAGAAATTATACCAATAATGATTTAATATTTACTTAGTATTAAATATCAACATAATTCTCACATATAAATACTAATAATTGTATTAATAAATCATACATGATAAAATTATTAATAATATAATTTATAAATTATATTATTATCTAGTAAAAACGTATATATTAGCCCAAAAATTCAATATGGGTCATAGACACTAAAAAGTCAAGTATAGATGGAGATACCCTC
>Ga0272448_1006918_pt1 | contig 12120 bp, 11 predicted proteins | sample YNPCB0191_FD_202220 | JGI IMG/M metagenome (GOLD analysis project Ga0272448, IMG submission 202220) | Hot spring sediment microbial communities from Yellowstone National Park, WY, United States - YNP-CB-019-1 | ecosystem: Environmental > Aquatic > Thermal springs > Hot (42-90C) > Sediment... | reverse complement strand
AGGGTCACATTCTGGCCGTCGTCGCTGCGAGCTGTCGCCCGTGTGCGAAAGCCGCATACGCCCGCTTCGATCTCCACTTTCGCCGTCATCTCATCCTCCGTGTTGATGGATGTGCGCTTGGCACGCCGCGTGCCGCAGTGAACCGGGGGGTTCGGCAGCGGCTCCCGTCATGGAGAGGGCACGCCCTCAACGCCTGTAGCACTCGACCAGCAAGCTCTTCTCCTTCTTCAGCACGATCTTCAGATGCCGTGCATCCCCGGCAACTACCTTGTCGTGGGCAAGCGACTCTTGCACCCACCTCGTTGCAGCCTCGGCAGCGGAAGACACCTGCTCCGAAGAAAGCCGGTAGTAACGCCAGCGCCCCTCTTTGCGGTATTCAACGAGGCCCGCCTGGCACAGCTTCGTCATGTGCTTCGAGACGGTTGACGGTGACAGCCCCAGCACCTCGATGATCTGGCAGAGGCAGAGCTCGCCTCCTTGAAGCAACATGAGCGCTCGCACCCGGTGCTCATCAGAGAGTGCCTTGGTGATCTGGATAAACGACTTCAGGAAGGAGTTGTTCTCGGACATCAGATTACGTCCTTCTGACCGTCGCGCGCCGGCTCGATGGTGCTGATCGTCTCATCGAGACGAATCCTTCCGCTGACCAGCTTGACGGTTCGCTTTGCCCTTTGGGCCGCCGCAGGATAGTGCGTGACCATGACGATGGTTCGCCCTTCCCTATTGAGCTCCTGGAGGAAGTCCAGGACATCTTCGCTTGTGTCCGGATCGAGGCTACCCGTTGGCTCGTCCGCAAGGATGACCACCGGATCGTTGGCAGGCATACGGGCCAGGGCAACACGCTGCTGCTGCCCCACACTCAGCTCCGACGGCTTGTGGTCGAGCCAGTCTGCAAGCCCGACCCGCTCGAGAAGACTCTCGGCCTTTACCCTCTGATCCCTTTCCTCCATACCGGCAAGGAAGAGCGGCAGCTGAACGTTCTCAATAGCAGAAAGGTAGGCCACGAGGTTGAATGTCTGGAAGAGGAATCCGATCTTCTTCCTCCTGAGCCGTGCGCGCTGCTCCGGGCTGAGATCATAGAGTGAGCATCCGTCGAGGAATACCTGGCCGTGCGATGGCGAAAGCATACCTCCGAGCGTGAGCAGAAGCGTACTCTTGCCGCTGCCACTGGGGCCGACCACGGCGACAAAGTCACCCTTCGGGATGTGGAGAGTCACACCTGCCAATGCCGTTACCGGCTGATTGCGATGGTTATAGGACTTGGCTACGGCTTCCATCTTCAACAAGGTCAGATCTCCTGTAAAGTCACGCAGGGATCGAGCCTGGCCGCACGTCGAGCGGGGAGGTAGCTTGCGACGACAGCAATAGCCACGGAGAGACCAACGGCCCAAAGCAGAAGCAGCGGCATCGGCAGGACCGGAATCCCCGCAATCCTCGGCCCGAGGGCGATTGCCAGCACGGAGCCGAGCAGGTATCCACCGATTCCCCCCGCAAGCCCCAGCAACAGAGCTTTGAGGAGGAACATCCTCAGTATCAAGGAAGAGTCCGCTCCCATCGCCATGAGCGTACCAATCTCCCGCCGCCGCTCGAACACGTTGGCATACATATAGTTCGCAGTGCTCGCCCCGCCCACCAATACGATGATCACGAGAAACACTCCCGAAAGATGAGACATCATGCGATTCGTCCTGATCTGTGTATCCACTACCTGGGTGATGGTGACCACTTTCGCGTCGGGCAGCAACTTGTTAATCTTCTGGACGAGGCCCTTCGAGATCTGGCTGCAGCAGCCCACCACCTCGATAGCGTTGACCACACGCCCCTTCCCGGCGAGCTCCTGTACCGTGTGGAGGTGTGCGAAGACGCGCGAGTCGTCCACCGTACCGGTCTGCGGTAGGACCGCAATCACGGTGAAGGTCTTGCCCAGGAGCTTGACTTCATCGCCCTGCTTCACACCCAGCGATTCGGCCACATCCGCCCCCACAAGGGCCTCCCTCTCGCCAAGCGTTTCTATGACCCTCTTGCGCACCAGTGTCTCCTTCGACGCCAACGGAAGCCTGATCGACGTGGTGCCGCAGCCTTGTGGTCGAGCGAATATCCCCGCACCCTGCCAGGCGGCCTTTGCCTGGAACTCGTTCCTCGGGAGTATCCCGGTTAGAGTCAGGCTCTTCCCCTCCACCGCGATGGGCACGCACAGCTTCGGCGAGAGGTTGTCCAGTCCCTGTAAGTCCGATGTCGCCAGTCGGGTAACGTATTCTTCGGGGAACTCCTCCTCCTGCATGTCGGCGCTGTAGTAGCCCTGGAGAGTGGCGGACTTAGGCAGAATGAGGATGTTTGCGCCCAACGCGTCGAGCTCCTTGGCTACGGCCTTCTCGGAGTAGAAGGTGACATTCTTGATTGCCACGATCGCCGTGATCCCCAGGAGGATCGCAAGAAAGCTCGTGCCCAGTTGATTCCTGCGCTCGAAGAGTTCTCGGCAGACGAGATTTCGCAGTTGCATCTTGCGGTCTCCTTGTGCTACTTGCTCGGTCCGCAGCCCCCGCCACTACCCCCGCCACAGCACCCTCCGCCGCTGGACATCGCTGCGGTGAGGGCAGCAGTCAGCTTCTCCTTCGTGGTCGCCCCGGTGAACTTGCCGATCACTGCGCCAGGCGGAGCCAGGAACACGGTCGTTGCCTCTTTGACGTTGGGGTCAATCTGAAGATCCGACACCAGCTTCGCCTCTGCCTTGTCGGAAGGATCAAGCGTGACGATCTCCGTCAACTCGGCAAAACGAGCATCTGCCTTGAAGTCCTTGACGCCCTTCATTGCATCATCGTTGGACCTCGTCTCCTTGTTCTGGATGCAGAGGAAGACCACCTTGCCTTCCTGCAGTACTTTCAGACATTTCGCCAAGCATGGAGTCGCAAAAGCGTTGAGAAGCTGCTGCTCCTCAACCTTCTTCGGGAATCCACCCGTCACCGCACCGTTCGGGGCCAAGGCGAGGACCAGCGGCATGGGAGCGCGATCGACGCCGAGTTTCTCCACAATTCCCTTCTCGGAAGAGTCGGTTACATTGATCTGGACCGAGTCCGCCTTCTCAACAACCTTCTTTACCGCATGGTCAAAGACCTTCCGCATCGCCTGGGTTGCCTCATCCTCAGTCTTGTAGAAGAGGACAAACAGGTACTTGTTCGCACGGGCGGCATGCTCGATGGCCGCCATCCCCTTGCCGGTAGCCTTGGCATCATCCTCTTTCAGCTTCTCCGCAGCCGACGCTCTCGGCGCCACAATAGCGAACAAAACAACCACCGCCCCGATCCCAATCCGGACTGCCTTCACGCAAGCCTTGCTGCTCATCTGAATACCTCCTTCTTCGGGCTCTCCCGAACGCAGCAAACCACTGGATCAGTTTCCCACTTCGTCACGCATCGAAGTGATCATAGCAGAAACCAGGCCTCGGTCAAATCAAAGCTCACCTCGCCGTGTAGATCAGGTACAATCCTCCAAACAGTACGAGCACACCGCAGACCTTCCTGAGAATCACGGCTCCCCTTGAGCGCTCACTCCAGTTCAGGTAATGCTGAACGAGTTCCGTGCTCGTGCCGGCGAGAACGATCACAGAGCAGTGCCCCACCCCGTAGACGGTGAGAAGTGCGACGCCGTAGAGCGGCGCGGAAGAGGCCAACTTGAAGGTCACGGCGAGTATGGGCGCCATGTAGGCGAAGGTGCAAGGGCCGAGTGCAATGCCGAAGATGAGGCCGAGCAGGAATGCCGCCAGCATTCCCTTCCGTGCTGTGCCGACCTGACCCGGCCCCGACCAGGGCATGGGGATCACGTCCAGCAGGTACAGGCCCACGGCGAAGAAGATCACCGCCACGAAGTAGTTGCCGAACCGTCCCACGTCTCCCATCATCCGTCCCGCCGCGGCCGTCAATCCGCCGATGGCCCCAATCGTGATCAGGATGCCGACGGCAAAGAGCACGGAGATCAGGAACGCTCGCCGGGTCGAGATGCGCCCCTGGCCGTCAATGAAGCCGACGATCAGCGGGATGCTCGCAAGATGACACGGGCTGAGGAGGATGCTGAGTATGCCCCACACGAAGGCGGCACCCAAGGCGGCCGCCGGGGCTCCCTCTATGGCTCGTGTCAGCGCCGTAAACAGGTACTCCATGGTTCCTGTGCCCTGAGCTACCTGTGGTACGCCGCGCTGTCCGCGCCCGGCGCGTCGGCAGAGGAGCGACCTCCCCGGTATCCCCTCTCGTTTCCTTCGCCGCGTCCCTTGCCGCCGCTTCCTTCGCGCACGGGTACTGCCCAAGACATCACGATGAGCCCGACCAGCACGAGCCCCAGGAAGACAAGGAGGGCGGATCCGGCTCCGCCGAAAAGCGCACCGAAGGTGTGGGTGATCCACTTCCAGTGGAGGATTATGTGGATGAGCACCAGGACGACCAGGGCAAGAGCAATGTAGAAATGTATGCTGCCCCATTCGTGGTGGCTCAGCCCGAGCAGTACGTTGCTGCCGGAGCGCGCCGGCAGGCGATAACGCAAGATGATACCCGTAGCGACGAGGCCTGCCATCGCGAGGTAGGCGAGAAGGTTACCGGCCTGGTTGATCCGGTTCCTACTCACGGGTATCTTTCCTCTCTGTCTGCTCGCGCCAGTTCGGGTGTTCCGCCTCCATCTCGGCCCGGCTCATGCGGCCATGGATGAAAAATAGGGATCCCGGGAAGCGGCCGGGGCGCAGGTGCACGTTGTACGTGTGCCAGAGCGCGATGGTCACGACCGCCAGCAGAGCCTCGTGTGCGTGGGCCTCCTTGAAGGCGTACAGGAGCGTACTCCACGACGCGGGGAAAAGACCTTGTAAGATCTCCGGGAACCACATGGCCACGCCGGTCACGATCATGATCGGGGCACCCCAGAAGACTGCCCAGTAATCGAACTTCTCGAAATACGAGAAGCGTCCGAACTTGGGACGCTCTTTGGCGATCCCGACGAACCAGGCCAGATTCCGGGCGAAATCACGGAAGTCCTGTAGGCGGGGGAGCATCGCCACGAAATCTCGCCGTCCCTCGGGGTGTACCAGCGCATAGACCAAGTGATAGAAGCAGACAAAAGTAAGGACACCCCCTCCGCCGCGATGAACCCAACGCCAGAGATCAACGCCGCCCAGGGCGCTGGTAAGACCGGCCGCCCATGATGCACCCGAATACCGGAGGCCCCATAGAAAAACGCCTGAGACCGCAAGGCAGATCAGCGAGGCCATCAACAGCAGGTGCTGCGCCAACAAATGCTCGTTGAACCGTTGCACCATCTCTTCCCCGCCGCCCGATCCCGCCGCCGTCCTTGTCCGTTCCCGCCATCGTGCGTTCAGATCCAGCATGATGTGCAGTCCCAGCCCGGCCAACACGAGGATCGTCAACCACTTGAAGAATGCCGCTGTGGCGCCCGGGACGCCTTCGTAGCGGGGCGGCGAACCGGCATACCCTAAGAGTTTGTATTGCGGCACTGTGACCGGCCGAGCGTCAGGCCCGAACGGATACGTCGGAACGGGGGCAAAAAAGAAGGCGGCCTTGTCGCTGTGGCAATCGGTGCAACCCTTGGCACCGAGAGCCGCCTTGGCTGCATAGACGTCGTGGCTGTACTTGTGGACGTTACCGTAGGGCGAAGCCTCCCACTCGTGTTTCGGAACCGTCCGGTACTCGGTCCCCGAGCGGTACACGCGGTCGTTGTACACCCACACCACGCGCTTGCCGTCCATCGGGTAATTCGATTCCTTGAGCAACTGGGTGACAGAGGCGATCAGCGCGTCTATCTCCTCCGGCCGATTGACTTCGATGACCCCGTCGCCGTTGTCGTCGGTGATCTTCGCCAGCTCGGGGAACTTCGACTTGTCCTTCATGTGCTCGGTCCACATGCGATAGACGTCGCTCATCTTCGGCTGCATCAGCGCCGTCTGACCCTCGATCTCGATGCCCGGCCAGGCGGTGTGGACCCGGTTGACCGGATAAATCTTGCCCTTGTAGCGGACGAGGAAAGGTTTGAAAGGCTCGGTCGGCTTATCGTCGTAGCCTTCCATCACGAGGTAGCCATAGTGGTTGCGATAGGCCCCCTCCGGGCCGTAGAAGGTCCAGAGATGCTTGCCCTTGCTGGGGATCTTGGTGCCGGGGTTGAAGACATCGCTGGCCTGGAACTGGATGGGCTTGACGAGGCGCTCGGGGATGTGGCATGTCTCGCAGGCGATCTTGTCGAGGTGGACCCGCGGGAGCCAGCGGTGCTCGGTCACTGGCGCGCCGAAGCGACCGGTGTCATGGCAGTCGGTGCAGGTGCGGCACGTGTTGTCCAGGTCGTTCCGCACGAGGCCGCCGGGGTCGTCACCCTTGCCGATTTCGTGGAGTTCCTTGCCGCGGATCCGTGGATCGTCTGCAGAGGAGCCGGCGGGGTGGCAATCGGTACAGCGGAGGCCGGCGCGAACGTGCACATCGGTGCGCGAGCGGAAGTTGAAGCCCCGCTTCTTCCAGCCCGGCTGCGCGTGGCACGCGAGGCAGGCTTCATTGCGCGGCTGGCGGACGATGTTAGGCGAGAGCGTACCGTCGGGGCCGAACTTCGTTTTGTCGTAGGTGACCGTCACCGGCTCGCCCTTCTCCACGGAGCCTGTGACCGTAGCGAGTCCCGCGCCTGCGGTCGCGGCCCAACGGAAGTTCAGAGCCTTGAGCTGCTTGTCGCGTTCGGGGAAGTTGTACCCGGGGAGGTGGCAGAGCAGGCAATCGGCCTCCACCACTCCGCTCTCGGTCCAGCGGGCCTTGTAGTAGTCGCCGTCGAAGTTGTTGTCGCCGCCCGAGGTGAAGCCGCTGGCGGGGTCGGCCATCCAGCGGTCGTAGCGCCTGCCCGCTCGGTCGTATTCGGCGGAGCCGCCGCCGGGGTGGCAACTGCCGCACCCGATCGCCATGATGCTGAACGAGGTCATGTCCATCGTGGCCGCGGAGGCGTTCTTCTTTGGCGAAAGGTAGTTGTAGAGAGGCGCTGGCGAGCACCAGTTACCGCCGTAGAATCCGGGGGTGGTCACCCAGCCGCAGCGGGCGGCCATGTCCGGAGTCGGCTTCTCGTCGGCGCCCATGGTGAAGTGGTATGCACGGGTGATCTTTTCGTAATCGTGGCACTGCCCGCAAGTCTGCTTCGGCGAGTAGGGTTTGTCCGCGTTCGTCCCCTTCACGGGATCTATTGTGTTCCCGTCCTCATCCAATAGGTGGAAAGGCGGACAGACCCCTTCGGGGCGCCTCGACGCCGGAGAATCTGCTTCCCCGCGTTGCCCAGTGTCGCTCAACCGGCTCGCCCGTTCGCTATTCTGAGCGATGTTCCAGGCCATCGGTTTCGCCGGATCGAGACGCTCGAACGCGGCGGGTTTCGCGCCGCTCAGGTCCACGCCAAGCTCCTTCCACTTGGCCAGGATGTCTTCCGCGGGGATGAAGCCCTCGTGGCGGGCGAGTTCTTTACCTTTCGAGTCGTAGAATATCTGCGTCGGAATGACGCTGATGCCGTATCTCCTCGTGGCTTCCGGGTCTTCCTGGAGGTCAATGATCTCGACGACCATCTTGCCTTCGTACTCCTTCTTGAGCCTCTCCAGGATCGGCCTCATCAACTTGCAGGGTATGCACTTCCCGGCGCCGACCTCGATCAGCTTCGGAAGGGCGGGAGCAGTCGGTGGGGCGGCCTCCTCGGGCCTCGGAGGCTCAGGCCCCGTCTTCCCCGCCTCGTCGGGTTGGGGTGTGGATGCACCGGAGCGAGCAGCGGAGCTCCCGGCGGCGACGCCTTCCTTGGCTGTTGGCGTCTTGTTCTGCTTCAGCACGACGATTATGACCACCAACACCGCCAGTGCAGCGACGACGGCTACCCTCGCTCTCGGAGTCATCGCAGCTTTCCTCCTTGTCTCATTTCGCCTGGGCCCCTATGCCGATCTTCTCAAGTCTCCGCTCGATCTCTTCCTGGGACGAGCATCCGACGGTGCGAGACACTTCCTTCCCATCCTTGTCGAAGAATATCTGAGTCGGGAGAGATTCGATGCCATAGCGGGCAGCAAGAACAGGCTCCTGCCGCGCCTCTACGTACACGACATCGAGTTTACCCTTGTACTTCTCGGCCAGGGCGGAGAGCACGTGTTTGGTCTTGTCGGGTCCGCAGCAAGTTCCGCCACCGAAGCCGGCGAGGACGGGTCTACCGCTCGCACGGGCCTTGTCAATCGGGTTATCCCGTGCCAGGGGAGCCTGCACCTTCACCCACTCCGAGTTCACCGTGATCGGGATCTTCCGTCCGAGTCCCCGGACATGTGCATCCATCGTATCCTGCCGTTTCTGCTCCAGGAGATACTGCCTGATCGTGTTCTCCACCTGCCCAAGCGGCGAGTCGCCAAGCAGCCACTTGTTCTCAGCGTAGAACTTTGCTATCTCGTCATCGGTGACCTCGACCTGCTCCGTCACCTTCTCATAGTACTCGCGAAGTATCTTCTGCTCGGCCATGCCGGAGGTTGCCTTTCGATCTTGCTTTGCGGCAAGCAGCAAGATCTTATCCGTGGCCAGCCGCTCGAGGAGGAAGAAGGCGTTCCGCCTCAGTTGGTCAGCGACCAGCGGAGATTGCTTGTTGATGATATCTTCCAGATCGGTCGGGCTGATCTCCACCGTCTCTGCTCGCAGGAGCACGCGATCGGGCAGCTTTCCGAGCTTGGCGAATGTGAGCACACCTGTTGCGAGGCCCGGATAGACAGAATCAACGGTGGGAGCCGCTTCTTCTCCGGCGAGAGCCGGTCGGCTGCATGTCCAACAAGACAGCGCTGCACAGAGCGCCACAGCAGGAGCGCATACCTTCATCTCTTTCCTCCTTCTTCAGGCGGTGGGCCGGCCTCACCGGCGCCGCCGAGCAGTGGAGGTGCCAGGTTTTCCGGAAGCTTCCCTCCGAGCTCGAAGGCGGGCCGACAATGGCCCTTGTCGAGGCTCGCAGCGATCCGAGCTCTCACGACCTTCTCCATGAACTCGAGAGCTTTGACGCTGTCCCGGTCCACCACGATTCGCTCGATCTCTTGAATCTCCTCAGGACCGAACGGGATCACGACCTTCTGGGGGCCCATGGCTATTGGAGCATCTTCTTTATGTCTTCGACGCTCGGCACCTTGCCGACTACCTTGACCTCGCCGTCCACAGCCAGAGCAGGGGTCATCATCACCCCGAATTTCATGATCTCCGCCACGTCCGTGATTTTCTCGAGTTCATACTCGATGCCAAGCGCCTTCGCGGCGGCTTCCGTGTTCTCGGTCAGCTTCTTGCACTTGGGACAACCGGTTCCGAGGACTTGCAGCTTCTTCATGGTTCGCCTCTCCTTGAGGTCCAAATGTGTCACATTATTCCCATACGTTCCCTATCTTCAATGCGCGACAGAAGCATCTTTACCATGGCCAACGCGTCTCGTTCGTCATTGTCCAATTGGATCGCCTCGACGCGGATGTATTCTTCTGACGTCATTTTGACCAGCACCTCACCGTTCATAACGCAACTCCGTCATGCCTTGACGACTGCTCGACGGACTTCCGTGCGAAGATCAGATATAGACACGGCATCAGGACCAGGGCCACCGGGATTTCCATGAGAAGTCCGCCGACGGCTCCGGCGGCCATCGGTTGAAGCATGTCACCGCCTTCTTCGATTGCCAGTGCCAGGGGGATGAAGCCGACCAATGTAGTCACGGTCGTCATGACGCGCGGCCGCAGGCGAATCTTCGCGGCATCCAGCACGGCCTCGAAGGGCGACAAGCCCTTCTGGGCCTCGAGTTCCTCCGCGAAGGTCAGGAGCAGGACGCCATCGTTGACCGTGGCTGACACCACGATCAGGACGCCGATGATGACCGTGGCGCCCAGCGGCAGGCCGGAGGCCAACATCACAAATACCAATCCCGCCAGGCAGAATGGTACGCTGCCCAGGATCAGGGCGGGCAACTTGAGGCTGTTGAACTGGACGGCCAGCACGATGAATGAGAAGAAGGCGGCGAAGGCGAGGATGGTCAGGACGGTGTGCTTCATCTCGTCCATCATTTGGGCTTGCCCGCCGTAGGTCACCTCGTAGCCGACCGGCCGGTCCTTCTTGCCCATCGCGTCCTGGAGTTCCGCCAGGGCCTTGCCGACGCTGACGCCGGCGGCGTCCCCGCGAACGATCACCTCTTTCACCTGGTCCTCGCGGACGATCTCGACCGGCCCAACGGCGGAAATGACTGTGGCTACGTCCTTGATCCGCAGGTAGCCGCCCTGGGCGCACTTCAGCGGCAGGTTCTCCACGTCCTGGCGGGATGTGATCCTGCTCTCGGGGATCATGACGCGGATGTTGTAGTACTCGTCGCCCTCGCGGTATCGCGTGGCCACGGCTCCGGTGATCAGCGACCGCATCGTGTCGGCGATGTCGGCGATCGACACGCCCAGTTCGGCGGCCTTCGCCCGGTCGATGTTGACCTGGTATTCCGGCTTGGTCATGTCCATCGAGACGTAGACGTTGGTGAAGTGGGCCAGCTCATTCATCGTGGCGGCCGTCTGGCGGGCCTGATCGAACAGCGTGGCGATGTCGGGTCCCTTGATCTTGACCTCGATGTCGGCTTCTCCGAGCGTGCGGATGCCCTTGACCTTCATCTGCATGACCATCGCGTTGCCGCCCGGCACGGGGATCTTGGCCACAACCGGCCTGATCTTCGCGATGTACTCGTTCGTCGACAGCCTTCGCCGGCTGCGGGGAACGAGTTGGAGATCGATCTCGCCCTCATTGGCGATCTCGTAGGTGTACAAGCCCCACACCTTGCCGCCCACGAGCGTGAACATGCTCTCGATCTGTTCGTCCTGGCCGATGGCCTGTTCGATCTGATGGAGCACTCGGTCGGTTTCGGCCAGCGAGGCGCCAGTGGGGAGTTTGACCTTGACCATGATCCGGCCGTCGTCCATCCGGGGCAGGAACTCGCTGCCGAGGCGCCCCATCAACAGGACGGCGGCCAGCAGAACGCCGGCAAATGCCGTTACGACGATCCACCGGCCCCGAAGGGACCACTTCAGTGCCCAGCCGTAACCTTCCGTCAGCCGATCAAAGAACCGCTCGAAGCGGGTCTGTTTGCGCTGCCCGGAGGGACGGCGGCCCAGGATCGTGGCAGTGATCATGGGCGTGACCGAAACGGCCACGGCCAGACTGATGAGCACGATCCCGGCAATGACCAGGATCAGTTCGCGGAACAGCAGGCTGGTCAGTCCGGGCACCAGGAGGAACGGCACGAATAGGGCCAGGAAGGACAGGGTGGCGGCCACGAGGGGCGGACCGACCTCCGAGGTGGCGGTCACGGCCACGGCGTCCGTCGGATCCTCCGGCCGCTCGTGCCGCAGGCGCGTGATGTTCTCGATCACGACGGTGGAGTTGTCCAGCAGCACGCCGATGGCGATGACCAACCCGCCGAGGGAGAAGATGTTGAGCGAGAAGCCGGCCAGCTTCATCAGCCCGAAGTTCAGGATCAGCGTGATGGGCAGCGCCAGCACCATCACCAGCACCTGCCTCCACGAGCCCAAGAACAGGTAGACGATCAGGACAAGCAGCACGGCCGCCTCAATGGCGGCATTGCGGACGCCGCCCAGGGCGGTATTCACGTAGTCGGCCTGGTTCTCCAGCATGCCCAGGCGCACGCCTTTGGGCAAGGCCGGTCCGAGTTGCTGAATTCGCCGGCTGACCGCCTCGGCGACCTGCACGGTGTTGGCACTGGCTTGCTTGAGGACGCTCAGCTTGACGCAGGGCCTGCCATCCAGGCGTGTGATGACACGCACCTCTTCGCTGGCGTCCGCGACCTCGGCCACGTCGCGCAGGTACAGCTTGGCTTCCCCGTTGCGAGCCAGGACGATGTCACGGATTTCATCGAGTGTGCGGTATTCGCCCATCGTCCGAGCGATGATCTCCTTCGGACCGACGGTCACCCGCCCGCCGAACTGCTCGATGTTCTCCTCCCGCAATCGCGCAAGCACACCGGGCAACGTCAATCCGTGCTTCTCCAAGGCCAGCGGGTCCAGGTGCACACGGATTTCCCGCTTGAGCCCGCCGACGATCTCGGTACCTGCCACGCCCGGTACGGCCAGAATCTGAT
>Ga0272448_1006916_pt1 | contig 12122 bp, 20 predicted proteins | sample YNPCB0191_FD_202220 | JGI IMG/M metagenome (GOLD analysis project Ga0272448, IMG submission 202220) | Hot spring sediment microbial communities from Yellowstone National Park, WY, United States - YNP-CB-019-1 | ecosystem: Environmental > Aquatic > Thermal springs > Hot (42-90C) > Sediment... | reverse complement strand
CCCCCAGATGTGCACCAGACAGTACCGCCCCCTCTTCACCGCATCGAGGATGTAGTCGCGCACCGTCCACCCAGGGTGGATGAAGCCGAACTGGATCGCTAGGTCCCTCAGCTTGCTCCTCGCATGCTGAAGCTCGTACTCCTGCTGCTGCATTGCCTCGGTGGTCATTTCGCCTCAAGCCTCCCCTCAACGCCCGTGAACTTCTCGGTCGGCTTCTGGCTGGTCGGCTTCAGGGCTGCGCTCGGCACGAGCACCGGCACGTCCTTCAGCATCTCGGTTATGGCAGGCATGACTACCTTCATTGCGTGGACCGAAAACTCAGCCTTGAGTTCGCTGAGGGCAATAGGCGAAAGACCAAGTTTAGTGGTGATGATGAAGAAATTCTGCCACCCCAGCTCCATGTACGTGTACTGTGTCACCTTGTCGTTTTCCTCCTTTTCATACGTCACATACCTGAGCTCCTTCAGTTTATTGTCGCGCTCCAGGGGGTTTCTGTACGAAAAATCTGGGAAGCGCTTGAGCCATGGCGCGATGTACTTCTCGAAGTTCTGTTGGTTGCATTCGAAGGGCCAGGCGATGCAGATCGGCTCGTCGCCTTCCTTTGCAGAGTCCAGGGCTACCGCCACCTTGTAAAGATCTTCAAATTGCTCCCTCTTCCCAGCAGACGTGCTTCCGATCAGAGCCTCACAGAGTATTCTAACTTTCTTTATGGGCTCGAACGGGATCGTGTTGATCAGGTAAAACGCGGGTATCTGGTATTCGTAGCTCATACTTCCTCCCTCAAAGACGTGGTTTTCTTGGTGAACATTCCACCCGCATCGAAGGCGGAGTGGATCTTGTTGAATAACCTGTAAAGTTCATTGGCGAAAGTCATCTTTTCCACCATCTTTTCGGTTAAGTCTTTCGTGCTGTCTTCACTGATTCCGCCAACCACTCTATCGTATTCCAGCAAAAGCGCAGTTTCGAACTCATTCGGCACAAAGCAGATCATTGCCCTCAATGACTTCAAGGCATGGAAAAAATCGTCTTTCTGCATATACCCAAGAAACTCTTTATATAATTCGAGGATGTAATCCACCAGCCCTTCATTTACCTCGTAGCGCATTTTTTATCACCATTTCAATTTTCTTTTCCCATGGCACGCCTCTGGCGTAGAGGGCTGCTTTATTCACGCCCTCACTAACCAAAAGCACTTTACCATACACAGCAAGAGCTGTCTGTAAAACTTCTTGCGTCTTAAGAGCATCTTCTAAATCGAGCTTCGTCCTCTTCCTCCACCTGCACTTGCCCTTCCTTTTTAAAAAAGAAAAAATGGGGGGCATGGCTACCTGTGACCTCCGAAGAGCATGAACACGAAGATCATGGCAATTATTACGCCAGCTATGATGAGAAAGAGCTTCCAGTTGAATCCACCCTCGCGTTGAAGGAGCAACTCTTTCAGCCCTGTGTACTTGAGTGCTGAAGCCAACACGCCCTCCAGCAGCTGGGCGGGGGTATACTTGCACCAGTGCATCACATCTGCGATGTCGAAGATCACACCGCTTTCTGGTTGATTTTCCGACTGCCTCTCGAGCGTTTCGATTTTTCCCTCTTTTGTAGCATCTTCTACCTCTTTCTTTCTTGCCTTGAAATGCGTGAAGAAGGCTGCATGTTTGGCAGGCACGGTCCTGAAGTGATCGATGTAGTGCAGAAAGAGCTTCACCTTTGGTCCAGACAGCCATATCGCGCTCTCTGGGTCCAACTCTATCACACCATTCCCGTAGGGAAGTTTTACGAGATTACTGGAAGGCACCTCACCAGGGTCCCAGAAGTGTCCATTTCTGGCTCTGTCCACCGTGAAGACCAACGTAGAGTTCTGCGGAAGCTTCAGCCATCCACCATGCCTCAACCACATCCACATGTACATACCCAGCATTCCCGTGCCGAAGCCGAAGCAGTAGAGAATCAAAATTATGAAAAATTCACCATCCATTTCCCTACCTCCCAGCCAACCTGTCAAGGAAGCTTTTCTGCTGTGGCTTGCGCTCTTCGACACGCACTGTCTGCGTCAGCAAAGCTTGCTCCGTACCTCTACCTGTGCTGCGAGATGTCTGGCACATCGTTGTGTCGAGGAGTTCACATGCTTGGATCTTCCTCTCGAGGATGTCTGAGTCAATTCGTATGACCCACGATGCCTCCCAACCAGAGCCAACTTGGTAAAGCACGTGAGGTCTCTGATAGGAGCCGAGAGCCGCAATGTCGCTTGTTTTAAAGAAATTTGTAGTCTTAAATTCTTTCGGGGCATTTACTGGTTTTAAGAAAACATCGCTCGACATCTGCATCTGCACGGGAGGCGCCCCTGGCATGATTTCCCTCGGCTCCTTCTCTTCCCTTTCCCTACTCATCCTCTTTGACCTCCTGCAACATTTGTAGCATTTGGGTTAACCCACAGCAATAACCAGCCAAGAATTCCGGGGAATTCTTTTTGAACTCAATGTTGCCATCATCATCGATGAAGGCGCTGCGTTGCTTTTTCAATATAAGTTCTATTGGCGTTTCATAATATACAATCGCCTCTACCCACCGTTTGTAATCTTCAATCCCCATTTTGCTCAAGACGCCGTCTTCCAGTTTTTTATATCTCTCTTTGGCTTCTTTGATGATTTCGAAAAATATTCTGAATATGCTCTTGTACAGCAAAGCTAAATGATAAACAATGCTCCCCTTATTTTCTTCAGCTATTTTATCCAATTCATCCAATCTTTTTTCAAGTTCATTTAATTCGGAATCGAGACCTTGGCTCATTTTTCTACACCTTCGAACCAAACATTTGTATGAACGAAGCCACGACCGCTATTAACGCCATGCCCAACATGATGAAACCCAGCAAGATGTAGTCGGTGTAAAGCGCAGTGCCGTCTGGATTGCCTACGTTACCGCTCATTATTGCCATTATGAGAAAAAGCCCAGCAGAGAAGAACGTAATGGGGTATTTATTGGTGAGAATGCCGACGAGAAAGAACACGACAGCCATGCCCACAAAGAAGAGATAAGTCATTTCACTTATCATCTGTCATCATTTATCATATTGATTGACAGAAAATAAACACTTCTTTTTTGCCGTGAGGCGTGTCAATTTTAACATCAGAGGCTGTACATTTTAACATCAGAGGCTGTCATCGGGTAAATCATTAAGTATTATAATTAATGATAATTCTCATGGTGGTCTCAAAAATGAGACTGTTGAAGTGGTTGAAAGACAGGCGAGGCAACGTAGGCAACATAGGCGCCCTGATCCTCGGCTTGGTCGTAGCCATGATCACGATCTTTATCGCTGAACTTCTCGGCGGTGTACTTTCGGCTCAGATTAGTTCACTTTACACCACGTTCAACCTCACTGGCTCTATATGGCAAAATCTCTTTACCCAGACCCAAACCATAGCCACATCCGCTATCTCGGTCGCCATAATCGGCTTCCTGATCGCCGCCTTCATGGTCGTGATAGGCATCTTCGCCTTCAAGCGCGGGAAGTAGCGGTAGCGAGGGGTGACGGCGGTGCCCTGCAGGCGCGGTCGAAAGAGGCGTAGGTCGAAGCGCAGCCGAAAGTCCTCGTGGTCCTCATTGCTGAAGGGCGTCCAAATGGTAGGCAAAAACGCCGAGTCTTGGTTCAAATACTGAGGAAAACTCACCAAAATTCCCCCTTTTTCTCTTTTTTCCGTGTAAAACTCACCGAGTGGGGGGAATTGGAGGCAGAAAATATGGAAAATGAGAATGGTGGGGCAATCATTATTTTATCTCGCACGGATTTTAACGTGGGCAGTGGGGGGTAGGTTGAGTGGCGTACCTAGGTCCTAGGTTAGAGCCAGAGGCCCAAGTGTACAAGCCGAAGGAGGAAAAGAAGCCCACTCCAATACCGCCACCTCCACCCCCATCAACTGCCCAGGGTGCCGGAGGGGGAAGTACCCAAATCGTGGACCAGCCGATGGAGCCAGTTAAGACCACTCCAGTCTACCAGACCTACTACGTGCCCTCAGGGAACACCACCTCAATAAAGCCAGATATCGAGAAGGAAGTCAAGGTGCAGGTTGGCGAAGCCATCACGCTCAAAGCACCACAAACCGTGACGGAAACGAAAGCACCCTCAGAGATCCCCCGCCTTGAGTTTCCCAAATTCGAGTACAACGCGGAGCCGAAGTATCCCACGCTCGGCTCGGACGTTCTTGCAAAGAGTGGCGACCCGCTAAAGCAGTTTGCGGGTGGATTTCTCGCATCATTCGACATAACAAACCCCAAAGCCCCATCGCTCTTCGGGATGTACCTCACGGCTGTTGGCTCCGCCCAGTACAGCCCACCAACCAAATCCACCGCTCCGACCTTTGAAGCCCCTGAAGTCAAAAACATCACGTCACCGCACCCGTCCGAGTGGCTCCTGGGCGAGCAAATAGCCACGCTCAAAAGCAGTCCCCTCGTTGTCATCGGAGCCACGTTAGGTGAGATAGCCTTCTGGGGGGCGCCTGAGGCAATGCGTGGCGTGAAGGTGGGGATCGCCCCCAAGATCGCAAATATCGTGCCTCAGTCGATTAAGAGCACGATCTCGGTAACGCGTGAATTTCTCTTTCCGACAAAAGCCGAACTTTTCGAACAAAGGTACTTCAGCCAGGCGAGCGGGACGGCTGCGATGGACCTGTTCATCCAGTCGGAGGTGCCAGTCAAGGGGATGCCTCCGGCTCGCGGCTACTTGAAAGAGCTGGAGGGGATAACCAACCTGAGGGCTGCAAAAGAGGAGCTGGCTGAGAAGACCATTTTCACCAAGGTCGATCCGCTTGCGGGTACGCTACTCAAGCAGGAGGTCGAGGGCCTCCCCGGAAGACCTCCCGCTGGCGGGAAGGTGGAGGCTCCGATCGGCTACCAATCACTGAAGTGGGATGTGAAGCAGGTTGGACCAGACGCATTCACCGCAAAAGTGACGCCCTACGACAAGGTCGTGATGGGCTACGAGCACGTTGAAACACCCAAGGTGGAGCACGGGTTCAGGGGAGGGATGGCTCCCACAGACCCGAACATGGTTGGGCTGAAAGCCTCATACCTAACTGAGCGCCTCGGTGAGGAGCTGGACAAGGGCGTGTCCAAGATAGTTCAAGATGTGAACAAGGCTGTGGCACCCAGTGGCAAGGGCGAAGGCGGTGGCGTCCTCAAGGCTGTGGCTCAGACCGTGGAAGAGGGAAAGGGCAAGCCCCTCACACTCACCGAGAAAGAGCTAATGAAAAGGACCTATTCCGAATACGTGCAGGAGTGGACCTCCTACGGTGAGCCGCTCACCCCCAACGAGATGGAAGTCATAAGGAGGACCTTCTCGGACTACGTCCAACCAGCTAGGACCGTGACGGAAGGTGTTTCGAAGACCTACGCACTACCAGGTGCAGCATTTCTCAGAGAAACTTTCATGAATTTCAAACCGAATGAGTTCGTGAAGCCGTTGGAAGGATACAAGCCATCCATGAAGCCCACGACCGAAGTCATACCAACGGTGAAGCCGAACGTAACCCCAGACATCAGGATGAGGCCTGCAGCAGTCACGGAGTTCACTCCAAAGCTCACACCGTACCAGGTGCCGAAACTCACGCCAACACCGTACTTGATTCCGGAAATAAAATTTGGGTCAAAGCCAGAGATACCAACGATTCCACGAACCCCACCCCGCCTAATGACTACGCCCCGCATAACCACGTACGAGCCACCGACTTTCAGGGTTCCGCCTACCATGCCTCCAGCAATACCGAGAGTACCACCGTGGCAGCCTTATTACCCTCCTTCGATTAAGCCTCCATGGATAGACATAAGGGCAATGCCCACGCAAAGAATCAAGATGCCGACCGTACCCAAAATAAGCTCGCGCTACTTCGAGCTGGCTAACCCCTTCGGCACCTCAATCGTGCCGAAAGCACTGAGGAATCTGGGGGTGTGATGGATGCGCCTCGGTCTTCTTGCAGTCTGGGTGAGCGCGATCCTCGCAATGGTCGGGGTCTACGTCATGTTTTCCTTCATGACCCCATTTATCGGGACCGTGGATAACTACGCTTGGCAGTACATGAACGTGCTCAACGCCTCCTCGGTGTGGAAGGACCTGTACATCAGCACGCAGGGCACTTTTAGCATGGCTTGGTCCGTGATCATGATCGTGCTGTTCATATCACTGATTCTGTGGGTGGTGGTCAACAGTGCGCGGAGGGAGCCACAGGAAGAGTATTATGAGGAGTAGCGTCCTGCTGCTTCTCATGCTTTGGATGGTGCTGGCTCCCGCGGTGCCCACGAAAGCGCAGCCCACTGGATACATGGACATCGCGGTGTACGTGAGCACCGACACGCCAATCTACCTCCCCGTGAACTTCACCGTGCTGTACATGCTCCAGTTAGTCGACCCGTCCTCCGGCGCGATAAACATCCTGTACCCAAACAGGATGCTCAACATTTCATCGCAGCAACCGGTCACGATTGGTTCATACTCCGTTGACAGCATTTCTAATAAAATAACGTTCTGGACTGGAGTGAACATCACGGCAGCAGGGAATTACACGTACAACTTCAGGCTGATTTACGACTCGGCATTGATGGCAAATAATACAATAGATACATCATTGCATATATACAGTGCCTTCCCGTGGATGTACAGTGTGCCCATCACGATAGCCAACAACCTCACGTCAGCCCTGACGAACTACCAGATCGGTCTGTATCTGAATTTGTCCGCACAAGTTTCGGCTGGGAAAATCAGGAGCAACCTCGGCGATCTGAGGTTCAATGATTCGAGCGGAAATGCGCTCTCATACTGGATCGAGGACCCAACAACATCGGCTGCAAAGATCTGGGTAAAGGTGCCATCCATCCCAGCATCGCCCTCCACCGCCACGATTTACATGTACTACGGCAACCCGAGCGCTACGACTACATCGAGTGGCACAAGCACTTTTCTCGTATTTCTGGACAAAGACAACTACAGTGGCTGGTCTTACACTTCAGCTATTTCGCTGAGTGTGAGCGGGTCGGATTTGAAGATCTCGCATGCGGCGTCATCCAGCAACCAGTGGTTTTACCTCTCTGGCACGTACCCGTATGCTGATGGCTTCGTTATTACGGCGAAAATAAAGCACGGCGTCGGAGTAAACCACAACTTGGCGAGCCATGTAACCGCTGCATCCGGCACAGGCTACTCCATCGGACCGTCGGGAGTTACTACTGCAGAATATTTAGTAAAATACACCCCCACATTTACCACCCTGAGCACATATTCAAAGACGAGCGCCGACACAACAAACTACTGGTACCTTTCACTACTGGCAAAGAACGGCGGGCTGAAGGGGAAACTCTGGGTGGCTGGCAGCACGGAGCCATCGTGGGAAACTTCAAGCACTGATGCGACGTACACCTCTGGAGCCATTGGTTTTCTCTTGTATAATTCGGGGTCAAACGATTACGTTTTGTTAAGCTTCTTATACGCAAGAAACTACGTTGACCCAGAGCCGACGTATTCAGTGGGTTCAGAGCAACAGCTGGTGAATTACGCCTACTCGGTCTCGTATGGGCAATTGAGCACGGAATCGCAACTCATCGTTCAGATCCCCACGTTCTCGCCCGTTCAGACATTCACGGCAAACGTGAGCGGGTCATACACCGCGCCCACCCCACTCCCCGATGCAATAAAGATCATCTACAACATGGAATACGGTCGCTACGCCCTGGCTCTGCTTCCGATTTTGTTCATGCTCGTGGCGGGGAAGCACTACGCGGGAATCATGGGGATCCTTGCATGCGGAATGTCGGCTCTAATTAACGTCACGGTGGGGGTGGCTCTCTTCGACTGGACCGTGCTCGGGATCATAGCGTTCGTCTGCATCCTGCTGATATTCACGGAGGGGGGATGAGGATGATGGTGGTGGTTGAGAAATGAGGATTTACGACATCTCTCTTTTCGTATTCATCTTTGTGACGATTCTGGGCACGTTCAATGCGATGGAAACCGCGAGGACGGGGTGGTACGTTTTCGGAGCGCCTGCGGGAGTCACAGCCAACGCCACAACTGTGAACGCCACCGATATAGTCGGGCAAGTCATGCCGTCCAACACATCCATGTCGTATTACGAAGCCCTCACGGAGTCGTGGATCGGGATACCCATCAGAGCCGTGAACGCGCTCTGGGGGTTTTTCAAGGTAGCCTTATTCATGGGTCACTACCTGCAGGAGCTCATACCGTTCATACCCACGGAGCTGGCGTGGGCGATAGACATAATGGTGGGAATTCCGTGGGCAGTGGGCGCGATACAATTACTCACAGGGAGGTACATCGAGAGATGAAGGGCTATGCATTTATCGTGTTTGCTGTGCTCTTGTCCTGCATGGTTGGGGTGGTAGCCGCGCAGGACTACTACGTTTTGTCAGGGATCTCAGCACTGAACAACACAATAACATTCACTGGCTCGGGGCTTTCCATGGGCGACAACACGCACTCCCAAGGGGTCACGTTCGTGAACTTCTCTGGCTCAACGTTTTACTTCATGTACGGAGCCAAGACCGTGGTGACCCCGATTACAGGGTACGAGTTCTGGTTTCTCACGAACACAACGATAAACAATTGGATGGTGACGTACGACGCGGTGAACAAGACGCTCGTGCTGAAAGCCTCGCCGCCGTACCCGACGCCGCAGCAGTTCTTTGACATCGGGAATATGATGGGGTTCTACCAAGATGCGTGGGGGATCGGGACGTACGTGGTCATGATGCTGGTGCCGATAAGCGTGTACCTGAAGACGAGGAGCTACGGGTTGTTCGCCTCGACCATGCTCTTCATTGCGGCTGCAAGGTTTTCGCTGGAGCAGAACATGATCAGCTTCGCCTACCTCGGGGTGGCTCTGGCGATTAGCGCGATGCTGTATCTGATACTGAGGGGGAAGAGTTGAAAATGAGAAAAAGGAATGATAAAGGAAAGAGAAAGAAAAAGACGTGGGTGATAATCTGCCCAGCCGGAAGGGTGTACTACGCGAAGCCGCCAAGAATACATGACACCAGAGTTTCTTTTCCAAGACCTTTTGAAAAGCCTAAATCAAGTTCAAGAAAGAGAAAAAGGAGGTGAAAAAAGTGGGAAAAGTGAATGCGTCCAAGAAGGGGAAGGTGCTCCACTGCTACAAGCGGCACGAGCCCTACAGTGGCGTGGTCTGCAACTTGGTCGGCAGAAAAGCAAAAAGAAAATAACGTTGGCTTCAACAATGAGAGCTTCTTGTTTTTTATTTTTTTAAAATAAGGAGGTGAGCTGATGGGAAAGACCCTACACTTCAAGTCAAAGGAGGGGTACAGGCGCTGGCTGGCGTACGGCCACATCCACGGCGCGTTCAAGAAGCACCGCAAAGCCAGCAAGTATCCCAGAGTTAAGATAAGGGGAAAGACGCACAGAGTGAGGCATAGGAAGTAGTTATGAAAGTCTGCCCAAAGTGTAAGCAGAGGAGTTTTACCAGAGTTGGAGGCGTGAAAGTTAAACGCGGGTACAGGTGGCTGTGGCGGTGCAGGGCTTGCGGCTACCTTGAACTAAAGAGATAGGTCACCAGTACCTTCCGCCGAAGTCCGTCGTGGCATAGATGGTGCTCGCGTTGCTGGCGGCTGCACCCCATATCGGTCAGGATGAAGGGCAACACCTACCAGATAATCTCTGGGGAGCGGAGGTGGAGGGCTGCGCAGTTCGCGGGGCTGAAAGTCATACCTGCGATCGTCAAGGACGTCTCGGACTCCGAGATGATGGTAGAGTCGCTGATCGAAAACGTTCACAGAAAAGACTTAGAGCCGCTAGAAAAGGCGAGAGGGCTTGCGGAAGTCTACCGCCTCCATGGATTTGACCCGCTGAAAGTGGCGGGAAAATTAGAAACAATTGACAAGAAAATAAAGGGGGAGGCAGGTTATAAGCCAGGGGCTCCTCTTCTCAGAGAAGAGGAAAAAATCAAGAACATTGCGGATATTATCGGGCTTTCTTATTTTGAACAATATAAACTTTTAACACAATTAAAGCTCACTCCCGAAGAACAAAAGCGTGTTTCAGAGCTGGGGCTTGAAAGCCATAAAATTTTCGCTATCTCTACAGTCGAGAACCCCGAAATAAGAAAGAAAATTATTGAAAAAGCCCCCGAATTAAAAAGAGAAGATGTGTACAAACTTTCCAAGATCGTCAAAAAAGCTCCCGAGCCGGTGGTCCAAGCGGTCCTCGAGCATGCTCCCATCCGATCCCCTGTGGCTCAAGAGGCGATGGGCTGCCATGTCCTAGGAGTGCAGCATGGCCGCCTTCGTGAGGAGCGGGTTCTCGGTGAAGGGATCAAGACCGTTTTCGACTCTGATTTTGTTGAGCTGCTTAATGATTTCTTGGCACAGGTTTTCGTAGGACGCCGGCTCGTTCGAAAACGTGGGGGGCATGTAGTAGCCGCGGTAGTAAATGGCGTAGAGTGCGATTATGACAGCTACGGCGAAGATTATCTTGCCCTTCATACGAAAAAGAATAGGGCTTTACAAAATTTAAGGATTTTTACAAAAAAAGAAAGAAAGGAAAAAGAGGATACTAAAAATCACCGCACTTCTGTGGGAAGATCCTTGGATGGTCTTCGCTTAGTTCACACTGCCCACAGTTGTAGTGTGGGCAGTCATTACCGTTATGGTTCGAGCAATAATGTGGGCATCGTTCCCAGAGAGCAATCAATAGCAAATGTTGTCGTTCCAAACTTTCAAGCGTCTCTCTCAAGCTATTCACCTCCTTTTAGAATGATTATCTTGTCACCATCAATCTTTACTTTCACCGCATCCCCCAACTTGAAGGGGAATGCAGAGTCCTCAACGACGCTCTTCGGCAGTCTAACGACTACCGAATAGGAACCAAGTTTGTAGATTTTCCCAATACCTTCCTTCATATTTTTACACCTCTAAAACTTTCTCAAGAATTTCTAAGGTATAGGAGGAGGGCACTTGATCAATGTCCTCCAAAGAATTTATTGTCGCCGTCACTTTTTGCTGGATTTGGCCGTCCTTGGTAACAACAATGGCCAACTCATACACATTGTCAAGCGGGTAAAAAAACAAAGACTTGAAGGGAATCATGCTAATCGCCTCTTTAAGTAATAGCTTGTCTGCCCTCTGAAATTCCACACTAGCACATAATATTTCTCGGGGTGTGTGAGTAAGTCGTTTTTATTTATACATTCTTTCTCAAGTTCATTGTAACTGAAGAGTAAGCCGCATCCGCCCTCCGCATAGCACTCTTCACCCTCTTTGTGCCTGAAAACCTGTACACCCACTTCGCCGAACTGTGGTCTGTCCTCGATGTCCAATATTTTTAGTTTCTTACCCATTTTTACCCCTCCTCATCGTCCTCGGTCTTGGCGGGAAAGCCACAGCATAAAGCTTAGTTCTTCCATAGCCTTTCTCTGCTTTTCCCTTTCTTCCCTATCACATTCTTTGCATGGCTCTTTTTCGTCGGTGTCCCATGCATACCACCACTCCCCTTGGGGGTTGGTGATTTTCTCGTTGTACCAGTGCTTCCCATGCGGACAGGTGTAGGTCACGACTTTTTCTATTTTGTATTTTTCATCCAACATTTTTTTCACCTGATTATACTAATATTTAAACTAATATATATACTTTTCGTTTAAGTCTATCACGGTCTATCACTGTGAAAAATTTATAATGAACTATCACGACAGAACCTTTAACTCGGCTCGGCTGTAGACGGCTTTTACTTCCCAAAATAGTTCTATTGGGAAGTGATGGTATGAAAAGGTATGTTTTTGTGAACTTTGCTTTTGAGAGAGAGAGAAAGAGAGAGATATAGAGAGAGAGATATATAGAGAGAGATGCTCCACTAATACATATATACTAATACTCGAATTTGTCATGATTAATCATGTTAAATTAAAAGAGCATATAGAGAGCCTCTCTACAAATCTCTCTATATCTCTCTATATCTCTCTATCTCTCTATCTCTCTCTATCTCTCTCTCACTTTTAAGAGAGATAGAGAGAAAGAGAGATAGAGAGAGATTTAAAACGGGTATTATTATACGGCGTTTTTCCTTCTATATATATAATGTATATAATTATAATGAAGAAAACAGAATTACTCTC
>Ga0272448_1006915_pt1 | contig 12123 bp, 11 predicted proteins | sample YNPCB0191_FD_202220 | JGI IMG/M metagenome (GOLD analysis project Ga0272448, IMG submission 202220) | Hot spring sediment microbial communities from Yellowstone National Park, WY, United States - YNP-CB-019-1 | ecosystem: Environmental > Aquatic > Thermal springs > Hot (42-90C) > Sediment... | reverse complement strand
AAACCTCATCAAGGCATCAACAAATTAACACCTATGCAATACATCTTAAAAACCACTTTTCCACACCCCAAAAATTCCAAGATGTATCGATATTATACAAGTAGTTGATTTTTCTTGAAAAATAGTTTTATAATCACTTCGTAGGAGGTGAATTATGAATTACAAGAAGATTTTAGTAGGAGGCATTGTTGCAGGTTTTATAATCAACATTCTTGATTTTCTGGTTATGGTTCTATTCACTGGGAAATTGTATGAGAAATTTCAGAGCAAAGGACTTATTTCGCAATCTCCGCGTCTTCCCTTTGAATACTTGTGGATTTTTGGGATGTTTTTGATGGGAATTCTGCTTGCGTGGTTTTATGCTGTTGCAAGACCGAGACTTGGAGCGGGACCAAAAACCGCCCTTCTTGTCAGTTTTGTTCTTGCGCTTATGGTTCATGTTCCTTACAATTTCGCTCAAGCGTGCTGGGCGGTGACGGGGAGATTGCTTCCTTTGATAACAATGATTTCTGGAATTGTGGAGTTTGTTATAGCGGGATATGTCGCCGCTTGGATATACAAAGAAAAGGAATAGCAGAACTTTATTTTCTGTTTCTCGTATAGTACTACTTGACTTTGGTTTTAGAAAGGAGAAATGTATGAACAAATTAATTCTGTTTTTGGTTCTCGGGGCTTTTTTGACAGTTCAGGTTGTCTCACAGAACATTTCAAGAGAAAATGCTCCCGACAAGTACAAGTGGGATTTGAGTCAGATTTACAAAGACAAGGGGGAATGGAAAAAGGCGAAGGAAGAAATATCAAAAAATATTCCAATTCTTGCCTCCTATAAGGGGCATTTAGGGGATTCAGCCCAGAAGTTTTACGAGGCGCTGAAACTTTTTGAAAACACAGACAAAGAGTTGAGCAGACTTCTTTCTTACGCAAGTATGCTTTTAGACGAAAACACAAAAGTCGCTGAAAATCAGGAACTTATGCAAGAAGGCGAAACCTTGGCTACTGAATATTCAACAGCAATTTCTTTCATAAGACCCGAGATACTTTCCATTGACAAAGAAAAAATAGAAAGTTTCTTTAAAGAAGAGCCGAAACTTGCCGAATTTAGAATGTTTGTTGACAACATTATAAGGCTCAAAGAACACACTCTTACGCCGGTTGAAGAAAGAATTCTTGCAAAGACATTTGGAGATATGGGAGGAACGGCAGAATCAATTTACAGCATCTTTGCTGACGGCGAAATGCCGTTTCCGGAAATCACTCTTTCAACAGGGGAAAAAGTTCAACTTTCAAACTCCGCCTACACTCAATATAGAACCTCGCCTGTAAGGGAAGACAGAGACCTCGTTTTCAAAGAGTTCTGGGGCGCTTATGCAAAATTCAACCGCACTTTTGGAACTTCTTTGTATTCGCACTTGAAAATGCATGTCTGCTCAAAGGATTTGAGGAAATATGATTCCTGCCTTGAAGCCTCTCTTGCAAGCAACAACATTCCGACCGCTGTTTATAAACAACTTATTTCAGATGTTCATAATAACCTTGGAACTCTCCACAGGTATCTTAAATTGAGACAGAAAATGATGGGCGTTGAAAAATTAAGATACGAAGACCTTTACGCCTCAATAATTCCGAATGTTGACCTCAAATACAGCGCCGACGATGCGATGAAGATGGTTCTGGAAGCGGTAAAACCGCTTGGTCCAGACTATGTAAACATTATGAAAAGTGGCTTTGAAAGCAGATGGATAGATTTCTATCCCGGACCGGCAAAAAGGTCTGGAGCATACAGCAATGGTTCTGTTTATGATGTCCATCCCTATATGCTTTTAAATTTCAACGGTACTTACGAGGATGTTTCAACAGTTGCTCACGAATTTGGACACTCAATGCACTCTTACCTTTCAAACAAAAACCAGCCATATATAAACTCCGATTATTCAATTTTTGTGGCTGAAGTAGCTTCAACCTTGAATGAAAATCTATTGCTTGATTATATGCTCAAAAACACTAAAGACGATAATGTAAAACTTTTCCTCCTTGGAAGCGCTCTTGACGATTTAAGACAGACTTTGTTTAGGCAGGTGCTTTTTGCTGAATTTGAACTCAAAATCCATGAACTCGCTGAAAAGGGTGAGCCGCTTTCAGGAGAGACATTCAATAAAATCTATCTTGACCTTCTTAAAACATACTACGGTCACGACAAAGGAATATGCGAAATAAACGACCTTTACGCAAACGAATGGGCTTACATTCACCACTTCTACTACAACTTCTATGTGTATCAGTATGCAACTTCTAAAGTTGCTTCCACATATCTTTCAAAGAAAATTCTTGAAGAAGGCGCAATGAAAAAACCTTCTACGAAGACAAGAGACGCTTATTTAAAGATGCTTTCCTCCGGCTGCTCAAAATACCCGATTGACCTTCTTAAAGACGCTGGAGTTGATATGACAACATCCGAGCCCTTCAAAGCCGCGATGGAACAAATGAACAAAATTATGGATCAAATTGAAGCGATTTTGGCTAAGCAACAACAGCAAAAAAAATAAAAACTTAAAAAATACAATTTTCAGATGGGCGCGGTTTCCGCGCCCTTTTTTTTGCCAAAATAATCTTTTGGTCATCTGGATAATGTGGGAATATAGGGGCGATTCGTGAATCCCCTCTACTCATTGTGATTCTTCGTTCTGAGGGAAACTGTAAACATAAAATTATTTCTCAATTTTTTCTTTTTTCATTTCAATTTCGGTTACATTTTAGATTTCTCAATAACCCCTCTTTCGGTTGTATCTTATATTACTTAATGAATTGTCTTGACATTTTTTATGAGCGATTTTATATTATCTTTGAAAGGAGTTGAAAATGATAAACAATGGTGTTGTGAAAAGAATAGCACTTGGAATTTTATTGGTTACAGTAATAGGTGCAACTGCCTTTGCTGGTTTACAAACCTTTCCGATTGCGTCAGATCCTTCGATAAATGAGTTTGCCTTAAGTGCAGCCTTTGACGGAACAAATTACCTCGTTCCGGTAATGTCAAATTATATGGCTATGGGAAGCGACTTTGGGTATGGCAATCTTAAAGTTCAGTTTGTTTCTCAACAAGGAACGCTTGTAGGAGAACCTATTCAAATTACATCTTCTGTTGACGGGATTCTGGATGCTGGAGTCGCTTATGGCGGGGGCAAATATTTGCTCGTCTGGAAGGAAGGGGTATTGTGCGGTCAAGGGGTAATAACGGCCAATATCAAAGCTGTTTTTATCACACCTGACGGAGTTGTAGGAACGCCCTTTACAATCGCATCGGGACACTCCTCTTGGAACTCAGACAATGAAGAGTGCGATTCTTCAGTTGATGTTCCGGGCGTTTTATACTCTGGTGGAAAATTCTTCGTCGTATATGAGCAGGATGACTACATAACTTGTAGGGCTATAGGATTGGATGGAACTTTGGGGGAAGCTTTTGCCATAAGCCAGAATGCAGGGAGGTTCCACTTAGCGCAGAATCAGATCGCCTCTGCTGGCTCATCTTTTCTGGTTGTTTACAATAACGATGACGATTACGATACCAAAGTTCTTGCAAGGCTCGTGGACGCGGAGTCCGGACCTGTTGGCTCGGAGATGATAATAGACGGAAGTTCCTACCCGAGCGACAACCCTTCCTCGGTTATCTTTGACGGAGAGAAATATTTCGTTGTGTGGACCGATGAGGTAAGCGGCCCAGTAGGCGAACCGGGAATATGGCATTTTTTTGGCAACTTCGTGTCAACTTCTGGAGTCGTATCAGCGAAATTCCCTGTCAGTGTTGTTGATGGATGGAAAATTGCTCCTTTTATCAGTTACGACGGCGAAAAATATCTTGTTACCTGGACGGATGGAAGGAACTGTTCCTCTCAAGGTTGTTCAGGAACGGGGATAGATATCTACGGGCAGATCGTGAAATCGGACGGTTCGCTTGATGGTTCGGAGTTTGTTATAAAAGCGGATGCAGGTAATGAAATTGGAGGTTTTTTTGGAGAGTGTATCGGAGGAAGAGCGTTTGGGCTCATCAACACCAATCTTATTGTTCCTGATTTTAAGACAGACGATGTTTACGGGGCTTTTTGGACAAGGGAAATCACGCCTCCAACAATAACGGGCGTTCAGAAACTTTCTTCTCCATTTCGTCTCAAACTATCGGGAGCAAACTTTCATTCAGACCTAAAGATTTTCATTGGCGGAGATACTACTCCCTGGCTAAATGTTTCCTACAAGAGTGAAAACCTCATCATCCTAAAGGGAGGAACTTCTTTGAAAGCGAAATTCCCGAAAGGAGTTCCTACCGAAATAAAAGTTGTCAATGGCGACGGAGGAAGCGCCGTCTTTACTTATACAAGATGAGTATTAAAGTTGTTTTTCTTCACGGTTTTCCTCTTGACTCTTCAATGTGGAGAGAGCAAGAGGAATTTTTTAAACAACGGTGTGATGTTTTTTCTTTGGATTTACCGGGATTTGGGGACAGTACAAAAGTTGCTCCTGATTCAATTGAGGGGTTTGCTGAAGATGTAAAGTCCTTTCTTGATGAAAATAAAATAAAAAAAGTGGTTCTTTGCGGATTCTCAATGGGCGGCTACATCGCTCTTGCCTTTTACGAGAAATATCCGCAGTTTGTCAAAGCGCTTGTTCTGGTTGATACAAGGGCTAAAGATGACAGCGATGAGGGAAAAAAGTTAAGAAATGTAGCAATTGAAGAGGCAGAGAAAAACGGAACAGTTTTTTTTGTTGAAAATATGCCGTCAAGACTTCTTTCTGAAGAAGGGATGAAAAATCCAATCATTCTTGAAAGAGTAAGAAAGATAATAGCAAAACAAAGAAAAGAATCAATAAAAAACGCACTCATCGCAATGAGAGACAGAAAAGATAGAAGTTTTCTTTTAAATGGCATTGAAGTTCCCACACTTTTTATTTGTGGTGAAAGGGATGTCTTGACTCCGCCCCAAGAGATGAAAGAGATGAGTCTAAATGTAAAAAACTCCCGTTTTGAAATCATTAAGAACGCCGCTCATCTTTCAAATATTGAAAATCCAGCACAATTCAACGCTCTTTTAAATATTTTTTTAGAGAGTTTGGGAGGCTAAAATGAAAAAAGCAATTTTGTTTTTGGTTGCTTTGTGTTCAATCTGGTTCTTAATGGCAGAAGAGGGCATAAAACTTCCCCCGCAGATGAAAGACATTGCGCTTTCAAAACTTCTTGAAGGAAGAGAATCTGTAAGGCAGTTTTTAGCAAAGCCTCTTTCTCTTTCAGAACTTTCGTCTCTTTTGTGGGCTGGTCAAGGACAGAAATCTTCCTCAAAGAAAAGAACTGCGCCAAGCGCGGGCGCTTTGTATCCAATTGAACTTTATGTTATGTGCGGTGATGTATCAGAGTTGAAAGCGGGAATATACCGCTATGAAACTGTTTCGCACACACTAAAACTTATTTCCGCTGGAGATAAAAGAAAGGCACTTCTTGAACAAAACGCTTTAAGACAGGATTGGGTTGCCACAGCCCCTGTAATCATTCTTATCTCTTATGTAAAATCAAAAACAGAAGGGAAATATGGTGAAAGGTCTCTAAAATATATTGCAGTTGAAGGCGGCGCTGTTATGCAGAATTTGTATCTTATGGCTCAATCCTTAGGGCTTGGGACTTGCGCTGTTGGAGGTTTTGACGATGAGAAAGTAAAAAAAATATTTTGCTTGAATGAAGAAGAACCACTCTTACTTATGCCTGTAGGAAAGACAAAATAAAATAAAGACTAATACAAACTCGTTATTCCTCTTTCTTCTGGTTCAAAGAGGATTCTATAAAATTCGGATGCGAACCTATCTGTCATTCCAGCGATAAAATCAACAATTATCTGAACCCTTTTTATTCCGTCATCTTCTTTGTTTAAAATCTCCTGAGTTGAATAGGGAAGAAGTTTAAGAGAAGATGAATTTTTGCATTCAATATCTTTGACAAGTTTTTCAAAAGTTCTTTCAAGAATCATTGACGCTTTTGAGGACATCCTTTCTGCAATTGGGTGTGTGTAAACTCTTTGAAGAAGGAAATTTCTCAAATCCTCAACCGCTTTTTCAATTTCCGGCGAGAACTTTAAAAAGACATAATCAAGTTTTTCAATCTCTTCAGGGCTCTTAAAGGATGAGAGTTTTTGATAATTTTCATTTACAAGGTCTGTTATGAGAATGTCTATCATATTTCGGATTAAAAGTCTTCCCCAAAGAATGGTGTCTTTCTGCCAATTGATTCCCTTTTTGATTCTTTCTTCAGAGAGGTTCAGGAGATGGTTGTCAAGTTTGCGCAAATCATCAATTTGTAAAAACCTTACCCTCAAAGCGTCTTCAAGGTCGTGTGTTACCCACGCTATCTGGTCAGCAATATTTACAATCTGCGCCTCAAGCGAAGGGCTTTTTGTGTCAAAGTAGAGTTCCTTCACTTTTTGCACTTTGTTTTCCGAAACAAGTTCAACGGGGTATGGAATTGAAGGAATATCAAAAGCGGTTTCGTGCCGCAGTAGGGCTTTCAAAACCGGTATTGAAAGGTTTAGCCCCGGAAATTCAAAATATCTTCTCTCAAGTTCAGATACAATCCTGTATGATTGATAGTTCTGCTCAAACGCTTTTCTTTTGGTGGGAAAATTTATTTTAAACTTATTTGAAAGAGTTTCTTTGAAAAGAGAGTTCAGCGTTTCTTCTCCTCTGTGTCCAAATGGAGGATGCCCCAAATCGTGGGCGTAAGCGACAGCTTCAACAAGGTCTTCGTTTGCTCTGAAGGCGACTGCAAGACTTCTTGAAACTTGAGCAACCTCTAAGGAGTGTGTCAATCTTGTTCTGTAAAAATCGCCCTCGTAAACGACGAAAACCTGCGTTTTATAGCCCAGTCTTCTGAAAGATTCCGAATGCAAAACCCTGTCTTTGTCTTGCTGAAAGAAAGACCTGTATTTTGGGTGTTGTTGGGGATATTCGTGTGGAAGGTCTATTGAGCATTTGGTAGCGTAAGGGGCAAGATAGGATTCAAGTTGCGAACAAATGTGGCTCTTTTCCATTTCAATCCTCCCGCCTACATTTTACAACAGAAGTTGCCAAAAAAACAGAAAAATTAAATTGCTTTTATTTTGAAAACTTTTCAACAAGAAGCCAGTAGGGGTCTGTTTTTGGATGGTTTAGTTTCTTTTCTTTTTTGTCCTCTACTATTTTTATGCCGTCTTTTTTGTCCACAACTTCACCGACGACAGCGCTTAAAATGTTGTTCTTTTTCAATGTGGAGACAAGAGTTTCTGCGTCTTTCTTGCTTACTATTGCAAGTAAAGTTCCTTCGCTGATTGAACAGAAGGGGTCAAATTCAAAAAGTTCCGCTGTCTTCTTCACAACCTCTTTAATCGGAATTAGTTCTTTTTCAATTCTTAATCCATAGTTTCCAGCCATTGCCATCTCATAAAGACCTCCCCAGATGCCGCATTCTGTTGCATCGTGCATAACCCTAACTCCCGAAAATTCTCTTGCGATAATGCAATCATCCATAACGCTCATCTCATAAAAAAGATTTGACGCCTCTTTTTGAAATTTAACTCCTCCCGCCTCAATAAATTTATCGGGAAATAGAACTGACAAAAGCCCAGTAGTCTCAATCGCAGGACCTTTTGTTATAACTATCTCATCTCCCTTTTTCACTTTTGAAGGGCTTTTGAACTCCTTTTTTGTTCCAACCGCAATTGCTGTCGCTCCTCCAACCATCGGATAATTACACCCGCTGTATCTTGCTGTATGACCAGTTACAGCGCTTATTCCATATTTCTTTGCCTCAAAATCAACGCTTTCCCACATCTCCTGCAACTGTTTTTCTGTCATTTCTGGAGGAAGATTTAGGTCAATTGAAAGATATTTTGGTTTTAACCCCGAAACCGCAACATCGCTGAAAATTATGTGAAAAGCAAACCAAGCCGCTTTTTTAAAACCAAAAGCGGGAACTATGAAAAAAGGGTCTGTTGATAAAGCAAGATAGGTGTCTTTTATTTTTATCACTCCGTAATCAACCCCGTGCCTTGGACCAATAACAATGTTCTTGTCAAATTTGCCAAGGCGAGGGTAAATCACTTTATCAAAAAATTGAGGCGGTATTTTTCCAAGTTCCGGTAGAAGATTTTTTTTCATAAATTCCTCCTTCAAAGGTTCTCAATTTTAGCGGATATGACAAAAAGTATCAACAAGGTTTATGCCTAAAAAGAAATTGACTTTTGAGAATGAGTGCATCATGAGGTTGACTTCGGGGCAATAGCAGGCGAAGCATAGGTAAATTGTCATTGCGACCGCTCCTTCGTGGGATGCGCAAGGGAAGCAATCCACCGTTGCGAGGTTCACTTCGGAGCACTTGCAAGCGAAGCAATCTGTCATGGCGAGCGCTTCTTCGTAGCATTATCAAGCGAAGCCATCTTCCTTTTTTCTGACTTACCCCTTGCACTTTTTTAAATTTAGTATTACATTAAAGATGGGTTGAGAAGATGTTTTTACGATTTTTTGGCAAAAAATCTGAAAAAGTTCTTAAAATAGAGTTGGCACGACTAAAATGTAAAGAATTTTTGTGGAAATGACTAAAAGTGAAAAAGAAATTTTTAAGTTCTCCAATCATCCACTCCCCGATTACACTCTTGAGCCATCGGAAGAAGATCAAGCAAAGTACACCTTTGATCCTCCAAAAAGGCAGATACATATTGAATCTGGTGATGGTTGTCATTCTGGACAGGACTTTAAGGCAAAGAAAAAGTAAGGTTTGAGGCTATTTGAGGAGGTTTAAATGAAAAAAACTATTTTGTTTTTTCTTTTGATAAGCGCTTTTGCAATATTTGCATTTTGTATGGAGCCGCTTCCTGTCCAAATGGGTGGGATGTACGGGTTTTCAAATTATAGTGATGAAGCGGCAACTTGTTTGGCGGAAACTTCAAGTGGAGGTTTTATAATATGTGGGTTATCTTTGCCGTCAGATGCCGATTGGAGTCATATTTTAGTTGTCTCTGTGGATAAGGATGGAAAATTAATTTGGAGTAAAGAATTTGGGAACTTCGGAAGTTATGTCTATGCAATAACAAAGACTCAAGATAACGCTTTTATAATGGTTGGATACAGTTATGAAGTCGGGATGCTCGGCGCTATTGCGATAAAATTTGATGAAAGCGGTAATCTTATATGGCAGAAAGCATTTGGTCCAAACGCTTGGGCTTACAACATCAAAGCCCTTTCAGACGGGAATTATTTGTTGTTAGGAGGAATGCTCAACGAGAGTCGCACAAAATATTTTGGGCTTTTAATAAAAATGGACAAAGACGGAAATGTGATTTGGGAAAAGAAAGGAGAATTGGGAGAAAATCTTCCAGCTTTTCCAGCTTTCTACGGGGCTATTGAGCATCCAGAAGGGGGATTACTTATCTGGGGAAGTGGCTTTCTTATAAAATATGATGATGGAGGCAATATCGTATGGGCAAGAAAGATATATGATCCTTATATTAGTCATCCTATGGACCAAATTGACATTTGGGACGCAATTATCTTACAAAACGGCGATATTATTGCTTCATTTCAGGCTAGAAATACAGATGGACAGGGAACTTTAGTTCGCCTATCTAAGGAAGGGAATGTCATTCTTTGGCAGAAATCTATAATAAATGAAAATTATCCCGATGAAGATCCTACTATCTATAAGTTAATTCCAAGGGGAAACAGTAAATATTTTGCTTTTTCATATGGGGGCGTTATTGGTCGAGGACATTATTTTTTAGTTGAATTTGACGAAAACGGGAATGTTGATGAAAGCGCTTACTATAATGATTCTCCTTTTACAATAAGAGCAGTTTGGGGACCGTTAAATCCCGTTATTGTTACTTCAGACGGCAACATTGCATATTGCGGAGTTAGCGATCACGATACGGAGAAAAGCTTAGAATTTGGTTTAATGAAGACTGGAATTCAATCTAATAATTGCACTGCCCCGGCCTTCTATCCTATTATAGCAGATAGTGAAGCGGAAACGATTGAAATTGAAGATGTTAATGACCTTACTATATGCGAAATAAACCTCTTATGCTCAGACCTCAGCGGAACTGATTTTGCGAGGGAAAGTTCGGCAACTGGAATTAACTCTTTCTGTCCCGTTATCACTCAAATAAATAAACTTCAAAATCCATTTAGATTGGAAATCATTGGTAGCAATTTTACATCTATAGGTTGTGGTGATGAAATAAAAGTCACAATTAACGGCGTCTACGCACCCAAGGTTACTTGGAAAAATTCTCAGCGTCTCATTGTTAAGAAAGGTGATGATCTTAAAAATATGCTGCCCAAAGGAGTTCCAGTCTGCATCCAAATTTGGTCAGTAGATCCAGATTCAGGAGAAGTGAATGATCTGTACAAATCCGACTGTTTTTATTTTACAAGGTAGGGGAGATGAGTCTTACAGATAAAGTGATTACCCGTTTTTCAAGGATAACCTCCGGCGGGACATTCATTCCGGAGATTGACGGCTTGAGGTTCTTTGCAATTATGAGTGTGGTTCTATACCATCTCAACGAGTACTTGAAAATTCACGGCTCTGAAAAGTTTCGTCAGTCGACGGAAACATCAATGCTTAACCTCGCCTTATCCCAGGGGCATTTCGTCGTCCAGCTGTTTTTTGTGATCAGTGGATTCATTTTGGCAATTCCATTCGCGGAGCACTATATGAACAAGAAAGGGTTTCCCGCCCTCGGCAAATATTATATGCGTCGCCTGACTAGGCTTGAACCTCCCTATATTGCCAATATAACTGTATTGTTCGTGTTCTTGTTGATTATTGGGGGGGAGAAATTCGGCGACTTCTTCCCCCACTTTCTTGCGAGCATCGTTTATCTGCACAATACGGTTTATGGCGAGGCGAGCGCCATTAACGGAGTGGCATGGTGAAGTGGAAGTTCAATTTTACTTGCTTGCCCCATTTTTGTGCTGTGTTTTTCTGATTGGCAACAAGTGGATCCGTAGATCTTTAATTGTGGCGGGTATCTTGATTTTCTCCTACTTTTTCGGGACAAGGGAGTACCATATTTTCCTGCTGGGAGAAATTCAATACTTCTTGGCTGGGCTACTGCTGGCGGATGTCTTTTTGGTTGAATGGAAAAAAGTTCCCGCCAGTGGCAAATGGTTTGACCTTGTTGGGATAATTGTTCTGGCGGTAATGTGGTTTGTGGTGACAAACCGTTTCTACATAAAGCCCCTTCTCCCTTTTCTAATCCTCATCGCCTATATAGCGGCTTTTAGAGGCGTATTTTGGAACAGGCTAACGAGAAACCGCTGGCTTGTCGTAATCGGGGGGATGTGCTACACGATCTATCTTTACCATTTTCAATTTATCGCTTTGCTGGCAAGAACCACAGCTAACCTGAGGATTGGCCAAAGCTATGCCCTAAACTGCTTCCTGCAGATAGCGCTGGTTGTGCCGTTGGTGGTGATCGCTTCCGCATTTCTGTTCGCATCTTTAGAACGGCCATTTATGGTGAGGAACTGGCCATCAAAATTGGTTAAAAGCATAAAAGCGGTTTTTGCTTTTTCCGGCCTTTCGGCAAAGGGAGGTTAAAATGTCTTATACGGATGTTGAAGTTATCATTTTAGGATCAAGGGGTTCAACTTGATTTCCGTGGCGGACAACTCAATATAAATCTCGCACAGGGCAGAAATGTTCTTATTCTCTCAATTGACGGAAATTTGGATAAGAGGGTTGCCACCGACACAGATAGACTTGTCTTCATTGTGAAGTAAATAATAATTTGGAAGAGGGAACTGACTTTTCACAAGTAGGGAAGGGAAATTTCCACACGGGGAATTGACCTTTCTCGAGTAAGGAAATTGGGTCTGCAACTTTGGAGAAGAGGTTTTACAAGTTGGGATAGAACCTTTCCAAGTCGGGAACGGTCACTCTCCAAGTCCGGAAAAGGGGGGGTGCGACTTTAAAAAGGGGGGACTGCGACTATGGATTTGACCAAAATCTATCCTTTCTTGCTACCATAATCAATTGTTTGTTTATTTCAGCGTTTGCAAATGTTAAAATAATGTTTTGGAGATTTAGTGAAGAATGATACCGCTTAAGGA
>Ga0272448_1006914_pt1 | contig 12125 bp, 6 predicted proteins | sample YNPCB0191_FD_202220 | JGI IMG/M metagenome (GOLD analysis project Ga0272448, IMG submission 202220) | Hot spring sediment microbial communities from Yellowstone National Park, WY, United States - YNP-CB-019-1 | ecosystem: Environmental > Aquatic > Thermal springs > Hot (42-90C) > Sediment... | reverse complement strand
TGTGGCTTGTTGAGATCCACCATGCGGACGATGGAGTCGCCGGCCTTCTTTGCCGGCCTGTCGAGACCTGCCGCGAGCGCCCACTCGCCGAAAAACGAAGTGAAGAGGGGATTGAAAGTCTTCATGTGCTCGGGCTTGTCCTTGTTGCCGAAGACTCCGCCGGAAGAGTGCTGGTAGGTGAGAATCTCCTTCCGCGTCGCATCGTTGGCGAACGCGGGATGGCGGATGGCCTCGGCGACCTTCGCGAAGGTGAGGAGACGGTAAAGGAGTTGCATCTCGCTCTGGAACGGCGGCTCCTCGGGAAACATATATCGCCCGACGCCGAGCTTCGCGTTCGCCTCGATCCAGTCCAAGAGGCGGTTCACCTCGGCCAAGCGCCCGTCTTCGAACAGCCCCCAGGTAACTTTGTGGCAGAGGCTCAGGTCGCGCTCGCGCATGATCGGGCCGGCAGGGGCAAACTGACTGATCAGCCAGTTCGCCCCGCGGGCCATCGAGAGGTCCAGCTTTCCTATCGAGTACTCCAGCGCACGTTTCTCGTCTAACAACTGTTGAGCATTCATTCCCCCGATCGCGGACATACAACTCTCCTCCTGTGTGATGGTCGCCAGTCGCGGTCTGACCCGCTGCCTGCGACACGGGTATTATAGAGAGTCGCTCATTGGGAATCCACACCGGGCAAATAGGGGCGATGAGCTGACCGTACCCACGGCGTGCATCACAGCCACGCGAATTTCGGCGTCTTCAGGTCGAAGAAGATGTTCAGAAGCGTCCAGAGAACCGCCATCGAGCACTCGCCGAGGATCATCCCGAGGAAGAGCGGCGAGAGGCTCTTGAAGAGCTTGTTGCCGCCATAGCGGAGGACGTTCCTCTTGATCAGCCATGCGATCAGGATGGAGAACCAGAAGACCGTCATCGTCCACGCCGGAGCGAGCGCGATCGCGATCGGCCGGAAGGCAAGCCACGGCAACACATAGCGCGCGGCGATTATCCCCGCCGTGACAAGCCCTCCGGCAAACACGAAGGGGATCGCCCAGGTCTGCGAGTCGAGCTTCTGCTCGGCCCACGGCCTGAAGCCCCGGAGAAACCAGCAGGGATGTACGTACGGGTAGTTGTAGAGGTTGTTGGCGCCGCGACTGTAAGGGATTGCCAGGTGGAGATAGGTCGCGACGACCATAGCGACGAGGATGCCGAGAGCGAAATACTTCAGCAGTGTTCGCTTCGAGAAGCCGAGAGTCTCGGAAAGCTTGCAGCCGTCGAGGAAGCCGGTCATTGGCAGGCCGCGCATGTCGCGGACGAAGAGGACGGTGATGAAGACGAGGCCAGCGGCTGTGGCCGGATGCACGCCGCCGACGATGAACGGACGGATCGCCTCGTGCGGATGCGTGGCCACCTCGGTCATGAGGAAGCCGCATTCGGCCACGCCACGCGACATCAGGATGCACTCCACGAACAGGTACGTACCCACCTCGAAGGCGGCCGCCCACGTGGCCACCCCGAAGTAGACCCACCAACCACACAGGGCGAGGAAGCTGACGCCGAGTCCCCAGAGCGCCAGATTGCGGCTCAGGATCGGCTTCCCAGCCGTTACCGCACGTGCACCCCTCCACGCCATCCAGAGGATGTATCCCGCGAGCACATAGTGCGCCCCGATCACAGCATAGCCCAGCGGCGGCGTGCAAAGCGCCACGAGTCCGCGCGGCTCGTAGCCGAACAAGCCAGCCACATACGCGCAGCTCTTGAACAACCAGAAGCAAGCGAGCAGGCTCCCCAGCACCTCGCTCGCGACAAAGTAGAAGAACCCGATACCTGCGAACGAGATCCCCCACGGCGTGTAGCCGAACTTCTCCGGCAGGACGGCCGAGAAGCTGAGGTCGAGGGGAAAGCCGGGCAGCCACGCGACGTTGGCGGCAATCCCGTTCCAGCCCAGGAGGACGACCGGGATCGCGATCCCGGCCAGGCCGATCGGACTGAGGAGTCCCGTTGTCTCCGTGCTCGATGTGACCAGAGCCTCGGGTACTCTCACGAGCGGAAAGGGCAGCCGCTCGTAGTGAATCCACTGCCGCTCGATCAGGGCCGCAAGGCAGAGCATCGCGAAAAACGAGACGAGCCCGACGGCGCTCCACTTCAGGAGCGGTCCGATCCAGAGGCCCCACGGGACCGGCGTGTGGCCGCTGAAGAAACCGTCCACGACGGCCCCGCGGCTCCCGTCGAGCGGGAAGGGGAAAAGCCCCTGCCTCATGTACGGGAAATAGATCGTCTCCCACGGCTCCCAGGGAACGGCGTAGTAGCCGGGCGAGATCAGCATCGGGATGACCATCTCGACCCACTTCCGCGACGAGATCATGGCCGCCATGACCATGGCGAAGTAGGTGCCGATCAACTCGGCCCGGCTCAGCTCCAGTGTCTCGCCCGCGCGCTTCAGAAGAGCGTTCAGCGCCAGCAGGACCAACAGGAGTGCGACGGCCACCGGTGGCATCTGCAGGAACCCGATCTGGATGCCCTGCGTCACCATCTCCGCCCACACGACGATCACCGACACAATCGCAGCGAAGACGACGGCGATCAGAAGGGCCAGACCCGTGCGCGTGACGGACATTTGGACACGTATACCCCGACTGCTCTCTCGGATCAAGGAACGGTTTGACTCCTCCGGCGGAGACGGTAGGATAGCACATGATAGCGACGGATGAAGCGAGGAGTCTCCGGGGACCGGTGATTGGACACGGCTCCACGCGTCCGGGACGGAGAGTTCGGAACCGGGCGGGAGATCGGTGGGCTGACGTCGTGATCGCTGGAGTGACCCTTGGTGTAATGGGGAGCCTGCGACCAGACCGGGCAGTTTTCAGACACGACGAGGACACTGGGATTCCGCTGTCAGATCCCCGTATTGGACGGCGTTCGGACGATGTGCATGATTCCATGGAATCACACCTGTCGGCCTCCGTCTCCCCACCGCCACCGGTGCGGCGGGTGGTTGGTCGCTAAGACGAACAACCTAATTGATCAGCATGTGTGCCGGATCCACCATAAGATCGGAGGTACCGTCCTCCACGCGCCGTGTACAAATCTTCGAAAGGATGGCTTGAAGCGGATCACCGTCTGTGCAGTTCCTCGTCCGGCTTGGTCGCGACGGAACGCTCGTCTATCATAGCAGTGTAGGAGTAGGGAATGTACCTTGCGCTCTTCGTCCGTGTCGTCCTGGCCGCAACCGTGCCGGACCTCGCGGACCTGACGAGCACCGACTTTGCGACGCGGAACCGTGCCTTGGACGCTGTGCTCCGGCAGCCGGGGCGCTCCGAGCCGGGACTCTTGAAGCTCGCCGGCTCCGAGGACGAGCGGACGCGGTTCTATGCGCTCTTCGCTCTGTCGCGGATCGGCTCCGTCAAGGCGGTCGAGGCGCTCGCCAAAGCGCTGGCCGACGAGTCGGGTTCGATCCGTGAATTCGCTGCGCGCGAGCTCTACCGCCTGAAGCAGTACCAGCCGATCCTCGATGCGCTCAGCGGTATCCAGTCGGCTGAATCCGTCCGCCGGGCGCTCTGCCCGCTCGCTCCGGAACCGCTCAGGGCGAAGCTCGAAGGGATGCTCATGCGCAGCCAGCCCAACCGCGACGTCATCCTCCGGCTCATCGGCTCGACCCGGTCTCGGGAGGCCGCGAAAGCCGTGAGCTCCTGCCTGACTGACGCGGATCCGCTCGTGCGCGCGGCCGCGGCCGAGGCGCTCGGCCTCGTCGGCTCCGCAGAGCAAATCCCCGAGCTCCAGGCCCTACTCAGTGATCCGGACGAAGAGACCGTCGTGGCCGCAGCCCTTTCGCTCGAGAAGCTGGGCGACAGGGCCGTCAAGGCATCGCTCCTCGGGCTTCTCGGCTCGGACAAGGAGGTGACGAGACAACACGCTGCGGTCGCATTCGGCCGGCTCTTCGGTTCCGCGGATCCGTCGAAATCGCTGGCTACGCTAAAACCCCTGCTCGCGTCTGCCTCGCCACGCGACCGGGCGGCAGCCGTCGAGGCCATCGGCCTGACCGGCTCGCCGTACGTCACGGCCAGTCTCCTCCAGACCTTGACCGACGAGAACGGCGAGGTCCGCCGCCGGGCGATCAAGGCGCTCCGAAGACTGACCCCCTCGAACCTCTACACCCGGTTGGCCTCGCTGCCGACGGCGGGCGACGTCGCCGCGCGGGACGGCTTCGTCCGCCTCGCCCGAATACTGATCCCCAGGTTCGAGGATGAGCAACAAGCCGGCGAGTTGATTCGCAACACGGTTCTCGAACTTGCAGGACTCGAACGGGCGTCGCCCGACGACCGCATCCTCGCTGCCCTCGCCCTCGCTCAACTCGGCGACCGGTCGCGCGAGGAGACGATCGCCGATGCGATCCGCCACGACAACGAGTGGGTACGGCTTGGCGCACTCGATGCACTCTGGCGGACGAGGTCCGGGAAGCTACCGGACGCAGTGGATGCTCTGCTTGCCGATCCGAGCGCCTTCGTGCGGCGCCGGGCGCTCTATTATGCCGGCCAAGCGAAGCTGAAAGTCCTGGGCAAACGGGTCGCACAGATCATGACAGACGACATGGAGTGGAGCTTCGTCCGCTCCGTGGCCGCATCCAGCCTGCCGGATACCCTCGGCACGGACGCTATCCAGCTGCTGCGATCCCTCCAGGACACGGAAGACGAGGAACTCAGGCTCGCCGTGCTCTCGTCGCTCCTCTATCTCGAGCAGAGCGACGCCGGCCCGAAAGTAGCGGAGCTGCTCGTCTCTACCCGTCCTACCGTCGCCGCAGCCGCACACCAGGTCCTCGAACTGCACACGGGGAGAACTACCTCGTTCGACCCGACTCTCCCTCCGCACGAGCGGCTGAAGTACGTCGCGGAGTGGCTGGGTATCCTCAAAGGCGCGAAGTAGCCCGGTTCCCCTTCTGTCCGCCGCCCGGCGACCATACGTCCCCCCTCCAGCAACTACCTTAGTGTGCCTCTCGGACCGCGCGGCTATAGGCGAGGATTGCACGCAGCTTACCCTCGGCAATGTACTTTTCCGCGTAGCCGTCCGCTTCCGTGACCCTGAGATACAGCTTCGCGGCTGTCTCCACGAGGTTGTTGAACCGCTCGACGCGGAACTCCTCGGCCGGCGTCGTGCGCTCGTAGTCCGTGGCGACCTCGTAGTAGGCGTCGGCCAGCAGGAGTTGGTGGGAGTAGCGCCTGACGCTGTACGGATTGGAGTCCACAAGGGCCTTGATCTGGGCGAGAGCTTCCTGGCCGCCGCCGGGGAGGTGATGTCGCTCTCTCAGGAGCAGCACGGAGAGAGCCTCCTGCGCCCTCTCTCGCTCCAGCAGAGCAAGCGGCTCGTAGGTCGTATCCTTCAGCTCTGCTGCAAGTGCCTCGAACCGCCTGGCTCGCTCCTTGAGCAGAGCGACGTAGCCGTCGAAAGTCTCCGCAGGCTTCTGGCTGAGGATCTCCATGAACTTCCTGAGCGTGCCTGCCGCCTTCTGAGCGCTGTCCAGAAGCCTGCGCGTGGCCTTGCTCGGACTCGCACCAATGGAGAGGCTGTCGGTCAGCAGACCGAGGTAGCAGTCGAGCGCCTTGTCGTAGTACCCCACCCGCTCGTAGCACCGCGCCCGCGCGTACTCGACCTCGAGGCTGTACTTGTTCGGGTAGCGTTTCTCGTAATCGTCCAGGGCAGAGAGGATCACCCTGTAGAGGTTCCGGCCCGAAGCGTCCACTGGAGGCTTGTGACGGTAGACGTCGAAGTCCTGAAAGGCGGCAAGCTCGGCAACAATACTCATCAGCTTCCGGTGTGGCTCGTAGGCCGGATCAAGCCTCGGCTTCGTACACCCCATCCCAGCCAGACAGACAACCACCGCCCACAGCAGGACTGCTCCGAAACCGCCGGTTCGTAGTGTCTCCATGCTTACCTGCGCAGCACCTGAGCAAAGAGTATAGTTACTGCGCCTTCCCCGGACAACCGCAATACTACCCGGAGCGACGGGCTGGCTGATGTAACTCGTTGTGGCTACTCATTTTGGGATGACGTTCGATCTTTCGCTGCAGAATCGCACGTGATCCTCGCCGTCAAGCTCAGAAAGAAAATGTGAGGAACTTGCATTCTTGGTGATACGTCCGGCCATTTCTGACGATTTAATTTATAGGAAGATTCACTTAGGAGCAACAAGAATGAAATCGGATGCCTGGCACGCGGAACTGGAGCGGCTGTCTCGAACGAATGCCTTCCTGAACGAGGCAAGAGAGAAGATACGGAATCTCGAGCTTCAACTCTCCGAAGCGCATGAGCGGCATGCGAACCTGATGGCGCTCTACAATCAGCAAGCTGATGAGCTAAAAGGACTTAAGGCGAAACTCGGGGCCGCCGCCAGCGGGGTGGCCGACTCGGGCATTTCCGAGGCCCAAGTGATCGCCTACCTCGAGGACCAGCTCCGTGAGCGAGACGGCCAAGTGCAGGAGCTTAGCAGTAAGGCGGCTGTCCTCGAAGAAGAGCGCGATGCAAACCGGAGCGAATTGGAGCGGGTCCGAGCGGAACTGGTCCGAGTACAGCTTCAGAGACCAGCAGAGCCCCAGGAACAGCCAGTCGTGGACTCCCAGGAATTGGCCCGCCTGCGTCAACAGGTTGCCGAGCTTACGGAGGCCTGCGAACACAAGGCGGCCGAGCTGACTCAACTCCAGACCGAACTCCATGCCGTGTCGGCTCAGCAGTTCAGCCTCGAACAGGAGCGAGCTGACCTCCTGGCTCGAGTCGCCGAAGCACAGAAGACGATCAATGATCTGACCCAGCGCCTCTCCGCAGAACGGACCGCGGCCCAGGACGCACAGCCGCAGCTCCAGGCGGAACTGGAACGTCTCTCGCTGGAGCAGTCCCGTCTCGAACGTGAACGAGCGGATCTCCTCGGTCAGCTTGCAGAAACGGCAGCGAAGGTCGAGGAGCTCACCCAGTCGCTCAACGCGGAGCGCACTGCGGCCGAAGCGGAGCGAGCACGGTTCCAAACCGAGCTCGAGAGCGTCTCCGTCGCGCGGGCAACCGCCGAGGCGGAGCGCTCCCGCCTCCTCGGAGAGGCCGAGAAGCTCTCAGCGGACAAGACCGCCGCTCAGGAAGAGTGCTCGCGGCTCCGAGCGGAACTCGACGCCGTCTCGGCCGAACGAGCTGCACTCGACGAGCAGTGCGCACGCCTGAGAGCGGAGTTGAAGGACCTCAGCGCGAGGCAAACCGAGATCGAGCAGCAACGCATGGAACTCCTCGCCCACATCACCGAGGGCGCGGCAAAGATCGAGGAACTTTCCCGCGCGCTTTCGGCCGAGCGCGCAACCAGCGAAGAGATACGAGCTCAACTTGACGCGGCTGTGAGCGCCAGGACCGAGATCGAGAACCGAGCCAGGGCGCTGGAGGCCGAGCACACCCGTCTCGCCGCGGAGGTCGCCGAGGCACGATCTTCCCTCGAAACTCTCACCAGCCAGTTCCACTCGGAGAAAGAATCTCTCACGCGCAGCTACGAGTCCGCGCTGCTCGATGCCTGCGACAAGGTCACCGCACTTCAGAACCAACTGGCCGCAAAAGAAGAGCGGATCGCGAGCGTGGAGAAGGAGATCGAGTCGCTTCGGCAACTCCTCGAGGTCAAAGATACCGAGATCCGCACACTCAGAGAGTGCGAGCTGGTCGCTCTCAAACAGGAGCTCGAAAACAAGGAACGGCTCCTGTCCGAGGCCGAGCAACGCTCCCTGGCCGTGCCGCAACTCAAGGAGCATATTGCCAAGCTCACTGCCCAGGTCGGAGAAAGGGATCAGCAGCTCATCCTCGTGACCAACGAGGCCGACCAGGCGGGGCAACGCTGCCGCGAGCAGGAAATTCGAATCCAGGAACTCCATCGCGAGATCGCACGCCTCCAGGAGATCGGCAACCAGAAGATCCATCCGGCCTACCAGAAACTCCGCAACAAAGGCATCCAGCAATGGGCGTTTACATTCGGTTCGGGGGCGCTCAGCTCAGCAGCTACACTCTTCCTGCTGGCTTTCCTGTTCGGCAGTTGGTCGAACACGCCGCCGGCGCTCGGCAACTCGAGCACTATCGCCGCAGGGAACACGATACGCCAGGCTCCTCGCTCCCTACCGCAGTCCGACGTGGCCCGGAGCTCCGCCCTGGAGGCTATCCAGCCGCTCCCAGCACCGGTGAAACCCTCGCCCGTGCAGACCACGGCAGGGAAGCCGGCTCAGCAAGCCGCACCGAAGCCGGCGCCGCTTGTGCCACAAGCTCCGAAGCCTGCCGTTCAGCCCACGAACCCAAAGGCCCCCATCGAAACCGCCACACCCCAACCCAGAAAGGTCGTCCACAGGGTAGGGAAGGGGGATAACCTCTGGAAGATCGCTCAGAAATACCTCGGCAAGGCCACACCGGACACGATCAAGAAGATTCGAGAAGACAACAATCTGCGCGATGACAGGCTCCAGGAAGGGACAATGCTTGTCCTGAACATGGATCAAACTTAGGAGGAAAACCGGACACGCCCCAACCCCCGGTTCCGAGTGTGGGGGCACGGTCCTCCCCCGTGCCCCCACCTACCTCCCCTGACTCGCAAGAGATCGCCTCCACTCTCGCCCCCTCGACACACATCCCACGATCTGCTATGCCGCTCGTGGCAACGAAATGGGGCTATTGACGGCTTCAGACTGTACTGATCCTGAGCGTGCACGAGTCTGTCCCTTGCCCGGAGCACGCAGCGGCGTTCAATCCCGCCAAGGTCCGGGACTGTTTCCGGTCTGTGACTCTCGGCAGCTCGATCACGCAACGCCCTCGCCGGGATCGCTCCCTACGACCGCGGAACGTGATCGGGAGCTGACTCGGTGCGGAGCTGAGGCGGTATGTTACGTGCCTAACGATCTCACCAGGCGGCGATAGTTGTCGTAGCGCTCCGCGTATTCGTCGGTGCCTGAAGGCTCCGTCGTCGAAGCCCCCACGTCCACGGCCCTCTGGGCGTCTCTGACCGAGGGGTAGACGCCCGCCCCGACGAACGCGAAGAGCGCGGCTCCGAGCACGGTCGCTTCCTTGTGCTCGGTTATCGTGACGGGCAAGCCCGTTATGTCGGCTCGGAGCTTGACCCAGAGTGGGTTCTTCGAGCCGCCGCCGACGAGCCGTATGCCCTTGGCCGTGAAGCCAGCGGCCTCGCGGAAGACCTCGAGGGCGTGCCTGAGCTGAAAGCAAAGCCCTTCGAGAGCCGCGCGATAGACCTGCGCGGGCGTCGTCCCCAGCCCGATACCGACAATGCTACCGGGCGTGCCGTAGGGCGAGGCCGGTCCGGCCGTAGGCACGAAGGTCGGGATGAACCGCAGCCCCGAAGCGTCCGCTCGTTCCGCCTCCGAGATCATCTTCTCGTAGCTGGCCGAGCGATATAGATTAGCTCTCACCCATTCCAGAGCGGCGGACCCCATCATGAGGAACTGGGGATCGAGGTAGCCCTTTACAGCATCCTGCTCGAAGATGAGACCGGAGCGAGAGACTACCCGCTTCGGCTCGTAGCTCGCGACTCGGATGATCACTATCTCCCAGGTTCCCGATGATAGGATGGCCTCGTCCGGGCGGGCACCGGAGCCGTAGATGGCGAACTGTGTATCGTGGCCGGTGGCGACGACGGGGATGCCCCCCGGAAGTCCCGTCTGCGCGGCAGCCGACGGGGTAATCGTACCGATGGCAGAACCCGGCTCTACCCAGCGCGGAAAGATCGCCCGATCAATCCCGGCGACCTCGAGCATCTTCGGATCCCAGTCCCGCGTCTTCAGAGCCATAGCCATCGACGTGCCCGCGCCCGTCGGGTCGATCGAAAACTCGCCGGTCAGCCGATGGCTGAGGATTCCGGCCGTCATCATCCAGACGGAGCCTTCGAGCGCCTCGGGGGCGTGATCCTTGAGCCACATCAGCTTGAAGAGCGTGTTGAACGAGATGAGTTGATAGCCGGTTCGAACGAAGATCTCGGCCGGACTGAGTTTCGCCTTGATCTTCTCGATGTAGGGGAGCGTTCGAGGGCACTGCCAGGAAATCAACGGGTAGCGGAGCTTGCCGGAAGGGTCAACGGCCGTTCCGTCCGCCCCCCAGGTGGTGATCGTGAGGGCAGCGATGCGGGATTTCTTCACTTTGCCGAGCACCGCCGCCGTCGAGCGGCAGAGCTTCTTCCATATCTGATCCACGTCCCACACCCGCCAGGCGGGATCTCCGCCAGGCTGGGGGACAGTCCCGTTCGGCTGCGAGTGCTGGGCAAGGATACCGCCCTTTTCGTCAACGGCGACGACGCGCAGGTTCGTTGACCCACAGTCCCAAACGATTGCGATGCTTCGCATCCCTCTTTCCTTTCTTGTTCCCGGAATCTTAGCGCTGCGGGACTGTGGGTTCAAGACCCACGCCCGTATGGGCCCGATCGTTGCGAGTTGAAGCGCCGGGCGTAATCCGTTATCATTAGTGGCCTGGATGTCTCAGAGCTCATAATCTCTGGTCCTGCATAGGTCAAAGGAGGTGCTTCGATGGCTGCAACGATTCTGGACGGCAGGGCGATTGCCGGCGAGATTCTCGCAAAGCTCCGTGTCGAGATCGAGGAGTTGAAGAAGAAGGGTAAAGGCCCTCACCTCGTCGCAGTCCAGGCGAACGAGGATCCGGGTTCGAGAGTCTATGTCAAGAGCCAGAAGAAGACTTGCGAGGATCTCGGCATTGCCTACACGCTTGACGAGCTTCCTCCGACGAGCTCCGAGGAAGCCCTCCTGGCGCACATACAGAAGCGGAACGCCGATCCCACCGTGACCGGCATCATCATCCAGACGCCTCTGCCCGAGGGTGTGAGCCTTCCCAAGATCCAGGCATCCATCACCCGCGAGAAGGACGTCGAGGGGATGAACCCTGCGAACCTCGGTATGTTGATCTACGGCAACCCCAGGATCGGGCCGTGCACGCCGATGGGAGCCGTCGAGCTCGTGAAGCGCACCGGCGTGAAGATCGAGGGCGCCGCGACTACCGTGATCGGCCATAGCAACATAGTCGGAAAGCCGATCGCCGTCCTCATGCTCGGCCTCAATGCGAGCGTCTCCTGCGTTCACATTTTCACCAAAGACATCCGCCCGTATGTCAAGCAGGCGGATATCCTCTTCGTCGCAACCGGCAAGATCAGCTTCGCATGGCAGGCATACAGCAAGGCCCTGAAGAAGCATCAGAAGGACCCCTCGGTGCCGAAGCCGCCCCTGCCCGATCTCTCGCCGCTCGTCACGGCCGATATGATCAAACCCGGCGCGGTCGTGATCGACGTGGCAATCAACCGGATTCCGGAAGCGCTCGACGCCAACGGCGAACCGGTCAAGGACGAGAAGGGCAAGCCGAAGATGAAGATCGTGGGCGACGTGGACTTCGAGGGATGCAAAGCGGTGGCCTCCTTCATCACGCCGGTTCCGGGCGGCTGCGGCGAGATGACCGTCGCCATGCTGCTCTCGAACACGGTCGAGGCCGCAAAGATGCTGGCATGAAGGCTGACTTCCACATCCACACTCACTATCTCAAGTGCGCCAACCAGACGATGACGGTGCCCGCCATCGTGCAAAAGTGCACCGAACTCGGACTCGAGATGATCGGCATCGCCGATCATCTCAATGTCCGCGAAAACCTCCCCCTGTTCCGCAAGATCAAGGAGGACATCGCCGCGCTGCGCACCTCTTTGCCCGTCTTCTTCGGCTGCGAGCTGAACTACTCGGGGCGTCCGATGCCCTACGACGCCGAGATCGAGAAGCAATACGGCTTCCAGTACGCCATCGGCGGCCTGCACGGAGCACATACGAAAGAACCTTCCCTTCGGACGATCATAGACATACAGCACAAACTCCTCTGTGAGTGCGCGGCGTGTCCGCTGTTCGATGTCGTTGTCCATCCCTGGTGGTACGGGCGGAGCGAATTCACCCGGAACAACCTCCCCTGGCTCGAGGATATGAGCCAGATCCCCAAGGCGTACACGCGCGAGTTCGCCCAGATTGCCCGCCAAAACGGCAAGGCGATCGAGATCAACGGCATGGCCATCTTCTGGAACACGGGATACTCCGACCGCTTCCGCAAAGAATACGTCGAGCATCTCGCCGTGATGAACGAAGAGGGTGTCATGTTCGCAC